>Ga0111538_10014810_pt1 | contig 10269 bp, 6 predicted proteins | sample SoiMethybrSBSTD1_FD_79669 | JGI IMG/M metagenome (GOLD analysis project Ga0111538, IMG submission 79669) | Bulk soil microbial communities from a Populus tree surrounding site in Tennessee, USA - Soil MetaG P. TD hybrid SBSTD1 (version 2)... | ecosystem: Environmental > Terrestrial > Soil > Tree... | reverse complement strand
CGCACGCACTCCAGGACAGCCTGCAAGTTGAGCAGCCGCGCACGGGCACATTCGAGTTTCCGAACTGGGATCCAGCAAGCCAGAAGGCGGTTCGCGACGAATTGATCAAGCGCGCCGCCTCGCTCCCCGACACGAAAGGCATGTTTGGTCAGCGCGGCAAGGTTGATCCAGAGCGTCACATGATCGGTGCGGCCACGGGATGGGGCGGGAATGCGCCCGAGGACGCGTTTTACCTCACCGTAGTTCCGTCGAAGAACGACGGTAAGACTGTCCACCGGCTCACGGTGACAGCCGATGTACCCGTGGACGGCTTCTGGTCCATCAGCGTCTATGGCGCGGACGGCTACTTCCACAAGAACGATCAAAACGCGTACTCGATCAACAACCTCACCGCGAAAAAAGCAGCGGATGGGTCGGTGACGATTCAATTCGGCGCGTGCGACGGCAAGACGGCGAATTGCCTTCCAGTCACCGCCGGGTGGAACTATTGGGTGCGGTTGTACCGGCCGCGGAAGGAAATTCTCGAGGGCACCTACAGATTCCCTGATGCAGTGCCCGTTGCCTAGACCAACTCCTTCCCGGCGCCGCGCGAAGAACTGGCGCATATCCTGCTGACGCCGACACGCTGCCGCCACTCGATTGGCTGAACGGCGGATATTCCTCAGAGATTTTGACGAACTGGAGATTCGTGGCTAGGTCCAATCACGGTCGGCCGTCGCCAGCCCACCGTATTTCGGGCTGCGGGGGGACATGACTCGGGAACACGCGCGTCGTCGGAAACCGAATCGCGCTGCCGGAAACGGCTCCGCCTCGCGCCGCAGCCGTCGCCAGCCCTTGGCGATCGTCGTTCTCGCCGTGGCTGCGGCTATTGCCGCGACGACGATTCGAGCCCTCCGCGGTAGCGATCGCGATGCGACTCATCCAGCACCAACGGTAAGCTCCGGATTTGCAGCGACCATTTCGAACGCATCAACGCCACCAGGGGCTGCCCCTCGCGGAATGGTGTGGATTCCGGGCGGTGAGTTTTCGATGGGCGCTGCCGATCCTGCGGGTGTTGATGCGAACGACGTCGGGATGCACGCGACCGTCGATTCGCGTCCGATCCATCGCGTCTACGTTGATGGGTTCTGGATGGACCAGACAGAGGTGACGAACGAAGCGTTTGCCGCGTTCGTGAAGGCTACGGGGTATGTGACCGTCGCGGAGCGAACTCCACGGGCGGAAGATTTTCCCGGCGCGCTGCCCGAGAACCTGGTGGCGGGGTCCATCGTGTTCTCGAACCCCGGTCACCCGGTACCGCTCAACAACCATTTCCAGTGGTGGTCGTACGCGAAAGGCGCGAATTGGCGACACCCGCTCGGTCCTGACAGCTCGATTGTTGGTAAGGACCGATTCTCCGTCGTGCATTGCGCGTTCGAAGACGCGCTTGCATACGTGAAGTGGGCCGGCAAACGACTACCGACCGAAGCCGAGTGGGAGTTTGCCGCTCGCGGGGGCCTCGCCGGGGAGATCTATCCATGGGGTGGGACGCTACAGAAGGACGGTCACGCCATGGCCAACACACATCAGGGTCACTTCCCCGATCGCGACACCGGTGAAGACGCATTCGCCGGCATTGGACCGGTCGCGCAATTTCCCGCCAACGGTTATGGCCTGCACGATGTTGCGGGCAACGTCTGGGAGTGGGTGAGCGATTGGTATCGCCCCGACTACTACGCCGAACTCGCGCGCGTTGGCGTCGCGCGCAATCCGCAGGGGCCGCCATCGTCTTTCGATCCAGAGGAGCCGCACGAGCGCAAGCGCGTGATGCGCGGCGGATCATTCTTGTGTACCGAGCAGTACTGCTCGCGCTACATGGTGGGGACACGGGGCAAAGGCGAAGTCAGCACGGGGACCAGTCATCTCGGGTTCCGGGCGGTCATGGAGCCAGTGAGATGACACATGGGTAGCGACGCATTGAGATTGCGTATGAGATTGATATACGCATCGATGGTCGTAGCGCTGGCCTGTGCGACCGCCGTGCACGCACAGCAGGCGCCGCCGGCCGCGGCCGACGTGACGGCGCTGGCCAAGCAGACGCAAAACCCGGTCGGCGACCTCGTCTCCGTGCCGCTGCAGTTCAACTTCAACACCGCCGGCGATCTCGAAGACGCGACGTTGTTCAACCTGAATATCCAGCCGGTCATCCCGTTCAAGGCATGGGCGGGGTGGAACATCATCGCGCGCGCGATCGTGCCGATCGACAACGTGCCCGCCAACGACGGCGTCTCGTACAGTGGCGTCGGCGACATTCAGTTGCAGCTCTATGCCACGCCCGCCGCTCCGGGATCGCTCATCTGGGGCGTCGGACCGGTGTTCTCGTTCCCGACCGCGACGGCTTTTCCACTTCGATCGGGCACGCTCGCGGCCGGCGCGGCCGCGGTCGCGTTGACGATGAAAGGGCCGTGGGTGATTGGCGGCCTGGTGAGTCAATACTGGCCGGTGACGGATACCGGCGACAGTCCCGAAACCAATCTGTTCGTGTTTCAACCGGCCATCAACTACAACTTCGGCCGCGGCTGGGCGATGTCGTTCTCGCCAGCTATCACGGCCAACTGGGATGCGGCGTCTGGTGATCAATGGACCCTCCCGCTCGGTCTCGGCGTCACGAGGACGACGGTATTCAGCGGACGGCCGATGAACATCGGCATCCAGTATTTCGTCAATGCCGTGCGGCCTGAAGGTTCGGCCGAACGCCAACTCCGATTTTCCATGTCGCTGCTGTATCCGAAGAAGTGATTAGCAATCTTAGGAGGCTGCAATGAAATGCGCTCGGCTTGTACTCGCCACACTCATGCTGTCCCTCTCTGCCGAGGCCTGGGCGCAGCAGAAACCTAACATCCTGGTCATCTGGGGCGACGACATCGGCTGGCAGAACGTGAGTTCGTACGGCCTGGGCACCATGGGGTACACCACGTCCAATATCGATCGCATCGGTATCGAGGGGATTCGCTTCACGGATCACTACGCGCAACCCTCCTGCACCGCGGGTCGCGCGGCGTTCATCACCGGGCAATACCCCATCCGCTCCGGCATGACGACCGTCGGTGTGCCTGGCGACAAGCTTGGATTGCAGCCGGCGTCACCGAGCTTGGCCGAGGTGCTAAAGACGGCAGGTTATCGCACGGGCCATTTTGGCAAGAACCACCTCGGAGACCGCAACGAGCACTTGCCAACGGCGCACGGATTCGATGAGTTCTTCGGCAACCTCTATCATCTGAACACCCAGGAACAACCCGAGTACCGCGACTATCAGGAGTACGCCAAGGCGTACCCCGGCGGGCCGGAGGCCTTCGCGAAAAAGTTCGGCACACGAGGCGTGCTCCACGCGTTTGCCAGCGACAAGGATGATCCAACCGTCGATCCGCGCTTCGGACGCGTCGGCAAGCAGACGATCGAGGACACCGGTCCCCTCACGACGCAACGTATGGAGGATTTCGACGCCGCCGAAGTCATCCCCAGGGCCGAGGGTTTCATGAAACAGTCGCAACAGGACGGCAAGCCGTTCTTCGTGTGGCTGAACACGAGCCGCATGCATCTCTACACGCACGTGAACGACAAGTGGCGGTACGTGGCGGCCAAGTATACGCACGATGAGGACCTGCACGGCGACGGCATGCTGCAGCACGACCACGACATCGGGCTGGTGCTGGACTTTCTGAGGGAAAGCGGCCTCGACAAAAATACGATCGTTTGGTATTCCACCGACAACGGGCCAGAACACTCGTCGTGGCCGTACGGAGGCACGACGCCGTTTCGAGGCGAGAAGATGACCGCCTACGAGGGCGGTGTGCGAGTGATCTCGATGCTGCGCTGGCCAGGCGTCGTCAAGCCCGGCCAGGTGTTGAATGGTATCCAGGCCCACATGGATATGTTCACCACCTTCGCCGCTGCCGCCGGCGTCGCTGATGTGGCCGCGTCAGTGCGACAGAGCAAGAAGCAGTACATCGACGGCGTCAACAATCTCGACTACTGGACGGGCAAGGCGACCGCCAGTGCGCGCAACGATTTCTTGTACTACTACGAGAGCAAGCTGTTCGCGATTCGGCAGGGGCCATGGAAGATGCATTTCACGACACGCGAGGACTACTACGGCGTTCTGGTGTCGAGAGGACTGCTGATCTTCAACCTGCGCAGCGACCCGTTCGAGAGCTACGACTCCAAGGACTCGTACGGTCACCTGGCGCAACGTGTGTCATGGCTGTTTCAACCGATTACCGAGCTGATTGAAGAGCACCTGAAGACGCTGGCTGAGTACCCGCCGGTGCAGGGCGGCACGTCATTCGACATGTCGAATATCGTCCAGGATTTCCTGCGGCGGTCGAAGCAGTAATCGCAGTGTGTGGAGGCGGCGGGATCGTTACCCGAGATCCTGCGGGTCGGGCAACATGTCCCGCCGCCTCCAAAATGCCTCCAAGAATTGGGTCGATTCGAAAGAATTTGTGAGGACGTGAGTGGAGATGAGGGGCAGTCGTAAACGTTGCTGATTCAACGCGTTAGCATCAGAAGTCGCGCACCATCAGTAAGTTAGAAAACTAGCTGCCCTTAGTTTCGAACCCCGCCGCCTCCACCACTCCTCGCTTCGCTCGTCATGTTGTCGGCGACGTGTTCAGCCACATAAGTCAGGCCTACGGCCTGACTTAATGGGGTCAACTCCCGCCGCCTCCACCAGCCTTCGCTCTGTATCAGGAGAAGGCTGTCCCGCCGCCTCCAAAATACCTCCACGGGTTTCAGTGCCCGTTTCGAGCAGCCTGATTGCTGCGTCGAGTTCGGTACGTCCCGCTGACGCTACATGCACCTGAGTCCGGCAGCCAGCAGGACATGCAGCGACTCGCAGTTGCCAGTCGTTGAAGCGACAGTCAGCTGTCGTCGCGCGTTCCACAACGCGCTCTCGTTCGGTTCGACCCTATCGGCCCCGCTGCAACCCTTCTAGCGCGTTCGATGCGCATCGCTTGGCCAACGCCATCGTGCGGCATCGATCGTTAATAACCCGACAGATGTCTCCGATCGCATGCCCCTGCGTTGTGTGGCAGCAACTGTCTCTAGCGAGGCCGCAATGCCGAATCACGACTCACAACCGTCCCCGTCAACGTCGACACTGCCGATCCTCGAAAGGCCGGTGTGACAATCGACGCACACCGCCACGGTCTCGCCGTGACGTTGATAGACGATCTCCATTTGGCCCGCACATATCGGACAGTTGAAAGCCACGTGTGCGCGGCTGGTCATCTGCACAATGCCACTGTTCTAAACAATGAGTCCCTTCCTGACTGCGTAAAGGACAATCTCGGCGGTGTTATGCAGATTCAGCTTCTGCATCAGGTTGCCGCGGTGTGTTTCAACGGTTGACAGTCCGAGTTCGAGCAGCGTTGCTACTTCCTTATTGGATCGTCCTTCAGCGAGTAACTGGAGGACTTCCTTCTCACGATCCGTCAACAAGTGATACGAATCCGTTAGACCTCGCTGCTGCAATTGACGTACGTAGTCTTCGACCAGAACCGCAGCGACGGCAGGACTGAAAAATGGCTTCCCGGACGCTACCGCGCGGACCGCTGGAATCAGATCCTCGTCGGTGGCGCTTTTGAGTAGATAGGCGCGTGCGCCTGCTGCTAGTGCGCGCATGATGTACGACTCATCCCCGTGGAAGCTCAGAATGATTACTCCGGGCGGCCGTTCCATCTTTTGCGCGCGAGCCGCCACTTCGATGCCACTGAGCTTCGGCATCGCAATATCCAGGATCATCAGGTCTGGGTGGTGTTCTTCACACAGACGAATCGCGTCGAGTCCGTCAGCCGCCTCGGCGACCACCGACAAACCTGCCGCTTCCAGTAACCCGCGCAGTCCACGACGGACGATCGCGTGGTCGTCAGCCAGCAACACGCGCAAGTGGTGCCCCCGCCGGCGACGCTGGTAGCGGCAGTTTTACCGCGACGGTTGTGCCGCCGGTTTCATTGGACGAAATCGCCACGCTGCCCTGCAGTTCTTTGACGCGCTCTTCGATTCCAATCAAGCCGAGACCTCGACCTCGATGACTAGGTTGCAGCCCGACACCATCGTCGGTCACTGACAGCTGCAGTTCATCGCCAATGTTTTTCATATTGATCGCGACATTGTGCGCGTCAGCATGTCGCACGCAGTTCGTTAAGGCCTCTTGCACGACACGATAGACGCATGTGCGATAGGTTTCGGGCAGGACTTCAAAGTGGCCCGCCATCTTGAGCTCGACCTTGATCGGATAACGCGTCATGAAGTCCCGCACGTGCCATTCGAGTGCTGCTTGAAGCCCAAGGTCGTCAAGCATGCTGGGCCGCAGGCCAAGGGCCAGGCTTCGTACTGTCTGAAACATTTCGTCGACCAACCCTTTGCAACCAGCAACGACCGAGGTCACTGACGGACTGATGCGTTCGATCCGCCCAAGTTCCATCCGAAGACCCGTGAGCACCTGCGCGACGTGATCATGCAACTCGCGCGACAGATGCTTGCGCTCTTCTTCCTGTGCATTGACCAGCTGTTGCGACAGTTCACGCATCTGAAGTTCGGCGTGATCCGATCGCTTCTCTAGCACCCGAAGGCGCCATACGACAATGATTGATACGGCGAGGCCGAGTAGCACCGTCTGCCACAGCCTGGTTCGAAGTTCCTCGCGAACCGAATTCTGGCGGCGTGCCACCTCTTCCTGCTGCGCGCGTAGGTTGGCATTGTTCAGTTCCTCGATCTCCCGCGCAATGTTGAGCGCCGCTTCACGGCGCGGCACCACCTCTCGCCTGAGGAACGACGCACTGCGCACGATCTTCTCCGAGACCGTCCAATCGAAGAGCGGCTCGAACGTCTGCCAGTAGTCATCGAGCTTGGCCTGGAGGCCGTCGATCTGCTCATCGTGCTCGATGAGCGTTCGCAATTCCGCCAACGTCGCCATGTTGGTCTGGCGAAACTCCGCGATCTGATCGCGATACTCGGGGGCGCGTTCGCGTGCGACGTCGAGCAGATAGTCACGCACGAAGATTCCCGAGAGATTGACGTCAGAGCGCAGCTGACGCAGCTTTTCTTCGACACTGCGATGGTGATTGTTGAGCTGGTCGAGTTGGACGTAAATGTCCTGGGCGGTCCTCGCCGATGCCAGCATTGACACCGCGATCAACACGACGAGACTCCCGAGCCCCAGCGCGGCAACCAGCCAGGTTCTCAGCCGCATCCATGCTCCATCATTCCAGCGTACGACACTCCCTGTGACGGTTTCATCCGGTCAACACCGGAGACGCTTCTCCTCCCCTGAAAAGACCGCAGTTCTCGGCTGTTGACCCGATGGTGTCTCAGGACGCCAGGCGATTTACTCCAGATATGAGCTTGCTGACGCATTCGAAGGCGGTTATGACCGACGCAAAAGATCGCCTGATCGTGCTGGCGAATCGAGCGCCGTTGAAGCATGACTACTCGCAAGGCCGTGTCGTGACGACGCGCACGGCCAGCGGGCTGGTGACCGCGCTCGAGCCGTTGTTGCTGGAATACTCGGGAACATGGGTGGCACACGCGGCCGGCCAGGCCGACGCGCATGTGATGGACGAACGCCGCGGCCTCGATGTGCCACCCGCCAACCCTCAATATCGCATTCGCTATGTGTCGTTACCGTATAGCGAGTTCATCGGGTACTACCACGGGTTTGCGAATGAAGGACTTTGGCCGTTGTGCCATGCGGCCAATGTGCAACCGGTGTTTCGTCGCCGCGACTACGAGATGTATCGGGCGGCGAACACCAGGTTTGCGGCAGTCGTGGCCGAGGAGGCTGGCCGCGACTCAGCGCGCATCCTCGTGCAGGACTATCACTATGCGCTCGCGCCGCGTCTGCTTCGGAATCAGTTGCCGGACAGTCAGGTTGTGGCGTTTTGGCATATTCCGTGGCCCCGTCCACGCACCTTCCGAATCTGTCCGTGGGCCATCGAACTTCTCGACGGGCTTCTTGGAAGCGATGCCATTGGCGTCCAGACCGACGACGACCGCCGCAATTTTCTTGGTTGTGTAGAGGCACTGCTCGATGCCGACGTCGATGTCAATGAGGGCACGATCGAATTCAGAGGTCGAGTAACCACGGTACGGGTCTGGCCAGTTGGTGTCGATGGCGGCAATGCAGTGATTCAGTCAACGCCGTCACCCGCTGAATGTCGCGAGCGGCTTTGCCGCGAACTCGGGTTGCCCCAGGATGTGCGGCTCGGAGTCGGTATCGACCGTATGGACTATACGAAAGGCATCAATGAGAAATTTCTAGCTGTCGAGCGACTGCTCGAGTCGCACCCTCATCTCGTGGGACGTTTTGCGTTTATCCAGATCGCTGAGCCAAGCCGTGACTGCATCGACGCTTATCGCGCCGCGCGAACGCGAGTGGTTGAGACCTGCGAACGCGTCAACAGTCGGTTTCGAACCGGCGCTTTCCAACCGATCCAGCTTGTGGAGAGGCATCACGAGCCGGCGGACGTCTATCGTTATTATCGTGCCGCCGATGTGTGTTTCGTTGGTAGCCTTCACGACGGCATGAATCTGGTGGCGAAGGAATTTGTCGCCGCGCGTGTTGACGAACGGGGAGTGCTAGTTCTTAGCGAATTTGCCGGAGCAGCGCGCCAACTGCGCGGCGCGCTGCTGGTGAACCCGCTCCGAATCGACCAGTCGGCAGAAGCGCTTGCCTGCGCGTTGACCATGCCGGCGATCGAGCAGAAGAAGAGGATGCGCGTGCTTCGCGACAACGTCCGGTCGTTCGATGCATCGTGGTGGGCGAAGGAGCTGCTGGACCAAGCGGCGAATCGTGAAGGTCGCGTGTCGAGATCTATAACTCTGGACCGCGCGACTGCTGTGGCCTAATTACGCCGCCTAGCTGGGAGGGCCATACTCAATCCCGGACGGACTCACATTATCCGTGTAGCGGATCTGGGGGGCAGGTCACTGCCCCTAGTTTCAACTCCCGCCGCCTCCTCTTCTAATTGATAGGCGGAACTGGACGAGGCAAAAGACGCGCCTACTCTCGCAGCACCGCCGCCGGGTCAGTCATCGCCGCACGGCGGGCGGCCGGATACGATGCCATCACGACGATGGCGAGCAGCACGATCGCTCCTGTCGCAAAAGCCCACGGATCAACCGGATCGACCTGGTAGAGGAGCGTGGTCATGGCGCGTGTACCGATGAACGCTCCGCCCAGTCCGGCCAACAGCCCGGCGAGCGCAAACCCCAGGCTCCGCCGCGTCACGTCGCCAGAAATCCGCGAGGCGCTGGCGCCGAGTGCCGCCCGCACCGCGAATTCCTTCCACCGTTGCCGCACGTCGTACGCCACCACGCCGTACACACCTACGGCTGCCAGAACGATTGCTACGAACGCGAACAGCGCGGCCACCGTCAGGGCCGTACGCGGCCGCGATAACTCACGCTCGCTCTGTTCCCTCATCGTCGTCACGTCGTCGATCCCTGCTTCGGGAACGGTGGCGCGGATTGCCTGTTGGATTTGCGGCAACAACAGTTCCGGCGGTCCGGCAGTGCGAACAGCCAACATGTCGGGCGCGAAAAAGAAAAACTGGCGGGCCGGGAAGTAGGCTGTCAGCCAGCCCTTGGTCAATTGACGGTAGCGCATGTCGCGCGCGACACCGACGACCGTGGACCAGCCGGCGGACTTGGTGAGCATCAGCCGCTTGCCGATCGGATCCTGACCCGGCCAATAGCGGGCGGCCATCGCGTCGCTCACGACGACAACCGGCGCGCTTTCGGCGGTGTCGTGCTCGTTGATGGCACGCCCGCGAACGATCGTGATGCCAAGGGTCTCGAAAAACGACGGCGGAGCGGGCTCCCATGTCGCCCACTGGTTCTTGCGGGCCTCCTCTTCCGTCTGGCCTTCAAAACGCATCGGCGCGCTGAGTCCGACGTCGCCGCTGCCCGGTCGCATGTGAACAGACGTCGACGAGATGACCCCGGGAATCTCGCGAAGCGCCGCAAACACTCGTTCGTACCCGGCGAGCCTGGAACGAGGATCGGGATAATCTGACGCCGGCAACATCAGCGACAGGACGGCGAGGTTGTCGCGATCGTAGCCGCGGTCGATGCCCTGCAACTGCGCGAACGATCGTACCAGCAGCGTCACGGCAATGGTGACGATCACGGCAGCGGCGATCTCGGCCACCAGGAATACTCTCAAGCCCAGTGAGCTGTGCAGGGCCGACACCGATCGCGTCCACATGCCCGCCACCTCGAGGCGGCGAT
>Ga0111538_10014808_pt1 | contig 10269 bp, 8 predicted proteins | sample SoiMethybrSBSTD1_FD_79669 | JGI IMG/M metagenome (GOLD analysis project Ga0111538, IMG submission 79669) | Bulk soil microbial communities from a Populus tree surrounding site in Tennessee, USA - Soil MetaG P. TD hybrid SBSTD1 (version 2)... | ecosystem: Environmental > Terrestrial > Soil > Tree... | reverse complement strand
TGCGACGATTGTCGTGAACCTTTGGGAACGGGTGCGCGTCACGACGGGTCAGGTCACGACGTTTCAGAAACTGCGGACGCAGAGTCGCAGTTACTACGGGATGCAACTCGCGCATCTTGGCGTCGCAGTCTTCGTAGTTGGCGTGACGCTGGTGACCGGCTATCAACTCGAGCAGGACGTCCGCATGGAGCCGGGCACGGTCGTGAGCGCCGGAGGTTACGAGTTTCGTTTTATCGGCGAGACCGACGTCACTGGTCCAAACTATCGCGCGGCGCGCGCGGAGATACTTGTCAGTCGCAACGGCAAAGAGATCGAGCGCATGTATCCCGAGAAGCGCAACTACACTGCTAGTGGGCAGACGATGACCGAAACCGCGATCGACACCGGTCTGTTTCGCGATCTTTACGTATCGCTTGGTGAGCCGGTTGAAGGCGGCTGGAGTGTTCGGGTCTACTACAAACCGTTTGTCGGCTGGATCTGGGGCGGCGCAGTGTTGATGGCTCTCGGCGGCGGACTCGCACTCAGCGATCGGCGCTATGCGCTCGCCAGACAAAAGGAGCGCGCGGCAAAGGAGACTGTGGCCACGAAGACGGAGCCCGAAGTCGCCGTTCAGCCGTCAGTGTCATCGGTGGTTTAATATTAGTGCGTTACTTAATTCCACTCGTTCTGTTTCTCGTGCTCGTTGTCTTCCTGGCAATCGGGCTTACCCGTAATCCCGACGATCTTCCGTCTGCACTGCTCGATAAGCCCGCGCCGACCTTCCGCCTGCCGCAGTTGAAAGATCCGGCGAAGACGTTTTCCGCCGAGGACATGCGCGGGAAGGTTTGGGTCCTGAATGTTTGGGCGTCGTGGTGCATCGCCTGCCGCGACGAACATCAGTATCTGGGCGGGTACGCGAAATCCGGCGCAGCCCCGATTTATGGACTCAATTACAAAGACAGATCCGAAAACGCGCTTGCGTGGCTTGGCGAGTTAGGCGATCCATACGTGTTGAGTGCTGTCGATTTCGATGGGCGCGTGGGGATGGACTACGGAGTTTTCGGCGCACCAGAGACATACTTGATTGACAAGGGCGGCACCATTCGGCTCAAACATGTCGGCCCGGTAACGCCGGATGTTTGGAACAAAGAATTTCTTCCCCTGGTCCAGCAATTGAATCGTCAGTGATCATGACTCGTTTAAGTTTGCTCGCATTCTTGTTGCTCTGCCTGCTGTCGTCTGCGGCGTCTGCGCAGGTGCAGATTCCAGACGAACCAAGTGACGATCCGGCGGTCGAGGAACGTCTCGCACGACTGTCGCACGAACTTCGTTGTCTCCAATGTAGAAACCAGACGCTCGCCGACTCGCCTTCGAGCATCGCCGCGGATTTGCGCCGTGAGATCCGCACGCAGATCAAGGCCGGCAAGAGTGACCAGGAGATCGTCGCGTTTCTCACCCAGCGGTACGGCGACTTCATTTTGTTTCGCCCGCGCGTGAGGCCGACGACATATCTCCTGTGGTTCGGACCGTTCGTGTTATTGGTCGGCGGCCTGTTCGTGCTCTTCCGTTACGTGAAACAACGTCGCGATGCGATCGCCGAGGAACCGTTAACTGCTGAAGAACGACGGCGCGCTGAGGAGATGCTGCGATCATGATTCTCTTCTGGCTCATCTGTGCGCTCTTCATTGTTATCGCCTTCGCATTCGTTTTGCCGACCGCCTTGCAACGCCCCGACAAATCGCAGAAAGCAATTGCGGACGAAAGAAAACTCGCCAACATCGCGATCTATCGCGATCAACTTTCGGAGCTCGAAGCGGACCTGCGCAACGGCATCGTGAGTCAGGAACAGTACGCGCAGGACCGCGACGAGATCGAACGACGTTTGCTCGAAGACACCGCCGGCGCAAGTTCCACGACAGCTAAAGGAGCAAAGGTTCCACCGGCCAGTCGAAGCACGGCGTATGCGATCGCGTTTGGCCTGCCGCTCGCAGCGGTCATCTTTTATTTTCAGCTCGGCAATCCGGAGAGCATCACGCAAAGGCCGCGTCCCGTGGCGGCGCCTCCGTCGGCAACCGGCGAACGGACGCAGGAACAGATCGAAGGCAACGTCGCGGCGCTGGCGAAGCGGCTGCAAGCGAATCCGAACGACGCGCAGGGTTGGACCATGCTCGCGCGCTCGTACAATTCAATGGAACGTTTTGGCGAAGCAGCGGGCGCTTACGCAAAGGCGACCGAGCTTCAGCCGAAAGACGCTGATCTATGGGCCGAGTATGCGTTCGCGACTGCGATGGCGAGCAATCAAAGCATGGACGGCCGGCCGATGGAGTTGGTCAACCAGGCATTGAAAGTCGATCCTGACAACGCGAAGGCCCTCCAACTCGCAGGCAGCGCCGCGTTTCAGTCGAAGGACTACGCAAAGGCGATCGACTATTGGCAGCGAGTTTTGAAGCAGGTTCCGCCGGATACCCCAACCGCGCAAGCGATTCAGGAACGCATCGACGAAGCGAAGTCGCTGGCTGGTAACAAAGAGCCGGCCAGGAAACAGCCGGGCAACAAATAAACATGTCGAGAGAAAACTTACTATTCGGAATCATCGGAATACTGCTTGGGTTCATCGTTGGTTTCATGTTTGCCAGTTCGATGAGCCAGAAGATGCAACCCGCGTCCGCGTCGATATCGCAGGGGTTGCCGGCGGATCATCCGCCTGTCGGTGGGCCAAACGCGGGTGGCGGCGGGGGCAATCCGGAACAGGTGCGCGCGCAAGTCACCGCCGATCTCGAGAAGGCCCGCAACGAGCCGCAGAACTTCGACGCGCAGGTCAGGGCGGCGGAACTCTTCTATCAGATCGGTCGGTACGATCAGGCAATCGAGTTTCTGCTAAAAGCGAACCAGCTAAAACCGACCGATTACAAAACTGTAGTCCTGCTTGGTGTGGTGAACCTCGACGCCAAACATTATGAACCCGCCGAGAAATGGTATCGGGCCGCGCTCAAGATGAAGCAGGACGACGTGATGGTATTGGCGGGACTCGCGGAAGCGACTTTGCAGACGAAAGATGCGAAGGGCGCTGAAGAAGCGATTGCGATGTTGGAGAAGGTCGATCCGAGCAGTCAGGATCTGCCGCGGTTTCGCGAGATGTTGTCGGGGTTGAAGTCTAATCCACGTTAAGGCTGGATCTGCATTCTCACTACGTTTATTAAAAGTATCCGGCTAATCTTTCCGTCCTTGCCTGTCACTACCACCTGACCATTCTCGATCGTCACGCGTTTGACGGTGCTCATCGATCGATTGATTAGGGTGCCATCGTTGGTCTCGATAATCAGCCGTGGTCCAACTTCAGGCTCGGGTTCAGGAGCAGCAGGTTTGGGTTTCGGTTCTTCAGCGCGGACCGTCGGCTTCGGCTCCTCTTCCGCCCTCGCGGCTGGAGGCGTTTCTTTCGGCGGTGGTGGTTGACGGCGTGGCGCGGGTCTGCGACCACGAGTGTTTCGCGCGGGCGTAGTCGTGCGCGCACTTTCAGTTTCGGCAGTTGATTTCTCGGTGGCCGGCTTCGGTGACTCGACTGGTTTCGCTTCGGGTGTTGGTTCAGGTGTCGGCTCGGGTGTTGGTGCTGCCGCGACTTCCTTCACCGGCGGCTCGGGTTCTTCAATGCGCGCGCCCACCGACGAAACGCGCCTCGTCTTTTCTCCAGCGACGGCCGATTTCTCAGGCGAGGGTTCGGCTTCAGCTTCGGCGATATCGGGTCCGCCCGGCAGCGGCTCGAACGAGCCGCCAAAATAGAGACGATAACTTCCCGGATCGTCGTTCGGACTCCGTGCCTCGATGCGCAGAATCAGATCTTCGCGCTTGCGTAAGTAGATCCCCTTAGTAACCGGCGCCGTGCTCTCTGCGTACAGACTCAGTTTCAACAATGGCCGCAACGTAACGGCTGTGAACACGTCGAGATCGCCGTTCAAGTTTGTGCTCTGGATCGTGATCAGCAGGTCGCCGGGCGTGCCCGTGAAGGCGTAATAGTGGTCCGTCATTCGCGAGTCGCCGAGATCGCGCACGGCGATCTTTCCGCTCACGGTGTTCGAGCGCACGGGCGTCGGCGAGCCTACGTCAACGGACTGCGCGAACGAAACGGTCGCAGCTAAGAGAATCAGAAGAAAAGACGCGCGGATTTTAATGCCCATACTGCGCGGCAAAGCATATCAGATTTGAGTTATCCTAGTCGCATGAACTCCGTTCGTACCCTACTGTTTGTCGTGATATCCGTGTTCTGCTTTTTCGTACCGGCTTTTGCGCAGTCGTGGACGGCCAAGCTCGACAAAGACGTGCGCTTCTATCAACCAACCGAGATGGGCGTCGTCATAGTAGGAACGGAAAAGTCGCTCTATGCCATCGACGGATCGACCGGCGAGACACTGTGGCGCCGCAAAGATACGTCGCTCGACGAAACCGATGTGGCGCCGGTGCCCGCGACCGAATTACTCCTGCTCAATCTCGAGAAGAGCGAGAAGTCGCGCATCGAAGCTGTCGATTTGTTGACCGGAAACTCGGTCTGGCGCAGCGACAAGATCAAGGGCGCTGTGATGCAGATGAGTGTCGATCCCGAACTAAGCCTGCTCGCCGTGGTGCTCGTGAAAGATCCGAAGAACCGCGCGCGCGACGGGTTCAAGCGCCGTCCGCTGGTGCATGTGCTCGATCTGAAGTCGGGTGATGAACTGTGGAAGTACGAGGTCGGCGAAGTGGAGCTGATGCCGTCGCGCTGGCCGGAAGACGAAGGCAAGGAAGTCGACTTCACGCTCGATAACTATTATCCGCCGGTGTTCGTCGGCAATCGTCTTTACGTCTTTTACGAAGGCGTGACTTCGTTCGACGCGCGCAACGGCAAGGAGCGCTTGCGCGAGAAGTATCGCGTCAACGAAGAAGGACTCGCGCTGACTGAAGCCGAGCCGATTTTCGCGGACGACGTGATTTACGTGTCAGGTCATGGACGCGTTCGCGCCGTCTCGCGGCAGTCCGGCGACACCGAGTGGGAAGCGAAAGATCTCGGACTCACGCCCGAGATGGTTCTCGTCAACGAAGTTCTTTACGTGCGCACTGGTGGGCAGTTCACGAGAATCAATGACGGCGACACTGTCGAGCGTGGTCCATACGGCATGAGCGCCATCGACGCGCGTTCGGGCAAGGTGCTATGGCGTTACAAAGGCGCCGACAAAGGCATCACGAACCTTTTACTACCGGCGCGAAACACGATCGCCGTCGCCGATCGCGACGATCTGATCTTGATCGATGCGACGACTGGTAAACGCACGTCGCGTGTCTCCCACAAGATCGAACGCCCATCGTTTGGTCTGATCAACGACAACGGCGACATCGTCATCGGCGGCCAATCCGAGATCGTCGCCTTCGATCTCGCGACCGGACGACAGGAGTGGCGCGCCAGGCACACACCACCCGGTCGCGGCATCTTCCGCACCGTCGCCGCAATCGCCGCTCGCGCTGCGTCGCTCTACTTTCGTTACGGCGGCACGGCGACGACTGCGTTTCGCGGCATTCAAGTAGCGCGCATGGTGTCAGGCCTGAGCTGGTCGCGTTCGTCAATCTCTAACCTGCAATCGCTCGCCACTGCTTCATCGCGACGCAACCGTTCTCGTTTCGATCGATTCGATCCCGTGGTGAAACGAATCGATCCCGCGCATCAGCTCGAACGCTTGTCGCGTTTCCTCTGGCACCGTGAACGTCTCGCGACGTTGCGCGGCCAATGGATGTACTTCTACACAGACCTCGATACTCGCGATGGAAACGGACTCGCAGGCGTAAACGTCAATAACGGCCGAACCGAACGCGAGATTCGACTTTCAGACCTCGACGATCGCTTCGTCACCGACGAAGTGTTTGGCTTCATGTACGTCGCCGACGGCAACAAGCTATTCGGTCATCGACTGAACTAGTTCAGACGAAAGATCACGACTTCGCCTCCGTTGCTATCAACCATCGCGAACGCCCCGGCGTTTGGTCCTGACGTGATCGCCGCAACGTCGTTGCGTGTGATCAACCCAAACTTCACCCGGCTATTGAACTCGCCGAACGCTATGCCGTCAGGGGTGCGCGGGTTGCCGTCGAGATCGGTGACGATCATTCGCCCGAACGCGGAGATAAGCAGCAACCGTCCGCCGCCGCCCTGCGGATCTTCAAAGTACTCGAGACCGTTTACGCCCGCGGTACCCGTTCCCGTGAGATCGATCGTGCGGACTAGTGCGCCTGCTCGCGAGATCACGCGCAGCCGTAACCTTTCGAGTGCCTGACCAGGCCCAGGCGCACCGCCAAAACCGACGACGAATTCATCAGTCGCCGGCAGATACGCGAGCGCCAATGGTTGACCAAAGTTTTGTCCGAGACTGGCAGGCCCCAGGCTGATCTGACTATTCAGCGTTCCGTTTGAATTGAAAAGGAGGATCGAGCGAACGTTGGGACCGCCAAACTGCAACACGCCGATCAGATCGTCCTGAGGCAGGTAAACAGTCTGCCGTGTGAACGGCAGCGAACTAAGATCGACGATGGGCGTCGCGCTAGTGAGCGCCGTCGACAAACCCGCTACACCGCCGGCAAAAGACGCACCCGTATCGTGTATGAGCAGAAAACGATTCGCGTCGCTGTCCCAGGCGATACCACTCGGCAGGTTTAGGTTTACGCCAATCACATCATGCCGATCGTCCTGCGGTTGACGATTCAGGTTTTTATCAAAGACGAGGAGATCTTGCGGAAAGTCGGTGGCCACAATGCGTCCATCGCCGATCCGCACGATGCCCTCGCCCATTCCCTCGGCGCCTCCTGTTGGCAACGGCCCTGACACGATGTTGCCGCTGAAATCTGATATCCAAAGACTGTCCGGGTGGTACGCGGAAAGAAGCAAACGATTCGGCCCGAGATACATGACGTCACCGGTTCCGCCGTCGCCCAACAACTGAGTGGGCCAGTCGGGTCGGTGAATCTCAGCAACGACAACGCCATCGCGTCTCATGATTTCGAGACGAACGTCCGCGGGGCCGAGTGCGTCCCAGGCAACCATGATCAGGTGGTCTGGGAACACTGGCGCATCGCTCGGGATGTAAGCCATGCCTTCGATATGCCCGGGCCGGTAATTACTGTCGAGGTATTGAATCGTGCGCGTGCCTTTGAATCCACAAGCCTGATCGAAGAAAAAAAGCTTGTCGGGATGCGGCGCGTTGTTCGTTACGAACAGCCCTTCAGAGGGCACGAAGGTGAGCCCGTTTATGAACTGATCGAATTCCGGGCTTTCGAGTTTGCAAACTGGGGTGAGCACGCCCTTCTTCGACATCTCAACGGAATACAACTCGTAGCCGTTCATCATGACTAACTTGTCTTTCAGAGATCCTGATGTGACGAAAGTGATTTCTTCGGCATAACCGCCGACGCGGGCGCGGTTCACGACCGTCTGGGCGTTCGCATCGAGCGCGCTAATGAGGGTCAGCAGAGCGATGCCGGTAAGGCTTTTGAGCAGTGTTTTCATTTTACAGTCCTCAACTTTTATTGAATGAGACGGAGCGAGGTGATAAATTGCGGCGCTCTTCTCAAGGGTCTTGTCCTGCTGTATTAGGCGTAATTCACGTCCAAACTGGAGGGTCCACCTCTCCTCGTGACCGGAAACATCACCGAACTTCTTCTGCAATGGCGTCGCGGCGACCAGTCCGCGCTCGAAGAGCTCATGCCGCTCGTCTACGAGGAGTTGCGCCGGTTAGCGCGCCAATGCATGCGCGGTGAACGCACCGGACACACGCTGCAAACAACCGCCCTCGTCAACGAAGCCTATCTGCGGCTGGTGAACTCGAGTCGGGTTCAGTGGCAGGATCGCGCGCACTTCTTCGCCATAGCCTCACAACTCATGCGCCGCGTGCTCGTCGACGAAGCACGGAAGCGTCAGAACCTCAAGCGTGGTGGCGAATACACGCGCGTCACGATCGACCAGGTGGAACTCAGCAGCCAACCACGCGATCTCGATCTGCTGGCACTGGACCAGGCGCTCGACGAGCTCGCCGAGTTTGCGCCGCGCAAAAGCCAAGTCGTCGAGCTTCGCTTCTTCGGTGGCCTCAGCATTGAAGAGACGGCGTTGGTATTGGGGATCTCGACAGACATCGTCAAACGCGAATGGCGCACGGCAAAACTTTGGCTGCTTCAGGAATTGAATGAATCAGTGTCCGGAGCGTAGAACTTGGACCAAGAGCGCTGGTTACAAATCGAGGAACTGTTGCAACAGACACTCGACCTGCAACCACATCAACGAGCATCGTTGCTCAAACAGGCTTGCGATGGCGACGCGGCGTTGCTGGCGGAAGTTGAGGCGTTGTTGAAACGCGAGGCGGAGGCCCGCAGTTTCATGGAATCGCCCGCGATCGCTTCCCTGCCTCGAGTGCCGCCCCCGACCAACATCAGTCACTATCGAATCGAAAAACGCATCGGCGTCGGCGGAATGGGCGAAGTTTTCCAGGCGTATGATGAAACTCTGCGCCGCGTAGTCGCGTTGAAGATGCTCCCGGTCGAGTTTACTGCCGACGCCGATCGTGTCCGTCGTTTCGAGCAGGAGGCTTTCGCCGCGTCGCGGCTCAACCATCCAAACATCATCACCATCTTCGAGATCACACATGCGGGCGACGGGCATTTCATCGTCGAGGAGATCGTCGAGGGCCGCACGCTGCGCGAGCTGTTGAGTGTGCCCCTGTTAGACAAAATGCCGGGCAAGACTCAACCGCTTGAACTGGAGCGCGCCGTCGACATCGCGATCCAGATCGCCCGCGCGTTGAAAGCAGCGCACACCGCATGGATCATTCATCGTGATATCAAACCCGAAAACGTGATGGTGCGAGACGATGGTCTCGTCAAGGTGCTCGACTTCGGTATCGCGAAGCTCGAAGACGAAGACGGATCGTTCGTGTCGAGCCGCGACAACATCTCGTCCGCTGAAATTACGCAGCCATCGTCGCTGACTGTTCCCGGCGCCATCATGGGCACCGCCAGTTACATGTCTCCCGAACAAGCGCGAGGTGAGCCACTCGACGGCCGTACTGATGTGTTCTCGTTAGCACTCGTGCTGTACGAAATGGTAACCGGCCTTCAACTCTTCGCCGCCGCAACTCGAACCCTGGTGCTCGAACGTCTCAAACAAACCGAAGACCTCGCCGGCCCGGTCATCAAGTCGTCCAATATTCCAAAGGACCTACAACGCATTCTGCGCCGCGCATTGCAGCACGACCGTGAAGAGCGCTACGCATCGGCTGGCGAGTTTCTCGACGATTTAATTGAGTTCAAGCGACGGCTCGAACGGAAGACGGCGAGAAGATTGGTTGGCTTAAGTGCGCTCGCATTCGTGCTGGCGCTCGCGATTACCGGTATCGCCGCGTTTCTGTCCGTGCAGGAGACGTGGGTCGAGACGGTTTTTCGCGACGGACACTCGGCAGCCGTGCGCCGCGCGGTGTTCTCGCCCGACGGAAAACTCCTCGCGTCCGTAAGCGAGGACCATCAAGTGATTGTTTGGGACTTTGCGCGGCGCATGCGATTGAAGACCTTGACTGACCACACTGCTCCAGTTACCACTGTCGCGTTTTCACCTGATGGCAAGTGGTTTGTAACAGGCGCGCAGGACAACACCGCCATCCTCTGGAACGCCGCGTCGTTGACGAAAGAGATGGTTTGGAACGAACAACATGCATCGGTAACGGCCACGAGTTTCTCTCCGGATTCATCTCTTTTGGCCTATTCGACCGCCACCAGTCTAATCATTCGCGAGACAGAGTCGTGGAACAAAGTAACAGAGATTCCCGTCGGCATTGGTGAACATGGCAATTATGTTTTTACCGAAGACGATCGTCTGCTTGCAGATTGTCATGGCAACGTTTGGGACGTCGCGACGGGCGAGCAGCGGAGTTCCAACAGAGATCGCAGCGGCAACTGGTTAGCGCTGGGGCCCGACGGACGGCGCGCGACCGTCATCGATACCTACGGATCGCTGATAACGTTTGATCTGCTGGATCTGAAATCGCCGTTGCACACTCAACCCGCTCATCACGACCACGGACGCGCCGTCGATTACTCAGCGGACGGGAAATGGATCGCGTCCGGATCTGAACGCGTGTTGCTGTGGGACGCAACGACGATGACCCGGATCGCACCTTTGGAATACGACTCGGCAGTTTGGTCTGTTGCTTTCTCACCCGACGGACGTTGGTTGGTTTCGACTCATGGTGACGGTGCGATTCTGATTTGGGACGTCGCAAGTCGTGAATTGGAAGC
>Ga0111538_10014807_pt1 | contig 10269 bp, 9 predicted proteins | sample SoiMethybrSBSTD1_FD_79669 | JGI IMG/M metagenome (GOLD analysis project Ga0111538, IMG submission 79669) | Bulk soil microbial communities from a Populus tree surrounding site in Tennessee, USA - Soil MetaG P. TD hybrid SBSTD1 (version 2)... | ecosystem: Environmental > Terrestrial > Soil > Tree... | reverse complement strand
GCCGTCGCGGACGAGATAGGCGCGGCTGTCGCCGACGTGCGCGAGGTGGAGGCCGTCGCCGCTCACCACGGCCGCCGTCGCCGTCGTCCCCATGCCGCGGAGCGCCGGCTCGCCGTCGCCGCAGGCCTGGATGCGATCGTTCGCGGCGGCGAAGGCGTCGCCGAGGGTCCGGCGCCACTGCCATGGGGTGCGTGGCCGGCCGCCGCGCACCGCGTTCTCGATCGCGATGCCGATGACGTCGGCGGCCATCGCGCTCGCCACCTCACCGCCGGCGGCGCCGCCCATGCCGTCGGCGACGACGAGCAGCGCCTGTGACGACGTGAGCGCCGCGGCGTGGGCGCTGCCGCGCACGGCCAGCGCCGGCCGGGTGAGGTCGGCCATCAGGAAGTAGTCCTCGTTGCTCGCCCGGACCCGGCCCACGTCGCTGCCCGCGCCGGCGCTCACGAGCCGGGGCCGCGCGAAGTGTCCGGCGCCGCGCCGCCACAGCGTGGCCAGCAGCGCGCCGATCTGTCCGACTCCGGACGGCCTCGAGGTGACGGCGCTCACGTCAGGGACTGGCGGTCCGGCGCAGCTCGACGATGAGAGCGCGGACACCGGGTGGCGCATCCGGTCCGCATACCGCGAAGGCGGGGTCGAAGGCGGCCAGCCGCCGCAGCTCGACCTGGACGTGCTCCCGCTCCTGCGTCGCGAAGTACGTGAAGGCCAGATAGCAGCGGGCTTCCGCCAGATACGCGAGGCGCGAGTTGACGTCGGCGATGTCCTCGAGCTCGACCAGGGTCTGCTGGAGCCGCCGCACGGCCTCCGGGAACAGCGCGGCGGCGTAGGCGTCCTTGGCGCGGGCCAGGAGCTGCGCGCCGCCGCTCGCCGGCTCGCGCCCGGCCGCGTCGGTGATGCCGCGCCCCAGGCGGCGCGCGTCCGCCGCGATCTCCGTCATGCCCATGGCCTCGTAGGCGCGCTCCAGCGACTCGTACACGGTGACGGTCTCGGCCAGTCGCAGGTCGCGCTTCCGGATCCGCGCCACGTCCCACAGCGCGCGATTGAGCAGCGGCAGCGCCGCCCGATGGTTGCCGACGGCGAGCTCGTCGAGCGCGCGGTCGAGATTCGTGCGCAGCGCCGGGTCGGCGCCGGCCATCCGGTAGCGCACCGGATGGCCGACGCGGGCGGCCAGGCCGCGCGTCGTGTCGGCGGACTTCTGCTCGACCACCGCGCAACCCGTCGCCGACGCCAGCGCGGCGGCCAGGACGAGGACGGCGGCGCGGCGGATCCTTCTAGTCGGCATGGGTGAGAAAGCGGCCCGAGCGGAAGTCATAGCTGACGCGGAGCGCGTTGTCCGGCGTGTGCGCCGCGCCGACCTCGACGAGATGCTCGGGGCTCCGCTTGTCCGACCACTCGAAGTGCACGCGATGACGGCCGGCCAGGCGCATGCAGGCCTGCGGTGTCTCGCCCATCGCGCGGCCGTCGACGTAGACCGTGGCGAACGGCACGGCGTTGACGCTCAGACAGCCCGGCGTGGCCGGCGTCTCCGCCTTGGCGGGGGCGGGCGCCGGCGGCGCCACCGGCTCCGGCCGGGGCGGCGACACCGCCGCGGCGACGGGCTCGGGACTGAGCGCGGGCACCGTCACCGTCAGCGGCTCGGCGACCCGCCCGCGCACGTAGACGCCGACCGCGATGCCGATCGTGAGCAGCAGTCCGGCGACGGCCACGGCCATCCGGCGGCGCGAGTGGCCGAGCACGCGCCCGATCGCCGGCGTCGCGCCGAGCGCGCTGGCCTGCGCCAGCGCTTCGGCAAATGCCGTGGCATGCGCGTAGCGGTCGGCGGGATCCTTGCTCATCGCGCGCCGGACGACGGCGTCGAGCGCCGGCGGCACGGCGAAGTTCTTCTCGCGGGGTGGCACCGGGTCGACATGCACGACCTCGTGGAGGACCTTGGCCACGTCCTCGCCCGGGAAGGGCCGGACGCCGGTCAACACCTCGTAGAGCACGGCGCCCAGCGAGAACAGATCGCTGCGGGCGTCGGCCGCGCCGCCCGCGGCATGCTCGGGCGCCATGTAGGCGGGCGTCCCCAGCATCATGCCGGCCTCGTGAGCCGGCTTGTCGACGACATGCGCGACGCCGAAGTCGGCGAGCTTGGCGTGCCCGGTGGCGTCCACCATGATGTTGCTGCTCTTGACGTCGCGATGCACGACGCCCTGCGCGTGCGCGTACGCGAGCGCGCGGCAGACCTGCAGGGCGACGTGCACGGCGCGCTCCGGCGCCAGCGGGCCGTCCTCGAGCAACTCCGTCAGCGTTCGGCCCGTGAAGTACTCCATGACCACGTACGGTGTGTTCGCGTGGCGGCCGACGTCGTAGACGGTCACGATCCCGGGATGACTGAGGCGGGCCGCCGTCATGGCCTCGCGCGACAGACGCGCCGCGATCGCGTCGACGTCGGCGCCGGCCTGCGGCTCGATCGTCTTGATGGCCACCACGCGGTCGAGCTCACGGTCGCGCGCCTTGTAGACGACGCCCATGGCGCCCTGGCCGAGGGTGCCCAGCAGCTCGTAGCGCTCGGGAACGACGGAGTGAGGCACCTCAGCCGATTTCGTCGAAGAACGTCAGGCGCAGCCCGCGGATCTCGACGACATCGCCTCCCCGGAGCGGCGCCTGGGAGTGCACCTCGCCGTTCACGCGCATCCGGGACCAGGCGGAGAGATTGCGCGCCTCGTACCCCGTGCGGTTGCGCAGCACGAGCAGGTGATGCTTCGGTCCCGCCGGAACGCGGAGGTCGCAGAGCGCGGAGCGGCCGACCAGCACCGCGCTGCGTTCCAGCCGCTCCAGGTAGAACGTGTCCTGCTTGCCGCCTGCTTCCCACTTCAGGTGGGCGCGGCGCTTCATGGCCACGGCCTTCTGCAGACGCTCGACGTCCTTCTGATCCATCTGGAAGGTGTCGCTCGCGCGGGGCAGGTCGGCCCGGCTCTCGATCGCCCGCGGCTGGACCGGTTCCCGCAGCGCGCGGTCGAAGAAGAGCGAGAACTTGCCGAACGAGATCTCGTCCCCCCGCGTGAGGACGTGGGTCGTGCTCAGCCGCTGGCCGTTGACGAAGGTGCCGTTGGCAGAGTTGAGGTCCTCGACCACCCACTGCCCGCCGGCCGTCATCTGGATGCGCGCCTGCCGGCGGGACACCGAGGCGTTGTCGATGACGATGTCCATGTCGTCACCGCGACCGATGCTGACTCCGAGCGACTGCACGTTGTACGCCTTGATGGGTGTCCGTTCCGCCACCAGCGTCAATGTCGGCATGGCTGCCAGCTCCTTCGGTTGCGGTGCCGTGCTCGCCCACGGCCTGACGGTCCCGGACCGTTCCGGGGCCACGGAACGCGTGCAAGCGAGGGTCCACCGCGCCATGGCGCGCGTGAGGATTGAGGAAAGGCGCGGCGCGGCCGGGCACGCGCCAAAGTGGCGCGCGTTCCGGCACCGCGATGTCACTTCGTCGCGGCGCGTCCGCTCAGGGCTCCTCGCGATCGTCGCCGTGCGCCTCGAAGTCCGCCGCCGCGGGCGGACGGAAGACGAGGTCGCCGGCCAGCCACAGCGCCTTGGAGAACGGATAGAAGACGATCGGCGTCACGATCATCTGCGCGACGCCGAGCCAGGTCAGCAGCGACCACGCGGGGTCCGGCCAGGTGGCGAGCAGCACGATGAGCACGAGGAGCGCGAAGAGCACCTCGGTCGCGATGAAGTTCAGCAGGTAGGCGCCCAGCCAGTAGTCCTCGCGCTCGTCGCGCTCGAACGACAAGCCGCACGCCGGGCAGCGCGGCTCGAGCGTGAACCAGCTGCGCAGGAGCGCCCCGCGTCCGCAGTGCGGGCACCGTAACCGGAGGGCCCGCGCGAGGAGCCGGACGGGCCCGGGCACGGCGGCCGCGAGTCAGGCCCGGCTGCCGGGCTTGATGGCGACGCTGCCGCCCGTGCAGAGCGGACAGGCATCGGGTTGATAGGTCGCCGCCGTCACCGTGGCCAGCGCCACGCGCTTGATGGAAAACGCCGCGGTGCCGCCGCTGCGATCGATCAGCGAGCCCACGCCCACCACGGCGCCGCCGAGCTCCTCCACGCACCGCACGACCTCGCGCGTGGAGCCGCCGGTGGTGATGACGTCCTCGACCACGAGGCACCGCTCGCCCGCGGCCAGTGTAAAGCCGCGCCGCAGCCGCATGACGCCGTTCTCGCGCTCGGTGAACAGCGCGCGCACCCCGAGCGCGCGGGCCACCTCGTGGGCCACGATGATGCCGCCGATCGCCGGCGCCAGGACCGTCTGCACGCCTTCGCTGCGGAAGCGCGCCGCCAGGCCCTCGCCGAGGGCGGCCGCATCCTCGGGATACTGCAGCACCAGCGCCGACTGGAGATAGATGTCGGAGTGCAGGCCCGACGTCAGCCGGAAGTGGCCGCGGAGCAGGGCTCCGCGCTTCTCGTAGCGGTCCAGCGTCTCGCGCTCGGTCAGCGGGGCCGGTGTCGTCATGGCCCCAATGATATGTCACTCCGTCCCGACCGGTGTCCGCGGGCGGCGATTTGGCGCTGCCGTGCCACGAGGCGACACCGGCGCGTGACGCGACGGCCCGCGTGACCGCTTTCCGACAGTGTCAGGCGCTGTCATGTTCCCGATCCGCACACCTTCGACACGTCGCGCTTGGCAGTGGCGTTGCACCCAGCGCCCTCGCGCGTGTTGCGCGCCAGGAGGGCATCGATGGCGAAGGTGATGGTGGTCGACGACGCGTACTCCGAGCTCAAGCTCATGGAGTCGATTCTCAAGAACGCCGGCCACCAGGTCGTGACGCTCATCGACGGCGAGGCGCTCGAGGACAAGGTCAGCTCGGAGCGGCCCGACGTGCTGCTGCTCGACATCGTGCTGCCCAAGCGCAACGGCTTCGAGCTGCTGCGCTCGCTCAAGCGAAACGAGCACACCAAGACGACGCCGATCGTGCTGGTGTCGTCCAAGAACCAGGAGAGCGACAAGGCGTGGGGCCGGCGGCAGGGCGCCGACGACTATCTGCCGAAGCCGTTCACGTCCGATCAGCTCCTGACGATGGTGGGGCGCTTTGTCCGCTGACGCTGTCCACACCGACGTCGATGCCGTCGCCGAGCGCGCCCCCGCGCGCCGCGCGTGCGTGGTGATGCTCGGCGGGCGGCCGTTCGCGGTCGACGTCGACGATACCCGCGAGGTCGTCGTCCTCGACGTGACCACGCCAGTGCCGGGCGCGCCGGCGGCTCTGGTCGGCGTCATGAATCTGCGCGGGAGCGTGCTGCCGGTGATCGAGGCGCGCCCGCTGCTGGGCCTGCCGGTGCACGCGGCCATCGGGCGTCCGCGTGCGCTCGTGCTGGCCGATGCCGGCCAGCGCGCCGCCGTCCTCATCGAGCGCGTGCTCGGCCTCACCGCCTTCGACGCGGTGATCCCGCCCGCCGCCGGTGTGACTCCCGGCGCGCTGGCGGTGGGCGAGCTGGTCGACGACGCCGGCGAGCGCGCCACCGTGCTGGACGCCGCCGCGCTGCTGCGCGCGGTGCGCCGCGACTGGGACTCCACCACGCAGTCAACCACCACCACCTCGGGAGCGTAGCCATGGAACGACGGACCGCCCTCCGCCTGCTCTCCTCTGCGCTGCTGTCCGGCGCCCTCGGCCGCGCGGCCCGCGCGGCCGCCCAGACGGCGGGGCCGCGCACGCCCGCGACCAAGTGGGTGCCGGCCGACGGCGCGCCCGTCGTCGTCGGCGGGCCGGCGCCGGGCGCCAGCGCGCCCGGCGTGACGGCCAAGGAGATCCGCATCGGCATGAGCGCCGCCTTCAAGGGCACGGCGGCCGGCCTCGGCACCGAGTTCTATCGCGGCGCCCAGGCCTACTACGACGAGGTGAACGCCCGCGGCGGGCTCTTCGGCCGCACGCTGGCGGTGGTCGGCCACGACGACAACTACGAGCCGCTGCCGTGCGTGAGGAACACGATCCAGCTCCTCGAGAAGGACAACGTGTTCTTCCTCTCGAACTACGTGGGCACGCCGACGCTGACGCGCGCGCTGCCGGTCATCAAGCGCTACGCCGAGCAGAACGTGGTCCTGGTGGGTAACTTCACCGGTGCCCAGCCGCAGCGCGAGGCGCCCTACGTCGAGCACGTGTTCAACATCCGCGCCTCCTACCGGCAGGAGATGGCCGCGCTCGTCGATCGCTTCTGGCTCGTCGGCGCGCGGAGCTTCGGCGTGTACTCGCAGGCCGACGCATATGGCCGCTCCGGCACCGACGGCGTCGCCCGCGCGCTGGCCCAGCACGGGGGAAAGATCGCCGCCGAGACCACCTACCAGCGGGGCGCGAAGTTCGAGGACGACATGAGCCCGGCCGTCAACGCGCTCCGCCGGGCCGGCGTGGACGTTGTGCTGTGCACCGGCGCCTATCAGGGCTGCGGTGCCTTCATCCGCACGGCACGCGACCTCGGCTGGAACGTGCCGGTCTCCAACGTGTCGTTCGTCGGCTCCGATGCCATGCTCAAGATGCTGGTGGCGCACGGCAAGGGCGCCGGACGCGACTACACGCGGGCGCTGGTCAACTCGCAGGTGGTGCCGAGCTACGACGACGTGTCGCTGCCCGGCGTCGTCGAGTACCGCGCGCTGATGGAGCGCCACAACCCCACGCTGCCCGCCGCGCTCAAGGACGCCAAGTACGCCCCGCAGCCGTACAGCTTCATCAGCCTCGAGGGCTACATCAACGCCCGGGTGGTCGTGGAGGCGTTGCGGCGTACCGGCCCCGCGCCCACGCGGGTGGCGTACCGGCAGGCGCTGGAATCGCTGAAGGGTTTCGATCTCGGCATCGGGGCGCCGCTGTCGTTCGGCCCCGAGCGGCATCAGGGTCTCGACAGCGTCTATTTCACCCGTGTGGACGGGGAGCGGTGGGTGCCGATCGCCGACTGGTCGTCGGCGGTCCAGGCTTAGGAGCGCGCCATGAAGAGCACCGGCAAGGCACGATTCGGCCTCCTGACGAAGATCATCCTCTTCCTGGCCGCGATCCTCATCCCGCTGGCCGCCGTCACCTGGTACGTGTCGGTGCAGACGCTGCGCAGCCAGATGACCACGGAGTTCACCTCGAAGGGCAGCGCCATCGCGAACAGCCTGGCTTCTTCGGGCGTGGACCTCATCCTGACGCGCGACGCCTCCACCGTGCAGGCGCTCATCGACCAGTTCGCCGGCATCAGCGGCGTGGCCTACGTCATGGTCTACGACACCGGCAAGAACCAGATCGCCCATACCTTCGTGCCCTTCGTGCCGCCGGACCTCGTGGACAAGAACCTCGTCCCCGGCGACGCGGTGAAGTCGGTGCGCGACATCGAGTACGCCGACCCGGTGACGGGCAAGCCGCGCCACATCATCGACATCGGCGTGCCCATGCTCGGCGGCACCATCGGCACCGTGCGCGTCGGCATGGACCGCACCATCATCGACGCGGCGGCGGCCCAGGCCGGCTGGTTCCTGTTCACCGTGTTCGGCGGCGTGTCGGCCGCGGCCGTGCTGGCCGGCGTGATCTTCGTCCGGCGGCTCACGCGGCCGCTGGGGCAGATCGTGCGCGTGGCCGAGCGCGTGGGCCGCGGCGACCTCAGCGAGACCCTCAAGGTGAGCTCCCGCGACGAGATCGGCCAGCTCGCCACCACGTTCAACGAGACGGTCGTGCGGCTGCGCTCGCAGGTCCTCACCGAGGGCGAGCGTGACGACGAGAAGAAGAAGCGCGAGGACCTGCAGAAGAACATCCAGACCTTCCTCGACACGGTCATGGAGATCTCGCAGGGTGACCTCTCGCGTCGCGGGCAGGTGACCCCGGACGTGCTGGGCAGCGTCGTGGACTCCATCAACGTCATGGTCGAGGAGATCGCGTCGATCCTGGCCGACGTGCGCCACGCCGCGCTCCGCGTGGCGGGCAACGCCAACGAGATGATGGGGACCACCGACCAGATGGCCGGCGGCGCCCAGACCCAGGCCCGCGAGATCACCACCGTCAGCCACACGATGGAGTCCATGAGCCGATCGGTGCGCGAAGTCGCCAGCACCGCCGAGAAGGCGGCCGGCGCTGCGCGCTCCACGCTCCAGGCCGCCCAGAAGGGTGATGCGGCCGTGCGCGACAGCCTGGCCGGCATGCAGCGGATCCGCGGCGAGGTGCAGGTCATCTCCAAGAAGATCAAGGGCCTCGGCGACCGTTCGCTCGAGATCTCCGAGATCGTCAACCTGATCGAAGAGCTGGCCTCGCACACGAACCTGCTCGCCCTCAACGCCGCCATCGAGGCGGCCGGCGCCGGCGAGGCCGGCCTGCGCTTCGGCGTCGTCGCCGACGAGATTCGCAAGCTGGCCGAGCGCGCGGCCAAGGCGACCAAGGACGTCGCCGCCCTCATCCGTACCGTGCAGACGGAGACGCAGGAAGCGGTGATCGCGATGGAAGAGGGCACGCGCGAGGTCGAGGCCGGCTACCAGGTCACGATCCGCGCCGAGGAGCACATCAAGGAGATCGCCGGCACGTCGACCACCTCGGCCGAGCTGGCCCAGGGCATCTCGCGGGCCAGCGCCCAGCAGGTCGAGGGCGTGGAAGGCGTCGCGCGCGCCATGCAGTCCATCGCCCAGGTCGCGGTGAACACCGAGCAGGCCGTGCTCCAGACGCGCAAGACCGTCGAGGACCTCGTCAAGCTCGCCGACGAGCTGACCCGAAGCCTCGCGCGATTCAAGCTGGCGACGGCCTAGAGGCTCGCTCCATGGTCGAGCCGTCCGGCGACCAGGACTTCCTCCGCTCCATCTTCCTGATGGAGGCGTGGGACACGCTCGGCGCGCTCGACGACGGCGTCGGGCGCCTGGTCGCCGGCGGCGAGCCCGCCTGGGACGAGGTCTTCCTGGTCGCCCATCGGTTGCGGGGCGCGGCCGCGCTGCAGGGCTTCACCAGCGTGGCCTCGCAGGCCGAGTCGCTCGAGCAGGCGCTCCACGCCGTGCGCGGGGCGCCGGCCGACGGACGCGCGTCCACCATCGCGGCCACGCTCTCGCTGCTGACCTCGCTGAAAAGCACGCTGGAAGCGATCGAGCGCGGCGCCGAGCCGACCCCCGAGAGTCCGGCGCCGGCGCCGTCCCCCGCCAGCCCCGATCCGCTGCGCGCGGAGCTGGCCGCGTTCTTCGCCGCCAACGACGACGTGCTGGCCTACTTCGGCCCGGAGGCGTCCGAGCACCTGGACGCCATGACGACGGCGATCGTCGCCCTCGAGCGCGACGGCGGCGGCGACGCGTCGATCGCCGCGCTCTTTCGCGCCGTCCACACGCTCAAGGGCGCCGCGTACGTCGTCGGCTGCCGGCCGATCGGCGAGCTGGCCCACGGCCTGGAAGACCTGCTGGTCGCCGTGCGCGAGGGCCGCGCCCCGCTGACCCCGGCCGTGCTGGACGCCAGCCACGGCGCGGTCGATTGCTTCAAGCACATGCTCGATCCCGCCGCGGGCCCCGCGCTCGATCTCACCGCGGCGGCCACCGGCCTGCGCGCGCGCGTGCGCGCGCTGCTCGACGCGGCGCCGCTTGCCGAGGCCGCACCGGCGAGCGCGCCGGCCGCCTCGACGCCGGACGCTCACGCGGGCCCGCCCGTGAGCGCGCCGGCGAAACCCGCGCGCCCGGTGTCGGGCGACAGCGCGGCACCCTCCCGCTTCGGGCGCCAGACGATTCGCGTCGCGCTCGAGCGTCTCGACGGCCTGATGGATCTCGTCGGCGAGCTCGTCGTCGCGCGCGGCGCGCTCGAGCGGCGGCTGACCGAGCTGGACCGGATCGGCGACGTGCTCTTCACGAGCCGCGCCCGCCTCGGTCAGTCGGTGACGGACTTCGAGCGCCGCCACCTCGATCAGCAGCTGCCCGTGCGCCGTCGCGACGGCGCCGGCGACGACCCCTCCGCGCGCCATCGCTCGGTCTCCGAGCTGTTCGCCGAGCTCGAGTTCGACCGCTACGACGACTTCACGCTGTTCACGCGCGGTGTCGCCGAGATCGCCTCGGACATCGCCGAGATCCAGGCCGAGCTGGCGGCGCTGGGCCGCACGGTGCGCGAAGACCTCGGGCTCGTGCACCGGCTCACCGGCGAGGTGCGCGCCGGCCTCGGCCGCGCGCGGCTGGTGCCCCTCGGCAGCCTCTACACCCGCTTCATGCGTCAGGGCCAGGAGGCCGCCCGAGCCAACGGCAAGAGCGTGCGCATCGAGACGAGCGGCGAGACGGTCGAGCTGGACGCCTCCATCATCGAGCAGGTGGTGGATCCGCTGCTGCACCTG
>Ga0111538_10014806_pt1 | contig 10269 bp, 4 predicted proteins | sample SoiMethybrSBSTD1_FD_79669 | JGI IMG/M metagenome (GOLD analysis project Ga0111538, IMG submission 79669) | Bulk soil microbial communities from a Populus tree surrounding site in Tennessee, USA - Soil MetaG P. TD hybrid SBSTD1 (version 2)... | ecosystem: Environmental > Terrestrial > Soil > Tree... | reverse complement strand
TGCCACGGGACAGTCCTCACGCCATCGAAGCGAAGGAGGCCGAGCTCGGTACCGAGCCACAGATAGCCGTCAGGCGTCTGGGCGATCGCCAGAATCCTTCCCTTGATAAAGCCGTCGCGAATCCTCCAGGCCGTGTGAACGTACTGGCGCGCGTCGAGTGCCGGATCCAGCGCGAACGCCGGACGGCAAGATGCAAGGAGTTCGCAGATCAATACTGCGCCGAACGCAATGAGACGTCCGGAACGACTCGCGCCTGTCAGTGCCGTTGCGATCGCGCTCATCGGAACGGAATCGTCACGGTGATCGTCGCCCCGCGTCCCGGCGCACTCTCGAACTCGAACTTCCCGTTCAACTGACTCGCGCGCTCCCGCATCATGATCAAACCCAGGCCACCCGACGTGCCCAGCTGGCTGCGATCGAAGCCGACGCCATCATCCGACACCGTCAGCGACACGTTGCCGTTGGCTCGGATCAGGCGGACGATGATTTGCTTCGCGGCCGCATGTTTCGCGGCATTGCCGAGCGCTTCCTGCACGATGCGGAACAGCGCGAGGGCCGCACCGCGGGACAGGTCGTGCGCGCTGTCGTCGGCGTCGCACGAGACCGCAATGCCGCTGCTCGCGCTGAACTCCTCGCAATAGCTCCGCATCGCCTCCGGTAGGCCCGCCTCCTGCAACGCGGGCGGATGCAGATCGTGCGACAGCTGCCGGATGTCGCTGCCGACCTGGACGAGCTTCTGCTGCACCTTGTCCATCGTGGCGGCAGCGTCGGCGGGATTAGTGGTCACGCGTCGCTTGGCGCTGCCCACCATCATCGTCGCGGCCAGCATCTCCTGCATCACGCCGTCGTGAAGCTCGCCGGCGATACGAATCCGTTCCTGTTCCTGCGCCTTCATCAACCGCTCGTTCAACGCGCTGATCTCGTCCTGGTGCTTCTCGACGATGCGGAGACGGATGCGATGCGCCGTCCAGACCAGTGCGAGCATGGCAGCCACGGAGAGTACCGGAAACCATGCCGTCTGGTAATACGCCGGGGCCACGGAAAAGGCGAGCGATGCACCGGTCTCGTTCCACACGCCGCTGTTGTTGCTCGCGATCACGCGGAAGCGGTAGTCGCGCGGAGGCAGGTTGGTGTAGAACGCCTGGCGCCGCGTCCCCACGTCCTGCCAATCCGCATCGAAGCCTTCGAGCTTGTAGCGAAACCGCATCTTCTCCGGCGCGACGAGGCTGAGCGCGGTGTAGTCGATTTGCAGATCGCGCGTCAGCGCGGGCAAGCTCGAGTCCTCTTGTGCCAGAGCATCCGCAGCGTAAATCTTGCGATCAGCGATGACCTGCTCGATGTGAACTGGCGGCGGAAGGGAGTTGAAGGGAATACGGCGAGGATCGACGACGCTGACGCCGTCCCAGGGCAAGAACCACAGTTTTCCATCCGAAGTCTTGGCAACCTGTGGACTGTAGTGGCCAGCGGAGGCAAGGATTCTTACGCCGTCGGAACTATCGAAAACCGTAGCCTGGATCGTCCGCCCGGCATCTTTGTTCTTGTCCACCGCGACAGCCCATGTTTCCAACTCGGTCCGTGCAATACGTATGAGGCCGCATGCCGTGTACAGCCAGAATGTGTGGGCGTCGTCTTCTATCGACCAATGAACCGTATCGCACGGCAACCCGTTCTTGCTGGTCAGCGTGACGATACGGCCGTCTTTCAATCGGCTGAGCCCGCCCTCGGTCGCGACCCAGAGCGTTCCGTTCTGATCGAGTCGCACGTTGTTGACACGCCCCTCACCGAGCCCTTCGGCACTTGCGTACGATGAGCGGACCTGGCCGTTGGCCACATAGGCGATACCACCGAGATGGAATCCAAGCCACAGACCACCGCGCGACGGATCCGCCGCCAGAGTGGTGGCATGGGCGTTACGTCCGAACCGGGTCCAGGGAATCTGCTGGACCTCAGTCCCCCCGCGCAACAAGTGAAAGAGACCGTACTCTTCGTTGACGATCCACAGGTCCCCCGCATTGTCTTCGCCGATGGCAAGCACATTTCCGCCGGGAACGCCGCTGACGGAAGTAAACCGGTCATGGGCCAGGTAGCCAATGCCGCGATTCGTAGAGACCCAGACTTGCCCGGAAGTATCCAGGAAAAGCGACTCCATCCCGAGTTCGATACCGTACGTCCTCAGTCGTCCGTTACTCCATCTGTTCAAGCCTCGACGAGAGCCAACCAAAACGCTTCCATCACGGGTCGCGAGGACGGATCCGACAACATCGTTCGACAACCCCTGGTTCATGGAAAGCGTGGCAACGGCGAAGTCGCGAAAGCGGTCGAGGCCGTTGACGGTGGCTACCCAGATGCTCCCCTCACGATCCTCGAAGAGTCTGTAGACAATGTCTCCTGACAGGCCGCCCCGCGGCTCGAACACATCGACTCTTCCCTGGTACAGGTGCACAAGGCCGCGTTCCACGGTTCCTATCCACAAGCCGCCATTTCGATCGTGGAGTATCCGTGTGGTCCGGAATCCCGCCACAGTATCTGGTATCGGTAACGCCTCGGTTTCTCCGTCAACGAACCGATGGACTCCGCCCTTCCAGCCGACCAGAAGAGCGCCATCGTCATCTTCCGCCACATGTACGCCGTCCGGCTCACCAGGCAGCGGAAAGAATTTTGGAGATCCTGGCTTCCATCGCCATAACCCGTCCGTCACTCCCGCCCAGAGGTTGCCCTTGCGGTCCTCATACAAGCTGAATGCTCCTCGGCCAAGAGCACCATCTTCTCCGTAACACTGTGCGCTGCCATTCCGAAGAGCACAGAGTCTGCCGCCAGTGACCGCCGATCCGCTGGCCCATGTTGTGCCTTCGCGATCCTCGAGGAGCTCGAAGAGATACTGTCCAGCAAGCTCCGGGTATTCGGTGAGCTTGCCGTCCTTCCAACTAGCAAGCCCCTTAGCGGTGCCAATCCAGAGTGTCCCGTCGCGCGTCGCGAGCAGGCTGTAGATGAAGTTGGAAGGAAGCCGTTGATCCGCCGGAGGCTGCCAGGGCACGTTCCTGACACCATCGAAGCGAAGCAATCCAAACTCTGTTCCCAACCAGAGATATCCGTCCGGTGTTTGAGCGATCGCCGTGATCTGGCCTTTTGTGAAGCCATCGCGGATCTTCCACGATGTATGCGCGTACTGGCTGATGTCGAGTTCAGGGTTCAACGCCAAGGCAGAGGAGCACCACGCCAGCAGAGTCGCCAGCACGGTTCCCATCGCGAAGATGTCACTTCTCACAAGAGAGGAGTCCCTAAAACTCGAGCCTCAACACAAACTGGACCGAGCGTGGTCCGCCGATCTGATAGAGCGGGCTGAAGCCGCCATTCGCGCCACCGGATCCCAGGCTGCTTGCGAGCGTCTGCGTCGATTGGCCGAACAGCGGACTACTCAGATCGAAAACGGGACTGCCGAAGTTCGACTGGTTGAAGATGTTGAAGAACTCCGCCCGGAACCGGAGCGCGACCCGCTCGGTGACACGAAATTGCCGTTGCAGTGCGACGTCCGCTTGAGACGCGCCGAAGCCGCGCAGCACGTTGCGCCCGAAGTTCCCCTGCTGCCCGGCCGGAGGCAGCGTGAACGCCGCCGCGTTGACGATCTTCCCTCCCGGGTACTGACCTCCACGGAGTTCGAGTGGTACCCCTGGATTGAGGTTGGGCCTGGATCGCATTGCCGCACTGGCCGTGAAATTGATCGGGCCAGTCACGTCAACCGGCGGTGCCGATCTCGCCAGCACGAACGCGTCGACTGACCAGTCGCGCACGATCGCCTGGACCACGCCGCGCGATGCCGGCGAAGGCAGAAACCAGGTCGCGCCCGTTGTGAACGCGTGCCGGATGTCGAAGTCGGAATCGCCACGGTCCGCCTCCGCACCGCTTGCGCCCGACGTGCTGCGATACGTCGTCGCATCGGTCGAGGCGTTGTCCGTCGAGTGCGACAACGTGTACGACGCCAGAGCCTGTAAGCCTCGCGACAGACGGCGCTGGAACTTGAGCTGCAGCGCGTGGTAGTCCGACGTCGCCGAATTGTCGGTCAGGCCGATGAACTGAAAATCCGGATTCGGGTTGACGATCTGCGTCGTCCGCAGCAGGTCACGCCCGATCGCCGCGAGATATGTGGCCGAGAGACTCTGGCTGCGTCCCAGCGACTGCTCGAACGCGACGTTCCACTGATAGCTTCGCGGGACCTTCAGGCTCCGATCCGCGACGATGATGGTGTTCACCGGGGGGGTGAGGGTAAAGGCAGGTGGTGCCGCGTCCTGGGCATTCAACGGGAACGGTGTTGGCGACGGCTGGATGATCTTGGTGGCGCCGTAGGGAAAGTAGCTGGTGACGCCTCCGAGCGAGCCCTGTCCCAGGTCGTAGAACACGCCCCAGCCCGCGCGCACTGTCGCATCCCAATCTGGCCGTCCGCCAAGTTGATACGCGACTCCCAATCGTGGTGCGACGTTGCCGTAGCTGGTCTCGTAGAGCGGCGTGCCACGCGGTGCCAGCGCGATCGTCGCTGGATTGTCCAGGCCCGACACCGTGAACGGATCGTTCTCCGTGTCCTTGCCCGCGAGTGGCGGATTCACATCCCATCGAGCGCCATACGTCACCGTCAATCGAGGAGTGACGTTCCAGGTGTCCTGACCGTAGATCGAGAAGTTCTGCGAGCGCAGGGAGTTCTCTGCGAAGGCTCCCGGCTGGACGAACGCGGCGTTCCCCGTCAGCGCGCCGCCTGGCGCAGTTGTCACGCCCGTGAATTGCACGAACATCCGGTAGGCGAATGGACTGCTGACCGGACCAAGCCAACGGTAGTCCATCCCGAACTTCAATTGGTGCCTACCGTGAATCACCGTGAGGTTGTCGACGAGATTGAACTGCCGTCCTTCGTCCGTCCCTATCTTGCCCTGCGCGTACTGTCCGGCGCCCGAAATCAGAAAGAGGAATCCGCTATCCGATGACGAGTACCCAGAGGGAAACAACAGGGAATCCTGCAGCGGCACGGCGCCGCCGAATTCATCCAGCTCATAGGCGATGCCCACCTGATGCCTGCTGTAGTTCGCGCGCACTTCGTTGGTGATGCGCGGGCTGATCACCTGTGTGACGCCAGCCGTCAGCGTGTGCACTTTGGACGACACCGAGCTCGTCGTGCTGAGCACACGCGTCGAGAATGTTCCCCCGCGCTGATCGAAATTGGAGGGAGAGTAGTTGTAGCGGCCGAACAGGGTCAGTCCCGGGTTGATGACGTGATCGATCCGGATGCTGTCGGCATCGAGGCTGGAGGGATTCGAAAAGCTGGCGTTGAATTGTGCCAGCCCCGGGCCCAGCGCGGCGCCGTTGGGAAGGGGATACGCGTTCAGGAACGGGCGAATCGAAGCAGGGGCCTGCTGTCGCGACGCGGCGTCGGGGACGGACGTCTGCATGCTCGACGGCTGGTGCAGACGCAGCCCTTCATGTGAGTAGAAAAAGAACGTCGTGTTCGCGTGGAGCGGACCGCCGACGACACCGCCGAAGTCATGGAGCTGCTGCTCCGGTTTCGGCAGACCGCTGAAGTTCACGAACCAGTCTTTGGCATCGAGCGCGTCGTTCCTGAAGTATTCGAACACTGAGCCGCGAAACGCATTCGACCCCGAGCGCGTCACGATTGAGATTTGGCCGCCAGGCGTGCGGCCGAACTCGGGGGCGAACGACGATGTCTGGATGCGAAACTCCTGCATCGCGTCCACCGACACCAGGCTGTTCGTGCCGCCGTTCGCGCTGAGCGCGGGCAGCGCGCCGCCGGCGGTCTGCATCATGGGGAAGTAGCCAGTGACGCCGAAGTTGGCGCTGACCCCGTCCACCATGAAGTAGTTCGCATCGGCGCGCTGGCCGTTCACGCTGAACTGCCCCTGGTCGTTGAACGCCGTCGGCACCACAACCGTGCCCGGTGTCAGTATGATCAGCGTCTGGAAGCTGCGGCCGTTGAGCGGGAGGTTGTCGACGAACGTCCGATCGATCACGGTGCTGACCGCTCCCGAGGTGGTATTCACCAGAGGCGCGCCTGCGTCTACCGTGACGACCTCCGACACGGACCCGAGCGTCATCTGGAAATCGAGTTGCAGGGTGTCCTGCACCTGCAGGACGACGTCGGGCTTGACCAGTGTTCTGAAGCCGGGCTTTTCGACTTCGATGCGATACGACCGGGGCGGAAGGTTCGCAAGATAGTACTCGCCCGCGTCGTTTGTGGTTGTGACGTGACGGGTGTTGGTGTCACCGCTGATGGCGGTGATTGTGGCGCCGGGAATGACGGCGTTGGACGGATCGACGACACGGCCCGCGAGGAAGGCACTTGTGGACTGAGCGAGAAGAACGGACGCAGATGACAGTAATAAGAGCAAGGCGATCGCCAGCCGCAGGAGCCCGTCGTGTCTCGACCGCTTCAGAGTCAGCAATACCCGACACATGGCTGAGATTTGACAACGGTTTCCTCCTAGTTTCTCCCCATACCTTGGTATCGATCGAGACGATCGTCCAATGGACCGGCGTGCGGCTGCAGTGGTTCAATGCCCGCCGTGAACACGGAGGTCACCAATGAGCAGCACACAGACCATCAATGAACCGGCCACCAAGACTCCCACCGCCGCAACGGTCGATCTGAAGCTGGAGGTCGTGGTCCTTCCCGTCTCCGACGTCGATCGTTCCAAGCGCTTCTACGAGAACCTGGGGTGGCGGATGGACGGCGATTTCACCAATGGTGACGCCTTTCACGCCGTGCAAATGACACCTCCGGGTTCGCCGTGCTCGATTCACTTCGGCAAAGGGATCACGACAGCCGCGCCGGGCTCTGTAAAGAATCTGTATCTCGTCGTGTCCGACATGAAGGCGGCACGTCAGGAACTGATCGCCCGCGGTGCCGAGGTGAGTGAGCCGTTTCATTTCACCAGCATCGGGAGCAAACCCGAAGCTGGGCCGCACCCTGACGGCAGCTCGTACTTTACCTATGCGACATTCAGCGATCCGGACGGCAACAGTTTCCTGCTCCAGGAAGTCACGACACGGTTACCCGGGCGGGGACTCAGCAACCTGGATGTCCCGAATCTGACCGCGCTTCTGCGCGAGGCAGAGGAACGGCATGGCGCGTACGAAGCGAGCGCGCCGAAGCATCACTGGTCGGACTGGTACGCCGGCTACATCGTCGCGCGCGAACAGGGGAGGACTCCTGACGTGGCGATCCAGGAAGGGAAGCAGAACGTCGAAGCGCGTCGTCGATGAAAGGGCGACCGGGCGGGCTTCAATCCGAAGAAAGAAGCCCGCTCCATGCAACTCACCCCGCGTGAACCGCGACTGCATCCGACAACGGCGCGCCCGACCGCAGTGAGCTGAAGCCCGCGCGAATCTCTTCGCTGAGGAACTTCGGCTGCTCCCAGGCTCATTCACTACAACACGCTGCCGAAGGGCGGACCGACACGTCGCCGCCTGGAAGACGCGTGCGATCGGCTCGTAGCTCCGTCTCGGGTCGGCACTCCTTGTCTCAATGCGCTACTCTGTGCGGATACGCTCGACGAGGTGGACACGCGGAGGCGTGCACGATGGCGACGAACCCGGTACGCGAGTCTTCGGCCGAAGACGCATCGCGGCTGCGTGACAGCCTGAACAGTCTGCTCAGCCTCATGGCCCAGCCCGCGCTGTGGACCGAGGGCAAGCCTCCTCACGCCGTCAGCGCGGCGATGGACGTTCTGCTCGGTCGAACGAACGAACTGATCGCGGCCAACGAGCGACTGACGAAGGAGCTTGCCGAGCACGAACGAACGGAAGACGAGCGCAAGGGGGCGGAAGAAGCGCTTCGCGAGAGTGAGCGTCAGTTTCGTCTCCTGGTCGAGACCATCCCGGCACTCGTGTGGCGCGGGACTCCTGAAGGCGAGCTCGAGTACTTGAATCAGGCCGCTGTTGAATACCTCGGTCACAGCGCGGAGAGCCTGTCGAACGGGCGGTGGATCGAACTGGTTCATCCCGACCACCGCGACGCGACGGTACGACGATGGCTGCAGTCGGCCACAACGGGAGCGTCTTACAGCGATATCTACCAGCTCCGTCGCGCGGACGGTCAGTACCGATGGATTCATTCCGTTGGAGAGCCGTTTCGTGACCTGGAAGGCCGGATCGCTCATTGGTACGGCTTGGTTATCGACATCGAGGATCAAAAGCGGGCAGAGGAGGCCTTACGCGAAAGCGAACGCGAGTCACGCCTGATCGTCAATACGATCCCAGGCATGGTGGCAACGTTGACACCAGCGGGCGAGGTCGACCTCGTCAACCACCAGCTCGTCATGTATTGCGGTCAACCGCTGGAGGCGATGAAGCAGTGGGGTACGAACGGGACCGTCCACGCCGGGGATCTCCCGCGTGTCGTTCAGGTCTTTACCAACGCGATCACCGCCGGTGAGCCCTACGACCTCGAGGCGCGCATCCGACGGTTCGATGGCGTCTATCGATGGTTTCAAATTCGTGGGCTCCCGCTGCGCGGTTCGAACGGGCATATCGTCCGCTGGTACGTTCTGCTCACCGATATCCATGAGCGGAAGAATGCGGAAGAAGCACTCACCCGCAGTGAAGCGTTCCTGATGGAAGGGCAGCACCTGGCGCGAGTGGGCAACTTCGCGTGGCGCCTCGCGACAAACGAGATCATCTGGTCAGACCAGCTCTATCGCATTTACGAGTTGGAGATCGGTATGCCCGTGACGCTCGAACTGATCCGTACTCGTGTCCATCCGGAAGACCTCACCTTACTGGAGAAAATGGTCGAACAGGCACGAAACGGCGGCAACGACTTTGAATGGCAGTATCGCCTGCTGATGCCCGACCACTCGATCAAGTATCTTCACGCCGTCGTTCACGCGACCCGGGACCAACATGGTCAACCGGAGTACATCGCAGCGGTTCAGGATGTGACGGCGCGTCGGCGGTCGGAACAGGCGCTCGACCGGGCTCGATCGGAGCTCGCTTATGTGGCGAGGGTGATGAGCCTCGGAGCGTTGACAGCCTCGGTTGCACACGAAGTAAGCCAGCCGCTCTCCGGCATCATCACCAACGCCGGCACCTGCCTTCGCATGTTGGATGCCGATCCCCCCAACGTCGACGGCGCGCGCGAGACGGCGAGGCGGACCATTCGTGATGGCCACCGCGCCGCGGATGTGATTACGCGGCTCCGTGCGCTGTTCACCAGGCGGGAGTTCACGTTCGAGCCGCTGGAGCTGACCGATGCCGTGCGAGAGGTCATCGCGCTGTCCGCGAACGACTTTCAGAGAAATCGCATCGTTCTGCAACCGGAACTCGCCGACGATTTGCCGATCATCACCGGCGATCGCGTCCAACTGCAGCAGGTCATTCTGAACCTGCTCCGCAACGCAGCGGAAGCGATGGACGACGTGCACGATCGCCCGCGGCAACTGCTGGTCAAAACCGAGCGGGAGGATGGCGACCGTGTGCGTGTAACTGTCCGTGATGTCGGCGTGGGCCTGCCGCCGCAAAGCATGGACTCGCTGTTCGACGCTTTCTACACCACCAAGAGCGGGGGCATGGGAATCGGCTTGTTTGTCAGCCGCTCCATCGTCGAGAAGCATCATGGGCGTCTCTGGGCACAGTCGAATGACGGCCCAGGTGCCACCTTCTCGTTTTCCATTCCCTGCGCCCCAGACAGTACGGACGCGGCGCATGCATCCCCTGCGTAGAGTTCGATTCGTTGGATTGCTCGCGCACGGCGTCTCGAGCGATGCGGCTCACGTCCTCGCCATGTGAATATTCCTCTTGCTCGCTATCGGGCCACCGTAAGACCGTTTTCCACCTCGAACACACCGGTCACCTCGCGCGCGCGCACTTCGGCAAGCTGCCGGTCGGTTGCGTTGTCCACGACTCCGAGCAGCATGGTGCGGCCGTTCTTGACGATGATGTGAATGGGATAGATGCCAACGGGTTGCATACCCGGGAAGTGCTGCTCATCCTGCAACTCTCGGAGCACGCCGAACTTGCCGCCCGGTGCGTACCGTGAAAGGAAATCGTCAGTGTAGATTCGATAGAACGTATCCCAGCGGATGCGGTCATCGTTCTGCGACGTGGGAAGCACTTCAATCTTGTTGGCGACTTCGTCCACGCCGCTGGCCCGTTTCGTGGCGGCTTCCGCATCCATTTTCAGACGGCCCTCGAAGCTGTAGCCGGCGAGATAGACAGTTCCTCGATCGACGCGGAACACGATGAAATCGAAGACGCCGTAGTAGGGAAGGCGCT
>Ga0111538_10014804_pt1 | contig 10270 bp, 7 predicted proteins | sample SoiMethybrSBSTD1_FD_79669 | JGI IMG/M metagenome (GOLD analysis project Ga0111538, IMG submission 79669) | Bulk soil microbial communities from a Populus tree surrounding site in Tennessee, USA - Soil MetaG P. TD hybrid SBSTD1 (version 2)... | ecosystem: Environmental > Terrestrial > Soil > Tree... | reverse complement strand
CTGCCGAAAACCACCCTGCAGAAGGAGCGAAGACTCGTGACGAACGATTGGAACAAGCGGCGATCACCGCATCGCCTTAGCCAGGCGGCGCGCACCTGCGTTTGCGGCTTCGCGCTCGTCGCGACCCTCGTCACCGGCAGCGCGGGAGCTCAAAGCGACCGGCCGATCAAGTTCATCCTGCCCGTCGCAACGGCGTCCGGCGTCGACACGATCACGCGCGCCGCCACCCCTGCGCTCTCGAAGGCGCTCGGTGCCCCGGTCATTGTCGAGAACCAGGCCGGCGCCGGCGGGATCGTCGGGACGTCGGCGCTCGTCAAGTCGGCGCCGGATGGCACGACACTCAGCATCGTATCGAACAACCACGTCATCTACCCCAGCGTCTACAAGTCGATACCCTTCGATCCGGTGACCGACATCACGCCGATTGCAGTGGTCGGCACCACGCCCATCGTGCTCGTCGTCAATCCAAAAGTGCCGGCGAAGAACGTGCAGGAACTGATCGCACTGATGAAGGCGAAGCCCGACACGCTGAATTACGCATCGTCGGGCAACGGCACGATCCTGCATCTCGCGGCTGCGATGTTCCTCGACCAGGCGGGCGCCACTGCGAAGCACATCCCCTACAAGGGCGTCGGTCCGATGCTGACCGATCTCCTCGGCGGCCAGGTCGATTTCGCGACGTCGTCACTGCCGTCGGTGCAGCAGCACATCAAGAGCGGCGCGCTGCGCGCGCTGGGCGTGGGTGCTGCCAAGCGACTTGCCGCGGTGCCCGAGATACCGACGATGGTCGAGCAGGGAATGCCGAATTACATCGTCGAAGGCTGGTTTGCCGTCATCGGCCCCGCGAAGCTGCCGGAGGCGGACGTCAAGCGGATCAATGCGGCCGTGGCCACGGCGTTCGCTTCGCCCGACGTGACGGACGCGATGGCGAAACAGGGCAACTCGATTTCCGTCAGCACACCCGAATACGCGGGCCTGTTCATTCGCTCGGAGATGGCGAAGTACGCGGCGATCGTGAAGAAGATCGGACTCGAGCCGCAATAATGCGGTATGCCGATGGTCCTGCTTCGGTTCATCCGCGGCTCCTGTTCCTGTCGGCTGACCCACGGCTCGTCCGCTCGCAGCTCGCGGGCACGGCACTGAGCTTCGTCGTCTGATCTGACGCGCCCGACGAGTTACGCCACACCTTCGCGCTTCGGTGGTTCGATCGCAATCGCACTCGCCCCGCCGGCGGCCACTGTTGTGCCGCCAGCACCGGCGGACGGCGACACGTCGACGGTCACCTGTCGATGCGCGAAGCGAATGCCTGCGGCCTTGAATGCGCGGATGATCTTGTCGTAGGCGACGCGGCGGACGACCCACGCGGTGTTGCCCGGACGCGCGGTGAATTTGGCGCGGACGACGATCGCGCTGTCCTCCGCCGCCATCACACCCGCCGATTTCAGCGGCTGCAGCATGTCATGGGAATAGTCCGGATCGGCCGACAGCTCTTCGCCGATCTGCTTCATGATTTTTTTCACCTGCAACATGTTCGTGTCGTACGTCAACCGGAATTCCATCACGTGCACCGACCAGTCGCGGCTCGTGTTGCGCAGCCGCTTGATCTCGCCGTATGGCAGGATGTTTAGCGCGCCGCGGTGGTGGCGCAGGAATACCGAGCGCACGTTGATCCGCTCGACGCGACCCTTCGCGTCACCGACCTCGATGTACTCGCCGAGCCTGAACGCGTCGTCCATCAGGAAAAAGGCGCCCGACACGATGTCGCGAACGAGCGTCTGTGAGCCGAAGCCGATCGCAACGCCGATGACGCCGGCGCCGGCGAGCAGCGGCAGGATGTCGAAGCCCATCGCCGCCAATATCGACATCGCGGCGATGACGACGATCGTCACCAGCAGCGTCGCGCGCAGGATCGGCAGCACGGTACGAAGGCGCGTTCGCGGTTCGTCACTGGGCAGGTCGGCGTCAGCCACGAGCCGTCGATCGATCGCCGTCTTGACGATCTCCCACAGCATGTACGCCACCAGCAGCACGATGCCGATGCCGAGCAGCGAGCTCGCGATCTTGCCGCCGAGGCTTCGCTGCGCGTAGCCTGAAACGTCGAGATCCCACAGCGCGGCGATCGCCAGCATGCCGCTGACGATGACGATGATGTGGATCGCGCGCCGGAACACGGGCTCGTAGTCGGCGAGGAAGCTCATCTGCCCGGCCGCGAGCTTGTCCTTGCGCTCGACCGAGATCGCCCGGAGCGCATGACAAAGCGCCATGTCGATCACCGGCAGCGCGGCAAGCAGCAGCACGCTCGCAAAGCCGGTGCCCGTCGTCAGCGGGGTCCCCGCAAGGACGTTGAACAGCCCTCCGAACAACAGCGCCGCGAAATAACCGGTTGCGGCAATTGGCCACAGGTCGGCGAGCCAGTCGACGACGGCACCCCGGTGACCGTCGCCGCGAATAAGATCGGCGATGGGTTTGCGCACGGACCACACGGCGCCCACGAGTAGGATGAAACCGACGATCCAGAAGCCGACGCTGATCACGTCGATGGCTTCCGGCTGCGTCGCCGCGGCGCTCAGCAGCGACCGCAGGGCGATGCTCAGGCCGAAGAGTGCGGCCAGCGCGAGGATAAAGCCGCGCAGGCGACCCGCTGCCCGGTCGTCGAAAGGCAGCAGGCGTGCATGCTCGGCGCTGCGGGCCAGCAGGAACCGTGCGAACAGTGCGACGACGCGCAGCACGAACACGATGAACAGGATCTGCAGCACGAGGATGCGCCGCAGGTCGTGGTCGAGCCACCACGAGAAGAAGAACAGGATCGCCGCGATGCCGAACACCAACAGCGCGCCGATGTCGAGCGCGAGCCCCATGCCGACCTGGAACGCGCGCGCCGAATACGTCGTCGCCGTTACCTGCAGCAGGCGTTGCCTATAACGGCGCAACGCGTACCCGTAGAGCCACTCGGCGACGAATCCCGTCGCCAGCATCGCAACAACGTACCCGAAGACTGCAACCAGCGCCGGCCGGCCGTCCGGTTCGCGCAGCCGCGTAACGAGATTCGCGAAAGTCGCGGGCAGGCCGACGAACGCCGCGTTCAGCGTGTCGTACCGCGAGCGCATCTCGCCCGCATGCTGATCGACCATGCCGGCCATTCCTGCGCGGTCGGACGCGCCCGCGGCGGCCGGCGCCTTCGATGTGCTGGCCGCCGTGCGATCGAGCTGGTCGATGAGCAGGTTGCGAACCTGCGCGTCGGACAGCCTCGACAGCAGCTCGCGCACCGATTCCTTCGTGATCGTCTCCGGCAGCGCCGGAACCTCCGCGGCATGTTGCGCAACGGCGATTCCGCTCGCGAACACCGCCCACACAATGCACGCCAGCGCGACCCGTCCTGCGGCCGCGACACGCACGCGTTCTGGTATCAGCATTCTGACCTCCCCCGACGTCATCGTCGGTCGTCGCGATCGGGTCCAGCGCACCGTCAGTCGAGCTGCATGCCGCTCGTAAGGTCGCGCGCCAGGTAACGCAGTCGGTAATCCTCGAACGATTCGTCGTCGGCCGCTTCTATCGCGCGCTGCTGTTCGAGCGACTCGTCCGCCATCTGCTGCAATCGATTATCCGCGTCGGTCGTCGCAGGCTTCGCGATGAACTCGCGCCGATGCTCGAGCGATTTGGCGAGCGCGAATGCGATATACGAATCGCCGTAGTCTTGCTTCATCTCGCGCAGCACGCGCGCGGACGGCGTGCGCTCGGGATCGCGCAGCGCGTCGTGAGCCGCGGCCAGCGCCTCCCGGTGCACGCTTGCACCACCCGCCCGGTCGAGCGCCTCGGCCAGCGGACCGCACTCGTCGAGAAGCTCTTTTCCCCACTGCCGCAAGCCGACGTCGCCACCATTACGGCGCAGCGCCAGGCCCGGCTCGCGGCCCCGCTCGGCAACACGATACTGGTTCTGCGCGATCACCTCGATCTCGGCCGGCGTGTCGGGCGGGCTCGGCGACAGCAGACAATGCAGCAGGAATATATCGAGAAAATGCATCGTCGGTGTATCGATTCCGACCGGCGAGAACGGATCGACGTCGAGGCTTCGCACTTCCACGTACTCGACGCCGCGCTCGGTCAGCGCGTGCAGCGGACGCTCGCCGCGGCGAATGCGGCGCTTTGGCCTGATCGTGCCGTAGAACTCGTTCTCGATCTGCAGCAGCGTCGTGGCGACCTGCCGATAGCCGCCGTCGCCGCTGCGCACACCGAGCGCGTCGTACTGCGGATACGGCTCGGTCAGCGCGTGGTGCAACGAGCCTGCGTAGCTCGCGAGGCTGTTGTAGCTGACGGCCAGCGATCGCTGTGCGTCGCTCTGGTAGCCGAGCGGCCCCATGCGCAGCGACGTCGCGTGCGGCATGTACAGCGTATCGCCGGACAGCGACTGCAACCGGTGAGTGCGTCCTTCGACGAAGGTGCTGCAAACGGCCGGGGAAGCCCCGAACAGGTACAGCGGCAGCCACGAGTGGCGCCGGAAGTTGCGGATCAGGCTGAAGTAGCCGGTAGTCCGGAATTCCGTGCGGGCGGTCTCGGTCGCGCCAGGCCCCTGCAGCAATGCGAGTGCGGTCTCCGGCAGCGAAAAGTTGTAATGGACACCCGAGATCGTCTGCATCCGCCGTCCGTATCGCAGCGACAGTCCCATCCGGTACACGGTCTTGAGCCTGCCGACGTTCGAGCGGCCGTATTGCCCGAGAGGGATTTCGTCATCGGCCGGCAGCCGGCACGGCATGCTGCTCGACCACATCATTTCATCACCGAGATGGCGATAGACGAACTGGTGAATCTCCGCGAGCTCCTGCACGCAGGCGTCGGCGTTCGGGTGCACGCCGGTGATGAGCTCGAGCTGCGCCTCGCTGAAGTCGGTCGTGATATGCGGATGCGTCAGCGCCGCGCCGAGCGCGAGCGGATGCGGAGTCGTCGCAAGCCGGCCGTCCGGCGTGACGCGCAGGCTTTCCTTCTCGACGCCGCGCACGAGTCCGCGCAGTGCATCCATCGGCAGTGCCGCCAGCCGGGCGTGTAGTGGGATCAAACGGAATCTCCGCAGCGTGTTCGGCGTCACAGCCATTGCAACGGCTGGACCTGTCGGCGGCATTATGCCTGCGACGCGGCGCGGGCATCGTGACGAGCCGCACCACCCTCGGGGACGCTGTCAGGCGTGGTCCGCAGCAATCACTTCGCGCAGCTTGCCGCTTCGCAGGTCCACGACCGGCGGTTCGACGTCGAGCGACAGCCGGACATTATCGAGCGACTGGAGCGCCAGATAGTCGTGCAATGCCCGCTCGGCCGCATGCCACTGCGCATCGCGCACGCGCGCATCGCGGGCCTCGAGGCGCAACGCAATCAGGTCGGGGCCGGTCTGCACCAGCTGGAACCGGCGACCGACCGTTGCGTCCTCGACGACCGTGGTCAGCGCCAGCGGCGACAGGCGAACGACGTGACCGTCGCGCGCGCGTAGCGCAAGCACGTCGTCCCGACGACCTTCCACGCGTATCGCCGGCAGGGGACTGCCGCACGCACAGGGCTCGGGATTCTCGATGACGCTATCGCCGAGGTCGTAACGGATGATCGGCTGGATACGATTGGCAAGATTGGTCAGCAGCACCGTATGCGAATGTTCGCCCGGAGGCGTCGGGCGGTAATCGCGATCGACCGGTTCCAGCACGGCCCAGTCGGCATTTACGTGAAGCCATCCTCCGCGGCACGAGTAGCCGATGCTCATGCACTCCGACGCTCCATACTCGTTCACCAGCGCGCTCGCGAATGCATCCTCGATCGACGCCGCCATCGCGGGGACCAGGCATTCGCCGCCCGACCACACGCACGTCGGCGCAATCCGCAGGCGCCCTTCCTGCTGTTCCGTCGCCAGCAGCGCCAGCGTCGTCGGATAGCTCGCGAGGAATGCGGGCTTGAATGCGTTGAGTTCGTCGACGATCTTCCCAATGGGATCCATCACCGAGAGAACGCGCGCGACCGGCCACTCCCGACCACGGCACAGCCGCTGCCACGACGCCACGCTGGCGAAATGATCGCCCGTCGCCGCGACCAGCGCCGCGCGACCACCCTGGCCCAGGACACCCTGTGCGTACGGCCCGGCGAGCGTTCCGGCGTGGATCTGGACGGCCAGCAGTGCGTCGTACGTCGTCAGCGCAAATATGTCCTGGACGTAGATGCCCGGCTCACCCGTGCTGCCCGAACTCTTCCAGACAACGAAACGATCCAAGAACGGCGTGCCGACGCGCGTCTTGTTGCGCAGGAACGCATTGATGCCACGTCGCGTGACGGTACGGTCGGTCACCCAATCATCGAAGCGCGCCATCAGGTCGCGCCTGTGCACAATCGGAAGCGCTTCGAGCGCGACGGCGTCCGCGGGCAACCGACTCCATGCGTCGCGATAGAAACGTGAATGCTCGCGGGTAAACCGGATGATGTCGGCGGTGCGCTGCGCCGTCGCGGCAACTATCGCGTCACGACCACACTGCCTCGTCCAGGTAACCTCGCACATGCGCGCGAACGTGCTCCACCAATCCAGCGACGCGCGCGCGATGTCGTCCCCGGGCGAATTGCGATCGCTCATCGTGAAGCCCTTGTGCCCGATTCAGCATTCCGGATGTCGAAGTTCGAACGACGATGCTACTCCGGGTTGGTCGTGTCGGGTTGATTCACGCGCCGCACGGGACGGGGGTACCGGCGCTGCTAACGATATACGGCTCCGTCGACCGACGCCTCGAAGAATTTTCCGTCGGCGTCGAAACGCGATGGATCGTCGAAGTACCATCCGACGCGCACGCGCGCAGGGATCGTGTAGTCGCCGAACGTTGCTTCCTGATCGACGCAGGCGCCGAACGGAATCTCGCGAAACGGTCCTCCATCGGGGTTGCCCCAACGCAACAGGCCAACGGATCGAAGCCTGCCGTGATCGAGCGTCATCCGAAGTTCGGCGGGATGGCCCGCGAGCGTCACGTCCGCATGCGCGACGCCGGAGCCATCAGTGCTCCAATGCACGCGCTCATCCATCAGCATTGGTGGCAGCCAGATCGATTCCGCCGCAACCCGACCTGCCGCCGACCGCGTGACATCGGCGCCCGCTGCACATACAACGGGAAGGACCCCGAACAGTCTCCACTTCATCGAGCCGCGCCCGTCCACGAATCGATCGTAGCCGCGGATTGACGCGATGCGCATCCGCACCGATGCGCGCCAGATCATCGCCGAGTCGCGCGTTATCACCTGCACCGCCCTGAACTTGTGCCAGCGCCGCAGCCTGATCAAGCCATGCATGCGCAGCCGAACCGCACCTGCAAGTGGTGCGCCGGGCGCGATCGCATGCGCGAAGTAGCTCTGCGCAAGCGAGGGAAGGTGCGCTATTTGCTGCGGGTCGAACGAGCGTACCGCGTGGGGCGCCCGTGCCCATAGCCTGTCGAGATCGGGGGTCTTGTCAGCCATGCAATACGTGCACTCGCATTCGGCGCACAGCGGCCCGCGAGCGGGGATAGCGAGTCCTCCCCGTCAGTCCGCAAAAATCGCGATGAGTTCGCGACGGATCTGCGACAATTTTGCTGCCGCATCCATCCGGAAGGAACCGCAATGCTGAAGATCCTGCTGCCCGTCGACGGCTCACCCAGCGCCGTGCGCGCGACAGAGTCGCTGATCGAGACGATCGGGTGGTACCGCGAGGCGCCATCGATCGAACTCGTATCCGTTCACCTGCCCGTGCCGCGGGTGCCGAACCTGGGGTCGTTCGTCAGCAAGGAGATGATCAGGAAGTACTACGACGACGAATGTGCGGCCATGCTGGCGCCGAGCGTGAAGCTGCTCGACGCAGCCGGCGTTCCGTATACGTCGCACGCGCTGACGGGTCCCATCGCCGAGACCATCGTCCAGCAGGCGAAGGAATCGGGATCGAACATGATCTACATGGGCACGCGCGGGATGTCGGCGCTGGCGAACATGGCGCTCGGCTCGGTGACGACGCGGGTACTCCACCTGTGTCACATACCGGTCGTGCTCATCCACTGACGGCGCACCAATGAAAAACGACCGCGTCCGCCCGTGGTTTCGGGCAACGCGGCCGTTCGGAACGGCCCTACCGCGTAGGCGGTTACGGCTTCAGTTGCGCGCGGACTTCTCCGCCCGGATTGGCGGCGCTGTGGACGTTGACATACAGCTCACCCGCCTTGTACGCCTTCATCTGATCCGGCGTGAGCTTGGCGCCCGCGGGGGCGCTGAACTTGTCGCCTTCCTTCGTGAACGGAACGATGACCGGGCCATTCTTGCCCGCCGCGGCCTGATGGATGTGCGCAGCGGTCGGCGTGAATCCGGTTGCCGTAACCGACCCGCTGACGGCGCCGTCGTCGCCGATCGTGATCGCTCCGGCAGCGGCACCCGCGCTCTTGACCGCAGGAACCTCCTGGTCGCCCGACAGCTTGACGTCCGCCGCGAGCGCCGTTGCCGACGTAACGCCAAGTGCCAGCGCCAACGAAAGTGCCATCACGTTCATGCGATTTTTCGATTTTGGAAATGCGTTCATTGACTTCCCCCCGGTGTGGATGAGCCGCACTGCAGCCGCCTGACGATGCCCGCGACCCGCTTTTGCGGTGAATTAGCGTGAATCCGACTGCGTTAACAGTGGTCGCAACGGCTCATTCCGGGCCGGGCGACGCAAGGTCAGTGTACCACCGGCCGAAGCGCCGGCCGGGGCTGCGACCGTTACAATCGGCGCGCCGCCCGGGTGGTGAAACAGGTAGACACAAGGGACTTAAAATCCCTCGACCGCAAGGTCATGCCGGTTCGATTCCGGCCCCGGGCACCAAAGTAGCCACCTGTAAGAACCGCTGGCCGCCGCAACCCCTTCCATTCTCGCCTCTGCAACCGACAAAACATCCGCCCCTACCGTCCGGCAGTGGCCGCTTGCAGCAAGGCGGTTCCTAGGGGTACATTCGTGGGGTAAGGGCCGGGGGTACTGGCGCCCACGAGAGGCGACCATGGCGCTTACACCCATAGCGATTCGCAACGCGGCGCCCGACACCAGGGCGTACAAGCTCGCCGACGAAGGCGGCCTGTACCTACTCATCAAGCCAGACGGTGCGCGCTACTGGCGATTCAAATACAGGTTTGCGGGAAAGGAAAAGCTTCTCGCGCTTGGCGTATTCCCGGACGTATCGCTCGCCGAGGCTCGCAAGGATCGCGACGACGCGAAGCGCAAGCTGCGGGACCGCATCGATCCCATGGCGGAGCGCCAGGCGACGAAGCTTCACGAGAAGCATTCCGCAGCTAACTCGTTCAAGGCTGTCGCTGAGGAATGGATTGAGAAGCAACGCGGGCGCTGGACCGCGGGCCATGCCGAACGGGTTAAGAGGTCCCTGAATAATGACCCATTTCCCGACATCGGCCACCGCCCGATAGCCGAGCTAAACGCTCCCGCACTCCTGGCCGTTTTGCGCAAGGTCGAGGCACGCGGAGCGCACGAGCTGAGAGAACGAGTCCAACAGCGCGCCAGCATGATCTTCCGCTATGCCATCGCTACCGGCCGGTGCGAGCGTGATCCGGTCGCCGACCTGCGCGGGGCGTTCACTTCGCCCACGCGGTACAACTATGCGGCACTCGGGCAAAAGGACTTGCCGGAATTCTTCGCCAAGCTGGCCAAGTACGATGGCGAGCCGACGACGAAGCTGGCTATCCGGCTCCTCGCACTGACCTTCGTTCGCACCGGAGAGCTACGCGGAGCGCAATGGTCCGAGTTCGACCTGGACGGCGGGGAGTGGCGCATCGCTGCCGAGCGCATGAAGATGCGTCAAGAGCATATCGTCCCGCTGTCGAGTCAGACGGTTGCCGTCCTTCGCGAGTTGCAACAGCACACCGGCGGTGGCGCCCTGCTCCTTCCAAGCCGATCCAAGGCAACGCAGCCCATTAGCGAGAACACGATCCTGTATGCGCTTTACCGAATGGGCTACCACTCCCGGGCGACAGGACACGGGTTCCGGGCGACGGCGTCAACGATCCTCAACGAGATGGGATTTTCCGGCGACGTCATCGAGCGGCAACTAGCCCACACGTCGAAGAACAAAGTACGAGCGGCGTACAACAAGGCGCAGTACCTACCCGAGCGAACACGCATGATGCAGCAATGGGCGGACCTATTGGACGCGCTCGCCAAGTCAGACGGCAAGGTCGTCGCGGGCAAGTTCGGCAAGGCGGCATAGCGAAAGCATGTGGCGAGACGCGAGCGGGTCCAGCCCCTCGACGATCATAT
>Ga0111538_10014803_pt1 | contig 10271 bp, 6 predicted proteins | sample SoiMethybrSBSTD1_FD_79669 | JGI IMG/M metagenome (GOLD analysis project Ga0111538, IMG submission 79669) | Bulk soil microbial communities from a Populus tree surrounding site in Tennessee, USA - Soil MetaG P. TD hybrid SBSTD1 (version 2)... | ecosystem: Environmental > Terrestrial > Soil > Tree... | reverse complement strand
TGGCGCCCCGCCGCGATCGTCGCCCTCCTCGGGTGGGTCATCGGGTCTTTCCTCTTCGTCGATCCCCGCGGCAGCCTGACGTTCGGCGACCCCCGCAATGCCCTGCGCCTCGTCGGCTACCTGACGACCGCCGCCATCGTCATCGGCTTCGGCGAGGCGCTGCACGCCTCGCACCGCCGCCTGGAGGAGCTGGCGGCCCGGCTCGGCGGCCCGCCGCCCGGGTCGTCGGCCGCGCCCGCGCCGGGAACCATCCCGCACGCGCCGGCGACGCGGCCGCCGCGCGACCTGGCGGTCCCGGCCTTCGGCCTGACCCTCCTCGTCCTGCTGGTCGGCGGCAGCCTCGGCTATCTCAACCTGCGCCGCCTGGCCGACAACCAGCTGAAGGAGACGCACACCCTGGCGGTCCAGCGCGAGCTGTTCCTGCTGCAGACGCGGCTCACCGACGCCGAGACGGGGCAGCGCGGCTACCTGCTCACCGAGGATCCGCAGTACCTCGAGCCGTACGACAACGCGGTGTCGCAGATCGACGCCGGGCTCGCCCGGCTGGGGCTGCTCGTGGCCGAGGATTTCGCGCAGCGCGCGCGGCTCGCCGAGATCGCCGAACGGGTGGAGCGCAAACGCGAGGAGATGCAGCGGACGATCGATCTCGTCCGGGAAGGCGACCACGAGGGCGCGCTCCGCACGCTGCGCAGCGACGCCGGCCAGGCGATCATGACCGACCTGCGCCGCGCGATCGGCGGGATGCGCGGCGCGGAGGACACCCTGATGCGCCAGCGCACCGCCGAGTCGGAGGCGAGCGCCCGCACCACCGGCCTGCTCCTCGGCGTGACCACCGTCCTCGGGATCCTGATGGTCTGCGTGGCGCTGCAGTTCAGCCGCCAGAGCCTGCGCCTGCAGCGGCGCGGCGCCGACCTCATCGCCGAGGAGCGGGAGCGCCTGCGGGTGACCCTCGCCAGCATCGGCGACGCGGTCATCGTCACCGGCGTGGACGGGCGGGTCCTGTCGCTCAACGCGGTGGCGGAGGCCCTCACCGGCTGGACCCAGGCGGAGACGGCGGGCCAGCCGCTCGAGACCGTCTTCCACGTCGTGGACGAGCGCACCCGCGAGCGCGTCGAGACCACCGCCCGCCGCGCCATCCGCGACGGCGTCATCGTCGGGCTGGAGAGCCACTCGATCCTCGTCCGCAAGGACGGCTCGGAGCGGCCGATCGACGACAGCGCCTCCCCCATCCGCGACGCCCGCGGCACCGTCGTCGGCTGTGTCCTGGTGTTCCGCGACATCACCGAGCGCCGCCGCGTCGAGCGCCGCATGCACGATCTCCTGCGCGAGCTGCAGGAGGGGGACCGGCGCAAGGACCAGTTCCTGGCGATGCTGGCGCACGAGCTGCGCAGCCCGCTGGCGCCGCTGCGCAACATGCTCGAGGTCATGAAGCGGGCGCGCGGCGACCTCCCGACGATCGAGGAGGCGCTGCCGACGATGGACCGGCAGCTCAAGCACCTCGTCCGCCTGGTGGACGAGCTGATCGACGTCAGCCGGATCACCCGGGACACCATCGAGCTGCGCCGGGCGACGGTCGCCCTCGAAGACGTGGTGGGGCAGGTGGTGGAGGCCTGCCGGCCGATGGTCGAGGCGGCGCAACAGCGGGTGAGCGTGACGCTCCCGGTGCCGCCGATCCGCCTGCACGCCGATCCGGTGCGCCTGGCGCAGGTGTTCGGCAACCTGCTCGCCAACGCCTCCAAGTACACCGGCCCGGGGGGATCGATCGCGCTCTCGGCCGAGCGCCGCGGCGACGACGTCGTCGTGCGGGTGACCGACACCGGCATCGGCATCCCGCGCGAAGAGCTGCGGCGGGTCTTCGAGATGTTCACGCAGCTGGACCAGAGCCTGGAGCGCTCGCAGGGGGGCCTGGGGATCGGCCTGACCCTGGTGAAGCGCCTCGTGGAGTTGCACGACGGCACCGTCGAGGCGAAGAGCGACGGGCCGGGGAAGGGGAGCGAGTTCGTGGTGCGGCTGCCGGCGCTCCCCGCGTCGCTCCGGGCGGACGCCGCAACGCCGGCCGGCGACGCGGCGACGCCTCCGCCCGCAACCGGGTCGCTCGGGTCGCTCCGCACCGGTTGATCGCGTCCCACGCAGGGAAACGCGCGCTGCTGCGTACGAAGATCTTCGACGATCACTACGGGGTTCTACGGACCCCCGTCCGGGCACTGCGGATGCTACCCTCAGTGGCACATCCCAGGTCGCATACGGGCTCGAAGAGGAGAGGCGATGACGAAATCGGCCGGCCACCCGAAGACCGCGCATCCGAAGCTGGCGAAGGCGCCGACCGGCATCCAGGGCCTCGACGAGGTCACCGGGGGCGGGCTGCCGCTCGGACGCCCGACGCTCGTGTGCGGCAGCGCGGGATGCGGCAAGACGCTGCTGGCGATGGAATTCCTGGTGCGCGGCGCGACCGAGTACGGCGAGCCGGGCGTGTTCATGACGTTCGAGGAGGGCACCGCGGAGCTGGCGGAGAACGTCCGCTCCCTCGGCTTCGACCTCGACGCGCTGAGCCGCCAGAAGAAGCTGCGGCTCGACTACGTCCGCATCGAGCGCGGCGAGATCGAGGAGAACGGCGACTACGACCTCGATGGGCTGTTCATCCGTCTGGGGCACGCCATCGACGCGATCGGCGCCAAGCGGGTGGTCCTCGACACCATCGAGGTGCTGTTCAACGGCCTGTCGAACACCGCCATCCTGCGCTCGGAGATCCAGCGCCTGTTCCGCTGGCTCAAGGACAAGGGGGTGACCGCGATCATCACCGGCGAGCGCGGCGCGGGAACGCTGACCCGGCACGGTCTCGAGGAGTACGTCTCGGACTGCGTCATCCTCCTCGACCACCGCGTGATCGATCAGATCTCGACGCGGCGTCTGCGCATCGTGAAGTATCGCGGCTCCGCCCACGGCACCAACGAGTACCCCTTCCTGATCGACGAGGACGGCCTCAGCGTCCTGCCGATCACCTCCCTCGGGCTGATGCACGCCGTCAGCGACGAGCGGGTCCCGACCGGCGTCGCGCGCCTCGACACCATGCTCGACGGCCAGGGGTACTACCGCGGCAGCACGGTGCTGGTGACCGGCACCGCCGGCACCGGCAAGAGCAGCATGGCGGCCCATTTCTCCGACGCGGCCTGCCGGCGCGGCGAGAAGGTCCTCTACTTCGCCTTCGAGGAGTCTCCCGGCCAGGTCGTCCGCAACATGCGCTCGATCGGGCTCGACCTGGAACCGTGGGTGAAGAAGGGACTGCTGCACTTCCATGCCTCCCGCGCCACCATGTACGGGCTGGAGATGCACCTGGCGATGATGCACAAGCTGGTGCGGGAGATCGAGCCGCGCATCGTCGTCATCGACCCGATCAGCAACCTGTCGCGGGGGGGCGCCCACCAGGACGTGGTCTCGACCCTCACCCGGCTCGTGGACTTCCTGAAGCTGGAGGGAATCACCACGATGCTGACCAGCATGAGCTCCGTGGAGCGCCTCGAGCAGACCGACGCCGAGATCTCGTCGCTCGTGGACACGTGGCTCCTGCTGCGCGACATCGAGCTGGGGGGGGAGCGCAACCGGGGGATGTACGTCCTGAAGTCGCGCGGCATGCCGCACTCCAACCAGATCCGCGAGTTCCTGCTGACGTCGCGCGGCATCGAGCTGAACGACGTCTATCTCGGCGCGGAGGGGGTGCTGACCGGGTCGGCGCGGGTGGCGCAGGAGGCGCGCGAGAAGGCGACGGCCGTGCAGCGGCAGCAGGATGTGGAGGCGAAGCAGCGCGAGCTGGAGCACCGGCGTGAGGCGCTCGAGGCGCGCATCACGGCGCTGCGCAAAGAGTTCGAAGCGGAATCGCAGGAGCTGGAGCGCCGCATCGGAGAAGACCGGACGCGCACCGAGGTCGCGAGGATGGATCGGATGCGCATCGCCATCAGCCGTAAGGCGGACGACGGGAATGGCGTGCCCAGGACGGCCGCCCGACCCCGCAAGCCACAGGAGACGCACCCATGAAGACATCGGCCGCCGCGAAGAAGAAGGCAGCGCCCCCCGGACCGGGCCCGGATGAAGAGTCCTGGGAGTTGAGGCTCTACGTCGCGGGGCAGAGCCCGAAATCGGTCGCCGCCTTCGCGAATCTCAAGAAAATCTGCGAGGAGCACCTGTCGGGAAAATACTCCATCGAGGTCATCGACCTGCTGCAGAAGCCGCAGCTGGCGGCCGGGGACCAGATCGTGGCGATCCCGACACTCGTGCGGAGGCTCCCCGAGCCGCTGCGCCGGATCGTCGGCGACCTGCGCAACACCGAGCGCGCGCTCGTTGGCCTCAACCTCCGTCCCGCCGCCCCGGAGGTTTGAGACATCGATGGCGCGGACCGTCTCAAAGACCACCCGAGCGTTCGAGAAGATGCTGAGCGCGCCGCAGGACGGCAAGAAGTACATCCTGCGCCTTTACGTCAGCGGGGGGCGGCCGCGCTCGGCGCACGCCATCGCCACGCTCACCGCGCTCTGCCGCGAGCACCTCCATGGGCGGTGCGACCTGGAAATCATCGACGTGGACAAGGACCCGAAGCAGGCCATCAAGGCGCAGATCTTCGCCCTGCCGACCCTGGTGAAGGAACTGCCCCAGCCGCTGCGCCGCTGGGTCGGCGACCTCGCCGACGAGGAGCGCGTCCTCATGGGGCTCGACCTCCAGCCGGGGAGCACGACGTGATGGACAAAGACCCCGCTGCGACGCCGCCGCCCGGTCCCATGCCTCCGGACGGGCCGGGCGAGCGCCGCCAGGCGAACGGCCGGACGGCCGCGGGCCGGCGCACCGGCGACGCCCGCAACGACGGCGTCGACGGCGACGCGACCCGCGAGACGCTGCACACGGCGAACGCCGTGCTGCGGGCGCGGCTGGAGGAGGCGGAAGAGACCATCCGCGCCATCCAGCAGGGGGCGGTGGACGCCTTCGTCCTCGAGGAGATGGGCCGGCACAAGATCTACACGCTCGAGGGGCCGGACCGCCCGTACCGCGTCTTCGTCGAGCAGATGCAGCAGGGCGTGGCGACGCTGCACGGCGACGGCACCGTCGTCTACGGCAACCGCCGCCTGGCCGAGATGCTCAAGGTGCCGCACGAGTCGTTCATCGGGAAGCCGATGCGCGACTTCGTCGCCGCGGCGGACCGGTCGCGCTACGACGACCTCCTGGACCAGGGCCGGGCCCGATCCGGGCGCGCCGAGGTCCGGCTGCGGCCGAGCGACGGCGCGGAGTTCCCCGTCTATCTGACCCTGAGCCAGCTGCCCGGCGAGTCCGTGCCCCTGATCGGCCTGTTCGTCACCGACCTGACGGTCCAGAAGGCCCACGAGGCGCTCGCCGCCGCGCAGGAGGCGCTGCGCGAGGCGGATCGCCGGAAGAACGAGTTCCTGGCGATGCTGGCGCACGAGCTGCGCAACCCGCTCGCGCCGATCCGCAACGCCGCCGGCATCCTGCGCCGGGCGGCGGGCGATCCGCAGACGGTGGAGACGATCTGCAGCATGCTCGAGCGCCAGATCGGGTTCATGGTGCGCCTGGTGGACGATCTCCTCGACGTCAGCCGGATCACCCGCAACCGGATCGAGCTGCGCCGCGAGCGCCTCGAGCTGGCGACGGCCCTGGAGCAGGCGGTCGAGGCGGTCCGCCCGCTCAGCCGCAAGGCCCGGCACCGCGTCACGGTCTCGCTCCCCTCCGCGCCCGTGTACCTGGACGCCGACCCGGTGCGTATGACCCAGGTGTTCACCAACCTCCTCGACAACGCCTGCAAGTACATGGCGCCGGGCGGCCAGGTCCGGCTGAGCGCCGAGGTCGTGCCGGCGCAGGGCGACGCGCCGGGCGAGGTGGTCGTGCGGGTGCGCGACGAGGGGATCGGCATCCCCGCCGAGCAGCTGTCCCGCATCTTCGAGATGTTCGCGCAGGTGGACACCTCGCTCGAGCGGACCAACGCCGGGCTGGGCATCGGACTGAGCCTGGTGAACAGCCTCGTCGAGCTGCACGGCGGGAAGGTCGAGGCGCACAGCGAGGGGCCGGGACATGGGAGCGAATTCGTGGTACGACTGCCGACCGTCGCCGCCAACGGCGCCGTGAAACGGGCGCAGGAGGGAGAGAGGACAATGAAGCGTTATCGCATGCTGGTGGTGGACGACAACCGCGATTCGGCGGAATCGCTCGCATTGCTCCTGAAGCTGACCGGACACGACACCCGCACCGCGCTCGACGGCGAGGCGGCCATCCGGGAGGCGGCGGAGAACCAGCCGGACGTCGTGCTGCTGGACATCGGGATGCCGAAGCTGAACGGCTACGACGCGTGCCGGCGCATCCGCTCCGAGCCGTGGGGCCGGGACATGATCCTGATCGCCCAGACCGGCTGGGGCCAGGACGACGACCGCCGCCGCACCGAGGAGGCCGGGTTCGACGGCCACGTCGTCAAGCCGGTGGACCCCGACGATCTGATCCGGATGGTGACCCGCCTGTCCACCGCCCGCCGCCCCGAAGCGCAGGGCTGATCCACCGCCCGCGCCCCCGCAGCGAAAGGCCGAACCGGGGCGCCTGGCGTATGCTGGCGCCGCGTTGAACACGCGACGCCAGTTCCTGATCCGCGCCCCGCTCGGGTTCCTGGTGGGGGCCGCCGCGCTCCGCTCCGGCGCCGCCTCCGACACGCCGCCACTCTCTCCTGCCGACCCCGCGCACCCGCCCGGGCCGCCCGAGCCCCCCGAGCCGCCTCCGGCAGCGACTCCCGGGGCGCCGCCGACGTTCGGCACCGGGCCGGGGGCCGGCCCCGAGGTCACGCCGCAGACCTTCGCCGAGGCGGAGAAGCTGATGCAGGTGACCCTGAGCGCGGCGGAGCGGGAGCAGGCCGCCTCCACCTGGCGGCGGTCCATGGCGCAGTACCTCGAGCGCCGCACCGGGCCGCGCCGGCTGGCGATCGGCCCCGACGACGCCCCGGCCGCCCTCTGGAATCCCCTGCTCCCGGGCCTGCCGCGCCTCCCGAAGATGAATCGCTTCGTACGCTCCCCCGCGCCGAAGAATGCGAAGCCGCCGACATCCGACTCCGACATCGCCTGGGCGCCCGTCACCCTGCTGGCGCGCTGGATGGAGACGCGCGCCATCACCTCCGAGCGGCTCACCCGGATCTGTCTCGATCGCATCGAGCGCCACGACGGCCGGCTGCGCTCGGTCATCACGCTGACGCGCGAGCGGGCCCTCGAGCGCGCCCGCCTCGCGGACCGCGAGATCGCCGCGGGGAAGTACCGCGGCCCGCTGCACGGCATCCCGTACGGCGTGAAGGATCTCCTCGACACCAAGGGGATCCCCACGACCTGGGGCGCCGAGCCGTTCCGCGACCGGGTGCCGCAGGCGGACGCCGCCGTCGTGCGCCGCCTCGACGACGCCGGGGCGGTGCTGGTGGCGAAGCTCTCCTTGGGCGCGCTGGCGCTCAACGACATCTGGTTCGGCGGACAGACGATGAACCCGTGGCTGCCCGAGGAGGGGGCCTCCGGTTCGAGCGCCGGCCCGGGGGCCGCCACGGCGGCGGCGCTCGTCCCGTTCTCCATCGGCAGCGAGACGGGGGGCAGCATCGTGAGCCCGGCGATGCGCTGCGGGCTGACCGGCCTGCGCCCGACGTTCGGCCGGGTGGCGCGCACCGGCGCGATGACCCTCTGCTGGTCGCTCGACAAGCTCGGGCCGATGACCCGCGGCGTGGAGGACGCGTTCCTGGTGCTGCGGGCCATCGACGGCCCCGACCCCGGCGATCCCTCGAGCGTCCCGAGCCGTCTCGACTTCGACGCCACCGCCCCCGTCTCCGGTCTCAAGGTCGGCTACGTCGCGCCGTGGATGGAGGAGCCCCCCGCGACCGAGGTCGATCGCGAGGCGCTCGCGGTGATGCGCCGCCTCGGGATGCAGGTGCGTGAGGTGGCGCTGCCGGACTGGCCGTTCGCCTCGCTCTATCCGATTCTCTTCGCCGAGGGGGCGGCGTCCTTCGAAGAGCTGGCGCTCGACGGCCGGCTGCGCGATCTCAAAATGCAGGTGAAGGACGCGTGGCCGAACCTCTTCCGCCAGTCCCGCTTCCTGTCGGCGGTCGATCTCGTCCAGGCCGATCGGCTGCGCCGCAAGGTGGCGCGGATGATGGCGGGGATCTTCCATGACGTCGATCTGCTCCTGGTGCCGTCGCTGCGGGACGAGCAGCTCACCATCACCAACTTCACCGGCCACCCGTCGCTGACGCTGCGCGCCGGCTTCGTGAACGTCTCCGAGGCGCGCAGCGACTGGGCCCCCGATCCGGAGCGCCCGCTGCCGCGGTTCGATCCGCCGCGCCGCGTGCCGCACGGCATCACGCTGATCGGGAGGCTGTTCGACGACGGATTGCTGGGGCGCGCCGGGGTCGCGCTCGAGAAGGCGTTCGGCGTGGCCGCCGAGCGTCCGACAATGTGAGCCCGAGACTGTGGTGAATGGCAGTGGCAGGCGGCCTTCGGGGAATGTTCGTGGGTGAACGCGGCCGGGGTTGTTGTCGCTGAATCCTTCAGGAAAACGTTGGTTTTGGGTGGCATGGGTCTTGGTGTCCTGGCGGACCCATGCACTGGCCCGGAACAGCGGTCGAGCACCTGTCGAGGTTTCAACCGGGGTTCTGCCCCAGGCGGGGGTGTCCGGAGCATGTCCGTCTGGTTCCCGGGTTCCGGTTCGAGCGTCACGGGTTCTACAGCACCCGTCGCCGCTGGCGTATCCCGCGGTTCCGCTGTTGCGCATGCCGGGGGTCGTTCTCGCGCCAGTCGTTCGCCGTGTCCTATTACAGCAAACGGCCGGAGCTGCTCGTGCCGATCGCGGCGGGGCTGGTCGGGGGGTCGGCGCATCGACAGATCGCCCGCACAGTCGGCTGCGCGCCGTCGACGGTGACGCGCAACGCCGCGCGGCTCGGACGCCACGCCATCCTCTTGCTCGCCACGGCGCGGCAGGCGCTCGCCGGGGCTGTCGCGGAGGCGTTCGTGCTCGACCACTTCGAGACCTTCGAGTTCACGCAGGACTATCCGTTCGGCGTGGCGACGGTGGTCGGGAAGAAGTCCTGGTACGTGTATGACCTCGACCCGGCGCCGCACGGGCGGACGGGGCACGTGAGCGACTTTCAGCGCCGGCGGCTTGGCGCGCGGCCACGTCGGCCGGCCCGAGGCGGTTACGTCGGCTCGAGCCGCCGCGTCCTGCACCGCCTGCAGGAGCTGGTCGTGCCGGGGATCACGGCGACCGTCATCAGCGATGGCCACGCGGCCTATGACCGGGCCATGGAGGATCCGTCGCTCGACCGCCGGTTGCGACTCGAGCGCTATCCGAACCCGCCGCGCGGTCCGAAGGGATCGCCGCGCAGCGAAGTCGCCCGGTTGCGCGACGAGCATCTCTTCCCGGTCGACCTGCTGCACAAGATCCTGCGGCACTCGCTGGCGCACCAGCGCCGCGAAACCATCGCCTTCGGCCGGCGGTTGAACGCGATCCTCGAGCGCCTGTTCCTGGCGGCCGTGTGGCGCAACTTCGTCAAGAAGAGAAGCGAGCGGGTGGCGCGCAGCGGCACCCCCGCCATGCGGCTCGGCCTCGCCCACGAGCGCTGGACCTGGAGCCGGGTCTTCTCGCGGCGCCTGTTCCCGGCCCGGACCAGGACCCCGTCCACCTGGGCGCACCTGTACCGGCGCCTCTGGACCACCCCGCTCTACCCGAACAACTCACGCCACGAGCTGAAGCGCGCCTTCTAGACACGACTCACGAGTCAGCGAATCGACGCCTCTTGCACCCCCACTCTTGGCACCACGTTGAGAGGGGTCAGTAAATCCCTGCAATCGGGCCCCCGGAGCGGACTCCGGCGCCCCCACCCTCTATGATCGCGGCATGGATCTCCAGCAGCGCCCCGCGGTGCCCGGCCACCCCGAGTCCCCGAAGACGAAGTGGGGGCACAACCGGTTGGTGCGCGTGGCCACGAAGGCGTTCGGCGGCTGGTGGGCCGACAACCTCCCCCGCATGGGGGCGGCGCTCGCCTACTACACGCTTTTCGCGCTGGCCCCCGTGCTCATCGTCGCCATCGCGGTCGGCGGCATGGTGTTCGGCGAGGAGGCGGTGCGCGGCGAGATCGTCGGCCAGATCGCCGGCCTGATGGGACCGGAGGGGGCGCGGACGATCGAGGAGATGCTGGCCGCGGCGGCCCGGACCTCCCCGAGCCCGCTGGTGATGCTCACCGGGATCGCGACCTTCTTCCTCGGGGCGACCGG
>Ga0111538_10014802_pt1 | contig 10271 bp, 3 predicted proteins | sample SoiMethybrSBSTD1_FD_79669 | JGI IMG/M metagenome (GOLD analysis project Ga0111538, IMG submission 79669) | Bulk soil microbial communities from a Populus tree surrounding site in Tennessee, USA - Soil MetaG P. TD hybrid SBSTD1 (version 2)... | ecosystem: Environmental > Terrestrial > Soil > Tree... | reverse complement strand
GTCGTTGAGCACGACCCGGTAGCGCACCGAGGGGGCGGAGAGGATCAGCGACAGGTCGTATTCGCGCTCGAGGCGCGCCTGCACCACGTCGAGGTGGAGCAGCCCCAGGAAGCCGCAGCGGAAGCCGAAGCCCAGGGCGGCCGAGCTGTCCTTCTCGTAGATGAGCGACGCGTCGTTGAGCTTCAGCTTCTCCAGGGCCTTGGTCAGGTCCTCGTAGTCGTCGGTGGCCATGGGGTAGATCGACGAGAAGACGACGGGCTTGGCCTCGCGGTAGCCGGGCACCGGCTCCGCCGCCGGCCGGTCGGCCTCCGTGAGCGTGTCGCCGATGGCCAGGCCGGCCAGGCTCTTCATGCCGGCCAGCACGTAGCCGACCTCCCCCGCCGACAGCTGGGGAACCGGGACCCGCTTGAGGGTCTGGTTGCCCACCTCCTCGACCTTGTGCTCGGCATCCGAGTGCATCAGCCGCACGCGCGTCGGGGCCTTCAGCGTCCCGTCGAAGAGCCGCACCAGCAGCACGGCCCCGCGGTAGGCGTCGTACTGGGCGTCGAACAGGAGCGCCCGCAAGGGAGCCTGCGGGTCGCCCTTGGGCGGTGGAAGCTGGGTGACGATCGCCTCCAGCAGGTCGTCGATCCCCGTGCCCAGCTTGGCCGAGACCTGGATGGAGGCGAAGGGGTCGAGCCCGAGGTCGCGATCGATCTCCTCCATCACCCGGTCCACGTCGGCGGACGGGAGGTCGATCTTGTTGATGACGGGCACGATCGTCAGCCCGAACTCCGTGGCCAGATACAAGTTGGCCACGGTCTGCGCCTCGACCCCCTGGGACGCGTCGACCACCAGCAGCGCGCCCTCGCAGCTCATCAGCGAGCGGCGCACCTCGTGGGAGAAGTCCACGTGGCCGGGCGTGTCGATCAGGTTGAGCTCGTACGTCTTCCCGTCCCGGGCCGTGTACGGCAGGGTGACGGTGTTGGCCTTGATGGTGATCCCCCGCTCCCGCTCGAGGTCCATGGAGTCGAGGATCTGGTCGCGGAACTCGCGGTCCTGCACCGCCCCGCAGCGCTGGATGAGGCGGTCGGCCAGCGTCGACTTGCCGTGGTCGATGTGGGCGATGATGCAGAAGTTGCGGATGTGGTCCATGGTCCTTGGAGGCTGCTTCCAGCCAGGCGCAGAGACGTCAGTCTAGCCGCAGAAGGGCCGTTGTCGGGTTTCTCCTCCGTTCTTCGATCTCTTGGTGATCGGCTTGAAGGAGGAGAACGACATGGCCAACCCCCCTCGTGTGTTCCGCCGCCGGGCGGCCCTGCTGGCCCTGGCCCTGGGCCTGTCGAGCGGCCCGGCCCAGGCCGTGGTGCCCAAGCGGGACGACGACCCCCTGCAGCGCAAACGGCTGTCCCGGCCCGACTTGTCGAAGGCCATGAGCAACGTCCCCCTGGCGGAGGTCCTGGACCGGCTGCCCAACCGGGCCGCCTGGGAGGGGTTTGCGCGGGCGCGCGCAGCGACGGGAGCCACGTTCCACGCCTTCATCGACCAGGGCACCGGCACGGCCCGGTCCATCACGCGGTCGGTCCCCCTCATCCCCGGCCCGGGGAAGGGCAACGCGGTGACCGTCCAGTCCCTGGGACAGCGGCTGGGCCGGGTGGTGGCCGAGGTGGATGCGGCCGCGGTGGCCGAGGCCACGCTGGCCCACGTCCGCGGCGAGCGCGCCCTGCTCGGCATCGACCCGGCGCAGCTGGGTCCCGCGCGGGCCACCCGCGTCACCTCCGACCTCTGGCAGGTGGGCATCCCGCAGCAGTACCGCGGCCTCCCGGTGCGCGACAGCGTCATGGTCGCCGCCATCAGCCACGGCAACCTGGTGGCCGTGGGCGCCGGCGGCTGGGGCACCGTCCGCGGCCTGGACGTGGCTCCCACGCTGGCGGCCGAGACCGCGGAAGCGGTGGGCTTCGCCTACGCCGACGGGCGGACGTCCGAAGACGAGGTGCTGCGGGCGCCGGTGCTGGAGATCGTCGCCCTGGCCCGCGGAGGGCCCGGAAAGGCCGAGCCGGCGGTGGGCGCGGGCTACGAACACCGCCTCGTGTGGACCTTCGCCTTCCGCCGCCGGCCGGCCGCGGCCCTCTGGGAGGTGATGGTCGACGCCCATGGCGGCCGGGTGTTGTCCTTCCAGGACCTGAACCACTACGCCAAGCGCCACGTCACCGGCGGCGTCTATCCGCTCACCAGCACCGAGACGTGCCCGACCAACAGCACCTGCGGGGAGATGCAGGCCGGCTGGCCCATGCCTTTCGCCGACACCGGCTTCCCGGCGCCCAACGACAGGACCAACAGCGCGGGCGTGTTCGACTTCGCGGGCGGGTCCGGGGCGACCACGCTCAGCGGCCGCTACTTCACGGTCGAGGGCCACGCGCCGCTGAGCGAGGCCTCCTCCGACGGCTCCATCCTGCTCGGCGGCCAGAACGGGCAGCACGACCTCGTCTCGTCGGGCACTTCGGCCGGCGACACGGCCGCCGCGCGCACGGCCTTCTACGAGATGAACAAGATGGCCGAGATCGCGCGTGGCTACCTGCCCTTCAACGAGGAACTGCGGGGGGAGGCCGTGGCCGCCTTCGTCAACGAAGACGACACCTGCAACGCCTACTACCGGCCCCAATACGTCAACGAAGGCACGCTCCACTTCTTCCGCTCGGGCCCCTACGGGTCGGCGGTCTGCCGCAACACGGGCGAGATCGCGGGCATCCTGGACCACGAGTGGGGCCACTGGCTCGACGACCACGACACGATCGGGACGCTGACCGGCGAGGCGTACGGGGACGTCGCCGCCATCTACCGCACCCAGGCCTCCTGCCCGGGCAGCGGCTTCTACCAGTCGAATCACCACCTGTGCGGGTTCAGCCCCGACGGCACGGGTCCCAACGTGGACATGGGCGTGTTCGCCGGCAAACACTGCACCACCGAGTGCTCGGGGGTGCGCGAGGCCGACTGGGAGAAGCACGACCCGTACGGTCCGGACGACGCGCCGGGGTTCGTCTGCAGCCAGTGCATCAGCCCGGACTGGGAGGAGGTCGACGGCCACTGCTGGAGCGCGCCGGCCACGCAGGCGGCCTGGGACCTGGTGGCGCGCGACCTCAGGGCCGCTCCCTTCAACCTGGACAAGCAGTCGGCCTTCATCACCGCAAACAAGCTCTTCTACCAGGGCAGCGGCACCATCACCCAGGACTGGTTCACCGTCCGGGCCTGGTGCACCCGCGCCGACGGTTGCGGGCTCGACGACGCCTACGCGAGCTGGCTCACCGCCGACGACGACAACGGCGACCTCAACGACGGCACGCCGCACATGACGGCGCTCTTCAACGCGTTCAACCGGCACGGCATCGCCTGCGACGCGCCGGCTCCGGTCAACAGCGGCTGCGGGGGCGGCCCTTCCGGCGCGGCCACGCTGACGGCCACCCCCGGCCACTACAAGGTGAACCTGTCCTGGAACAGCGTGGCGGGCGCCACGCGCTACTGGGTCTTCCGCGGCGAAGGCCACGCCGGCTGCAACTACGGCAAGGCGCTCGTCGCCGAGGTCACCGGCCTGGCCTACACCGACACCGAGGTGGCCGCCTTCCGGCCCTACTCCTACAGCGTCGTGGCGGCTGGGACGTCGTCGGCCTGCTACGGCCGGGCCAGCAACTGCGTCACCGTCACGCCGACCTCCGGCAGCTACACCGTCTCGTGTGCGCCATCGGGCCTGGACGTCGCCACCGGCGGCAGCGCCGGCACCACCTGCACCGCAACGTCCACCGGGGGGTATGCCGACAGGGTCAGCCTGCACTGCGCGGGCCTGCCGACCGGCGCGTCGTGCAGCGTCTCGCCGGCGTCCGGAGACCTGCCGCCGGGCGGCAGCGTCTCCAGCACGGTCACGGTCTCGGCCGGCGTGTTCGCTCGGGGGGACTACACCTTCCAGGTGCGCGGCACGCCGACCGCCTCTTCCGCCAGCACGCACGCCGCCGAGGTCCACCTGGCCGTGCGCGGCCCCGACGATCTCATGGCGGCGTACGACCCGGCGCTGCGGGTGCCCGCCTGCCGGACGAGCGGCGCCTCCTGCGACACCGGAACGCTGGTGTCCGGCCGCGCCCTGCAGGGGCCGGAGCCCCACCACCCCAACACCCTCCAGGCCGCCTGCGCGGACGGCAACGCGGCGGCGAACGGGTCCAACGACCGCATCACCGTCCGCACCACGGACGGGACCCGCTTCGGGACCGGCAAGCAGGTCTTGGTGACGGCGACCCTGCGCAGCGGCCTGTACGTGGACGACGCCCTCGACTTCTTCCACGCCGACGACGCCACCCAGCCGGTGTGGACCCTGTTCGCCACCCGCGCGCCCGGATCCGGCGAGCAGGCGTTCACGGCCGGCTACACCCTGCCGCGGGGCGCGTTGCAGGCGGTGCGCGTGCAATACCGGCGCGGCGGCAGCGGCGTGGCCTGCGCGGCGGGCACGGCCAACGACCGCGACGACCTCGTCTTCGCGGTGGAGTGAGGCGATCGGTGGTAGCATGCGCGGCCGAGCGGCCGGCGGCCGCGCATGCACCTTGGACCAGCCCTCCCTCGCCGCCCTCATCGCTTCTGCCGACGGTGGCGATCGCCCGGCGGCCGACGCGCTCTTCACCGTCCTCTACGCCGAGCTGCGGCGGCTGGCCCAGCAGCAGCTGGCGCGCAGCGCCCCGTACCTGACCCTGGGTACGACCACGCTGCTGCACGAGGCCTACCTCGACATGGCCGGGCGCGAGGGCCCCGACTTCCCGGACCGGGCCCGCTTCATGGGCTACGCCGCGCGCGTCATGCGCGGGATCGTCATCGACTACGCGCGGCACCGCCGGACGCAGCGGCGCGGGGGGCAGTTCGAGATCACGTCCCTGGGCCTGAACACGGCCGACCCCACGGCGGAGCCCGAGGAGCTGTCGCGCATCGGCGCGGCGCTGGAGGAGCTGGCGGTGATGGAGCCGGAGCTGGCCCAGGTGGTGGACCTCAAGTTCTTCTGCGGCTTCTCGTTCATCGAGATCGCCGCCCTGCGCGGCGTCTCCGACCGCACGGTGCAGCGCCAATGGAAGAAGGCGCGCCTCTACCTTCACGACGCGCTGGGCCTGGCCGGAGCCCTGGGGCCGGAGCCGGAGGGCTGAGCGGCATGGACCCGCAGCGCTGGCGGGCGCTGAGCCCGCACCTCGACCGGGCGCTGGAGATGACGGGCGAGGAGCGCGACCGCTGGATAGAGGCATTGCGCGCCGACGATCCGGCCCTGGCCTCCGAGCTGGCCCGCCTGCTGGACAGCGACCGCGCCCTGGAGGAGCAGGGCTTCCTGGAAGGCCCCGCGGCGCCGGCCGAGCCCTCGCTGGCTGGCCAGGTGGTGGGGTCGTACGTGCTGCGGTCGCTCATCGGCCAGGGCGGCATGGGCAGCGTGTGGCTGGCCGAGCGCGCCGACGGCCGCTTCGAGGGCCAGGCGGCGGTGAAGCTGCTCAACGCCAGCCTGGTGGGCCGGGACGGCGAGGCGCGCTTCCGCCGCGAGGGCAACATCCTGGCCCGGCTGCGCCACTCCAACATCGCCCACCTCGCCGACGCGGGCGTCTCCCCCTTCGGCCACCCCTACCTGGTGCTGGAGCACGTCGACGGCGAGCCCATCGACGCCTGGTGCGACGCGCGCGGGCTGGGCATCGAGGCACGCCTGCGCCTGTTCCTCGATGTCCTGGGCGCGGTGGCGCACGCCCACGGCCGCCTGGTGGTGCACCGCGACCTGAAGCCTTCCAACATCCTGGTGACCCGCGACGGGCGCGTGAAGCTGCTCGACTTCGGCATCGCCAAGCTGCTGGAGAGCGAAGACGAAGCGGCGCCCCGGACACGCGAGGGCCGGACGGCGCTGACTCCCCAGTACGCGGCCCCGGAGCAGCTCACGGGCGGAGACGTCACCACCGCCACCGACGTCTACGCGCTGGGCGGCCTGCTGTACCTGCTGCTGGCGGGACGGCACGCGGTGGGAACCGGCTCCAGCTCGCCGGCGGAGCTGGTGCGGGCCATCGTGGACCGCGAGCCCCCGCGCCTCTCCGACGCCGCGGGCGGCGACGGCCCCACACCCGCCCTTCTGGCGGCGCGGCGCCACACGACGCCGCGCAAGCTCCACCGCACGCTCCGCGGGGATCTCGACAACATCGTGGCCAAGGCCCTGCGCAAGCAGCCCTCCGACAGGTACACATCGGTCGAGGCCCTGGCCGACGACGTGCGGCGCTACCTGGACCGCCGGCCGGTGCACGCACGTGCCGATTCGCTGGCCTACCGCACGCGGCGATTCCTGGCCCGCCACCGCGCGGGCGTCGCGGTGGCCGCGGTCCTGGCCGCCCTGGTGGCCGGCGGCGTGGTGCGCGAGCGGGTGCTGCGCGCGCGGGCCGACGCCGAGGCCCGCAAGGCGGCGGCGGTCAAGGACTACCTGGTGAGCGTGTTCGACGTGTCGGACCCGTTTTCGTCGGCCTCCAGGCCCGCGGACGTGACGGCGCGCGCGCTGCTCGACCGCGGCGCCGCCCGCGCGGACGCGGCGCTGGCCGGCCAGCCCGAGGTCCAGTCCGAGCTGCTGGGCGTGCTGGGCCGCGTCTACACGAACCTGGGCCTCTTCGACACGGCCGCCGACCTGCAGCGGCGGGCCCTCGAGCAGCAACGTGCGCTCCGGGGTCCGCGCCACCCGGACGTCGCCGAAGCCATGGACCAGCTCGGCCTGGTCCTCTCCAAGCAGAACCAGTTCGAGCAGGCCGAGCCCCTGCTGCGGGAGGCGCTCGCGCAGCGCCGCGCGCTGCTGGGCAATGCACACGCGGCCACCGCGGCCAGCATCAACCACCTGGCCACGCTGCTGCAGGTGCGCAACGACTACGCAGGCGCCGAGCCCCTCTTCCAGGAAGCGATCGCCATGCGCCGGGCGGTCCATGGCGACGGGCACCTGGAGGTGGCCACGGCCCGGGGCAACCTGGGCGTGCTGCTCTACCTCCGCGGGCGCTACGACGAGGCGGAGCGGCTCCATCGGGAGGCGCTGGCCGTCCAACGGCGGCACCTCGGCGAGGACCATGCCCAGGTGGCGGTCTCGCTGCAGAACCTCGCGCAGGTCCTGCAGGCCCAGGGGCAGTTCGAGGAAGCGGAGTCCCTGCAGCGGCAGGCCCTGGCCGCCAAGCGGAAGCTCCTGGGCGACGCCCATCCGACCGTGGCCACCAGCCTCGGCAACCTGGGGATGCTGCTCGCCCATGAGCTGGACCAGCCGGAGAAGGGCGAGCCCCTGATCCTGGAGGCGCTGGCCATGAACCGCCGGATCTTCGGCGAGCGCCACGTCTACGTGGCCGACACGCTCCACTACCACGGCACCGTCCTGCGCCTGAAGGGGGACTTCGCGACCGGGCTGCGCGTGGGCCAGCAGGCCCTGGACATGAACCGCTCGCTGTTCGGCAACCAGCACGTGAAGGTCGCCAACAACCTCAACAGCATCGGCGTCATGCTCTACCTGACGGGCGACCTGGACCGCGCCATCGCGGTCTTGCGTGAAGCGTTGGCGCTCTACGTCCGCCTGGTGGGCGAGAAGCACCGCAACAGCTCGGTGGTGGCCATCACCCTGGCCAAGGCCTTGCGCGAGAAGGGCCAGGCCGGCGAGGCCGAGAGCCTCCTGCGCGCGGCCATCACGCGCCTCGATGCATCGAACCGCGACCACCGGTCCCACCTGATCCGGGCCAAGGTCGGGCTGGGCCAGGTGCTGACCGACCAGGGGCGGCCCGCGGAGGCGCTGCCCATCCTCGAGGAGGCGGTGGCCCTGGGCAGCGCCCAGTTCGGCGCCGGCAACTGGCGGGCCGGCGAAGCCGGCCTGGCGCTGGGCGTCTGCCTGGCGGCGCTGGGGCAGCCGGCCCGCGCCGAACCCATCCTGCGCACGGCCCTGGCCGCGCTCGAAACCCGGCGCCCAGCCCAGCCGCGCGTGGTCGCGGCGGCGGAAAGTGCGCTGGCCGAGGTTTCCCGGGGCCCGGGCGGGCCGGCCGCGGCCCCGACGTCCCGCGCTCCCGCAGGCTTGGCCGAAAAGTGACGACCTGAGCCGCGTCCGACCAAGGTCCAATAGCTCCTCCGCGGCCCCGGTGGTACTAGGTGTCCGTGCCCGAGCTCAAGGTCCTGTCCCCGTTGTCCGGCCAGGTCTGGGCGCTGGAGCGCGTTCCCGATCCGGTCTTCGCGCAGAAGATGGTGGGAGACGGCCTGTCCGTCGATCCGACCGACGCGGTGCTGGTGGCGGGCTGTGACGGCGAGGTGATCGCGCTCCACCCCGCCGGACATGCGGTGACGCTGCGGACGCCTTCGGGCATCGAGGTGCTGATGCACGTCGGCATCGACACCGTGACGCTGAAGGGGGAAGGCTTTCACCCCCACGTGAAGAAGGGCGACCAGGTCAGGGTCGGCGCGCCGCTCATCGCGTTCGACCTCGACTTCCTCGCCACCCACGCCCGCAGCCTGCTGACCCAGGTGGTGATCGCCAACCCCGAGCGCGTCACGGCCTGGCAGCGCGCGAGCGGGTGGGTGGCGGCCGGGAAGGACACGCTGTTCACCGTGGTCGTGGCGGCGGAAGGGGCCGGGGCTTCCACGGCTTCGGGGGCGACGGTGACGTCCGAGGCCGTGACGATTCCCAATCCCTCCGGGCTCCACGCCCGGCCCGCCGCGGTGCTGGCCAGCCTGGCCAAGGGCTTCCAGTCGACGGTCAAGCTCCAGATGGGCGACCGCCAGGCCAACGCCCGCAGCGTGACGTCGATCATGGCCCTCGAGGTCGAGCACGGAGCGAAGGTGCAGGTCGTGGCCAGCGGACCGGACGCCGCGGCCGCGGCGGCCAGGCTGGCCGCCGTCCTGGCGCAAGGGTGCGGCGACGAGGGCTGCGCGCCGGCGCCGGCCCCGGCCACGATTTCACGGGCCGCCGCGCCGCCGCCGCGGCGCCGGTCCGACGATCCCAACGTGCTCCTCGGCGTCTCGGCTTCGCCCGGGCTGGCGGTGGGCGAGGTGGTCCAGGTCCGCCGCGCCGAGATCGCCGTCCCCGAGGCGGGTGCCGGCCCGGACGAAGAGCGCCGTCGGCTGGCCGCCGCCATCGCCGTGGCCCAGGGGCAGCTGGCGGCCCTCCGCGCCCAGCTGCACGCCAAGGCCGATCCCGCGCGGGCCGCGATCTTCGCGGCCCACGAGGAGCTGATCGCCGATCCGGACCTTCTCGAGATCGCCGAATCGGCCATCGCCAAGGGAAAGAGCGCGGCTTTCGCCTGGAAGAAGGCGGTCACGACCCACGCGGACCGGCTGGCCGCGCTGCGGAATCAGCTCCTGGCGCAGCGCGCCAACGACCTGCGCGACGTGGGCCTGCGCGTGCTGTCGATCCTCACCGGGGAGGAGATCCGGCCGCCGGAGTACGGGCCCGGCACCATCCTCGTGGCCGAGGACCTCACCCCGTCGGAGACGGCCGGGCTCGACCGCTCGCGCGTGGCGGGCTTCTGTACCACGCGCGGAGGCGCCACCTCGCACGTGGCCATCATCGCCCGTTCGCTGGGCCTGCCCGCGCTGGCGGGGATCGAGCCGGCCGCGCTCGACGTGCCCGGGGGGACGCCGGTCGTCCTCGACGGCAACAAGGGCACGCTGCGCCTGCACGCCTCCGCGGAAGAGATGGCCGGGGTCCGGCGGGCGCAGGAGCGCGCGCAACGGCGGCGGCAGGAGGACCTCGCGCACGCGAAGGAGCCGGCCGTGACCCTCGACGGCAAGCGCATCGAGGTGGTGGCCAATATCGGCGGCCAGAAAGACGTCGCCCACATCGCCCCCCTCGGGGGCGAAGGCGTCGGCCTCCTCCGCTCCGAGTTCCTCTTCATGGAACGCTCGGAGGCCCCCTCGGAAGAGGAGCAGTTCGAGATGTACGCCGCCATCGCCCGGGCCGTGGAGCGCGACCGTCCGCTCATCATCCGCACGCTGGACGTGGGGGGTGACAAGCCCCTGGCCTACCTGCCCATTCCCAAGGAGGACAACCCGTTCCTCGGCGAGCGCGGAGTCAGGATCGGCCTCGACCGTCCCGAGGTCCTGCGCACCCAGCTCCGGGCCATCCTCCGGGCCGCCGCCTTCGGCAAGGTCAGCGTGATGTTCCCGATGGTGGCCACGCTCGGCGAGCTGCGCGAGGCGAAGGCGATGCTGGCCGAAGAAGCCGCCAGCCTGGGCGCGCCATCCGTGCCCGTGGGCATCATGGTGGAGGTTCCGGCGGCCGCGGTCATGGCCGCGCAGTTCGCGCG
>Ga0111538_10014801_pt1 | contig 10271 bp, 9 predicted proteins | sample SoiMethybrSBSTD1_FD_79669 | JGI IMG/M metagenome (GOLD analysis project Ga0111538, IMG submission 79669) | Bulk soil microbial communities from a Populus tree surrounding site in Tennessee, USA - Soil MetaG P. TD hybrid SBSTD1 (version 2)... | ecosystem: Environmental > Terrestrial > Soil > Tree... | reverse complement strand
CAATCAGCGTGATCGTGACCCCGTGGCGGCGCCTGCTCGTCGACCACGATTTCGCCTTGGGCTGTCCACTGGCAGCCACCATTTGCGACGCGGCCGACAACGAGAGCCTCCGCACCCATGTCAGCGAGTGGCTGACACGGTGGCGAGCGCCAGTCGCCGAGGCCTACGCGAGGTTTGGGGCGCCGCAGGCGGAAGCCGAGGCACAGGCGACAGTGCTATTGGCCGCGCTCGAGGGCGGCCTCGTGCTCGCTCGCGCTCAACGCACCACCGAGCCGCTCGACACACTCGAGCGCTTCTTCGCGTCACGGGCTCCACGCCGAGCATAGGCGTGCTCGCAAGAACGCTGCAGAGTTCGCGATTTGCGCTCTAAGCGCTCAGGAGAAAGGCCCCGTCTCCGGGGCCTTTCGAGGTAGCGGGGGCAGGATTTGAACCTGCGACCTCCGGGTTATGAGCCGCCTCGATTGTGTACAGGCGTTCCGCCGTATTCCGCCTAAATGCAGGCTCCGAGCCAATTTGGCCGGAGGCAGATGTATTTAGGCGGAACACAGTGACATCGCCACAGAAGCGCGATGCTTGCAGAACGCTTGCAGACGCCTAGCCGAGTCCACTCCTCGCGCCGAAGACTGCCTCCATGGTGAGGACGGAGTCTCCGGTTCGAGTCCCGGAAGAGGGCTCTATAAGACCCGGAAATGTGGGGCCTTCCCCTTTGCAGGCTCTCTGCTTCGAAGGGAGGAGCGACCAAGCCGCTCCTCCCTTTCGTCTCATTACTTCAGGCCGAGGAAACCCTCGCGCTGCCACTTCGTCGTGCCGTTCGGGAGCCCGATCCCGGCGACGCGTCCGCCTCCCGACAGCTGGGCATAGTCCCCCGTGCCGCGGATGACTTTCCATGTTCCGGTGAACACCGAGTAGCCGCCTCGGATGTCGAGGAACTCCATCCGGTTGCTTGCCACGAGGGTCCCGTGCTGCCCCACGAGGGTCATCTTGGGGTTGCCGATCCCGACTTTCGCCCCGTCGCGGATGACCTCGCGCGACGTCCAGCAGCAGAAGGTGACGGTGCCCGTGTCGCCCTTGAGCTTTCCGGCCGTTAGCGGGATCAGGACGAACCCACTGGCTCCCTTCCACTGAATCGCGACTCGCTGCTTCCCGCCGCCGGCTCCCGCGCTCGCGCCGATGCTGAGCGCGAACGCCGCGACGATGATCGCCAGACCGATAGGCCTCATGTTCGTCACCTCTCCTCAGAAGCCGCAGTTGGGTGACGGCGCGTCAAGCTCGCCGCGGAAGGCACCGCCCACCGGCGCGATGATCACGCTGATGTCCTGAGCGGGCTGGCCAGACTCGTTTCGCCCGATGTGACCCTGGCCCGTGTCCACGTAGCCGTGCCCTGCCGACACGACATGCGGGGCGCAAGTCGGGTCGTCGCGCTCGTAGAACGTGACCTCTCCCAGCGTGACCGTGATGAACACCGGGCCTGGGTGGCTGTGCCAGCCGGTGGAGGACCCAACGGCGTAGTCGTGCTGTCGCACGACGATGTCGGTCCGCCCTTTCGTCTTCGCCTTGAAGTCGACCGGGCTATGCGGAGACGACCTGACCTTGAAGGCGTCGTACGTCCCCCGTGCGAGCACTTTTGGTGTCACGCCGCTCGGTGGCGACGCCAGCGCCACCGCAGCAACGGCAGCAAGCACGACCAGCGCGATCGCTACGGCGATGGCCGGGCGGTACGCGAATCGAGATGACTTCATCTCTCTCCTCCTTCGTTGGGAGACACGCGCGACGAGCGCGTCTCCCCCGTGAGTGATTCCCGAGACAGGTCGAGCTGCGACCGGAAGACGACCAGCAGGGCGTCTTCGACGGAGAAGGCAATCCCGTGCGCGTCTCGCGCATGGCGGCGAATCGCTTCGACGAGGTCGTCCTCGTTGTTGCCGGAGACCTGATATCCGCATTCGCAGCGCAGAACGTTGTCGTCGGGCATGGCACCGCGGATACTTGGTGTGGTGAGCAAGAGGGCGGCAAGCGAGAGGCAAGCAGCCGGCAAGGAGTGGCAGGCGGTGGCCGTGAGGGTGTCATTGACCGAACGCCTCTCCATCGAGGGCGGTGGCGTCGTCGTCGGCGACCAGCGGTTTCCCCGGCAGGGCCGACTCGTGTTTGCCTACCTGCTCGCCGCGGACGGGAAGCCGGTCCCGAAGGACGAGCTCGCCGAGGCGCTCTGGGGAGACGAGTTACCGGCGAGATGGGAGAAGGCGCTCACCGTGCTCGTCAGCAAGCTCCGGGCTCTCCTCAACGAGTGCGACGTCGACGGCTCCACGGCGCTGACGAGCGCCTTCGGGTGTTACCAGCTGATCCTGCCACCCGGGAGCTGGATCGATATCGCCGCGGCCGACGAGGCGGCGAACGCGGCGGAGCAAGCCCTCGCGGTAGGGAACGCGGATGCGGCGGTACTCAATGCGTCGACCGCGGAGTCGCTCGCGCACGGGACCTTCCTGCCAGGGGAGGACGCCGGGTGGGTCAGCGAGAGGCGTGCGGAGCTCCGGGAGATCCTCGTACGCGCGCTCGAGTGTCTCGCAGAGGCGAATCGAATGCGGGGCGACCCGGCGGCAGCCGTTCGTGCGGCCGACGAGCTCATCGTCCTCGAACCGTTCCGGGAAAGCGGCTACCGCCTTCTCATGCAAGCGCAGTCCGCCGCCGGTAACGACGCTGAGGCACTGCGCACCAATGAGCGCTGCCGAGCGCTCCTCTCCGAGGAGCTCGGGACCTATCCCTCGCCAGAGACGGAGGCGGTCTACCTCGAGATCCTGCGGAACTCGCCGGGGAGCTCGGCTGCCCAGCCGGAGCAGCTCGACCCCGACGGCCGCCCGTCAGAATCTCCGCCGATTGCGATCGGCGAAGCGCACACTCGAGGCCGGCGCAAGCTCGCGGCTCTCATCACCGCCGTACTGCTCGTTGCCGGAACCGCTGCCACCGCACTCGCCCTCACGAGCGGCAACGAGGCGCCGGCGGCAATGCTGCCGAACAGCCTCGTCCGGATCGACCCACATACGCTCCAACCGACACAGGTCGCGCGCATCGGACGTGACCCCGACCTCGTCGTCGTCGCCGGGGGCTTCGTCTGGGTCACGCACCGCATCCTCGCGTATACCGGCCCCGATACCCCCTTCAACGGCGGTGACCGGACGCTGACACGAATCGACCCCTCGACGGGAGAGGTCAAGACCGTCGGCGGGCTCGCACCCTGCGGACTTGCAGCCGATCCGTCCGGCGATGTATGGGTCGCGAACTGTTTCGTATCGGGCTCGGGTCCAGTCACCAACGTCGTGCGAGTCGACGCGAGGACGCTCGAGTTCGAGCCCACCTGGCGGGTTCCGCCGGGCGACGGCTATTTCCGTGGTCTTGCCTACGGCGGTGGCTGGCTCTGGGTCGCAGACACCAGCGGCGCCGCAGCCGACCACGACCGAGTGGCGCGAGTGGATCCACGGACCGGTTACCAACGGTTGATCCAGTTGGATCGCCACGCGGGCTGGCTGGCGTGGTCGGAGGGATACGGCGACCTCTGGATGAACGACTTCGGCGCCGGAAGCGTGTCGCGAATGCATGCAGCGACCGGAAACGTGGAGACGTCCGACTCCATCGGCCGCAACCCCGGGACAATCGTGGTCGAAGGCGACTCGGTATGGGTCGGAGACTGGAATCTCCCACAGGTGGTGCGCCTCGCCGCCGTAGGAACGGGCAGGCCCCGCCGTGTCTCCTTGCCGTGGCGGAGTGTCCTCGGCTACGCCGGGGTGACGACCGTCGCGGCGGGTGCAGGCAGTGTCTGGGCGACAGTGCCAAGCGACCGCGCTGTCTGGCGGATCGATCCAAGGACCAGCCACCCAACCCGTATCGCGCTGCCGTACGCGCCATGGGGTGTCGCCGCGGGCGACGACGACATCTGGGTGGTCGTCCGGGGCAAGGGGTCCTAGCCTCAGTTGTCGCGAACGACAGAGCGGTGAGTACTTGGCTTAGTAAGCGAAAGGCCCCGTTCCCGGGGCCTTTCTGAGTAGCGGGGGCAGGATTTGAACCTGCGACCTCCGGGTTATGAGCCTCCCCGAATGACTCATCGCGTTCCGCCGTATTCCGCCGAAACGCAGACTCCGAGCCAGATCGGGCTTCACTCGCCGCATCGAGGCGGAACACGATGACATCGCCGCGGAAGCTAAGTGCTTGCAGAACGCTTGCAACTTCATCGGCACCCGCGACATTCGATGCCGCGCCGCGCTTCGCGCGGCCTCGACCAGTCGCGGTCTTAGTGGCCTCCCGCTCTACCTGCCAAGAGCTAGCGATGCGGCGTCGTCGAGCGTCAGCTTTCGGCCCTCGGCGCAAGCGGCTTCGAACTCGGGTCCGGCGGCTTCGGCTTCGCGAGTGAGCGCTTCACACTCGTTTCGGTGCCGGCGCCAGCCGCCGAGCGGGGCGACGGCATCCTCGTGTTCGATTGCGCCCCAGAGAGAGCCTGCACGCTGGAGCTGCCCGCGCTGGGCGGCCACGGTAGCGAGGAGTCCTACGCCGAACACGCGCCCGGGGCGGTCGCGTATCTGCTCGGCGAGGGCGAGCGACTTACGCGCGCTGGTCTCCGCGTCGTCGAGGTGGCCCGCCTGCAAGGAGAGACTAGCGAGCTCGGCGAGCATTCCACTCTCCCACCACGGGACGCCGACTTCACGACCCATTGCTGCGCTCCGCTCGATCAGCTCTGCCGCACGCTCCTGCTCGCCGGCATCGCGTGCAATCGCGCCGAGCGTACCAACGGTCTGTGCGAGCCCAAAGATCCTTTCCCAGCGGTTGTCGCTGCGTTCGTGGATCGCTTGGCTCTCCTCGACGAGCGCCCGTGCGCGCTCGAGGTCGCCCTTCCACATCGCGGAGATGCCCAGCCGATGGAGGAGCACCGCCCTGCCGTGTTCGTCCCCGAGCTCCTCGAAAAGCGCAAGGCTCTGTTCCCACAGCGACTCGCCAGCGTCGCCGTCGCCGGCGAGCGTCAAGCTGCTGCCGTATCCCCGGAGCGCGTGCGCGCGCAGCTCCGGCGCGATGGCCTTTGCCCCGGGATGTTCGAGAACGGTCGCGAACCAGCGGATTCCCTCGCGCGGGTCGTTCGCGGTCCAGAACATGTCCATCGCGATCACGAGTCTGAGCGCGAGCTCGATCGAGGCAGTCCTAAGAGCCCAGGAAAGGGCGGCACGGACGTTGTCCTGCTCGGCGTTCGCGATTGCGAGGTGTTGGCCGCCAGGAGCAAGCTTGCCCGGATTGAGGTTGGCGCTCTGGGCGACGCGTAGGAAGCATTCGGCGTGGCGTCCTTTGATCGCGTTCGCTTCGGGCATCTCGGCGAGCTTCTCGAGCGCGTACTCATTGATCGTCTCGAGCATCGTGTAGCGGGACTCTTCGGAGGTGGCGGTGCGCTGGAGGAGGTTGTGGTCGACGAGCGCGCCGAGTGTCTCGAGCTTGGTGCCGCAGACGGCCTGGGCTGCTTCGAGGCTGCAGCCACCGGCGAAAACTGCCAGCCGCGCCAGGGCTTGCTGCTGGTCCTCGGCGAGGAGGTCGTAGCTCCAAGCGAGCGTCGCGCGTAGGGTTTGCTGCCGGGCGGGAAGATCGCGTGGGCCGCCGGCGAGCAGGGGCAGGCGCGGTTCGAGCCGCTTAACCAGTTCTTTGGGTGTAAGGGTGCGGATATGGCTGGCGGCGAGCTCGATCGCAAGCGGCAACCCATCTAGGCGCGCGCAGATCTGCTCGATCGTTCGGTCGTCGCTGATAGTCGGTTGGAAGCGTGGCTCGGCCTCCCGTGCACGCTCCCGGAAAAGCGCGTTTGCCGCGTCGGCCGCGAGCGGCTCGACCGGGTAGACGTGCTCCCCGGAGAGATGCAACACCACCCGACTGGTCACGAGCAGGGTCAGCCGCGGAGCCTGAGCAAGCAACTCGGTATAGATCGGCGCGGCGGCCCGCAGGTGCTCGGCGTTGTCGAGCACAACCAACAGCTCGCGCGAGGCGAGTACGGCTCGCAATGTCTCGAACGGATCCGCCGGCGCCTGCTCGATCGCGAGCGCGCTCATGATCGTGCGCGGCACCAGCTCCGGGTCGCGTAGCGGCGCCAAATCGACGAAGCAAGCACCGTTCGCAAACGAGGCTGAGGTCTGGCGTGCTGCCTCGAGCGCGAGCCGCGTTTTCCCGGACCCGCCGGCACCTGTCAGCACGATGAGCCTCACCCGCTCGCGGATCAGTAGCTGCCGCAACTCATCGAGCTCGCGTTCCCGACCGAGCAACGCGTTCGATGGCGCCGGCAGTCTGAACAGCTGCTCGATGCGGCTCGATGGGACCGTGAGGGTGGGGTCATGTTGAAGGATCCGGCGCTGCAGTTCGTGCAGCTCGCCACCAGGCTCGAGCCCGAACTCGTCGCGCAATCGCCTACGCACGTCTCGGAAGAGGTCGAGTGCCTCTGTCTGCCGACCGCAGCGATAGAGGGCGAGCATCAGCTGTGCCTGCACCCGCTCACGCATCGGATGAGCTAGAGCGAGGCTCTGCAGCTCCGGCAAGAGATCGTCGTCCTGCCCGAGCGCAAGTCCTGCCTCGAGCCACGCCTCGATACAGACGAGACGCAGCTCTTCCAGCCGCTCCGCCTCGGCGCGCGCGAACTCCTCGTAGACCAACTCACCGTAGGCTTGCCCCCTCCAGAGCCCAAGCGCGCGCCCCAGGACCGACGCCGCCAATGCCGGATTGCCGTCACCAATCGCGTCTTTGCCCTCTCGCAGAAGCCGTTCGAACACGGCAGCATCGAGCGACGCCTCGCCGAGTAAGAGGGCGTACCCGGAGCCGACCGTCGCGATCCGGACAGGCGTCGGTAGCGCCTTCCGCAGCTGGGAGACGTACACCTGCAACAAGCTCGACGCTGAGGCCGGTGGCGCCTGTCCCCAAACTGCGTCGATCAGAACGTCTGCGGACCGGGTTTCCCCGACCCGGACCAAAAGCGCCGCCAGGAGCCGACGTTGCTTTGTGGGCAGCGGAACCAACCCGTCATCGGTAACGAGCTCGAGCGGCCCAAGGACACGAATTTCCAGGGGCGGTCCTTTCTCGGGCTCCATCTTCGCGCCGTCAGCCAAGACGCGCAATGCTGGGCTAAAGCGGAACTAAAGCGGACTCGGAAACCTTCGCCTCCAACAGCATCTCGTGTATCGAAGGGAGGCTCGCTCGTAAATGTCCGCTACAGCACCCATTCGTCTGCTGCTCGTCACGCTCGCTGCCGTTCTGGCTGCGATCGCGGCCAGCAGCGCCGCCGCGTCGCCGCCGATTTCGGCAAGCGGCACCCTCACCTACCAGTCGGCGACCTTCAACAGCATCCGCTCGGCCGGGGGGAACACGATCATCGATCTCAGCGCCACGGTCGCCTACACCGGCACCTTCAACGGCACGTCGACGCTGCACGGGACCTTGATCCTCCATCCCAATGGCACCGCCAACTTCCACGACATCGAGACCTTCACCGGCACGGTGAACGGGGTATCTGGGACGGTGACGTTCAACCTGAACGGGTCCTCGGATGCCGCCAGCGTCGTCTCCGCCACCGATGTCATCCTCGACGCGAGCGGCGACCTCGCCGGCCTCCACGGCGTGCTCACCGAGGCGGCGGTCGTGCTCGACCCATTGGTCGGGCCCGTGGGCACGTACGGCGGGCAGATCGAACTCGGTGACAACTCGTAGAGCGGCCCGGGTTCTCATGTCGCGCACATCACCGACGGGTCGACAGCAAGGAGGGATCGATGGCCTACGCCTTCGTCCAAGACGTCGCCGCGAGCTGGCAGCAGTACGAGCTGATCGCGGCCGCAACGGTGGAACCCGTTCCGGACGGTTTGATCCTGCATGTCGCCGGGCCTACCGATGAGGGCTTCCGCATCATCGACGTCTGGGAGAACGAAGACGCGTGGCACCGCTTCCAGGCCGAGCGGCTCGCACCCGCGATTGCAGCTCTCGGCGGCCCTGCCCGCCCCGAACCGACCTTCCGCGACGTTCAAGCGGACCACATCGTGTTCGGTGAGACGCGGTAGCACCCTCGGACATGGCAGCCAACGAAAGGAGAGGCAGGATGCCTAACAGACGCGTGCGACCAAGCGCTCTCACCGTGAAGGTCGGGAGCAGAGAAAGATGGAAGGAGAAGGCACTATGCGCAGACATGCGCTGCTTCTGATGATTGTCGTTCTCGGCGTCGTCGGCGCATCGGCGGCACCGGTTGGTGCACAGGCGGCGACAACAGTGCGTAGCTTCCCGCAGGAGTTCGTGACGCCGATCTGCAACGGCGACGTGCTTCAGATGTCCGGCACGCTCGTGAATGAGGAGACATCAACCGCCCTTCACTCGGGCGGATTCCTGTTTCGCGAACAGTTCCAGCTACAGGGAACGGCGACCGACCTGACGACCGGGACGGTCTTCCACGGGACGACGTTCTTCCGGGATCTGGAGATCACGACACCGGCGGGTGGAGGTGTCGTGACATTCACGAACGGTACCCGCCTCGTAGCCGGCGGTGAAAGCGTGCGTTTCACCTACTTGGCCCATTTCACTGTCACTCCCGATGGCACGACCACGGTCGTCTTCGAGAACGTGTCGGCCTGCTGATCGGCTCTGCCTGGAAGCCTCTTAGACGTGACGGAACGCACGGTTCGCTTGAGAAGCGAAAGGCGCCGTCTCCGGCGCCTTTCGCAGTAGCGGGGGCAGGATTTGAACCTGCGACCTCCGGGCTATGAGCCGCCTCGATTATGTACATGCGTTCCGCCTCGTTCCGCCGAAATGCAGGATCGGAGCCAGTTTTCGGCGGCGGCCGCCCATTTAGGCGGAACACGGTGACATCGCCGCGGAAGCGCGATGCTTGAGAACGCTTGCACCGACCCCGAGCCGATTCCAAGCCTTACTGAGACCCCCTCCATGGTAAGGAAGGCGCAAACGGGAACCAGGGGTATTGATCGCTGCGGCGCGGTTCTTACCGACGATGCTGGCCCGATTTCCGCGGCGTTCCCAAGCTGTACTCACCAATTACTCACCAGCGTCGCGGGCCGCAGTTGCGCAGCCCCGCTTACAGCGCCCGCACGTAAGTCCGCGCCGTCGGCGTGGGCGGCCGTCCCAACGAAGCGGCAAAGGGTGCAAGACTTTCCCGGTGAGCGTGCGGGACGCATGAATGTCGGCCGTTAGCGGGGCATCGCCCGATGCCTACGAGCGCCACGTCGGTCGCTATGCCAAGGAACTGTCAGCAGGATTGATCCGAGTTGCAGGCGTCCGTGCAGGGCAGAGCGCGCTCGACGTCGGATGCGGTCCGGGGGGTCTCGCGGTCGCACTTGCCGGTCTGCTCGGGGACGAGAATGTCGCGGCAGTCGATCCGTCAGAGCGGTTCGTCGAGGTCTGTCGGTCACGCATTCCCGGAGCCGACGTCCGCATCGGAGTGGCCGAGAACTTGCCGTTCGATGACGCAAGCTTCGACGCGGTCCTCGCGCAGCTGGTGGTACAAGACATCGTCGACGCGCGGAACGGGGTTGCTGAGATGCGACGTGTAGCGCGACCGGGCGGCGTGGTGTCCGGTTGCGTGTGGGATTTCGAGAGCGGAATGCCGCTACTCCGGGCGGCCTGGGACGCCGCACTCGCGATCGACGCCGAACTTGCCCGCTCATTGGGCGCCGACCGCCGACTCCCTTTCTCACGCCCGGACGAGCTCGACGAGCTCTGGCGTTCAACCGACCTCGAGGACGTGGAAGTCGGCAAGATCTCCGCCGGCGCGGACTACACGGATCTCGACGATCTCTGGTTCCCGTTCGCTGCAGGCGTCGGCGGAGTAGGACGCTTCGTTCAGTCCCTCGATGGTGATGCGAGAGCACGGATGAAGGCCCAGATTGGGAACAACCTCGGTAACCCGAAAGGAACCTTCCGTCTCGTTGCGGATGCGTGGTACGTGCGCGGCCGAGTGAGCTCCTAGCCCGCGACCCAGACATCGACCACGCTGGCCGCGACTGGGCCTCCCCAGCTAGGGGTTGCTCACCAACAGCGGATTCGAGCTACCGTGGCGCCGGGCGACAAACCGCGCAACCTGGCGGATTCGCCCTCTTAGCTCAGTTCGTAGAGGACCTCCATGGTAAGGAGGGGTCGACGGTTCGAGTCCGTCAGAGGGCTCTAAAGCGTTGCAAATCTCGGGCGCGACCATCAGGGGCCAGGCTAGGTTCGGAGTGACAGGACGATTGCGCCGTCCGCTCCCGCGCCTACCTCGCGCAGCGCTTGTGCCGCCTGCT
>Ga0111538_10014799_pt1 | contig 10274 bp, 12 predicted proteins | sample SoiMethybrSBSTD1_FD_79669 | JGI IMG/M metagenome (GOLD analysis project Ga0111538, IMG submission 79669) | Bulk soil microbial communities from a Populus tree surrounding site in Tennessee, USA - Soil MetaG P. TD hybrid SBSTD1 (version 2)... | ecosystem: Environmental > Terrestrial > Soil >... | reverse complement strand
TTCCGCCCAGTCGTGGGCGGCGATGAATCGCCCCTTCATTTTCGGCTACGCCGGGTATTCCACGGATCAGACTGTTCTCCAGCCCCTGATGATTTCGTTCTTTGTGGTAGTGAGCCATGAACTCACCAATCGCTCGACGCAGCGACGCCTGCCCGATGAAGATCACCCGATTCAGACATTCGTCTTTGATTGAGCGAACGAATCGCTCCGCGTGCGCATTCAGATTTGGCGACCTCGGCAGCCGAATGACTTCAGTTCCACCCTCCTCCACCAGCCTCCTGAATTGCTGGGTGTACTTCGCGTTCCCATCAATAGTCAGGTAACGCTTGAAGCAAGCGCGCCGCTCTGCTCGTCGATCACGTTTCTGCCCACCTGCAGCATCCACGCTTCACCTGGCCGTGTGGTCATGCCTGCAATATGCACGACACGCTCGGCCACGCCCATCACAAACAGCACGTAATGGGTCAGCAGTCCCCTTGACGTCCATACTTCCACAGTGAAGAAGTCGCTCGCAGCCAAGACCTTCCAGTGCGCCTTCAGGAATGTCGACCACGTGGTGCGCTTGCTGCGCTCGGGTGCAGGCTCTATGCCATTCCGCTTCACACGTTCGATACAGTCCCACTAGCTATCTTGTGACTCAGATTCGCCAGCGCGCCTTGAATTCGGGTGTAGCCCCAGCCCGGGTTCTCCTGCGCCATGCGAACGATCAGCTGCGAGATCTCACGCATGATGCCCGGCCGGCCTGGGCCTCGCCGCTTGCTGAAGTCCCATTTCTGCGCAATCAGGCGACGATGCCACCGCATCAGTGTATCCGGAGAAACGAGGATGTCGAGTTCACGGAGCGCTTTGGGTCCCGCCGCCTTTGCTTTCCTCGCAAGCAATGCCCGCTCAGCGTCGGTGAATCGGATGCGTTTGCCTGGCAGGCTTGCCTTGAGCAGCCGATTCTCGGCTTGCAGGAACGCAATAATGATGAGCTGGCGCCAGTGGACCCAGCCCGAGAGGATCAACAGCGAGTATGTGAGAAGCGGTGACACGGAACCCATGCCACAAGTCTACTGCGAACTGTCGTTCGAGTTGTTGGACACTACGCCTTTGAGCCCAAGCTTGCGGCGACGCGAGTGGGAGAAAAGAACAGCCGGTATTTGCGATTCACCAAGGCCTGATCGAACTTGAACAGCGTGGTAGGCTTGATCAGAGCGCCAAGCTTCGCAATCCGGTGAGGCGCCATGAACACCATGGTCAGGCTAAGCACGAGGCGATCGGTGGGGCGACGGCACGTACACCACCTGGGCGGACCAGCTTTGCGAACGTGATCAGTAAATGGAGCCCGAGGATGAGCAGTTCGCGCATACGGCTAACGGTATCCATCATCGACAGTCCGCGCCAGACTGCACACCCTGGGCGGATTGCGTCACACTACGAATACTACGAATTCGCCACGCACACGTTGCTGAAACGCGCGCAGTTCAAAGTTCGAGTGATTCGCTTCGTCTCACCGGGAGAACGCCTGATGCACACGACCGGCTACAAGGTCCTCAACGCGGATACGCACGTGCCTACACTGTCGGAATATGGATCACGAAGGGTTGACTGACGATGAACGATCGCGTAGTCATACTGGGTTGTGGCGACGTCGGTCCTATGCACGAGCCGATATCGCGCTATAGCGAACTCATCAGGCCCACGCTTGCAGCTGCCGACATTCGCTTTGCCCAGGTCGAGCGTGTGTACTCCGAGCGTGGCGCACTACAGTTGCATTCGGGAGGTGCTCACAGCCGCGTGAAACCGCACATGGCACGCATTTTCAGCGACTGTGGCTTCGACGTTGTGTCACTTGCGAGCAATCACGCCATGGACTGGGGCGCGGAGGCGCTCCTCGACACGATCGCGTTGCTCCGTGGCCAAGGCATCCGCGTGGTCGGCGCCGGGCGGGACCTCGCCGAAGCCCGTGCACCGGCAGTCGTGGATGCGAAAGGGGTTCGTATAGCCTTCCTCGCCTACTGTTCCATTCTCAACAAGGGCTATTCGGCGACAGCCAGCACACCCGGTGTCGCGCCGCTACGTGTGCATACCTACTATGAGGCGTTCGACTATCAGCCGGGCGTGCCGCCCAAAGTCGTGACCGTGCCGTACGAAGAAGATCTCGCGGCGCTGCTCGAGGACGTGCGAAGTACGCGGAACCTCGCAGATGTCGTAGTGCTGTCGCTACATTGGGGCATTCACTTCATGCCGAGACTCGTTGCGGATTACCAGCCTCGAGTTGCATACGCGGCGTTCGAGGCAGGGGCGGACGTCATCTTTGGTCATCACGCGCACACGCCCAAGGCAATCGGTGTGCACGCCGGAAAAGTGTGTTTCTACAGCCTGAGTAATTTCATCATGTCCTCTACTGCCAAGTCGGCCGACCAGGCGAGAGAGTTCGAGCATCGATATGGCGTGAAACTCGACGCGGACTATCCGCACCTCGCTTATGGAGAGGACGCGAAGCGCAGTCTAATCGCGAAAGTCGTCGCAGGCCGCGCAGGTATCGAACGCGTTTCATTCTTGCCGGTGCTCATCGATAATCAGCTACGTCCGGAGCCGCTCCACAAGCATGATGCACGCTTCATGGATGCCGTGCGATTTATGCGTTCGGTATCCGAAGGCTTTGGTGCGAAGCTGATTCCCGATGCGGAGGATGTGAGCATCGTCCGCGGCGATCCCTCATAGGTCTGAAACCCTCAGCAGACATTTCCGGACCGCTGTCCTCCGCAATTACTTGCGTTGTCGCGCAGCAACAGGGGTGCCTCAGCTCTGCGACGCCGAGATCAAACGCCAGGACGACTTTTCAGAAGTCTGGGACTGCAACGCACGCTTTCGTTGTTTGCGTCTCTGCTCGGTTTGGACCGGCCGACGAACTAAAAAAAATGACCGCCAGAGAAACGGCCAAAGAAATCGGGGATGCGGACTATGAAATGTAGCCGCAGAGAGCAGCTCAGCCAAAAAGACGGCGACATCCGTGGGTTTACGCCCACGACCCGCGAACACGCGCGATTTCTGTGACTGGATGGCGGAGAGAGTGGGATTCGAACCCTCGATACGGGTTTTGCCCATATACGCCCTTAGCAGGGGCGCGCCTTCGACCACTCGGCCATCTCTCCGGTATGCGGGAATCGTCCCAAGAATACCACACCCCCACCCGCCTTCAGGCCGCCGCCTGCTCCAGCCCGAAAACCTTGTGCAGCACGCGCACTGCAAGCTCCGTGTATTTCTCGTCGATCACGACGGACACCTTGATCTCGGAGGTCGAAATCATCTGGATGTTGATGCCTTCCTCCGCCAGCGCCCGGAAAGCGGTGCTCGCAATGCCGGCATGCGACCGCATGCCGACGCCCACGAGTGAAACCTTGGCGATCTTGTCGCCGCCGACGATGTCACGCGCCTTGATGTGCTCGCGCACGGGCTTCAGGATTTCCAGCGCCTTCACGTAATCGTTGCGGTTCACCGTGAACGAAAAGTCGGTGAGGCCGTCGTGGCCGACGTTCTGAACGATCATGTCGACGTCGATGTTCGCGTCGCCGATGGGGCCGAGTATCTGATACGCGATTCCCGGCCGATCGGGCACGCCAAGGATCGTGATCTTGGCTTCATCGCGGTTCGAAGCGATCCCGGAGATGATGGCCTGTTCCATTTTCTCGTCTTCCTCAAACGTGATCAGCGTGCCTTCGCCCTCTTCCTCGAAGCTCGAGAGCACGCGCAGGCGCACGCGATACTTGCCCGCAAATTCGACCGAGCGGATCTGGAGCACCTTGGAACCGAGGCTCGCAAGTTCGAGCATCTCTTCGAACGTGACAGTACGCAGTCGCCGCGCTTCGGGAACAATCCGCGGGTCTGCGGTGTATACGCCATCGACGTCCGTGTAGATCTGACATTCCTCGGCCTTGAGCGCAGCCGCAAGCGCAACGCCGGTGGTGTCCGAACCGCCACGACCGAGAGTTGTGATATTGCCGGCCTCATCGACACCCTGGAACCCCGCCACGACGACCACCCGCCCAGCCCCCAGATCGCTGCGGATATTCTGCTCGTCGATGGAGATGATGCGGGCCTTCGTGTGGGCGCTGTCCGTCAGGATCTTCACCTGGCCGCCGGTGTAGCTCCGGGCGGGAATGCCCTGCTCCATCAGCGCCATCGCGAGCAATGCGATCGTGACCTGTTCGCCGGTGGAGAGCATCACGTCGAGCTCGCGCGGCTCCGGACTCGCCTGGACGTCTTTCGCCAGCGCAATCAGCCGGTTCGTCTCGCCCGCCATCGCGGAAACAACGACAACGATCTGGTGACCTTTGCTGCTCCAATGCGCCACGCGCCGGGCGACGTTCTTGACGCGCTCGGCACTGCCCACGGAGGTCCCGCCGTACTTCTGAACGATTAATGCCATGAGTGCAAAAGAGGGAACGGGGCGTGCGCTGGATTCGCGCCGAATTTTAGTTGATTTTGCACGCAAAAACGAGCCGCGGAGCGGTCGGCGCGAAAATTGCCATCTCCGGTGGAATCGATATGCCAATCGCATTTGGCGGGAGCTTGCCGGCGATATTTGCGGCAAAATGCGTGAACCTATCGCCAGGGCCCAATGTCAACTGGATAATTGTTAATTGTTCGTTTAAGTGCACAGGAAGCGAGAAGCCGTATGAAACCATTCGAGCGCATCAGCAACCCCCGGGAAATCCGTCGCCGGTTGCGCATGAATCAACAGGAGTTCTGGTCGCGCATCGGCGTGACCCAGAGCGGGGGTTCGCGGTACGAAAGCGGGCGCTCGATGCCCAAACCGGTGCGTGAACTGCTGCGGCTCGTGCACATCGAAGGCATACCCCTCGAGCGCGCGCGTGGTGAGGACTTCGAAGTCGTGTCGTACCTGAAAAAAGCGAACCCGAAGCTCTACACGAGCCTGCGTAAAGCGGCGGCGACCCGCGCGGCCAACGCCAGCCGAACGACGAGGAGGAAGTAAGAGGTCCCCGGGCCGGGCAAGCAGCACGGCCCTGCTATAATCCGTCGCTCCCGATTCGGGCCAGGCCATGCGCATCACCCGAAGGCTGGAGTTCGACGCCGGCCATCGCATCCCCAATCACTTGAGCGCGTGCCGCCACCTGCATGGCCACCGCTACGCGCTGGAAGTCACGCTGACGGGCGATGTAATCGAGACGACCGGCGACCCGCGTCAGGGTATGGTCATGGATTTCGCCGAAGTCCGGGCGATCGCCCAGCGCGAGCTCGTGGATGCCTGGGACCACGCATTCCTGGCCTGGCGGGCGGACACGCCCGTGCTCGAGTTTCTGGCCACTCTCCCGGGTCATCGGACAGTGGTGTTCGACTCGCCGCCGACCGCCGAGCATCTCGCGCGCGCGGCCTTCGACGTGCTCGAAAAGGCCTACAGCGACACCTACGGCAATCGGCTTCGGCTGGCGCGGGTGCGAATCTACGAAACGCCCAACTGCTGGGCGGACGCGCTGGCCTCGGAGCGCTAGGCCCCCCACGCAACGAGTGTGAGAACCGTCAGGCCTGCAATCCCGGCGAGAACGCCGGTCGCGGGCGTGACTGGTAGTCCGGGTCGGTAACGCGCGAACCAACGTCCTCCGGCGTAAGCGGCACCGGCCAGAACGGCCTGAATCACGATGAGGCCGGCGAAGTATCCGGCGAGTGGTGTCGTTTCCGCGCCGACGATGCTCTCGGCCAGCGCGTACCCGTGCGCATAACCGGCAATTGCATAAAACGCCGCTACGGCCGGCGTAAACGCTTGCCCGCGCCGAACCATGGTGAAGCCGATCAGGAGCAGCGTCGCCGCAATCCACCATTCAGCCGCGGGCAGATCGAGTCCGCCCACATGCAACGCAGCGCCTGCCGTGGATCCTGCGACGAACAGGAGCGCCAGCAACAGTCCCCGCGGATAACGCGCCGCCAACACGCCCGCTGCAATGATGAACGCGAGATGGTCCACACCGATCACCGGATGGCCCAGCCCCGAAAGAAAGCCCTGCAGAAGCGTCGTGGGTGCGTCGTTGCCCATCAGGTGGTGGGCGTGGGCCGCCGAAGTGAACATCAGCGCGGCCATCGTCATCGAGCGTGCGGTCATCTTCATGCGTGCGTGTCCTCGAAGTTCGGAGATGGAATTGTACTGGGCGATTCTAAACAACGTCGCGTGGACATATGAGACGGGGATCGTCACAATTCGCCCCTCCCGGAGGCGTGGCAGAGTGGTTGAATGCACTGGTCTTGAAAACCAGCAGAGCCGCGAGGCTCTCGTGGGTTCGAATCCTACCGCCTCCGCCAGCAGACATTGCCACTCGGCGTGTCTCACGCCCGGACAATCTGACACCGTCTCTTCGATCCCGCCCTGCGGCACTGTGCCGGGCAACCTGACGTTCACCTCGAACATCACTTCGGTGAGACCGCGATACCGCGATGCGTGAACGCCGCCCCGGTCGCTGGCCGCGACATCGGTTCACGTTTTGTTGACGGCGCGTTCACGAGCGTTTGACGATTCTCCCGTTAGAGTGCATTGTCGGCCTCGTGGCCGCATGAATAAACGTCAGGCCATGACCACCTTAGCGAAACTGACCGTCGGCGACGGGATCGCCGCTGCCAACGCGAAATGGACGTTCAGCAAGGACGTCGCCCGGACCTTCTCCAGCCACGTCAGCAAGTCGGTACCTCTGTATCGCGAGGGCCACGATCTCATCTGCGCGTTGTCGGATTTTTTCGTCCAGGACTCATCGGTCTGTTACGAACTCGGCTCTGCCACAGGAACGCTGATCGGCAAACTGGCGCGGCGCCACGCGACGTCGAAGGCGCAGTTCATCGGCATCGAGTCGGTTCCGGAGATGATCGTCCAGGCGACCGCGGAGTGCGGCGACGTTCCCAACCTGCGTTTCGTGGAAGACGACATCAACCTTCACTCTTACGACTCGAGCGATCTGATCGTCTCGTTCTGCACGATCCAGTTCGTTGCACCCTGCCGGCGGCAGGCCCTCTTCGACCGGCTTTACGCAAGCCTGAACTGGGGCGGGGCGCTGCTGATTTTCGAGAAGGTCAGAGCACCGGACGCGAGATTCCAAGACTACATGACCTCTCTCTATACCGACTTCAAGCTCGAGCGCGGCTATTCGCCGGACGAAATCATCGCGAAGGCACGCAGCCTCAAGCGCGTGCAGGAACCGTTTTCCACGAAGGGCTATTTCGAACTATTCGAACGGGCCGGTTTCGTGGACGTCATGTCGGTGATCAAGTGGGTGTGCTTCGAGGGGTTCCTGGCGATCAAGTAGTCAGCGCGGTGCGGTCGTGGAGATAACCGGTCTTCTTGGCCGCGCGCACGACAATGTAGAGTGCAGCCCATAGCGTCGTCCCCGCGGCCAGCAGCGGAGTTGAAGGAAGCGCCGCGCTTCCGATCACGCTGTACTGACTCCAGAAATACAGGCCGACCAGCGTAGCGAAGAGAATGAACGTGGTGTTGTATTCCTTCACGACGACACGCCGCCAGTTGAATGGCCGTCCGGCGATGGCATCTCCTACCCTGCCCAGCTGCGGCTGCCAGCGCGGCACGCGTCGCATGTACCCTTCATATTGAGCGCCGAACTTGCCGCGCAGATACGCTTCTTCCGCCGCGACAATGGCACTGTAGGCAAACGCGACGCACGGAAGCACGATCAGGTAGAACGCGTAGGCGTTCACCACGAGCGCGAATCCGATCGCGATCAGCAGGTTGCCGAGATACAGCGGGTTCCGGCAAAGCGCAAAGATCCCGCTGTCGACCAGCGACTCGGCATACACGCGCCGTTGCCGGCCCCCGCGTATGATGTACTGATAGCCGATCGTGACCGCCCGCAGCAGCTGACCGAGAAGCACTGCCGCCACACCGGCGAGATCGAACAGTGTCTTCAGATCCGCTTGCCCGAACGGGTACGCCGGCCGGCTGAGGCCAAGGGCAAGCACCAGAACGACGGGCCCCAGAATGTTCCGGTATCGGAATATGAATCCGCCGACTTTGATCATCGAGTGCGTGGTCCTGAAGGATACGGCCTCATCATGACAGGTCGGCCGCTAACAAAACGTTAAGGTTCCCTGGAACGGCATCGGCATGAGCGAGCAGCCGCACGTCCCGCAACTGAAGCTCCTGATCGTCGAAGATGCGCCCGACATCGTGGCCAACCTGTACGCCTACTTTCAGCCTCTCGGCTACGAGCTCGACAGCGCACGCGACGGGTTGACCGGCCTCGCGCTGGCTGCTGATCGCGCCCACGACGCCATCGTGCTCGACCTGCAGCTTCCTGCGCTCGACGGAATCGAGATGTGCCGGCGTTTGCGCGAGGAGCTGCACCGTGAGACGCCCGTGATCATGCTCACCGCACGCGACACGGTGGACGATCGGATACTCGGCCTGCGCTCGGGCGCGGACGACTACCTGATAAAGCCATTCTCCCTGCTCGAGCTCGAGGCTCGCATCCAGGCGCTCGTGCGGCGCAGCCGCCGCCGCCGCGCAAGCGACCTCGTGATCCGCGTGGGTTCGCTCGAGCTCGACCCGTGGGCTCACGAGGCGAAACGCGAAGGCCAGCGCCTCGAGCTTTCCCCAATGGGTTATCGCATCGTCCGTACGCTCATGAAGGCGAGCCCCGGCATCGTGACGCGGCAAGCGCTCGAACGCGAGCTGTGGGGCAAGGAACTGCCTGCGAGCGAATCGTTGCTGCGCACACATATACACGCGGTACGCCACGCGCTCGACAAGCCGTTCGCTCAACCGATGCTGTTCACGCTACCGGGTGTCGGCTACCGTCTGGTCAATCCCGATGAACGTTAAGAATTCTCTGCGCGGCCGGCTCGCGGCCGCCTGCGTGCTGCTCGCCACCATTATCGGCGCGGTGTTCGCGTTGGCCGGCTACATCATCATAGAGTCGATCGAGCACCAGCTGATCGAGGAGCGGCTGACGCGCGCCGCGCAGCTCATGATCCAGAACAGGCGCGCCGGCGTGTCGATACCGGCGACGACCCAACTCACGTTCGCGGTCGGCGACGAGATCCCCGCAGAAATGCGGACACTTCGCCCCGGTGTGCATCAGGTCGAGGCCGAGGGCAAAGTTTTCGAGGTTCTCATCGCGGAGGAAAACGGAGAGCGTTATGCCGTGATCGACGACATCAGTGCATTCGAGCAGTTGGAACTCGTCGCCGCCATCGGACTTGGCGGCGTTTTCCTCGCGGGCGTGCTCCTCGCGCTGGCCATCGCGCGCACATCGGCCAATCGGATCATCGCGCCGCTCACGGCACTGGCGGAAGCAGTCCAGCAGGAAAACCTCGCGGGGCAGCGACAGCTGGCCGATGCTCCCGATGAAGTCGGTTTTCTTGCACGCGTACTGCAGAACCGTGAGGCGCAACTCGCGGAGGTTCTTCGCCGCGAACGTCTGTTCACGGCCGATGTGAGCCATGAGTTGCGCACACCGCTCACCGTGGCCCTGGGCGCTGCGGAAATCTTGAGCACGCGGCTTGCCGAACGTCCGGACCTGCATGTGATCGCCGAGCGCATCAGGCGCACCACCGATGAGATGTCGGCCCGTGTCAGCGCACTTCTGCAGCTCGCACGCGCACCCGACAAGGTTCAGACTGGCGCTCTGCCGATGCGACCTGTCCTTCGCGCGGAAATCGAACGCTGCAAGCCCTTGCTCGACGGAAAGGCCGTGACGCTGTCGTTCGATGCGCCCGCTGAAGTGTGGGTCGATGCCGACGCGGACCTTGTCGCGATCGCCGTCGGTAACCTGTTGCGCAATGCCTGCGAATCGACGCAGCGCGGAACGGTTCGCGTCGCGCTTGCAGCCAACTCGGTCATCGTGGAAGACACCGGCCCGGGCATACCGGAAGGACTGCGCGCCCGCCTGTTCGAGCCGTTCGTGCGAGGCGACAGTCCCTCGGCGAGCGGTTCGGGCCTGGGGCTGTCGATCGTGAAGCGGGTCGCCGAACGCCTGGGCTGGCTGGTATCGCTCGAGGATCGCCCGCAGGGAGGCAGCCGGTTCACGCTCGCTTTTCAGGATTCAAGCGCCGATTAGAACTCCCCTCCGATCGTGCGAGGTTCAGGAGGACGGAAAGCGGCGTGCACGTCGGCAATGCCTGCGCGCGCATGACTGAGATCGCATTTTCCTCGACAATGCTCGCCGTCCAGACTGCAACCCCTCCACCACGCCGTCATGCATCGCTCGATTTCCGTAGCCTCGGTTTCGTTGTTGCTGCTTGCGCTCGGCGCATGCACGAGTACCCCCGGTGAA
>Ga0111538_10014798_pt1 | contig 10274 bp, 10 predicted proteins | sample SoiMethybrSBSTD1_FD_79669 | JGI IMG/M metagenome (GOLD analysis project Ga0111538, IMG submission 79669) | Bulk soil microbial communities from a Populus tree surrounding site in Tennessee, USA - Soil MetaG P. TD hybrid SBSTD1 (version 2)... | ecosystem: Environmental > Terrestrial > Soil >... | reverse complement strand
CTTCGCGCTCGCGTCGGTTCCGGTCGCCCTGCTCTTTGGCTACGTGCAGCAGCCGGATCGCGCGCTCTGGAACTTCCACTTTGTCGTCACGCCGCTCGCCGCACTGGTGTTGTCCCGGCTGCCCGCCGCCGCGGCATGGGGGACCATCGCGCTGTTTGCAATCGCCAATCTTCGCGTCGGCGCGCAGCTGATGTTCGTGCCCGCGGCGCGGATGGCACTCTTCGGATCCGTGGCGCTCGCCGCTGCGGCCATGACCTGGGCGTGGATGAACGGCCGTTTCACTCTCAGCAGCGCGAACATCACGTGAAAAAGCACCAACGTCCCGACTTCAAGGAACGATCGTTCGGCATTTCGGTTGGCGGTGTCTTGCTGCTGATCGCCGCCATCCTGTGGTGGCGCGGCCGCATCACCAACGCCGAAATCATGGGCGGAGTCGGCGCGGTGCTGCTGGTGCTGGGCCTGACCGCGCCGCGCCTGCTGAAGTACCCGAGCTGGGTGTGGTGGAAATTCGCGATGATCCTCGGCTACGTCAACGCGCGGATCATTCTGTCGATTGCGTTCTTTCTGGTGTTGACGCCGCTCGGACTGGTGTGGCGGCTGATCGGCCGCGATCCGCTCGCCATCAAGAAACAACACTGGCCCGGCTGGTCACCGTATCCTGCGCGCTATCGCGACAAGGATCACTTCCTGAAGATGTACTGAGGTCGTCATGGCAAAGAGTCGCGTGCTCTCCGAGTTCATTCAGTTCCTGCGCCAGGAAAAGAAGTACTGGCTGCTGCCGATCGTGATCGTGTTCGTGCTGTTCGGCCTGTTGATCGTGTTCTCGCAGTCGAGCGCGGTCGCGCCGTTCATCTACACCCTCTTCTAAACCTTGGCCACGTCCGTCCTCGGCATCTCCGCCTACTACCACGACTCGGCCGCGTGCCTGGTCGTGGACGGCCGCATCGTGGCCGCGGCGCAGGAGGAGCGTTTCACGCGCAAGAAGCACGATGCCGCATTTCCCACGCAGGCGGTCGCCTACTGCCTGAAAGAGGCGGGCCTCACGCCGGCGCAGCTGAATTACGTCGCCTTCTACGAGAAGCCGCTGGTGAAGTTCGAGCGCCTGCTCGAAACCTACTCCTCGCTCGCGCCACGTGGCTGGCGGTCGTATCTGATGGCGATGCCGACCTGGCTCGGCGAGAAACTGTGGATGTCGGACGACATCGCCGATCACCTCGAGGGCTTCGAGGGGCAGATCCTGTTCGGCGAGCATCACGAATCGCACGCCGCCTCGGCGTTCTATCCGTCGCCGTTCGAGCAGGCCGCCGTGGTCACGATGGACGGCGTCGGCGAATGGGCGACCTCGTCGATCGGCGTCGGCCGCGGCAGCGATCTCGAGATCATTCGCGAGCTGCGCTTCCCGCACTCGCTCGGCCTGTTGTATTCCGCCTTCACCTACTTCGCCGGCTTCAAGGTCAACTCCGGCGAGTACAAGGTGATGGGCCTCGCGCCGTACGGCGAGCCGAAGTACGTCGACCTGATCAAGAAGCACCTCGTCGAGATTCGTGACGACGGCAGCCTGTGGATGAACCAGGAGTACTTCACCTACGCGCACGGCCTGACCATGACGGGCTCGAAGCTCGAGGCGCTGATCGGCGGGCCGGCGCGCAAGCCCGAGTCGCTGCTGACGCAGCGGGAGATGGACCTGGCGCGATCGATCCAGGAAATCACCGAAGAGGTGATGCTGAAAATGACGGGGTTCGCGCACAAGGAAACCGGCATGCGCGATCTGTGCCTGGCCGGCGGCGTGGCGCTCAACTGCGTCGGCAACGGCCGCGTCCTGCGTGAGGGCCCGTTCGAGCAAATCTGGATTCAACCGGCGGCGGGTGATGCGGGCGGCGCGCTGGGCGTCGCGATGAGCATCTGGCACCGGCATCTTGGCAACCCGCGCCAGAGCCCGGAATCCCTCGGCACATGGCAACGGACAGAGAAGGCAGAAGGCGATCAGAAGGCAGAAGGCAGAAGGCAGAAGGCAGAAGGAACGCCGAAATACGCGGACGGCATGAGCGGCTCGTACCTCGGTCCGAAGTTCAGCGAAGCCGAGATCGCTGCCGCGATCAAGGAAGGCGGATGGATCGCCACGCGCGTCGAGCCCGATCGGGTGGCCGACATCGTCGGCGAACACCTCGCGTCTGAACGAGTCGTCGGGCTCATGCAGGGCCGCATGGAGTTCGGCCCGCGGGCGCTCGGCGGCCGATCGATTCTTGGTGACGCCCGCTCGCCGAAGATGCAGGCGGTGATGAACCTCAAGATCAAGTTTCGCGAATCGTTCCGGCCGTTTGCGCCGGCGGTGCTCCGCGAGCATGTCGCGGAATGGTTCGAGCTCAACGGCGAGAGCCCGTACATGTTGCTGGTCGCGGATGTGAAGACGGATCGACGGCTGCCGGTGCCGGCCGCAGCAGAGAAGCTGTGGGGCATCGAAAAGTTGAACGTGCCGCGCTCGACCGTGCCGGCGATCACCCACGTCGATTACTCGGCGCGCATCCAGACGGTCCGCCGCGAGACCAATCCGCTCTATTACGACATCATGGCGGCCTTCAACCGCCGCACCGGCTGCCCGGTCATCGTCAACACCTCGTTCAACGTGCGCGGCGAGCCGATCGTGTGCTCGCCGCAGGACGCCTATCGCTGCTTCATGCGCACCAACATGGACGTGCTGGTGCTCGAAAACTTCATCCTCGAACGCACCGCGCAGCCGACGCGCGAAGAGGATGAAAAGTGGAAGACCGAATTCGTCCTGGACTGATGTCATCCAAACAACTCCGCGACAAGCCCGAGCGCATTTCGATCAGCGCGTACTTCGAGCTGTTCATGAACCTGACGCGCCGCGAGGTCAAGGGCCGCTACAGCCAGTCGCTGTTCGGCGCCGGCTGGGCGATCGCGCAGCCGCTGGCGACGATGGCGGTGTTCACGCTGGTGTTCGCGCGACTCGGGAAGATCCCGTCGGGAGGCGCGCCGTATCCGTTGTTCGCCTATGCGGCGCTGGTGCCGTGGTTCTTTTTCTCGAACTCGGTGATGTCGGGAACGATGAGCCTGGTCACCTATCGCAACATCGTGACGAAGACATACTTTCCCCGCGAGATCGTGCCGCTGGCGCAGGTCGGCTCGCGCCTTGTCGACATCACTGCCGCCTCCGGCCTCTATGTCCTGCTGATGCTGTATTACCAGCTCGCGGTGACGCCGTGGGCGGCGCTCATCCCGGTGTTTCTGTTGCTGCTGGTGCTGTTCACCGTGGGCGTGACGCTGGCGACGTCGGCGATCAACGTGTTCTATCGCGACGTCAATCCGGTGGTGCAAATCGGCCTGCAGTTGTGGCTGTATCTCACACCGGTCGCGTATCCGCTGTCCGCCGTTCCCGACCGCTATCGCCCGTTCTTCCTGCTGAATCCGCTGACCGGCGTCGTGGAAGGCCTTCGCGCGGTGCTGGTGTTCGGCCGCGAGCCCGAGTGGGGCGTGGTCGCGATCTCGGCGGGCTTGATCGTCTCGATCTTCATCGGTGCGCTGATCCTCTTCAAGAGCACCGACAAGTACTTCGCGGACGTGATTTGACAGGCAGACAGGCAGACAGGCAGACAGGTTGTCAGTAGCCATACAACTCGAGAACGTCACGAAGCGGTATCGCACCGGTCGCTCCCGTACGATCGTCGACCTCGTGGCGTCGAGCGTCGCCGACATGCGCGGCCAGACCACCGAGGTGCACAGCGCCACGCGCGGCAAGATCGACGCGACGATTCACGCCCTTCGCGACGTGTCGTTCGAAGTCAAGGAAGGCGCCGGCCTCGGCATCATCGGCCGCAATGGCGCCGGCAAGACGACGCTGCTGAAGATGATCTCGCGCGTCACCTGGCCGACGAGCGGGACGGTGCGGGTCGCCGGCCACGTCGTGTCGCTGATCGAGCTCGGCGCCGGCTTCCATCCCGAACTCACCGGCCGCGAGAACGTCTACCTCGGCGCCGGCCTCTTTGGATTGACGCGCAAGGAAATCGATCGCCAGTTCGACGCCATCGTCAGCTTTGCCGACGTCGAGCGGTTGATCGATACGCCGATGAAGCGATATTCGTCAGGCCTGTACGCGCGCCTCGGCTTCAGCGTCGCGATCCACAGCAACCCCGACATTGTCCTCGTCGACGAGGTGCTCTCCGTCGGTGACGCGTCGTTCCGCCGCCGCGCCATGGAAGCGCTGCGCAGCCTGATCGCCTCCGGCAAGACGGTGCTCTTCATCTCCCATGACATGTGGAACGTTCGCCGCCTGTGCAGCGACATCCTGTGGATGGACAACGGCAGCGTGCGCGCCTACGGCGAGGCGGGTGCGATCGCCGAAACCTACATGAACGAGGTCAACCTGCAGGCGATGCAGAACCAGGCGACGTCGCTTCAAAGCCACCGCGGCGGCACGGGGGAAGTGCGCTTCGAGCACGTCGACCTCTACACCGCGAATGGCGCGCCGTCGGCGACATTCGCGCAGAACGACACGCTGGTGATTCGCGGCTCCTACGTGGCCTCGAAGGCGGTCGAGTCCCCGGTCTTCCAGGTCGCGATCGTCGACATCGACACCGGCGTGGTGGTGACGACGGCGAGCACGGCAGGACGGAATGCGGCCACGACGGTGCAGGGACCGGGCGAGATCGAGATTCGATTTGCGCAACTGCCGCTTCGCCCGCGACAGTACGTCTTGCGGCTGTCGATCACCGATGCCTTCCAATTGGCGTCGTACGACGTCGTCACCGCGGGTCCGCGCTTTGCAATCACCGGCCAGGGCGCCGGCGTCGACAGCCTCGCCGATGAACAAGATGGCCTGGTGACGCTGCCGTTCGAAGTGGCCCACCGTTCCGGCAAAGGAGCACCGGTATCACGATGAGCCAGCAGCCGCGATACGTGTTCATTTCTGTGCCGCACGGCACCAGCGCCGGCAACATGCTGCGCTCGGGCGGCCTGCTCGATCGCATCCTCGAATCCGATTCGTCGCTGCACGTGGTGCTGCTGTCGCCGATGGCGAAGGATCCGCAATTCGTGTGGGAGTTCGGCCGGCAACGCGTGGCGTTTATCGACCAGCCGGCGCACCTTCCCCGCGCCGTCGAGCGCGGACTGCTCGCGATCACGCAGGCCAGCTATCTCAGCCAGCAGCAGACGGAATCGGTCCGGATTCGCCTTGCCGAGGCCCGCGCGAACGGCTCGATTCGCCGGCTTGGCGTCAAGGCGCTGATTGGCCGCGTCCTGGTCCAGCCCTTCACGCGCCACGGCTCGCGGTATGCCCTTGCCGACCGCCTGGTTTCACATCCCGTGATGGAGATGTCATTCGCTCACTACAAGCCCGAGCTCGTGATTGCCGCCAATCCGGGACTGGTGTTTTCGGAGGTGCCGCTGCTGCGCACCGCGAAGCGTCACGGCGTTCGCACCATGGCGATCGATTCGAGCTGGGACAACTTCACCAACAAGCTCATTCCCGTCCGCCACGTCGACAGGTTGGTGGTCTGGAACGACCTCATGAAGCAGCAGGCCGTCAGCCTGCACGGCTACGATCCATCGGCGATCAGTGTTGCCGGCGCGCCGCAGTTCGATCCGCATTTCGGGCCGCGGACGCCTCGCGACGAGTTCTTCGCACGCATCGGCGCCGATCCAGGCCGGAAGCTGATCGCGCTGACGACCACGCCGCGATCACTGTACAGCCACCACGATCACGTCCTGCGCGAGCTGGTGAAGGCGATGCACAGCGGCGCGTTGACCAATGCGCAGGTGCTGGTGCGGCTGCATCCGCGCGACGAATTCGATGCCTACCAGGAATTCGCGAACACGCCCCACGTCATCATCGAGAAGCCGTTCCGCGACACCGTGAAGGTGGCCGACGGGCTCGCCATCGACGTGATGCCGGAACACCAGAAACATCTCGGCGACACCCTGTGTCACGCCGACCTCGTCATCAACGTGGCCTCGACCATCACCATCGAGGCGTGCATCTTCGACACGCCGGTCGTGAACATCAACTTCGACGGCCCCGATGCCAGTCCGTACGTGAAGTCGGCGCGCCGCTACTACTCGTTCACGCACTACGTGAACATCACGTCCCGCGGCGCCGTTCGCGTGGCCACGTCGCCAGAGGAAATGGTGCGTGAGGCGGCCGCGTATCTGGCGGACCCGTCGCGTGACGCCGCCGGCCGCAAGCAGGTCGTGCTCGATCAATGCCAGTTCACCGACGGGCGATCGGCGGAGCGCGTGGTCCGACTGATCCTCGACGAGCTGGGCGCCGCCGCCGCGTGCGCGGCCGCATGAAGATCTGTCATGTCGCCCCAGAGCTGTTGCCCGTTCCGCCGACGAAGGGCGGGGCCATCGAGCGGTGGATTCGCGATGCCGCCACGGTGCTGGCGGCGCGCGGCCACGATGTCCACGTCATGTCGCGCGATCACGGCGACGATCGCGCCAGCGAGACGATCGACGGCGTCCGCTATCACTACGTGCGCGTCCCGCCGGCGATCGATCGCGGATTGCCCGCCGTGATGCTGCGTGGCCTGTGGCACTACGAAGGCGCCCGGCGCGTGCTCGCCGCGATCGGGCCGGACATCGTGCACCACCATAGCCGGCCCGCGGGATTGTGGCTGAGCAAGGGCGGCGCGCCGACAGCCAGGCACGTGATCTCACTTCACAGCATGGAATACGGCTGGGCGTTCGGGTATGCCGGCTGGGATCGGCGCGTCTTCAACTGGGGCTTCGACGCGGCGACGCGCGTACTAGGCGTGTCGAACTTCATCCGAGCTCACGCCGAAGAACGGTATCCGCGCATCCGATCGAAATCGAGGACGGTTTACAACGGCGTCGATGGCAAGTTATTTCGTCCAGAAGGCGACCCCGCCTTCGCCAAGGCTACGGCGGGCAAGCCGGACGATTACCCCATTCTCTATGTCGGCCGCGTCGAAGAGCGCAAAGGCGTTCACGTGCTCGTCGACGCATTCGAGCAGGTGATCAGTAAGCAGCGGCCGAACGCGCGCCTCCGCATCGTCGGACCGCATTCGTATTGGGATGCGAAGCCGTCGCCGTACTACCAGGCCCTGGTCGATCGCTGTCGGAACAATCCGCGAATTGAGCTGCTCGGTCCGACCTACGACGATCAGGCGCTTGCCGCGATCTATCGCGAGTCGGCGTGCACGGTGGTGCCGTCGGTGTTTCCTGAAGCGCTTGGATTGACGGCGCTCGAAGCGCAAGCGTCGGGCGTTCCGGTGGTGGTCTCGAATGCGGGCGGATTGCCGGAGACGGTGTCGGCTGGAAAGAGCGGCCTGGTGTTCGACAACGGCAACGCCAACCAACTGGCGGAGGCGGTCCTGTCGATCATCGGCAATCCCGATCGCCGGCGCTCGATGGGCACCGCGGCGCGCGAGTGGGTGATGGCGACGTTCTCCTGGGACGTGATCGCGTCCGAGCTCGAGCGCACGTATGTCGAGGCGATGGCGGCATGAAGGTCGCATTGAGAGATGACGACACGTCGTATTTCACCGAGCCGGGGCGGCTCGAGTCGGTCTATCACGACGTGTGGAATCGGATTCCGGTGGGCCTCGCCGTGATTCCGCAGGCGGCGGGTTTTGCCGACAAGGCGATTCCAGAAAAGTACTGGGACGCCGGCCGCGCCTTTCCGCTCGAAGAGAATCCGGCGCTCGTCGAATCGCTGCGCGCGCTGGTGAAGGACGGGCGCATCACGATTTCTCAACACGGCTACACGCACGAGGACTATCCCGACGGCCATGAGTTCCAGGCGGCGCCGGATCTCGAGAGCCGCCTCGCGCGCGGCCAGGCGTATCTCGAGCGGAGCCTCGACACCCGCATCCGCGTGTTCGTGCCGCCGCACAACGCCTTGTCGAAGCGCGGCCTCAAGGCGATCGACGCAGCCGGCTTGCATCTGCTCGGATCGTTCCTGTCGTTCCGTCCATCGCTGCGGCCATGGGATCTGCGCACGCCCGGCAACTGGTGGCGCATCAAGCAGTACCGCGGCAAGACCAGCCGCACGAAGGCCGACCGCTTCGTCTATCCGCACGTGCTGCGCTATCGCAATCACGGCGAGTTCGGTTGCTACGGATTGATTCCGAACACGACCTTCGAGGACCTGAAGGGGGGCTTTGACGAGGCGCGCGCGGCCGGCGGCGATTTCTGCCTGGCCACGCACTACTGGGAAGTCGACGCCACCCTGAAGCGTGTCCTCGTCGAGTTCCTCGACTACGCCGCCGGCTGCAATGGCGTGCGATTCGTGCCCGTCGAAGAGTTGTTTCACTCTAATTGATGATGGCCACCGGCGAAGCGATCGGTCCGTGGGCGCGCAAGGCCGAGGCGCTCTATGACGATGCGTACGCGCGCAAGTACCGGGATCGCGACGAGGCGCTGCTCGAGGAAACGACGTATCAGAACCTCATCGCCTGGCTGCAGCAGGCGTGCGGCCGATTCCACCATCGGATCGACGTGCTCGATCTGGGCTGCGGCACCGGACGCTACTTCTGGGGCGTGAACAACGCCCGCTCGCTCGTCGGTCTCGACGCGTCGGTGGCGATGCTCGCCGAAGCGCGTCATCCGGTTCGCGCCGATCGCATCAGCGCGCGTGAGCTCCGGTTGGTCCAGGGCGATCTGGCCGCGCACGTGTTCCCGGATGACAGCTTCGATCTCGTCTATTCGATCGGCGTGCTTGCCGAGCACGTGCCGCTCGATGCAGAGATCGTCGATCGGATCTGGCGCTGGCTGAAACCCGAAGGCCGGTTTGCCTTCACGACCGTCGATCCGCAATCGCCCGACGTGCCGCAAACCCTGCAGCGCAGCCTGGCGAGCCTGGCGCTGCCGCTGGCGCCCGGCGGTCTTGGCCGCGCGTTGCACCGGCGCTTGATGGCGGGCGGGATGTACGGCGACGAGCGATGGATTCGTCAGGCGCTCGCCGGCAAGTTCAAGATTGAATCGCTCGAGCAGTTCCGCTCCGACGTGCACCTGCACGGCCGCTGCGTGGCGCGCAAGGCAGTCGAATGAATGTGCTGGTGATCGGCGGTCTTGGCTTCATTGGCGTCAACCTGACGCAGAAGCTCGTCGAGCGAGGCGCGCGGGTTGCGGTGCTCACGCCGGACCGCGCGAAGCACGCCAGCGAGGCTGCGGCGTTCGAGCGGAACGGAGTCGAGATCGTCGAGGGCGACCTGCGCGATCAGCCGCTGATGGAGAAGCACGTCGCGGGCCGTCAGCTGGTGGTCAATCTCTCGGGACAATCCGGCGCCGTCCGCAGCATGGAGGATCCGTGGACGGATCTCGACGTGAACCTGCGCGGCAACCTGGTGCTGCTCGAAGCGTTGCGCGCGCGCAACCGTGACGCCAAGGTCGTGTTCGCGGGCTCTCGCCTCCAGTACGGCCACGTCGATCAGCTTCCGGTTGCCGAGGATGCGCCCCAGGCCGCTTTGTGCCTGCACGCCGTTCACAAGCAGACGGTGGAGCAGTATCTCGCTCTCTACCGCCGCCTCTTCGGCATTCGATACAGCATTGCCCGCATCACCAATCCGTACGGGCCCGGACAGCCGTCATCACGGACAGCGTACGGCGTGATCAACCGGATGATTCATCTCGCGATCGGCGATCGCGCGTTGACCATTTACGGCGACGGCAACCAGTTGCGTGATTACGTGCACGTCGACGACGTCGTGGCGGCGCTGCTGGCGATGGCGGAATTACCCGCGGCCGACGGCCGCGCCTACAACGTCGGGAGCGGCACCGGAACGAAGATGGTCGACCTGGCGGAGCAGGTGATCGCCATCGCCGGCGGCGGCCGCATCGAGCACGTCGCGTGGCCGGCGTTGGCGCAGCAGGTCGAGACCGGCGATTTCATGGCCGACATCAGCCGCATCATGCGCGAGCTCGAGTGGCAGCCCTCGATCGCGCTCGGCGACGGCCTCGAGCAGACGGTCGCGTTCTACCGGCGGATGGGCGCAGCGTAATGCCGCGTGCCAAGGTCCTCTATCTCTCGCATGCATTCATGGTTGGCGGCGCCGAAGAAATGGTGCTGAATCTCGTGCGACACCTGCCGCCGCGATTCGAGCCCGCGGTCGCGTGCATTCACGAGGCCGGGCCGATCGGTGAAGAAATTCGCCGCACCGGCGTGCCGTTCTCCGTGTTGGGATTGACACCAGGCCTGTCGCGGCCGCTCGACGTGCTGCGGCTGCGCGACGCGCTGCAGGCGTGGGCGCCGACGATCGTGCACACCTTTCTTCTCACCGGCAGCCTCTACGGGCGCT
>Ga0111538_10014797_pt1 | contig 10275 bp, 10 predicted proteins | sample SoiMethybrSBSTD1_FD_79669 | JGI IMG/M metagenome (GOLD analysis project Ga0111538, IMG submission 79669) | Bulk soil microbial communities from a Populus tree surrounding site in Tennessee, USA - Soil MetaG P. TD hybrid SBSTD1 (version 2)... | ecosystem: Environmental > Terrestrial > Soil >... | reverse complement strand
TTGAATACAGGAATAGGTAGAGCTGCTGACTTCAGCACCATCGGGTCATCGGGTTTATGTCTTTATGTTAGAAGGGCTTAATGCTCAAACGGGGAGGAGACTACAGAACGTACAAAGATCATGGGTTGCGACGTTGTTACAAAATTGTTGCCGAAATGTATCGGCGAAGCTGAACGGAAGCGGAGTTGGATAACCGGATAACAACGGCGCAGGCCTTGAGGAGATCCACATATAATCGCGCCGCGTTGTGTGTTAAGCCATTAGTATGAAACCCGCCCCGACCCTGCTGCTCTTGATTCTCCTGACAACGGTTGTTCACCCGACTGCCGTTCAGGCTCAGCGTTGGCTGCACTACGAACCTGAAACTGTCGAGCTCGATGGCAGGCTCGTGATCCAATCGAAGTTTGGACCACCAAATTACGGCGAGAACCGGAAGACGGACGAGAAGGTGAGAATCCCGGTTCTTGTTTTGCGAACTCCGATCAGCGTCCTACCCAATGACGGCGATGACTACAACTCGCAGCCTGTTTACGACGCCAAACAGATCCAGTTGGCCTTTATCGCCAAGGAAATCTCATACAAGGATTTGATTGGCAAAGACGTTGTCGTGACCGGAACGTTGTTTCATGCGCATACCGGTCACCACTATACGGACGTCGTGCTGAGCGTTCGTTCGATCGAACTCAAACGATCTAAGTAATAGTCCCTACGGCTTCGGTGCTTCCTTCTTATGCTGAAGCACGTTACACGCGTCTATTACGGTCGTCGGATCGATCGCGACGTTTCCTTCGTCAATGTGACGAATGATGCCTTCTTTGTCGATCAGGAAAGTAGCGCGATTTCCAAAGCCTTGCTCCTCATTGAAAACACCATAATCTTTGACGACGGTGCGTTTGAAGTCGCTGAGGAGCGGGAAGGTGATTCCGATTTGCTTTGCAAATTCGCGGTTGGCGGGAACACTGTCAACACTCAAACCAAAAACCTGAGTATCGGTTGCTTCGAGTTTAGCGATATCAGCCTGATACGCTTTTAGCTCCTTCGTTCAACCACCGGTGAACGCGAGAACGTAAATCGCGAGCACGACGTTTTTCTGGCCTTTGAAATCGCTCAGCTTGTATTGCTTCCCATCGGTGGCGCGAAGGGAAAACTCGGGAGCTTTATCGCCGACCTTCAAGTGTGTTTTGACTGGAGGCTTTGGTTGTTGGGCCATTGCCGCCACGCTGAGAAGCGCGAGTAGCGCAAGGCAACTCAACAATCTTTTGAACATGATGTGGGACTCCTTGCCAATTCGAGATAGAGTAAATGCGTTTGGCGCGTTGAATCTATGCACAAAGCGCGACGTAGTCAAGGTTCAGAGACAAAGTCGGGCTACCGGGTGTTGGCCTGTTGTTTTCGTAATTCACGCCGGAATGCCTGCTCTCTTTCAGTCACGTACTGCTTGTAGCCATCGGGATCGATGAATGCGTTTGTAGCGCCCGATTTGAATCGCGCGTATTTCCGCTCCAGATCGAAATAGCTCCCGTGCGCGCCGAGGAAGTAATCACACGACAACGATTTCAAGACTGCAAACGTTCGTTCGAAATCCTGTTTCATCTCCGGGTACTGCTTGTCGTTGATGAGATTGTAGCCGGGGTTAACATTTGGGCTGCCGATGATCACAACGTCGCGCGTGCGCGCGCCGTCTTTAACTTTCATGGTCCAGGTCGTGCAGCCTTTTGTGTGGCCGGGCGTGAGACGCGCCTTCAGCACAACGCCTCCGAGTTTCACTTCGTCTCCATCGCGCAAAACACGGTCGACTGTGGCCGGCGGATACTGACCTTCCGGCTCGTTCGCGTAGAAAAAGTCGGTCTTTCCCCCTGATTCGACCACAGACGCGTCGCCTTCCATCACCATGTATTTCGCGCCGGTGAGCTTTTTGATCGTCGCGCTGGCCGCGCAGTGGTCCGCATGCGCGTGGCTGATCAAAAGAACCTTGATGTCGCTGAACTTGAAGCCAAGCGACTCAACGCTGCTGCGAATCAACGGCACGTTCGCTTCGAAGTCGCTGTTGATAAGAATGTGTCCTTCGGGCGTGGTGATCAGATAATTCGCCAGCCCCTTGCTGCCGACGTAGTACAGATTGTCTGCGATGCGGAAGGCCGGAAACGGTTCGGTCCAATCGTTCTGCGCTGGTCTCTCAGCCGAAACCAGCACGAGCGCGAGCACGATCGACAAGATGGCAGTTACGGGGACGCAGTTTCGCATTCGTGTCTCTTATTGCACCAAAGTACAGGTTGACTGAACTAACGTCCAATTACATTCAAGCCGGGCGACTTGTATGGTTGCCACTGTAGTTGATTGATCGATTCGCATTCAAGATGTTTTAAGGAGCAATCATGAGTTTGACGCCCTTGAGGTTAACGCTTAGTTTGACGCTTTCATTCGTTATGTTGATGGGTTTTGCGGGGGTGGCGCTTGCGGGCGGTGTCAACGAGCGGCTCGACATCGCCCAATTGCGTCGCGATCCGGAGGCATTTGCAGGACGGATCGTCGAAGTTCAGGCACGCGTGATTGCAATCAACGCGGATGGACGCAGTCTCGTGCTGTTCGACTCGCCGAGCCACACGCGTGTTTCGGTTGAGTTGGCACAGTTGCCGGAAACAGAGCGAACCGCATTGCTGAGCACGGATGTCCGTCAGGTTGTCGTTCGCGGCCGGGCCTCTATTGTTGAAGGACGACTGACAATTCAGGCGCAGAGCGTCCTGCCGCTTGTTTCGAATTCTGAAACCGAACGAGATCAATAACCGGCGTCACGCTTTCGACCTCCAGGATCATCTGCGTCGTTTGGATCACGGTATCGGGATTGAGGGACATCGAACCGATTCCTTTTTCCACCAGAAAGCGCGCGAACTCGGGATAGTCAGACGGCGCCTGACCGCAGATGCCGATTTTCTTTCCGGCACGATGCGCCGCGGCAATCGCCATCTCCACCATCTTCTCAACAGCACCATCGCGCTCGTCAAAGAGATGGGCCACCATTTCCGAATCGCGATCCAAACCGAGAGTCAGTTGTGTCAGATCGTTTGAGCCGATCGAGTAACCGTCGAATATGCGCAGGAACTCATCGGCGAAAACTACGTTCGCCGGCAACTCGCACATCGCATAGATCTCGAGATCGTGCTCGCCTTGTTTGAGCCCGTAATTAGCCATCAACTCAATCACGCGTTTGCCTTCTTCAACCGTGCGGCAGAAGGGAATCATCGCTTTCACGTTGACGAGACCCATGTCTTCGCGCACGCGCAGCAACGCCTGACACTCGAGATGAAAGCCTTCGCGATAGCGCTCGTCGTAGTAACGCGATGCGCCGCGAAAACCGAGCATCGGGTTCTCTTCGGTCGGTTCGAACTCCTGCCCGCCGACGAGCATCGCGTACTCATTCGACTTGAAGTCAGACATCCGTACGATCACCGGGTTGGGATAGAAAGCAGCGGCAATCCGCCCGATACCCTCCGCCAGACGACGAACAAAGAAATCACGCGGATCTTCTTCGCCGATGCGACGTTCGATCTCGCGCACGACGTCATGACTTTGCAGATGTGGATAACGGACCAGCGCCATCGGGTGAATGCCGATGTGGTTGTTGATGATGAACTCCAGCCGCGCGAGTCCAACGCCGTCGTTAGGCAACGCCGAGAGCGCGAACGCATGATCCGGATCACCGACGTTCATCATCACCTTCGTTCTGGGCCTGTTCTCCTTTCCGACCACGCGCTTTTCAACCGCGAAGTCGATCAGACCATCGTAGACACTGCCGCGTGCGCCTTCAGCGCAGCAGACAGTCACGTCCATTCCCGATTGCAAAATCTGCGTCGCGTTTCCGGTGCCGACGATGCAGGGCAGTCCCAACTCGCGGCTCACGATCGCGCTGTGACACGTGCGTCCACCACGATCGGTGACGATCGCAGCCGCCTTTTTCATGATCGGTTCCCACGCCGGGTCGGTCATCGAAGTCACCAAGACCGCGCCTTCTTTGAATTGAGTGAGGTGATCGGGATCGGACAACACATGGACCGGACCTTGACTGATTCTTTCGCCGACCGCAATTCCCGTGACAATGGGCTCAGCATGCTCGCCGGTTAGTTTGTGAGTCTCGATGTAGGTCTCGTGGTTCGTGGCGTGAACAGTTTCCGGCCGCGCTTGCAGTATGAACAGCTCGCCGGTAACTCCGTCTTTCGCCCATTCGAGGTCCATGGGAGTCGGACGTCCGGCTAGATTTGAATAGTGTTCCTCGATCAGGCAGGCCCATCGCGCGAGCTGCAGGACTTCGTAGTCACTCAGACAGAACCGCTGACGTTGAGCATCGACGACGTCACGCGTGCGCGTTCCTTTGCCGTCGAGGCCGTAGACCATCTTGACCTCTTTAGTTCCGAGGTGACGACTGACAATCGGTCGCGCGCCCGTCGCGAGCGTCGGCTTGAAAACGATCCACTCGTCGGGCGTAGCCATTCCCTGCACGATTGCTTCACCGAGACCCCAGGCGCCGTTGATTACCACGACGTCGCGAAAACCAGATTCCGTGTCGAGCGTAAACATCACACCCGAGCACGCTTGATCGGAACGGACCATCGGCTGCACGCCGATCGCGAGTGAAACGTCGAAATGATCGAAGCCACGGCTGGCGCGGTATGAAATTGCGCGATCGGTCCAAAGGGAAGCGAAACATCGATGGCAGGCCTCGATCAGCCGGTCTTCGCCGCGCACGTTGAGAATCGTGTCCTGCTGGCCGGCGAAGGATGCCTCCGGAAGATCTTCAGCCGTTGCCGACGAGCGTACTGCTACTTCGCAACTGCGCGTTGTGCGTTCGCAGAGTCGTCGATAGCCGTTGATGATCGCCTCATGCACGGATGGCGGTAACGGAGTATCGAGCATCAGCGCTCGCGCTTCGCGTCCTGCTTTGTTCAGCGCTTTCAGGTCCTCATGTTCGAGACCGTTCATCAACTCGCGGAGTCGGGTGCCGAGTCCGTCAGCCTCCAGCAAGAGGCGATATGCCTCACTCGTGGTCGCGAAACCATCGACGGCGCGTACACCTCGCGGCGCCAAAGCACGAAACAGTTCACCCAGACTCGCGCATTTCCCACCCACCAGTTCGACGTCGCCAGCCCCGACTTCGTTGAGATCCAACACTAGAGGTCTTGTCATATTCATTCCTCCGGTACACCGCTCCCTGGATTTAGTACTGCTATGAGGAAACACGCAAAGACAGGAATTTCGAGGAATTGGGGGCCAGACGACCAGCCAGAGATACAACTCGTCTATAGAGAAACTAAGAAGGATTTCATTCTTTTTGGTGCTTTCGCGAGTCGATTTTGCATTGATTACGACACCCATTCGGGTATATACGATGTCTGCATGATGAGACGAGTTCTGACCTTCGCAGGCACGCTGTTCGCAGTGAACCTTCTCTGCGTCTTCGCGCTCGGACAACAGACTCGTTCTTATGTCGCATACACGATAGTGACTCGTCTGACCGAATACGACGCGAAGGGTGAGAAGCTCGGCGTCTGGACCACCACGTCATATCATTCGTCGACCGGTGATTGGCGTTCGGTAGGCAAATCCGGAGACTATGAGCTTGCAAGTATTTATCGACGCGGCAAGGGCGTATACCAGTCAAATTCGCGGACGAATCGCAGCATAAGACAAATGAGTCACGCACCTGGCTGTCCACTGCGAACTGCGGAAGAATTACGCGCCGATCCTAAGTTTGCGCGTACCGAAGACGTCCTCGGCTATACCGCGTATGTGCTGATTGATCGTGTGGATCCGGAGGTTGTATCGGAGCACTACTACGTGCCGGAGCTCGGAGGTGGGACACCGGTTAAATCAACAACCACGCACAAGAGTGGTGCAAGATTCGTAGGAGAGGTAGTGAGCATCACGCTCGGCGAGCCTGACCCGCTCGATATTACTGGTCCGGACTATTTGGTGATCGAACAGGATCCTACCTGGTCCAACAGCCTCAACGAGCAAGTAATCTCGAAGCCTGAACCCGAATATCCCGCAGACGCTATCACCCGCCGCGTGTCAGGATTTGTGAATGTGATGGTTACTATCGACGAAAATGGTCAAGTGCTGATCGCCGGCGCCAGACCCGGTAGTGCGCCGTCGCCGTTGCGCGAAGCGGCGGTCGAAGCCGCTTACAAGGCAACATTCAAGCCCATCCTGGTCGACGGCAGACCAGTAGTCGCCAAAGGAATTATCGGTTACCAGTTTGTCTTACCGAAGGCGGTATCACGAACGAACATGCGGTACGGAAAGCAAGCAGCGTTTTGATTCTATTGACTGGCACGTCTGGCAAAGTCGCCGTGGCGTAAAAACTTGGGTCCTTCTTCGTCCTCCAGTCCGTAGAAGAAAATCGGCAACCCGCGCTGCTTGAACACATCCGCGTCGCTCACGACTTCAAAATGCAGATGCGGCTCGGTGGACAAACCTGATTGTCCGACCAGCGCCAACACCTGTCCTCGCTTCACGCGATCGCCCTTCTTCACGCGGATCGAGCCCTTTTTCAAGTGGACCATGACGGAATACTCGCCGTTACCATGATCGACAATGACGATGTTTCCTTCAGTGCCGCGCGGTCCATACTGCGCCCTCAGCTTCGTTTGATACTCACGCAAAAGCTTCATCATGGTGTCCGGATTGGCAGCGAACTGCGCCATCGGCGTGTCGTCGATTCCATCACGCACTTCATAAACCGTTCCGTCTGCGGGCGCGAGCACTTCCTGACCGTAGGCGTAATAGCTTTCCGGTTTTGTCTCATCGCCTTTGCCGGAACTACCTTCCATATCAACTCGCACGAGGTCGTAAGCAAACTCCTGCCCGATCCCCCAGCGATGCGTCCCTGAAGGTTCACCGGCGTTCGACACGTACCACGTGCCATTCAGCGGAAAGGAAAACTTCGTCTTCGTTTGATAATTGACGACGGCGATCTGAGCCACACTTTGTGGCGTCTCCTCTTTGTCTTTCTTCCCGTGGGCAATGACTTTGATCGTGTCCACTTCGCCCGAGAGCTGGAAATACTGGTGGCGAAGCAGAATTCCGTGATTCGGTTCCAGACGAGTCGAGCGGGAAAGCTGTGCGTCGGCGAAGAGTTCGCGCAGCCGAAATTCCTTTTCCGCCTCTTTGAGCGCACCGCTTTCGTTCAGAGTGAAGATTCGCTGGGCGCGGGCGTCCAGCTCTGAGCCAGGAATAAATCGGCTCTGTACAAGGTCTCCTTTGATGAGAAACTGAAACTCGATTCGCTGAAGCTGAACGGGCGCCGTTGTTTTGTTAACAACAGCGATGTTCTGAATGACGCAGTCGTAAAGGTGTTCCTCGTCGTTGAGCGCAACGCGATAGACGGAGTCAGCCGGCGAAAACCGAATCTCAAACGGCTCGGCAACAGGAGCCGCGTAAGGCGCGCGCGCTAGAAAAGGAGCGAGGACGATTAGAACGACGAAGAGTTTGAACTTCATATTGGCGCCAAAGTACCACGGTTTTAGCAACAATGGTGCTGGAGAACCTTGACTTACGGCACACTTGGGTCTAAAAGTGCCAGCAGCAAACTTCCCCCGTTTCCGGGCTAGTCTCCCCAGAGACTCCCACACGATCCGTTTTCAAATCCCAAATTCATGGAGGACGGAGATGACAAACTCCAAGAAGCTTTACGTGATGGCAGCCGGACTGCTGCTCCTCACACTCGCGATCACAACCTCAAGCCAGATGACTGCTCCCAAACAGTCGATGCCCGCAAAGCCGGCGGGTGATTGGGATTTCAACGCCACGATTATCGAGGCGTGCAGTTGCCCGATGTTCTGCCAGTGTTATTTCAACATGCAGCCTGCCTCCCACCACGGACATGCCGGCGGCGGCAGCGAACATTTCTGCAAGTTCAACAACGCGTTCAAGGTGAACAAGGGCCAATCAGGCGGCGTCAAACTCGATGGCGCGAAGTTCTGGGTTGCAGGCGACCTGGGCGGAGATTTTTCGAAAGGCCAGATGGACTGGGCAGTCCTGACGTTCGACCCTGCCGTGACGAAAGAGCAGCGCGAAGCGATCGGTCGCATTCTCGGACACGTTTATCCGGTCAAATGGAACTCGTTCTCGATAGCGAAGGACGCTGACATGGAGTGGACAGCTGAGGCGAGAAGTGCGCGCGCGCGATTGGGCGGCGGTAAGGTTGCCGAAGTTGTGCTGCGACATCCGGAAATGTCCGCGATGGGCGACGGCCCGATTGTGATCAAGAACCTGAAGTACTTCGGCGTGCCCCGCAACGAAGGGTTCATCATGATGCCGAACGAGATCGAGACTTATCGTCTCGGCGACAAGGCCTTTGAATATAAAGGCACGAACGGTTTCATGATCACGATCGACATTGCGTCCCGCGATGTGCCGGCGACGGGCGGAAAGTAGCGATCGTTAATTAACTCAACCCGGTTTGTTTTGAATTGTCGGAAGGGAATTCGAAACGCGTTCGGAGACTGTCTGCAGAAACCTATCGCGCGGGAGTTGAATCGGGAGGAGTAGCAGCAATCCAATTCCTGAAGAGCTCGTAGCCGAGCGCCAACGCCGTCGCGCCGACAAACATCCCCTGGATCCCGCCGGTCGCCATCCCGCCCAGTGCTCCGAAAAGTATGACGGGCATCGGCACGTCGACTCCGCGGCCAAGCATCAATGGCTTCAGGACGTTGTCGGCCGCGCCGGTCAATAGCAGGATGATCGTGTGTGCGATCGCGGCGCCGCTGCTGTAATTGCCGCTCGACCAGATGTAGATGATCACCGGCACCGTAACGACCAGCGCCGGCACCTGTGCAATACCCAGCACGAGCGCGATGATCGCCAGGATTCCGGCTATAGGTATGCCGGCGAGCAACAACGCCAACCCGATGAGCAACGCCTGAATAGCGGCAACGCCGATGACCCCGAGCGCGACAGCGCGGATGGTTGCGAGTGACAGTTTCGCCAGAGCCCCGCCTCTCGTCGGACCAGCGACACGATCGAAGAAAGCGTGACCGGTGCGCCCGGCTGATTCGCCGTAGGCCATCAGGATGTTCGCAACGACGAACGACGCGAGGAACAACAACATGCCCCGCCCGATGCTGGCGACGATCGAAAGCGCACTGCGAAACACTTCACCAAGCTTTGGCTGCATACTCTGAACGAGTCCCGGCAGATCGGTTTGGGCCTTCGACCAGCCGTCATAAAGTTTCTGACCTACTACGGGCAGATTCCGTATGCCTTCTCGTGGTGGTGGTATTTGCAGTGTGTTCTGCTGGACTGCATTGACGAAACCGCGGACCGAATCGGCGAATGAGTTCATCAGCAGCCAGGTCGGAACGACGATCAATGTGATGCCGAGTATCACCATTACCGTCGAGGCCAGCCATTGTTTCTTGCGGAGGCCGCGAGCGAGTTGTTGATGCAGCGGGTAGAGCGTGATGGCGAGGATGATGGACCACACCATCAAGTTCAGAAACGGCGAAAAGACTCGAAAACACAGCACGGCAAGGCCGCCGATCAAGGCGACTCGAACGAGCGTGTCCCACAGATTGGACAACGGCCGTGGTTCAGGTACCGCAATTTGTTGTGCAGAAGGCTTCATTCGTCCTGTGAAGGGAAGCTTCGAGTGTTGGGGGTTAGTTATCTACTCGCAAAATTGACAGGTCGATGGTATCGAAACAAGAACCGCGCGCAATTCAGAATCGTACAAAATGCTGTGCCGACTACAGATTCACTGCCTTTGACACCACGTGAGCTAACTTCCGCCTTCTATGCCGCAGGTAGTCTCCGGGAGGGTTCGATCCTCAGCGTCGAGATAACGAAGCGGATCGAAACGCCTATTTCGCATCTATGGTTTCTCGAAGTGGTCTATGAAGCGGGGTCCGCTCCTGCGCTTCCCGATCGTCTCTTGCTGAAATGGGCAATCGAGCAATCGCCGGCGCCGGAGCGCGGTGAGCCGGAGATCTTCTTCTATCGCGAGCTCGCGCCCGTGCTGCCGTCTCCGCCGATGATCCGCTGTTTTGCGACGGCTACGCCGGCTAGCAACGAACAATGGCTCATTCTCGAAGACTTGCGAGCCAGTCATACAAACCCGCCTTGGCCCGAACGACCCTCAGACAAATCAGTGCACGATGCGGTCGCCGTGCTTGCTCAACTCCACGCTCGCTGGTGGAAAGCGCCAACGCTTGGGTCGACGATCGGACACTGGCATACGGAAAAAGAGCTTCGCACGATGGTCCATGGCTTCAGAGATCACTT
>Ga0111538_10014796_pt1 | contig 10275 bp, 7 predicted proteins | sample SoiMethybrSBSTD1_FD_79669 | JGI IMG/M metagenome (GOLD analysis project Ga0111538, IMG submission 79669) | Bulk soil microbial communities from a Populus tree surrounding site in Tennessee, USA - Soil MetaG P. TD hybrid SBSTD1 (version 2)... | ecosystem: Environmental > Terrestrial > Soil > Tree... | reverse complement strand
TTGGAAATCGAAACGCTTAAGTCCCAGGCGGAAGTCGAGCCCCTCCAGCGCCTCGCCGCGCAACTCAGCACCCTCAAGTCCACTGGAGGCAAAACCGCTCTGGATGCTTACGTGCGGAACGTGAAGCTGGAGCTTTACCATCAATCGCAACAAGTTTACCTGGAGGAACGATAATATGCCGTTCGTGATTGCCCTGGTCGTTTCGTTCGTCCTCTGTGCGATTCTCGTCCCTGTTTTCCTCGGGATCTGCAAAATCTTTGGCCTCTACGATATTGTCCAGGAGCGGCGCTGCCACGTTTACGTGCTCTTCGGAAATGTGGTTGGCACCATCGATCAACCGGGTCTCCACTTCCTTTTTCAAAAGCTCGGTGTCCGCGCTTTCCTCGTGCGCTGGCTCGGGAAGCGTCATGTTCTCGATATGCGGCTGGACCAGGATTACCTTCGCAGCCAGCCAGTCAATTCCGAGGAAGGCGCTCCCATGGGCATCGGCATTTGGTACGAGATGTATATCAGCGATCCCGTCGCTTATCTCTTCAAAAACACTGATCCTCGCGGCTCGCTCGGGGCCAATGTCAGTAATTCCACCGTCCGCTGCCTCAGCAACATGAAGCTCGACGACATGCTCTCCAACCGGCACGAGATGAGCCAGACGGTGCGCGCTGAAGTTTCACCTCAATCGCATCAGTGGGGCTACAAGCTGGGTTCCATTTACATCCGGAAGGTCCATTTCCGCGACGCCGCTATGATCAAGCAGATTGAAAGCAAGGTCGTCAATCGCCTGCGCCAGGTCACCTCTGCCATTCGTCAGGAAGGCGCCAACCAGGTCAGCATCATTGCTAGCACCGCCGAACGTAAAGCGGCGATCGAGTTCGCCAAAGCCGCGGCCATTCGTCCGGAAATTGTGGGCGCGGTTCTTCGCGAAATTTCCTTGGATCAGGAAGTTGCCAACAGCACTTTCGAGGTCCTCGAAACACAGAAAATCATCGAGGGCGAAGCGCGGATTGTCCTGCTGCCCCGTGGCGGAAGTTTGTTGGGAGATATGCTCGCCGCCTCAAGTGAAAGCGCGGATCGCCGCGCTCCAAAAGTCGGATCCTCGGAATGAACGTTTCGATGTGCCGGAATGGCGGCAACATCGGCCGCTACGAAGCGCGCCACCCATCCGACCATTACCGTTTCCCTCCGCAAAGAGGGAAACGGATGTGATCAATAGCCTGCCTCATCTAAGGCGTGCAATGGAGAATAGCACGCTTTGACTCTAATACATTCTCGCTTCGGCAACGTTTCTGTGACAGATGAGGCACCCATCGAACGCAGCGTTAAAGGAGTAACGATTTGGCGAACACAGAAAAATTTCCATTTGAGTTTCTGAAGATGTGCTACATTCCAGTGGTTTAGCTGATTTCAGGGAATTGGCTAATAGACAATAAGGCGAAGCCCCCGCCCCTTGGAGAGAACAATCCCGTACAATCCCGTACCGAACTATGTCCAGAAACCGATTCATCGGCGTGGCTTGCGCTTTATTAGGCGTTGCTTCGGCTGTCCAGGCGCAGGAAACGCTTCCATCACTCATTGCGACGAACTTCGGAACCTTTGCAGTCCGGTCGCAAACGTCATTAACGAACAACAATCCAGGGGTGAACAGCTCATACTCACTGGTGGGAGGAGGCAATGAGCTGTGGGGCCCCCAGGATAAGGGCCTTTTCGGGTATTTCCTAACCAACGGCAATTTCGACGTTCGGGTTCGAGTCGAGTCTCTCGAACCGGTGCACCGTTACGCCAAAAGCGGCCTCATGGTGCGCGAATCGCTCAGTTCGACAGCGCGAATGGTATCGCTCTTTGCGACTCCAACCGGCCCGACAGAACTGCCGGCCGATACTCCGGTGGGAGAAGATGAGGTTGAATTCAATTTTAGGCGCGGGACCGGAGACGGGTCGAACAATATCAATTTAGGTTCGCCGGGCTTCCCGAATGCGTGGCTGCGTCTGGCCCGGCGGGGGAATACTGTTTACGGGCTTGTGAGCCGAGACGGAACCAACTGGACCCGAGCCGCTTCGGTCGATACATCGACCTGGCTCGGTGGGCCTTTAAGAACCAATATTCTGCTCGGCTTGGGCGCCAGTTCACACGAAGACACTCGCCTGGTGCGTACCGAGTTGCGGGACTTTACACCCGTGACAACGGTCGGGCCGATCCAGATCCTCACCCAGCCTACGAATACTTTCGGAGCAGCGGGTTCGACGGCAAACCTGAGTGTCCAACTGGCCGACCCGGTGGACGCACAATATCAATGGTTCGTTGATGGAACACTGATTCCTGGCGCGACAAACGCGACCTACACAACGCCGAGCCTTGCGGCAGATCAGGAAACCAACCGGTACACGGTGCGCGTCAGCCGTCTCAACGCGACAGCGGTAACCAGTTCGGAAGCTCGAGTTTCAGTGGTTAACGTTTCCGCTCCGGAGTTTCCGGATCTGTTTTTTGATTTCGATGACGGTGAAGTTCCGCTCGGCACTCAAATCTTCGGCACGGCGGAGGTGGACCCTGCAGCAGGTTCCGGTGGAAGCGGCGGACTGGTGTTGACCAGAGCGGTCAACAATCAAAACGCCTCATTTGTAGTGGAGGATTTCAACGGCGGTGCGCCCGTGGATAGCTTCGCGGTGGCGTTCAAGCTGAAGATTGGCCCTGGTTCAGCCAGGCCGGCGGACGGCTTTAGCTTCAGCTTTGGCACGAATGTGCCGAGCGGGCTGTTCGTCTCGCCGCAGCAAGGGGTCGGTCCCGGACTTGCGGTCTCGTTCGATATCTACGACAACGGTGAGACAGAGGCGCCAGCCATCGACATCTTCTACGGAGTTGATCCTTCGGCTCTGCCGCTCAACCTGAAAGGAAACATTCTGCATCGCCGAGTGCCTCTGAATGAGCTTCTCACGTCGCGGTTTGTGGACGTGATCGTTCGAATGAGCAAGGATGGAAAACTGGATCTCGTCTACGACGGCGAAGTGCTCGCCTACCAGGTGCAAACGCCGTTCGTGCCCGTGGCAGGAGGCAAGTTTGGGTTCGGCGGCTATGCCGGCGGACAAAATGCGCTCCAGGTGATCGATGATGTCAGCATCGATACTACTGTTTCCAGCGGCGAAGCGTATGTGAGCGGAATCGGGCCGGTGGGGAACAACGTCTCGGCCCAGCCGACCATTGTTGTGAATATTGTCGATCAGAACACAACGCTGGATACGAATTCGATCCAGCTGCGCTTGAACGGAACAAATGTAACGCCGTCGATCGCTGTCGAGGCAGCCACGAGCACAACGTCGTTGAGCTACAAAGTTCCCACCTTGCTGGCGGCTTCTTCAACCAACACGATCACCCTTATTTGGAGCGATAGCGCTGGAACTCGAAGCACCAATACGGCGGTCTTTCGAGTCGGAGATTACAATTCTTTACCCGCTGCCGCGGCGAGACCTCCGGGCTCAGGTGCAGCGACAAATTCCGGTTTCAGCGTCCGGCTCTATCAGATCGCAACGAACCTTGTGGCTACCTCTCAGTTTGCTGAGTCGATTCTCGCCGGTGAGCGAGGCGAAAACATCGCTGATCTCACGATTGCCAATCCGGATGGCGTCTTCGCCGATCCCACGATTACCGGAACGATCAACTATGACGTGAATTCCGCGCCGCTGGGGTTCTCCACATTCCCCGGCATCCCGGGACTCAGCGACAGCCGGGAAAACTTTGTGGCCGAAGTGCAAGGCTTCATCGAGTTCCCGCAGGCCGGTTTCCATCAAATGGGCGTGCGGAGCGACGATGGATTCGTTCTGACCGTCGGTGACGAAAGCGATCCGATCGCTGTTGGGGCCTTTGAAGGTGAGCGCGAGCCCGCAGACACGATCTTCGGATTTGTCGTCCCGCAGGCCGGGCTCTACCCATTCCGACTGGTGTATTATCAGGCTCGCGGGGGCGCTTCCGTGCGTTGGTTTTCCATTAGCGAAAATGGCGAACAGTTGGTGATCAACGATCTGAACAATCCGAACGCGCTGCGCGCCTTCCGCACGGCTGCCGGCGGCGGAGGTGAAACAGGCCCTCGAATCACAGTCTCGCGCAACGCAAACAATCTGGTGCTGAGCTGGACTGGCGGCGGCGTGCTCGAAACCAGGACAGCGCTGGGATCCGGAAGCTGGACGCCGGTTCCAAACGCGACGAATCCGCACTCCGTTCCAATGACTGGAAACAGCGCATTTTTCCGGGTGCGACAGTAAAGTTCTGAGTCCAGTTCGAGGAGTTTAACGAGCGACCCAGGCTCAGCAGCCTGGGTCGCTTTTTTTGGTTGGCAGGCAAGTGCCGTCTGGCATCCTACTTGCTCAAATTCGTCGTTCCGATTCAAGCAGTCAGGCCCAGCAGTTTTCAGGACAGTTTCCCAAACTGTATGCCTTGAGTTGAGACATAAGAGCGGGTTGCACCCACGACAGTCGATGCTGTTCGCGGTTTGTGAACTACGCAGTTTCAACCTGGAGTTTTGTAATGACTGGTGTCCTTGCCCGGCTGCTGAGTCCAGCCCTAAACGTGATCGCTGGTGCCGTGCTTGTTCTGACAAGCTTCGCCGGCACAGAAAACTTCGATGCGCCGCTGAAGTTGCCCAAAGTAGGTTCGGCGCAGCTTCGCATCATCAAACCCGATCTGCTCGAGTTAAGCCTCGTTACCACCAAAGGCTCGCCGCCCGCTCGCGTGACGCAATGGAATTTCGTCGCGGCCAACTTTCAGTATCTGCTGCCAGCAGCCACGAAGTTCGTGGTAATGGCAGATGGCTTGCCTGTTCTGGTGGAAAGTGTGGGCTTCAAACGACGGCCAATCTACGCCGCATTCAAGCAACGAGACCTTCGAATCGGAAATCAACTCTACTTGAAGCTTTCCCGCTCTCTCACGGACGGCCAGCGAGTCGCCGTGACCAATCCGGACGGGACACTCTGGTCCTTAACGAATGTTCAGTATGAAGCTACGCTCGACCCGAAGCGGTTCAGCCCGGCGATTCACGTGAATCAAAACGGCTACATGCCGGGCTTTTCCAAGAAAGCGATGGTTGGTTTTTATCTCGGAACAATGGGCGAACTGGACGTTCCGAACGCAAATGGATTCAGGCTGCTCGACGCGGCCACCGGAAATGTGGTGCATGAAGGCACACTGTCTCTACGCAAGGATGTCGGTTACGGCTACTCACCGACACCGTACCAAAATGTTTATGAAGCGGATTTCTCCGGATTCAATACGCCCGGCCAATACCAGTTGCACGTCCCGGGCCTCGGCACTTCCTATCCATTTCGCATCGATGAGGGCGTCGCGGCGTTATACGCGCGAAGTTACGCTCTTGGAATTTATCACCAACGCTGCGGAGCCGAGAATGCACTGCCGTACACCCGGCACACGCATGATGTTTGCCACGAAGCGACAGCCGAAGTTCCCAATAACACCTTTAGCGCCGTAAACACGGCCCTTGCCTCATTCTCGGCAGACTACAGCAGCAACACCCGCCACACAGCGCCGCAGCTTAAAAACGTCGCCGCGAGTCTCTATCCGTTTGTGACTACCGGTCGAATCGATGTTTCCGGTGGGCACCACGACGCTGGCGATTACAGCAAGTACACAATCAATTCTGCTCAGTTTATCCATTCCCTTATCTTCGCGGTCGACAACTATCCCGGCGTGGCAGACCTCGACAATCTTGGATTGCCCGAAAGTGGCGATGGAATCTCAGACCTGTTGCAGGAAGCAAAATGGGAAACGGATTTCCTCGCGAAGATGCAGGATGCGGATGGCGGCTTTTATTTCCTGGTTTATCCTCGCAATCGCTCCTACGAAGACAATGTGTTACCCGACCGGGGTGATCCACAAGTGGTCTTCCCCAAAACGACCGCGGCGACCGCCGCTGCGGTTGCGGCGCTTGCCCAGACCGCTTCCTCACCGGCGTTCAAGCGAGCCTATCCTCAGGCTGCGACCGATTACCTCGCGAAAGCGCGTAAAGGTTGGGACTTCCTCCAAAATGCCTTCGCGCGCTATGGACGCGATGGGGCCTACCAGAAAATCAGTCATTATGGTGATCATTTCATGCATGACGACGAGATCGCCTGGGCGGCCGCAGAACTTTTCCTCGCGACCGGTGAACGGTCATTTGAGAACGAACTGATCAGCAAGTACGATCCGTCCGACCGCCAGTACTTGGCCCAGGGCTGGGTCCGTCTCTGGGAAGGATATGGCGCTGCCGTCCGAAGTTACGCGTTTGGCGTTCGCTCCGGCCGGGTTCAGCCAGGGAACTTGAACGCCACATTCCTGCCAAAATGTGAGGCGGAGTTGCTTGGCGCCGCCGCGGAGCAGGTCCGTTTTTCACGGCAGACCGCCTACGGAAGCAGCTTTCCGGACCCGGACAAGAGTTTCCGCACTGCCGGATGGTACTTCTCTCTTAATCAAACGTTTGACCTGCCAGCGGCGGACCTCCTTCAGCCAGCTGCGGAGCGAACCGACACTATTTTGCTCAACGCCAACTATGAGGGTGGTTGCAACCCGCTCAATGTTTCCTTCCTCACCGGTCTCGGTTACAAGCGCCAGCGCGAAATGGTCCACCAGTACGCAGTAAACGATCGTCGCATTCTGCCGCCTTCAGGTTTGCCGCTCGGGAACATTCAACGGGGTTTTCAGGCCGAGCTGCCGCTTTATCAGAATGAACTTCCCGCGCTTACCTTCCCCCACGACTACGCAGTCACCGCCGCCCATGCGCCCTATGACATTTGGGGCGATGCCTACAATGTCACGACTGAGTTTGTAAATCCGCAGCAGGCGCGGAGCCTCGCCGTGGCATCATCATTGATGGCAAAGACTTCATTGAAGATGCAGGCGTGGAAACAAACAACCGCCCATATTGTCCTCAGCGCCTCGGCCGTCGAGATTGGCGAAAGCGCAACCGCCTCCCTTCAGGCGGATAACCTCGACCTCTCGAAAGCGCAGATCGTTTGGGAAGCAAGAAGCCACGAGCCGGCGCTTGCGCAGGAAATGGTACTCACCCCTTCCTTTGTAGGACGTTATTGGATGGAAGCGGAAGCGGTCCTGCCGGACGGCCGGCGCGTTTTCGCAGTCGGTGAACTGGCATCCAGCAACAGCGCTCCAAAAATAATCAGTACCTCCCCTCATACCGTCGTAATTTCAGGAACAGCAGGACAGGCCTTCGTCATCGAGGCGAGCAGCGATCTTCAAAATTGGATCCCTCTCGCCAATGGCACTTTCACTTCTGAAAGTTATGAATGGACCGACGACCTGGGCCTCGAATTGTCAGCAAGATTCTATCGCGTCGTCGTCGGCCTCTAAACCGAGCCCATTAGATTATTGGCCATCGTGTCGCTTTTGACAATGGATTCAATATCCAGCCCGAAGTAGCTGAGGTGGTACTTTTCCGGAGATTCAAAAAGCCTGAAGAGAATCACTGGCGGTGATGTGCATCGCATTCACCAAGCGATTTTAGTTACTACAGGTTCTGCCTAACCGACGCGGATTGAAATGCCCAAGCCGCCAGCCCGGTTTCAGTCGGCCCAGTCTGCACACGATCGATTTATTTACGGCGGCGATACAGCAAACCTGCGGCACCGAGAAGTCCTAACGCCATTGTCGAGGGCTCAGGAACGCATAGGGGAGAAAAGCCCAGTCCCTGCATTCCGACAAGAACCGCGTCCGGAATCGGAGCACCCACTGCGGGCACGCCCCCGAGTGTGATGGTAATTGGATTCGTCTGACCTCTGCAAACAGCCTCGTCATAGCTGGAGCCTACGGCACCTAACCAGACGCGCATGACAACGGTCGCCTGTTGCCCAGCGCCAATGCCCGGAACAATGACAGGGCCGGGCGGCTGAACAACGTAGAACGCCGCTGCAGCGCTGGTTGTGCGGAAGGTCGTGGCCGGATTCAACGCGGTATAAGTGGCTGTACCACCGGATCCAGTGACCAGATACAATTGCGCATTAGCACCAGCGCCTGCCCCCGTTCCGTCCCCACGACCTATCGGAACGTCGACTTGCCCGGTGACACGATTATTGAAGAGGATCGTGCCCTGTCCGAACGTCGATGCACTCACGAGCACCGCTTCCAGTGTGAAGAATAGCCTTTTCATGGTTTTCAGATTTGGGCTCTGATTATTGAGGATTCGCGATGAAATTGCGAGTCCCAGTGGGGCCAGGGTTACTCCCCAATAATCTTCACCAGCACCCGCTTCCTTCTCCGCCCGTCAAACTCTCCGTAGAAAATCTGTTCCCAGGGGCCAAGGTCGAGTTTGCCTTTGGTGATCGCGACGACGACTTCGCGGCCCATGATCTGGCGTTTCATGTGCGCGTCGGCATTGTCCTCCCCGGTGCGGTTGTGATGATACTGCGAAGTTGGCGCATGCGGAGCGAGCTTCTCAAGCCACACGTCGTAATCGTGGAGAAGTCCATCTTCGGCGTCGTTGATGTAAACGCTGGCCGTGATGTGCATGGCGTTGCAGAGCACAAGACCGTCGATCACGCCGCTTTTCTGGACCAAGTCCTCGACGGTCTGAGTGATGTTGATGTAGCCGCGCCGGTCTGGAACTTCGAACCAAAGGTGCTCTGTGAGTGACTTCATCGGCGAAGTCTTGCATGCAAGCTTCGACCAGCCAAGGCTTGACAGTATAACTGCTACGGAGCGATTGTAGATCCCACCATGAACCTGGGTGTGGTTGGATTGATGTGGTGCATTCTGGTTGCGTTCCTCTTTCCGGACGTCCATGTGGTTGCTGCGCTTCGCTATTCCGAGGTCGCTCAACACTACAGTTTGCAAGCGCCCAAAGGCTTTATTGAATTTTGCGCGACCAACAATAATCCGAAGCCAAATACCTGCGCGATCCGGCTGTCGGCAGCGCTTCACCAGGCCGATAGCGGATTTTTCGAAGGAACTAAATTCCCGCCCGGATATGGATGGAAACCGATCACGGCCGAACGAGAGTTAGCCACTCGAGCCGCCAGCCTCGCAAAGATAATCAGTAACAAATGGGGGCCAGGCCAATTGGTGAAGGATAAGAGTGAGATTTCGGGAAAGCATGGAATCGTGTTCTTCGACACGATCACTGGCAGCAAAGTAACCGGCCACATCTCTCTATGGGACGGTGACAAGGTGGTTGATGCTGGAGACTACTTCGACAAATCGGAGCGAGTTTATTTCTGGGAACTTGAATAGTGGAGCCGGCTTACCTGCTGGCGGCGTGCTGTATGGCGCTGAGTGGTTAGGACTCCCACGGCTGGAATCTCCAATCGTCTTTGTTTTCGGATACCTCTTGCGCAGAAAGTTTTAGTACCTAAAAACGCTAGTCCTTCACCAGGCAAAGACCTTCCCGCACGCCACTCTTGCACACGAGTTGCTCAACGGTCCCCGTGATATCGATGTAACCGCGCCGGTCGGGAACTTCGAAGACCAGGTAATCGGTTAGTGACTTCAATGAGCGGAGATTACTCAAGACGGTGAAGCGCCGATAGTCTGTAGTCAGATCCGAAAAACTCACCCGGCAGGTCACGGATTTCTCCGGTCCTTGATGAAATGAGTTCGGTGCGGACCCTGCCGACTAAAGTTCGCGGTTCACATCAGTACCTTACCGCTCGGAAAAAGCTCTGGCCTTTACCCGCAGCTATGGAGAACGATCCGTCGGCTTCCCGTGTGATCGTCAACGGGACCCAATTCTCGAGGTCTGTTGAGGTCTCGATTGTGAACTCCTCCAAAACGCTTCCGAGCCGCAGTCTGATAGTGTCACCGTCTGCTTCGACAGAGAGTCGCGCACCTGGCTCACGCAAGGCCAATCCGGTCAAGCCGGTAGCCGGTGTGATTTCGATAAAGCAGATTTCGTTGTTTTTGGCGCCGGAGCCACTCGTGATGGTCAACCGCCCGTCGCTGACAGTGATGTCTCGCGTCCCTGAGATCCATCGTGTGGAACTGGTTGGTGTGCCGGAAACGGTCAGGAGCCCTTCCGCATTGATGCGGTACGTGCTGTTAAAATTGGATGGGTCGCCCGCGACGATGTAGACTTGATAAGTCCCGTTCGGTAACCCGATCTCCCACCGATTTCCTGCGTTCCCTTTAGTGATTTCGATCAGCGTGTCGTATCGTTGGTCGGGAGAGAGCGGAGAATTACGATCGAAGGCGTTGCCGGTGTTGTTGCCGCTCCAACCGTAGGTATATCCGTTTCCGCGATTGCCGTAAGGCGAGCCAGCATCCATGAGGTAACCTGCCGGCACGGGCGAGGAGGCG
>Ga0111538_10014795_pt1 | contig 10275 bp, 6 predicted proteins | sample SoiMethybrSBSTD1_FD_79669 | JGI IMG/M metagenome (GOLD analysis project Ga0111538, IMG submission 79669) | Bulk soil microbial communities from a Populus tree surrounding site in Tennessee, USA - Soil MetaG P. TD hybrid SBSTD1 (version 2)... | ecosystem: Environmental > Terrestrial > Soil > Tree... | reverse complement strand
GGCCAGTCGCCCACGGAGCGCCCGGTGGAGCAGTCCTTTTCCATTATCACCAAAAGCCGACTGACCACGGCGGAACAGTTCGACAACATCATTATTCGCGCGGCCAGCGAGGGTGCAGCGATCGTTCGGCTCAAGGATGTGGGTTACACCGAGCTTGGGCAGAAAAATTATTCGCTCAGGCCTACCCGGCAGGGGAAGCCTGCGTCAGTGCTTGTCGTCTACCAGCAACCCGGCGCCAATGCGCTCAATGTTGCCAAAGGCGTGCGGGCAACGCTCGAGGAGATGAAAAAATCATTTCCGCCGGGCATCGAGTATGAAATCACCATGGATACGACCGCCTTTACCCGCGCTTCCATCAAATCCGTAATCTATACATTCTTCGAGGCACTGTTGCTGGTCGTCGTGGTCGTGTTCGTGTTTCTGCAGAATTTTCGTGCCACCATCATCCCGATCCTCGCGGTCCCCGTATCCGTCATTGGCGCATGCAGCGGCATGATCGCACTCGGTTTCTCGCTCAACATGCTCACCATGTTCGGCATGATTCTTACCATCGGCATCGTCGTGGATGATGCGATCGTGGTGGTCGAGGCAGTGGAACATAACATGTCCAAGTTCGGTCTCTCGGCCCGCGACGCAGCAAAAAAGGCGATGGATGAGGTGGGTGGTGCATTGATCGCAATCGTGCTGGTGCTCTGCGCGGTGTTCATCCCGGTAGCGTTCATTCCGGGCATCACCGGGCAGTTATACAAGCAGTTCGCGATCACGATCGCAATCTCAGTCGCGATATCCGGGGTGGTGGCGTTGACGCTCTCCCCCGCACTGGCGGCGCTTCTTCTCAAGCCCCGGGAGGGTGAGAAGCGGGGGTTTTTCAAATGGTTCGATGCCTGGTTCGGCCGGATGACTGAGGGGTATGTTCACAGCGTACAGGTGGTTATCAAGCGCTTTGCCGTAGGGCTTCTGCTGTTTATGGGCATGATCGCCCTCTCCTTTGTCTTGCTGAAGCGGATTCCCGGCTCATTCCTTCCGCCCGAGGACCAGGGCATCGTGCTGGGCGTCGTGCTCATGCCAGATGCCTCTGGGCTCGACCGCACCGCTGCGGTGAGCCGTCACGCAATCGACTATTTCATGAACCATCCAGCGGCAAAATCAATCGTGGTGATGGATGGATTCAGCCTGCTCGACGGCCAGATGAAGAGCAACGCAGCGACATTTTTTGTCGGTCTAAAGGATTTCGAGGAGCGTTACGCAGGCGACAACGCGGAAACCCAGAGCGCGCCCGCCTTGATAAAAGATGCGGCGCAGAAGTTCGCGCAGATCACCGAGGGGGTCATTCTGCCGATCAATCCGCCGTCGATACCCGGGCTGGGCACCACCGGGGGGATGGAGCTTTACATTCAGAGCAAGGGCGATAATGACAGCCAGCAGATCGGGTGGGTAATCGAGCGGTACCTCTCGCGGGCACGAACTCGACCCGAGTTGACGAACATCACCTCCACCTACAATGCAGCCGCCCAGGTGCTGCGGCTCGACGTCGACCGGGCGAAGGCCGAGACCTTGGGAGTTGCGGTGGAGGATGTTTACGGCACCATGCAGACAATGTTCGGCTCCATGTTCGTGTCGCAGTTCGCCAGGTTCAGCCGCCTGTTCCAGGTGATTATCCAGGGCGAGCCCGCGTCCCGGCTAACGCCGAAGGATATCGATTATGTCTACGTGCGCGGCCGGAACGGGAGCATGGTTCCGCTCAACGCCGTGGCCACCACCCATTTCGACCGGGGGCCGGATGTGGTGACGCGTTTCAACAACTACACCGCGGTAAAAGTGACGGCCGAGGCTGCGGAGGGGTTCAGTTCAGGCGAAGCAATCAATGCAATGGAAGAAACCGCGGCGCAGGTCTTGCCCACCGATTACGGCATAGCCTGGAGCGGACAGACATTCGAGGAAAAAAGAGCTGGGGGCTCCTCGATGCTTGTAATGGTGTTTGGCCTAATCATGGTGTTTCTCATCCTTGCCGGGCAATACGAGAAGTGGTCCCTTCCCCTGGGAGTGCTTGGCGCGGTTCCATTCGCGCTGTTTGGCGCGCTGCTCGCAATTTTTGTGAGGGGCTTGAGCAACGATATCTATTTCCAGATCGGGCTGACGATGCTGATCGCGCTTGCGGCGAAGAACGCGATCCTGATCTTTGAGTATGCAGTTGCAAACCGGGAGGCCGGGCAGTCCATTTATGACGCGGCCATCAATGCTGCCCGTGACCGGTTGCGTCCGATAATCATGACCTCGCTCGCTTTCACGTTGGGGTGCGTCCCGCTGGCGATCGCGACCGGCGTGTCCGCCAACAGCAAGATTTCGATCGGCACGGGCGTGGTCGGGGGCATGATAGGCGCCACTGTCATTGCGATATTTTTCATCCCAATGTTCTACTGGGCGATAGAGACGCTGATCGCAAGAATGAGGGGCAAGGCCAATGCGCCGCCTGCGGAAGATCAGGCACGCACGGCAAAAAAGGACGGGGAAGCCGCCGGGGAGGGAAATCCGCCGCCGGCGCTGCAGAAGGAGCCAGGCGAATGAGCGGGACAGCACGACTCGGTCAGGGCGGAAGGCCGCGCGTCCCTGCTTCCTGCCTAATGTTCCTGTTCCTCGCGCTCGCACTTGGCGGATGCATGGTTGGGCCTGATTACCGCCAGCCCCAGGTAGAGGTAATGAACAAATACCGCTTTGACGACCAAACCTCCCGGGACATTGCCGGCAACATGTGGTGGGAACAATTCAGGGACCCCGTGATGAACGACCTGATCAGGGTGGCGCTGGACGAGAACAAGGATATCCGCGTTGCCGCTGGCCGTATCGAGGAATTCCAGGGCCGATTCGGGGCGACGCGCTCCCAGCTGTTTCCTCAGCTAGGCAGTAACGCGGGCGCAGAACGGTTGCGCTCCCCGTTCGCAACGTCTCTACCTGAACAATCCGGGCTGGACTCCTTTCGTAACGTTTACGAGCTATCGATAAACGCGAACTGGGAGCTCGACATCTGGGGCCGCATCCGGCGGCTGACCGAGGCCGCTCGCGCCCAGCTTTTTGCTTCCGAAGCTGGCCGTCGCGCAACGATACTGACACTGGTTTCCTCTGTTGCATCCTCTTACATCAACCTGCTTATACTCGACCGGCAGCTTGAAATTGCCCTGGCCACGGCAGCCGGCCGAGCCGAAACCCTTAAGGTATTCGAGCTTCGCTATGAAGGCGGCATCATTTCGCAACTTGAACTGGCGCAGATACAATCGCAATTCGAGACTGCGGCATCCGCAATCCCGCCGCTCGAGGCAAGCATCGGCCAGCAGGAAAATGCGATTTCCGTGCTTCTCGGGCGCAATCCGGGCCCAATCCCCCGCGGGCGCGCGCTAGCGCAGCTCCAGCTTCCACGCGTGGCCGCCGGGCTACCAGCGGAACTGCTAGCGCGACGTCCAGATATCAGCGAGGCGGAACAGAATATCGTTGCGGCAAACGCCCAGATTGGGGCCGCGCGCGCGCTTTACTTCCCCAAGATTTCGCTGACGGGCATGTTGGGCGTCGCAAGCACGCAGCTGTCCAACATGTTCATAGGGCCTGCGCACCTGGCCGCGTTTGGCGTGTTGACTTCTGTGCCAATCTTCACTGCGGGAGGCATCAGCGGCCAGGTAAAGCAGGCTGAAGCGCGGCGCGAACAGGCATTGTTTAATTATCAGCGAGTGATCCTGATTGCCCTTAGGGAGGTTGAAGACGCTCTGGTTGCACTGCAAAAAGCACGCGAGCAACTCGACGTGGTCAACCGCCGCGTCACTGCATCGCGCACCTACCTGGAAATGGCACAAATGCGGTACGAGGAAGGGTATATCAGCTTTATCGAAGTGCTGGATGCGCAGCGCACGTTGTTTGAAGGCGAAACCACCCAGGCTGAGGTGCAGGGGAGGGTTTTCAATTCCCTGGTCAACCTCTACAAGGCCCTGGGTGGAGGGTGGGTGGTGCAGGCCGAGGATATGGCACTGGGCGAGGCACGGCGCATGCCCATCATGGATGAGGACATCGCTACGCCTCCACTCCCCCTATCCAAGCCCTTCTCCAGGCCAATATCCTCGCCCTCACCCACGCCCGACGTACAGCCTGGAACGGCATTTCCGCCTATGCCTGCAGAAACCCCTGCAAAATGAAAAAAGAAATAGCCCTTATTGGCGGCAGCTTTGCTGGAGCCTTGGCGAATGATCGGCTCCATCTCTGCAGCCCTCGGAGTATCCTTGGCTGGCGTTGCGTAGATGGATACGCCCGACCCCAGCCCGGTCGGGCGGCCCTGGTCGGGCGGCGTAGCGTGCTTCACTTCACCACCCCCGCGCGAACAGGAAACCCGGGTCGGACGGCCCCAGCTTGTGCAAAAGGATCACGGTGGATGGTTAGGTCGTGGCTGAACGCATCACAATGAGCACGTCGCAGGAGGATTGTTCAAGAACATGTCGGGATACACTTCCGAGCAGCAGTTCCTCAAGACCGGATTTTCCATGCTTTCCCAAGACGATTAGGTCTGGCTTGCTCGAATCCGCATGCTCGCATATCACGTGGCCAGGATAGCCAAAAGCAACCTTTCGGGAAATTGAACGGTCCCCCGCAATGTCCTCAACAAAACGATTTAAATCGAGGCGAGCTTTTTCTTCCGCTTCGATATGGTAGACATGGAGGAGTGTGTCATTAATGTTTGCCGATCGCATTTCCTCCTCCAGTATGACGTCAAATACGTGCAAAAAGTCGATCGTTGCATCAGGCGCAATCTTCAATGCCATCTGCGCCGCACTCTTCGCATTTTCAGAAAAATCAACTGGAACAAGCACTCGACTATAATGAAGTGCTGGTTTTTTCTTTATCACCAACAAAGGCGTTTTAATCGTCCGCGCCAATTTGTCGGCGGTGTTGCCGAGAAAGAGAGAAGTTAAAAAATGGCCTCCGTGCTCTCCAATTACCGTTAAATTCGCAGACAATTCATCTGCTCTCGCCACGATCTCTTTCTCAGGGTGCCCAAACCTAACCGTTCTGGTGCAGTGGATACCATAATTATCCGTCAAATGCGCCGAAATCAGTGCTAGCTCACGCATGGCTCTATCGACCAGAATTGTCTCGGCTGCTGCGGGGGTGGTCCTAAGAACAAGCGCAAGCGTGTCGGGCAATCCTGCTTCTTTCACAGTGACCAAATCAACTACGTTAGAGTTGAGAACCACTCCCAGCATAGCGGCCCGCTCACTGGCCCAGCGGGAGAATTCGGAAAAATCCATTGCTACAAGAATACTTTTAATATCCATAGCTCATCCGCAGATGTAGACAACGACTCCGATATATGTCGCAGGAACAGTGGAACTCCTGCTCTTCTCATCAATAAACACTTACTGATTACTGCATGGTGTTCGGAGTGGTTCAAGCTAGACTTATTTCTCCAACCGAATTGGTGGGGGCGCGCGCCGTCTGTTTTATTAAGGTTGATTGCCACTGTGGCAATCGTTTCACTCAGCATTCAGAACGGCTAGAATGGAAACGATACCTCTAAATCCATGCTACTTTAAGTAGCCCGCTGTTTCGCTAGCTTTTCGGATTCGGCTTGGATTTCTGCAACACGTTGCTCGATTCTGGTTCTGGTTTCCGGACTTGCCGTTCCAGCCTGCTTTTGGAGAGCCTTGATCTTCGCGTTCGCTTGCTGTTTCAGCGTTTCCACCTTGGCCTTTTCACGTTCCAGGGCGGATTTCAATTTGGCCTCGCCAATCTTGATCTTGGCTTCCAGCCGGGCCTTGTGCTCGTCCTCGGCTTGTGCGTACTCTGCCTTCAGCTGGGAAAGCTCGGCACCGCGAGCCTGAATTTCATTCTCAATCAGATCACGTTCTACATCCAGACGCCACTGGCGAACTACGGTTCCGCCTAGTGCTTCCATCTTCAGGTCAAGCCCTAAGGTCCAAAACTCGTCAACCTCTGCGACCAGTGCGCTCTTTCCGGGCGTTAAATTCCGTGATACTTCTTCAACAAACTCCATGCCCACCCCGTAATTGAAAGCGTCGACGGAGTAACCCAAAAAAGCGCCGGCAGCCGCGCCGGCGGCAAGTCCCACTGGCCCTCCCAACAGACCGATCAGGCTACCCACGACTGTACCTACCGCCGTCCCAAGAGGCGCTTCGTTCCCCTGGTCTTTCATCGAGACCTTGCCGTCTGTTCCCTTATGGATGAGAGCCACCCCATGGATCATAAGCCTGCCTTCATCCTGAAGTTCCTTGAGCGCTTTTTTGCCCTCGTCTGCCTGGGTCTCCGTCGGAAAGATAACGACAATAAAGTTACTCATGAATGTCTCCTGTCTGCCTCACGCCCAGCGGAATCAGTTTAAGAAACCTTGACATGCAAGTTGCCCTCAGTCATCAGTGCATTGGTGCGCGAACTGCTTGGTTGCAGCCAGATTTCTTATTGAAAAGCGAGGAAGGCAGGCTTCAGCTCATGCGGTTGATCCACTAAGGGCTTCCTGCAATCTTTTCTCCTGCTCGGTGGAGAGTGACGTGTGCAGTACCTTGCCTTTCACACCTGAAAGTTCAGCCAAAACCTTCTCCGGCTGTGCCTTCCGTACGAGAATAAAAAGCGCGGACGAGTCGGTGGGAATCGTCTCAGCGAGCGACTTGATGAAATCATCATTGATGCCGTAATCACTCAAGGACCCAGCGAGAGCGCCGGCACTAATCCCGACAACGCTGCCCGTGACGATTCCTAAAAGTGGATTCAAGAGTAGCAGTCCGATGAAGGCGCCAAATAGACTTCCAGGAATGAAACCGGCATTTGCCCCGGCCGCGACAAGATTCACACTTTGCTTGAGGTGAACCTTGCCTGTCTCGTCACGCACCACGACCACTGCATCCTCAACATCGATCAAATATTCCTTTTTCAATTTGCTAAGCCTTAACAGGACACGATCGGCTTCTTCGGCATCTTTAAATCCCACTACGACGAGTTCAGACATTTTTTTCTCCTCCAAGGAAATCATTCATTTATTCGAAAGCAACAATTGCCTGCGGAATGGCTTTAGAAGCCAAGGTAATTCCGTTTGCGACGTTCCAAGCCTTTCATAATCCGTTGGTCTCACATCTGTTCGATGCCGCACCCCTCGCCCGACCATTTGCGGTTCGCCTTGGCGAAAACGGCAGCGGCGAATTCGTTTCCAGACAATCCAGGGAAATCGAGTAGAGCAGCCGCCGTTGTGGTCTCGATTACTTCCCAGTCCTACAACCGGTCCCGGTTTTGCAGCCTTGAGAATGCCGACAAATGAAGCCTCTTGGGCTCCAGCTGATGAAGTCCCACTACAGAAGCGCAACCACGAGCGCCCGTGTCTTGAAGCGAACATCTTCCGCAAATCCAGTTTTCTTCATCGTCAGCCTCCACCTTATCCAGGCGCTCAGTGTGGCTTCGCCCCTTAGCTTTACAAGCGGACGTAGTATTCGTTCTGCGACACCCGGAGTCGCGGTGCAGGTAAATCCCCCTTGGAACCGATAGACATTCTGAAGCCTTTAGCAAGGCGTGAACGAAAAGTAATCAGTAGCAAGCCTTATCCGGAACGTTCAAGATCGAGGGTGTGAAGCAGATTTACCCATATCGCTCCTCCAAAAATCGTTCTGGAAAAGGGTTTTGCCTGGTGCTTCCATGAAGGCGTCAAACCATCGAGAACAGGAAAGCGGCATCTATCAAATATAGACAACAGGAGGGCAGATTACAAAAGGACCGAGAGATAGGTTTTGTTACATGGATATGAATTTTAGGATACCGTCCCCGATCGGGTACGGGTTCTTCACTTCACCACCTCAAACTTCTTCTTGCTAGCGGGGCTATCACTGCTATTATTTTATCTATACAGTGGCGACCAAGACTTTATAAACGTGGAAACAAGACCCAATGCCAATTTGGATGCATGACAGGTCCCCTGCCATTAACTTCATGAGGTAGTGGAGTCCGATGCTTAAAAAGGGGAAATGGCGATGAATTTGAGCAAAATAATTGTTGCCTCAATCTGCAGCTTTTCCCTGATGGGTAGCGCAATCGCTAATGAAAAGGACACGGAAAGCCTGGGAGCCACTACGGCTGAGACGGGACTGATCATATATGGATGGCGCGCCTCAAAACTCAAGGGCGCAGATGTTTATAACGATGCGAATGAAAAGATTGGGGATATCGATGATTTTATCATTGCCAAAGACGGAACCCTGACTTTCGCTATCGTGAATGTCGGCGGCTTTCTTGGATATGGCGACTACAAGGTTGCTGTTCTTTTGCAAAGATTCTCCAAGATTGTCCCAACACCGGTTCTCCCAGGTGCCACGAGGGAAAAGCTGCACAAATTGCCCCGATTTGACTACCAAATGATTTTGGAGAAATAAGAACCGGCGCGACCATTCCTAACACTATGCGATATCAGTAAGTGTTTATTGGTGGGGAGAAAGAGCAGGAGTTTGAATTCTTCCTGCAGCATGAAGTGGAATGCCAAGTCAGCTCATTTATCGTTGCTGGAGGTCATGACAACGGCGTCATATCCTGGCGTTGCAAAGCCAGCCTGACGCCTTCATCGGCTTCCATCCGTGCACGGTGTTTTTTCAGATTCGGATAATTGTCTATGGTTAGCGGTGTCTGTTCAATCCATCGCGTCAGCACGTAGAGATAAGCATCCGCAAAACTCCGGTCTTTCAGATACCATTCACCGGAGGCTGCCAGATTCCTTTCCAAGCGCTCGTAGTGCGCTGCCAGCTTTTCATACGTTTTGGCTTTGATTTCTTTTTGGGCTGACTCACTGTCTGCGAACGTTTGTGCTGCAAAGTGCGGACCATAGGTTGCGTGAACCTCCGAAGTCATGTAACTCAGCGCTTCGGCTTCCTTGCGTCCCAGCTTCTGATCACGCGCATAGCCCTCTTTGCCGTATTCCGCCCCGAGATATGCCAGAATCGCCGCAGCTTCAGTTAATACGTCGCCATCGGCAAATTGCAGGGCAGGGACCTTACCTCTCGGATTGATGGACAGATAGTCTTCTTTTTTGTGATCCCCACGTTTCAAGGTTTGAATCGTCACAGGCGCGTTCAACCATGCGACCGCTATGTTCGGTGCCAGCGCACAAGTGCCCGGCATTGTATAAAGAATAGGGTTGCTCACAACGTGCTCCTAAAGTTCATTGATAAAAGCCGACGCTGCAAGTACTCGGCATTCGGCGCATTAACACAGACGAGAGCATGCAACGGCTTCAAGTCCTTGGTCGCCTCACGGAAAGACGACCGCAACTATCACGGTAAAGAAAACATGTTTGTTAACGAGTAGCGTTAACATGTAATTGCTTATCCTCTCGCCTAATAAAATTCTAGCTAGCGACCGCCCCTATTGTGACAACAGCAAAGATTACTGTTTCCCCACTATGAGTTCAATTACCCGGTACTCGCTAGCCTTTGGGATTGGACTTATGGGGCTTCCACTCTGTCAATTGCAACAGGAATTCATGATCTTCTTTCTAGAGAGGATGAGGTAATTGTGTATTGCCTCAAGCTATGAAATTCCACGCACATCCAAGCACCACTCTTCATAGATTTACCGTGAAGGGCCTATCACTTTCGAGTTCTGACCGAGCAGAAATTTTTATAACACCGTAAGTCAGGAAGAACCGTGACGGTTTGTATCAGGGCAGGGATCGGCTGGATTGATCAAATCATACAACACAACACCGATCTGCCTTTTTCCGGTGCCCGCATCGAGGACCCTCTCACGGCCCACAGAAGCGACGTGATCTGACTTTAGTCGCCCGTTACGGCGCAGCTCTTCTAACCGGTCAACGGACGCTCCCCGATGCCCAAACCCTCAATTGTTCAAGGGTTTTCCTAAGGGAAACGCTTAGTAAAAAACCAGAGTTTCCCCAATATATTCCTCGCATTTACTGCGGTAGGATGGCATCACTTTTACTCTGTTTGGGGTGCCGCCATGAAAACAAAACTGGTAAATGCCTTAGCAGCGTTGTCCATTGGTATCTTGTTCTCAACAAGCTCATCCGTCTTTGCCACGCAGCCTATCGATACACCGGAAATCCGCGCTGCCGCTCAGAATGCCGCCACCTCTAGCGAGCATGAATTCGTTGCAAAATACTATGAGGGTGCCGCTGCCCAATTGCAGGCAAAGATGAAGGAGCAGAAAGAGTTGCTGGAGCAATATGAAAACAAGAGTTATCTGTATGGCCGGCAAGCTCAAGATCTCCAATCCCACACCGCGGCGCTGATCCGT
>Ga0111538_10014794_pt1 | contig 10275 bp, 6 predicted proteins | sample SoiMethybrSBSTD1_FD_79669 | JGI IMG/M metagenome (GOLD analysis project Ga0111538, IMG submission 79669) | Bulk soil microbial communities from a Populus tree surrounding site in Tennessee, USA - Soil MetaG P. TD hybrid SBSTD1 (version 2)... | ecosystem: Environmental > Terrestrial > Soil > Tree... | reverse complement strand
TGCCATGGACCAGGTCCTCGAAGGGCACAAGACGATGCCGCCGGCGAAAGGGCTGTTCCTACCCGTCACGTGGCGGCTGGCGCCGGCGATCTGCGCGTTCACGTCCGAGTTGTTCTATGAAAACAAGCTCGAGCCGAAACCCGGACTCGGGCGCCAGCGCCTGATCGGCGCAGGCCGCTTCGATGGCGCGGGGTTGTTTTGTGTCGAGGTGGAGCACAGCGGTTGCCGCAACGCGTCAGACGCGGAAGTTGATGTCGTCGATGCGATCGTTCGCGAGCTGACCGCCGCGGGCGTGAAGTGGATTGACGAAGACGACAAGGCGCGCGACGTGCGCGGCGCCGACATCCTGGTGGTGGCGCCCTTCAACGCGCACGTGAATCGCCTGCACGAGCGGCTGGCGAACAGCGGCGCGCGCGTCGGCACGGTGGACAAGTTCCAGGGCCAGGAAGCGCCGATCGTGATCTACTCGATGGCGACGTCGCGGCCCGAGGACGCGCCTCGCGGGCTGGAGTTCCTGTTCAGCCTCAATCGCCTGAACGTGGCCACGTCACGCGCGCGTTGCGCGTGCATCCTCGTCGCGAGTCCGCGCCTCTTCGAGGCCGACTGCCAGATGCCGCGCCAGATGCAGCTGGCGAACGCACTGGCGCGGTATCGGGAGATGGGGGCTACCGATTCCGCCACTCGAACGGGAACAGCTGGCCGGCCGTGACGGGATCGAGGTCCACGCCGACGAGCGCCGCGGCGCGCGCCAGGACTGGGTCGGCGCCCTTTGCGAGATCCGCCGCGGTGGGCAGCACGATCTCGTCGGGCGTGACGCCGACGTGCTCGAGGCTCTTGCCGTCCTTCATGATCAGGTCCGCGCTCGTGACGATGAACGTGTAGTAGATCTGCGTGTCGCTGCCCTGAAACTCGGGATAGCCGCGCGCTTCCATCACGCTGCCGGAACTGCGGTCGCCGATCACGGTGCCGCGCTTTTCCAGCTGCACGACACGCGCGAACAGCTCGGCGGCTGAGGCGGACGCGCCATCCACGAGCACCACGAGCTTGCCGGCGAACGCCTTCGCGCCGCGCGTCTTGCCGACAAGCGGCTTCATGGTGGAACGTCCCACGCGCTGGCCGATGGGCACGTCGTGATCGAACACGGAACCCACGATGCGCTCGAGCGTGACCGTCGCGCCGCCCGGGTTTCCGCGCAGGTCGAGCACCAGCGACCCGTGCTTGCGTACGCGATCGAATGCCGCATCGACGTCGGCATCCGCCATCTCGAACGCCGGCATCTTCCAGACGATCACGTCGCCCGATTCGACGAACCGCTGGCGCAGGAATTCGTCCTGGTTTTCCATCTCGCGGATGAACTCCCAGACGTCCTCTCCGTCGAGGTTCGCGAAGTTCCACTGCCGCTTGCCCTGGACGGTGGCGGTGACGACGGTTTCCTGCCGCGTGGCGCCGGCTGGATTCATGAGCGTCAGCGTGGTGGCGGGTTGTGGCGCCAGCTGATTGAGCACGTACCACACCTGCTGAATGCCGGCGCGATTGAGCGGCACGCCGTTGACGGCGAGGATGCGATCGCCCCGGTTGAGCTTCGCGGCGGCATCGGATCCCGGGCGGATCTGGGTGATGAACGCGGCGTCGCCAACTGCCTGGAAGACGTACCCGTACTCGAAGCGGTACGGCCGCATCGGCGGCACGAAGTACGTATGGGAATCGTCGAGTGCGTTGAGATAGTCGGCGATGATCGCCAGTGCCTCGTTGAAGCTGCCGGCTTTCTGGATGCGCTGGTCGTACTCGCGGAACCTCGCCTCGAGATCCGCGCCGTGAAAGCGCACATCGTAGTAGTGCTTCTTGACGGTGTCGTGGGCCTGCTGCAGCATCACGCGCGCCCGCGTGCGCGAGAGCGTGTCCATGGCGGGCGGGTTCTGGGCCACGAGCGCCGTGCCGCACAACCCCAGCAGCATCAGGGATCCGATGAGGCGACGCATGGGGCACATTGTGATTCAAGTCAGAACTTCGAAGCCAGAAGCCAGAAGCCGGTTCGAACTTACTTCTGGCTTCGAACTTCTAGCTTCGAAGTTGGTCCATGTCACAATGAATGCCCCCCCGGGAAGGACCCGTAATGGATCTGCTCCAAACCATCCTCAATGCGCAGGGCGGTCAGACTGTCGATCAACTGGGTGGACAGCTCGGGCTCAATCGCGCGCAGACCGTGTCGGCGATCGAGAGCCTGCTGCCGGCGCTGGCCGGCGGGCTCGCGCAGAACGTCTCGCAGCCCGGCGGGCTCGAGAGTCTGCAGAGCGCGCTCATGAACGGCTCGCATCAGCGCTACGTGGATGATCCGTCAGCGCTCGCCGACCCCACGACGATTCAGGACGGCAACGGCATTCTCGGCCACGTGCTCGGCAGCAAGGACGTGAGCCGGCAGCTCGCGGCGAATGCTGCGGCGCAGACCGGCATCGGCTCGGACGTGCTCAAGCGCATGCTGCCGATGCTGGCGTCGGTCGCGATGGGCGTGATGGCCCAACGCGCGATGTCGCGCAACGCCGGCGGCGCCGGCCAGTCGGCGGGCGGCGGCGGCCTGATGGACGTCCTTGGGCCGATGCTCGGCGGCGCTCAGACCGGCAACGCCGGAGGACTCGGCGGCCTGCTCGGATCGCTCGGCGGTCTGTTCAAGCGCTGAGCGCAACCAGCTGGCTCAGTCCTGCTAGGCTGTGCGACAGGTGCAGCCATGACCACGCATGCTCACGCAGGATTGATTGCCGTCTGTTCCGCGCTCTGTGCCGTCGCGCCGCTGGCGGCGGGCTACCTGCAGGGCCAGGGCCGCGGCGGCGGTCAGTCGATCACGATTCGCGCCGCGCGCGTGCTCGACGGCGGCGGAAAGGTCATCGCGAACGGCGTGGTCGAGGTGCGCGGCACCAAGATCGCCGCCGTCGATCAGCGCACCGGGCCCGTGACCTACGATCTCGGCGACGCGACCGTTCTGCCCGGCATGATCGACGTGCACGTCCACCTGAACTGGACGTTCGGTCCCGACGGCAAGTACGGCGGCCGTGGTGTTCTGCCGAGCTTCACGTCGGACGCGATCCTCGACAACGCGCGCAAGACGCTGATGGCGGGATTCACCACCGTGCAATCCGTCGGATGGACGGGTGACAAACCGCTCAAGGACGCGATCAGTGCCGGCATCGTCAACGGACCGCGCATCCTGACGTCGCTCACGCAGATCCAGGGCGGGACGCGCACGCCCGACGAGCTGCGGGCGGCGGTCCGCCAGGCGAAAACCGATGGCGCCGATCTGATCAAGTTCTTCGCCTCGGCCAGCATCCGCGAGGGCGGGCGGATGAACGTCACCCAGGATCAGGTGAATGCCGTGTGCACCGAGGCAAAGGCACTCGGCCTGCGCACGCTCGTCCACGCGCACAGTTCTGATTCGGTGATCGCTTCCGTCAAGGCGGGCTGCACCCAGATCGAGCACGGCATGTTCGTGGACGACGCGGCGATCAAGGCGATGGCCGACGCGAAGGTGTACTTCGATCCGAACATCGGCCTGGTACTGCAGAACTACCTCGAGCATCGGGATCAGTACAACGGCTCGGGCAACTTCAACGACGAAGGGTTCGCCGCCATGGAAGCGGCGCTTCCGCGCGGCGTCGACGTGTTCAAGAAAGCGCTCGCCGCCGGGATCAAGATGCCGATGGGCACCGACGCCGTTGCCGGTGCGCACGGCCAGAACGCGCGCGAGATCATGACGCGCGTGCAGCAGGGCGGACAGGCGCCGATGGACGCGATCATCGGCGCCACATCGCTCGCCGCGGAATCAGTGAATCTCGGCGATCAGATCGGATCGCTCAAAACGGGCTACGAAGCCGACATCGTCGCGGTCACCGGCGATCCGGTGAAGGACATCACCAGGCTGCGTGACGTGACGTTCGTGATGAAGGCCGGCCGCGTGCTGAAGAAGTAGCGTCAGTACTTCGGAAAGATCACCGGAAACACGGTGTCTGTCGTGTAGATGCAGCGATCGTTGTGTCCGCACTCCGGCACGATCTGGACCTTGTGCTGCGCGCCGAGCTGTTCGTTCACGAACTTCACGAACGCCTCGCCGCGGGCGCGGCGCGTCGGTCCCTGCGCCATGGCCGAGCACGAGGAATCGAACCCGCCGAGCGGCAGCGTGTCCACTTGTCCGAGCAGGTACGTCGTGGGGCGTGACACGAGCTGTTTCTTGAGCTGCTCATCCGTCATCTGCGCGGTGTAACCGCCGGTGCGTTCAGTCAGGCCGAGCGGCCAGCGGTTGTAGCTCGGACAGTTGGCGGCGGCCGCATCGAACGGCCCGAACGTGAACTTCGTGTGCACGTTTTCCGTGTTCCAGCCTTCCTTCGCACTCGCCGGTACGGCGTCGTCGATCGCCATCGCGCGTGCCGCGTCGGGCCACGCGTAGCTCGACGGGTTCGCGACCACGTACGTCACGGGCACGCCGAGCGTGTCGTGCACACGATTCGACATCTCGTAGCGCGTCACGTACTGTCCGCCGGCCGAGTGGCCTGCCACGACGATGGCGCCCAGGTTCGGAAAGAGCGATTTCTTCGCGAGCGTGCGCAGGATCTCGTCCATGAAATCGAACGATGTGAGGTCCTTGTGGCTCGACGACGTGCCGCCGCTGCGCCAGCTGTCGCCACCGCAGCTCCAGCTCACTTCGTTCGTCTCGAGCTTGTCGGTGCAGCCGCGGTCGCTCGACGAGAAGTGCGGCGCAATCACGATCGTGTCGGGGAGCGCGCCGGCCAGAAATGCCGCCGCGGTGGCCGTCGCGAAGTAGTGGTCCGCGTTGCGGTTGGTGCCGTGCACGAGGATGAAGGCGCGCCGCACGTTGTCATGCCGCGCCGCCAGAGAGTACGTGCGATAGATCATCGAGCGCGCCGGACCGCCGCCGAGCGTGACCCACTCGGTGCAGGTGGGTGTGGCCGCGGTGCAGGCCGACGGCGCTGGGGCCGGGCCACGGCCGGCCTGGGCGATCGAAATGAGGGCGAGGCCGATGAGTGCCTGGCGCATGGGCCGACGATACACGAACCCGGCCCGGGCGGCGATTACGACATGGCGGGGAATTCTCGTAAACTGAACCGCCATGAGCCAGCCAGTGTTCGGACGAGGACGTTCCCTGTATGTGCTGGTCGCCATCGCCGCAGTTGCTGCGGCGTGCAGCGGCGCAGCGGACAAACCCAAGGCCGCCGGGCCCAACGTGTGGGCCACGGTCGACGGCCGTGACATCACGAGCGACGACATCGAGAAGGCCTACCGCGCGGCGATCGACCCGGCCGCGCCCGCGCCGTCGGACGTCGAAGCCACCGGCGCCAAGCTCAGCATCCTGGACGACTTCATCACCCAGGATCTCCTGATGGCGCGCGCCAAGGCATTGAGCATCGACGTCACCGGCGCCGAGATCGAAAGCGCGTACGCGGAGCGCAAACGCTCGATGACCGACGAGACCTTCAAGGCGCAGCTCGCGCAGCGAGGGTTGACCACGGAAGACATGAAGCGCGCCGTGCAGCGCGATCTCACGGTCCAGAAAGTGCTCGAGAAGGACGTCACGTCGAAGATCGCCGTCAGCGATCAGGAGATCGGCGACTTCTACGCCAAGAACCGCTCGCAGTTCAACCTGGCGGAACCGCAGTACCACATCGCGCAAATCGTGATCACGCCGGTGAAGGACGCGGACATCCGCAACCGGCTGAATGACGATGCCGGCTCGCCGGACGAGGCGATGCGCAAGGCACAGATGATCAATGACAAGCTTCGCGCCGGCGCGCACTTCAGCGATCTGGCGATGGACTACTCCGAGGACCCGCAGTCGGCACCGCAGGGCGGCGATCTCGGCTTCGTCCCGCGCTCGGCCCTGGACAAGGTGCCGCCGCAACTGCGCGACGCCGTCCTCAAGTCGGAGCCCGGCCGGGTGATGACGATGTCGGCAAACGGCGCGCAGACGCTGGTGATGCTCATCGCCAGAGAAGCGGCCGGCCAGCGTGACGTGAGTGACCCGTCCGTGCGCGACGGGATCCGCGACTCGCTCAAGCAGCGGAAGGAACAGGTGCTGCGCAGCGCGTACATCACGGCCGCGCGCAATGACGCCAAGATCGTCAACTACCTGGCGCGCCGGGTGTACGACGCACAGGGCACGCTGCCATCGCTCGTCCCCGCTGCGCCCGGCAAGTAGACGGACTGGGCGCGCGGCGCCGGAAACGTGTGACGGATGCGCACGAGATCCGTTGTCGCTCTCATCGCTGCGGTGGCCGCACTCGTCACGGCGCTGGTCGTCGTGCAGCGGCGCCGTGGGCCGAAACCGCTCTCCGTGGATTCGCCGGCGTACGACGCCGTGAGCCGCGAGTTCTTTCGCGGCCTCGCCCAGCTCGAGGTCGGGCTTTTGGACGACGCCGTGAAGGCGTTCGACGCCGCCACGAAGACCGTCCCGGATGAGCCGGCGTCCTGGGCGAATCTGGGTCTGGCGCGGCTGCGACTTGGCGACTTCGATGCGGCCGCGCCCGCGCTCGAACGCGCGAGCGAGCTAGCGCCGTCGAATGCGGCCGTCGCTTTTCTGCGCGGACGCTTGGAATCGGCGCGTGGTCAGCACGGCCCTGCGATCACACAGTACAAGCGCGCCATGACGCTCGACGCGCGCAGCCCGCTCGCACGCGGCGCGCTGATCGAGGAACTGCAGAACGGCGGTGGGCCCGAGGCCGAGACCGAAGCGCTGGGTCTGCTCGATGACCTCGCCAGTTCCCAGCCCGGCAACATTGCCGTCATCGTCGATCGCCTGCGACTCGCGGCGAAGCGGAGCGACGGCATTCGGGTGGCCGACTCGATCGCGCGTCTGGACAAAGTCTCTGCCTCGTGGCCGCCCGACGTCATGGACCAGTTGAAGGAGGTGCGGGACGCATCCCGCGCCGGACGAATGGCGGACGTCGCGCAGGCGACGGCGTTTCTTCGCAACGTGCTGGTGCAGGTGCCCGCATTTCTCGAAGGGCGTCGCGCGATTGCGCCGTCGCCCGAATTGATCGCCGATCCCTTCACGGAGTTCCTGCGCCTCCCAAACGTCGCCGGTGTGCCGTCGGCGGCTGACGACGGGCTGACGTTTGGCGGTCCCGAGCCGCTCGCGCGACCAGGTGGCGCGTTCACATCCGCCGTATTCCCGTTCGACGGCGACGGTCCGCCCGCGGTGTTCACAGCCGACGATCGCGAGATTCGCCGTGCGGACGTCGCCGGTACGGCCACGCTGCCATTTCCGAACGGAGTCGTCACCGTCCGGCCCACCGCGAACGCGCTCTGTCCGATCGATTGGAACAACGACTTCCGCATGGACCTCGTCGCCGCCGGGGCGGGCGGTGTGCGGCTGTTCATGCAGACGACGCCCGGCACGTTCGTCGATCAAACGGCGCGTGCATCGGCTGGCGCGGCAGGGTCGGCCAATCTCGATGCGATCGGCGCCTGGGCCGCCGACATCGAGATGGACGGCGACCTCGATCTCGTCGTCGGCGTCCGCCACGCGGCGCCGGTCGTGCTGCGCAACAACGGCGATGGGACGTGGCAGACGGTGACGCCGTTCGAAGGCGTGCGCGACGTGCTGTCCTTCGCGTGGGGTGACATCGACGGCGACGGCGATCCCGATGCCGCGATGCTCGACCTCAGCGGCGCCGTGACGGTGTTCGCCAACCAGCAAGCCGGACGTTTTCGCGCGCTCCCCGGGCCGCCCTCCCAGCGCGTCATGGCGATGGCGCTCGGCGACGTGAACGGCGACGGTGATCCGGGTCTGGTGTCGTTTACCGGCGACGAGATCCGATCGGCGACCTTTCGCAACGGCACATGGCACGAACGGACGCTGGTCCGTGAAGGGTTCGCCGCGAGCGCCGCTTCCACAGGCGAGCCCCAGCGGCTGCTGCTCGCCGATCTCGACAACAACGGCGGCCTCGATCTGCTCCTGACGGGCGCCCGCCTCCGCATCTGGCTCTCGGGCGCCGATCGCGCGTTTCATCGGCTCGGCGACGCGATGCCGTTCGACGTTCACGCCATCGCCGATTTGGACGGTGACGGTCGGCTCGATCTCGAGGGCGACGCGAGCGGCAAGGCGGCGCGCCTCATCACTCAAGGCACGCGCGGCTACCACCACCAGATCGTTCGCCCGCGCGCGCAGGCCGCGCCGGGCGATCAGCGCGTGAACTCGTTTGGCATCGGCGCGCTGGTGGAGGCGCGCGCCGGCCGCCTGGCCCAGCAGCGAATCGTCACGGGCCCGTCCGTGCACGTCGGGCTCGGCGATCGATCGGCCGTTGACGTCGTCCGCGTGGTGTGGCCGAACGGTGTGCCACAGGCCGAGTTCGATCCGTCGACCGATCGACCGCTCGTCGCCAATCAGCGACTGAAGGGCTCCTGCCCGTGGGTGTTTGCCGACGACGGGCAGGGGATGACGTTCGTCACGGATTTCCTGTGGCGATCGCCACTCGGCCTTCGCATCAATGCGCAGGACACTGCGGGGATCTCGCAGACCGAAGACTGGGTGAAGATTCGCGGTGACCAGCTGGCGGCGCGCAATGGCGCGTACGACGTTCGCATCACGGCCGAGCTGTGGGAGACGCACTTCATTGATCACGCGTCGCTCCTGGTGATCGATCACCCGGACGACGTGTCAGTGTTCGTAGACGAGCGGTTTGCGCGCGACGCGCCGTCGCTGGCGGCGCACGCGATGCGCGAGGTGCGCCCGGTTCCGCAGGCGTGGGACCAGAGCGGACGCGACGTGACCGATCTCGTGCGTGCGCCAGACGGCCGGTTCCTCGGGACGTTCGCGCGGGGCCGGTATCAGGGCGTCGCCGAGGATCACTTCGTCGAGATCGATCTTGGTGCGCCCATCGCCTCCGGTGCACACCGGTGGCTCGTCGCGTACGGCTGGATCTATCCCACCGACAGCAGCATCAACGTCGCGATCGGACAGGGCCGCGAGGTCGAGCCGCACGGACTCTCCCTAGAAGCGCAGGACGCGCGCGGACGGTGGGTCGTCATCGCACCGGACCTCGGCTTCCCGGCCGGCAAGAACAAGACGATTCTGATCGATCTCGAGCGTGTGGCTCGTGCTGGACTCGCCGGCGCGCGGCGGCTACGCCTCCGGACGAACCTCGAGATCTACTGGGATTCGCTGAGCCTCGCGGCCGAGGCGCCGTCGGCAACACTGACGATGCAGCGTCTTCCGGCCTCACGCGCCGAACTGCGTTTCCGCGGCTTTTCCGTGACGGAAACGGATCGTCGTGAGGTGCCGGAAACACCGAGATACGATCGGCTCGCCAGCACGTCGCCGCGCTGGCGCGACTTGACCGGTACCTACACACGATTCGGAGACGTGAGCACCCTGCTGGCCGGCGTTGACGATCGCTACGTGATCATGAACGCCGGCGACGAGCTGCGGTTGTCGTTTTCGGCGCCACCCTCCCCGTCCGCCGGCCGCGCGCGCGACTTCGTGCTCGTCGGCGACGGCTGGGAGAAGGACGGCGACTACAACACCGGTTTCTCGCAGACGGTCCTGCCGCTGCCGGCACACGGACAGTCGTACGACGAGCGCACGACCACGGTCACCGGACTCATGAACGATCCTGTCTTCCGGCAGCATCGCGACGACTGGACGAACTTCCACACGCGCATCGTGTTTCCACAGTCGTTCCTCGACGGTCTGACTCACGCCGCATCGCGAGGCTCACGGTGACGCCGGATCTTCGCCAGCGCGTGCTGTGGGTCGTGTGGGCGGTGGTCCTCGTCGTGTCGATCGGCGCGGTCGTGGTGCTGGATCGATCGTCGGGCGCGCGCGGCATGTCCGCGGCGGCCGGCGCGCGGTATGGCTTCACGCTGACCGAAGCCGCGAAGTCCGTCGGCGTCGATTTCGCGCACCAGGGGCCCACATTCGACGCGTCGTTGGCGCACATCATGCCGCAGGTCGCCGCGATGGGCGCGTCGGTGGCCGTGGCCGACTTCGATCGCGACGGCTGGCCGGACTTTTACGTCACCAACAGCGGCGAGGGTAGTCTGAATCGGCTGTATCGCAACACCGGCGCCGGCACGTTCACGGACGTTGCGGCCGCCGTCGGGCTGGCGGACGTCAATCGCGCCGGCACCGGCGTCTCGATGGGTGCGCTTTGGGGCGATTACGACAACGACGGCTTCGAAGATCTGTTCCTCTACAAGTACGGCCGGCCGGCACTGTTTCACAACGATCAGGGCAAGTCCTTCACCGCCGTCACCGATCGCTTTGGCCTGCCG
>Ga0111538_10014793_pt1 | contig 10275 bp, 8 predicted proteins | sample SoiMethybrSBSTD1_FD_79669 | JGI IMG/M metagenome (GOLD analysis project Ga0111538, IMG submission 79669) | Bulk soil microbial communities from a Populus tree surrounding site in Tennessee, USA - Soil MetaG P. TD hybrid SBSTD1 (version 2)... | ecosystem: Environmental > Terrestrial > Soil > Tree... | reverse complement strand
GTGCTCGCGGGGCTCGTCCACTTCCTGTTCGGGCTGCCGATTCTTGCGGCGTTCTTCCTGTATTACGGTGTGCCGCTCGCGACGACGGATCTCCTGTGGCTGCCGCTGGTGATCGCGATTCAGCTGATCCTCACGCTCGGACTGGCCCTGCTGGTCTCCGCGCTGACCGTGCACTTCCGCGATCTGCGCGATCTGCTCGCGAACCTCATGACGCTGTGGTTCTTCGCCACGCCGATCGTCTATCCGTTGTCGCAGGCACCGGAGCGGGTGCGCCGTCTTCTCAACCTGAATCCGTTCACGCACCTCGCCGTTGCCTATCAGGAGGTGCTGTTCGTTCCGGGTTCGTTCGCGCAGTGGCCACGCCTGCTCGCGATCGGAGCGGCGTCCATCGTGGTCCTCATGGTTGGCTATGTCGTGTTCGATCGCCTGCGCGATACGCTCGCGGAGGAAGTGTGAACGCCATCGAAGTCCGTGACGTCCGGAAGATCTACCGGCGCTACGGACGTAGAAAACACTTCGGCACCCTGAAGAGTGCGCTGCTCTCGGGTGGCGTCCTGCGTCAGATGCGGCCGGACGACGCTCTCGAGGCGCTCAACGGCGTGTCGTTCGACGTCGGCGCCGGCAGGACGTTCGGCATCATCGGGCGCAACGGCTCCGGCAAGAGCACGATGCTGAAGCTGATCGCCGGCATCGGCAAGCCGACCTCGGGCGTCGTGCGCGTGAACGGGCGCGTGTCCGCGCTCATCGAGCTCGGCGCCGGTTTTCATCCCGAGATCTCGGGTCGCGAGAACGTGTTCATCAACGGCATGATGCTCGGCCTGACCAAGCGCGAGATCGCGGAGCGGTTCGACGAGATCGTCTCGTTCGCGGAGCTGGAGCCGTTCATCGACGCGCCGGTGAAGACCTACTCGTCCGGGATGTATATGCGCCTCGGCTTCGCGGTGGCGATCAACGTCGATCCCGACGTGCTGCTCGTCGACGAAGTGCTCGCGGTCGGCGACGAAGCGTTCACGCACAAGTGTCTCGACAAGTTTGCGGAATTTCGGAGGCGTGGTCGCACGGTGCTCCTCGTCACGCACACCCTCGATCTCGTGACTCGATTCTGCGACGAAGCGTTGTGGCTCGATGCGGGAACCGCCCGCGCCCACGGCGATCCGAAGCGAGTGATCGACGCGTATTTGATGGACGTGGCGGCGGCGGAAGACGCGGGGTTGTCACATCCCAAAACCCACATCCCAAAGCCCAAATCTCAAGAGGAAGGTTCCGGCGAGCCGGAGGACCTTTTCAAGGCATCCGAAGGTCGTTGGGGCTCTCGAGAGGTTGAGATCACCGCGGTTGAATTCCTGGCACGAGATGGCCGACCCGCGCACGTCTTTCAGTCTGGCGATCCCGTGCAGATTCGGATGCGGGTCCGAGCCGCCGCACCGGTCAAGGACTTCGCGTTCGGGATCGCGATCTTCACCGTCGAAGGCGTCTGCTGTTACGGCACGAACACGCACATCGAGGGCGCCGTACCCGAGGCGTTGTCGGGCGAGGGAGAGATCACGCTCTCAATCGATCGACTCGATCTGGTGGCCGGCTCCTACAAAGTCGACGTCGCCGTGCATCGTCAGAACGGCGCTCCGTACGACTACCATCGGCTGCTCTACACGCTGCGAGTGTCCTCCTCGTTGAAAGACACCGGAATCTTCCGACCGCCGCATCGATGGACGTGTTCTGGCGGCATCCGGATCGGCGGACTCCACTCGTGAGGGCAGCACCACGACACGTCTCCTCGCCAGACGAAGCCGCCAGCTTCGCGCGGGGCATTCAGCACCAGGGCGGCGTGGTCGTGTTCACCAATGGCGTGTTCGATCTGCTGCATCCCGGCCACATTCGCGCCCTGCAGCAGGCGCGTGCGCTCGGCGATGCGTTGATCGTTGCGGTCAATTCGGATCGATCGGTCCGCGCGCTCGGCAAGGGTGCCGACCGGCCAATCAATCCGCAACACGAGCGCGTCGAAGTCGTGCTCGGGCTCGGCAGCGTCGATGCCGCCGTGATCTTCGACGAAGACACGCCGCACGCGATCATCAGTCGCGTTCAGCCGGATGTCCTCGTCAAAGGCGCAGATTGGGGCGCCGATGCGATCGTCGGGCGTGACGTCGTCGAAGGACGAGGTGGTCGCGTCGTCAGAATCGAAATCGTGGGCGGCTACTCGACGACGGACATCATCCATGAGGTTCGAAGCGCAAAGCAGAAGACCGAGGCGTAGGCCATTACAATAGGCAAGGAGGGGTTCATCCCTCCTTTTGAGACCCCTACCTGGCGACGCGCTGGGCTGGGCTATTTGTACGTACGCGCCAGGTTGGGCCGCGCTGCAGCGCTCCCTGAACGAATGACCACAGTCGCAACTTCTCTCACGCTTCGCGCGCTCTTCAGCTCCGCAGCGGCCAAGGCCGGCTTTGATAGATCCGCAGCGGTAACGGCCGGGCTCACGCCGGCCGCAAAGGCATTGGCGGCTGTCGTGGCTGCACGGCATTCCCGGGACGTCACGTTGCTCGTGGCGCCGACGGACAAGGACGTCGAACAGCTGACCGCTGACGCACGGTTCTTCTACGGCGCCCTCGAAGGCGCCTCGGGCGCGGACATCGAACGCGCGATCCTTCCGTTTCCGTCGCAGCAGGTCGATCCGTACCGCGGCATGACGCCGCACTTCCGCGTCGCGTCCGCGCGTGCTCGCGCACTGCATGCGGCGGTCACGGGAACCGCGCGTCTCGTCATTGCCTCGGCGGCAGCGCTCCTCCCACGCGTCAGTCCTCCCGAACGCTTCCTCGACGTGTCGCTCGAGATCCGTTCCGGCACCGAAATCGAACCGCAGCGGCTGGCCGATCTCCTCGTCGATGCCGGCTTCACTCGTGAAGACCCGGTCGACGAGCACGGCTCCTTCACCATCCGCGGCGGCATCGTCGACATCTTTCCCGCCGCCGACGTCGAACCGGTACGCATCGAATTCGTTGGCGACATGGTGGAGACACTGCGCCGATTCGATCCGGCCACACAGCGATCGACGGGTGCCACCGACCAGGTCGTCATCGTTCCCGTGCGCGAGCGCTTCGACGACGAGACCGATCTGGTGTCCGTCGTCGATTTCCTGGGCTCGGCGCATGGCGTCAGGTTGCTGCTGTGGGAATAGGCGCAGGTAGCCGAGCATGCGCGCAAGCTGCGCGATCAACTGGAGACGAGTCATCGGGACGCATCAGCGCGCGGTCATGTCGTCGCTTACGCACCGGGAAGGGCATTTGTCTCATGGGAAGACGTCGACCCGCGTGCGAGCGCAGCGCCACGACTGGAGGAGCTCGGAATCGAGGAAGGCGACGCAGGTATTCGCCACGTGAGTTGTCAGCCCTCGCTCGAATTCCGCGGGCGCGTCAACGATTGGGTCGCCGATATCCGACAGGCGCGACAACGCGGTGACACGGTTCTCTTCGTCGCTGAGAGCGCCGGTCGCGCCGAACGCACGATCGAGATCCTTCAGGACTACGAAATCCTCGCAATCCCGGTCGAGCGCGCCGAGGACTCGCACGCGGCGACGATGCTCGTGGCGACCGGGTCGCTGTCGCGCGGTTTCCGTCTCGCCGATGCGGCGCTGCAGGTCTACGCGGAAACGGACGTCTTCGAAGAGGAACGGCGCGCGCCGGAGAAGCGACACAACCTGGCGAAGACGTTCCTGTCCGACCTGCGCGACCTGAAGGTTGGCGATCTGGTCGTCCACGTCGATCACGGCATCGGCGAGTTCGTCGGCCTCAAACAACTGAGCACAGTCGGTCGCCCAACCGGTGGGTCACCCGCGGAGCTCCAGGAATTCCTCGAGCTCCGCTATCACGGTGACGCCAAGCTGTTCGTTCCTGTCGAAGGCCTCGACGTCATTCAGAAGTACACGGGCGGCGTGCGGCCGGCGCTCGATCGGCTTGGCGGCACGACGTGGGAGAAGGCCAAGACGCGCGTCAAGAAAGCGATGCGCGACATGGCCGAGGAGCTGTTGAAGCTCTACGCGCAGCGCAAAGCGGTTCCGGGCCACGCCTTCTCGCCCGATACGCACTGGCAGGAGGAGTTCGAAGCCGCGTTTCCATACGAGCTCACTCCCGATCAGGCGACGGCGATTACCGACATCAAGAAGGACATGGAATCGGCGACGCCGATGGACCGCCTGCTCTGCGGCGACGTCGGTTACGGCAAGACCGAAGTGGCGATGCGCGCGGCGTTCAAAACGGTCATGGACGGCAAGCAGGTGGCCTTCCTCGCGCCGACCACAGTGCTCGCGTTCCAGCATTCGAAGACGCTTCGCGAACGGTTCGCGGGCTTCCCGGTGGCCATCGAAATGGTGAGCCGCTTCCGGACGAAGCAGGAGATCAAAGAGGTGCTCGACGGGCTGACTGCCGGCAAGGTCGACATCATCGTCGGCACGCATCGACTGCTGTCGAGGGACCTCGTCTTCAAGGATCTTGGCCTGCTCGTCGTCGACGAGGAACAGCGGTTCGGGGTTGCGCACAAAGAGCGGATCAAGCAGATGCGCAAGAAGGTCGACGTCCTCACGATGACCGCGACGCCAATCCCCAGGACGTTGAACATGTCGCTGGTCGGGATCCGCGACATGTCGATCATCGAGACGCCGCCGAAGGATCGCCTGTCGATTCAGACAAACGTGGTGAAGTTCGATGCGCCGGTGATCGAGCGCGCGATTCGCAACGAGCTGGCGCGCGGCGGGCAGATCTACTTCGTCCACAACCGCGTCGAGTCGATCTTTTCAATCGGAAACCTGCTGCAGCGTCTGGTCCCCGAAGCGAAGATCGTCGTCGGCCACGGGCAGATGGGTGAGGACGAGCTCGAGCGTGCGATGCTCGGCTTCTGCGAGCGGAAGTTCGACATCCTGCTCGCGACGACAATCGTCGAGAACGGTCTGGACATTCCGAACGCCAACACGATCGTCATCAACCGGGCGGATCGCTACGGCCTGTCGCAGTTGTATCAGCTGCGCGGCCGGGTGGGCCGGTCCGATCGGCCTGCCTATGCGTATCTGTTGATTCCGCCGCAGGAGTCGCTCTCGCCGGTGGCGCGCAAGCGCCTGGCGGCGATCAAGGAGTTCAGCGACCTCGGCAGCGGGTTCCGGGTCGCCGCTCTCGATCTCGAAATTCGAGGTGCGGGCAACCTGCTCGGCGGCGAGCAGAGTGGTCACATCGACGCCGTCGGCTTCGAGATGTACATGAAGCTGCTCGAAGAGACGGTCCGCGAGCTCAAGGGCGAAGAGATCGAGGACGAGACGCGCGCGACCGTCAATCTGCGTGTCGATTTGAAGATCGACGAGGGCTACATCCCCGACATGAACCAACGGCTGATGGTCTATCGCAAGATCGCCGCGGCCCGCACGGACAAGGAGCTCGGCACGGCGCTCGAAGAGCTCCGGGATCGCTACGGCGCTCTTCCGGATTCCGTGTTGAACCTGGCCGAATACGGTCGGATCCGGATCATGTCCGATCGACTCGGCGTGGATTCCATCGACCGCGAAGGTCGGCTGGTCGTCATAAAGTTCAGGCCAAACGCCAGGATCGACCCTGTGCGGCTGGTGAAGGTGGTCAGCGAGTGGCCGGGCGCAAGGCTGGTGCCCCCGGTCTCGATGAAGCTGGATCTGGAGGCGCCGCTGGAAAAGAAGAAGGCGCCGCCGGCCAAAACGGGTCCGACGAAAACCGCCGGTTCCAGCTGGTGGACGGCTCGAGCGACGGCCGGCGAAGTGCGGCCGGGCTTCACGAAAGAGGAGATCCTCCGGAAGCCCGAGGCGGATCCCCGAGCCGAGGGCGGGATGTTTTCGCGCCTGGAGGGGTTGCTGGGTTCGCTGGGTTAAAATATTGAGTCCAAAGGAATTGCAATGCTGAAGCGAATAGGTGCCCCCATCGCGGCCGTGCTCATCTGTCTGGGGATTGCCCCGGTACGCGCCGAAATCATCGAGCAGGTTCTGGTCAAGGTCAACGGCGACATCATCACCAAGTCGGAATTCGAGCTTCGGCAGGTGGCGGAGCTGCGGAATCGGCCCGAGCTCGCGAACGTGACCCCGAACAGTCCCGAGCTGCAGAAGGCGATTGCCCAGGTCACGCCCGACCTGATCCTCAGCGCCGTCGACGAACTGCTGCTGATCCAGCGGGGGCGCGAGCTCGGATACGCCCTTGGCGACGAGCAGTTCAAGCAGATCGTCGAGAACATCAAGAAGCAGAACAACCTGGAGGACGAGGAGCGGTTCCAGGCGGCCCTCAAACAGGAAAACATGACGATGACCGACCTGCGCCGGAATCTGGAGCGACAGATGCTCGTGTCGCGCGTCCAGCAGGTCGACATCATGGACAAGATCAGCGTGACGGAGGAGGAGGAGAAGATCTACTACGACGCGCATCGCCAGCAGTTCACGACGCCATCCGACATCACGCTGCGCGAGATCCTCGTGGAAGTGCCGCAGGATGCCCGGGGCGTCAACGTCGCCCAGGACGACACGGTGAGAGAGAAAGCGGAGGAGATCCGCAAGCGTCTGCTGTCCGGTGAGCCGTTTCCGAAACTGGCGGGGGAGGTCTCGACCGCGTCATCAAAGGCGAATGGCGGATTGATCGGACCTATCAGCTACGACGAGATCGCGCCGGCGCTGCAGCAGCTCCTCGACAAGATGCAGGTCGGCGACATCACGGAGCTGCTCCGCACGCAGCGCGGGTATCAGATTCTGAAGCTGGAAGCGCGGACGCAGACGAAGATTCGCGGCTTCGATGAAGCGCGCGAGGACATCGCGCGAAAGGTGGCCGAGGAAAAGAGCCGCGGCGAGATGGTCAAGTACGTCGATCGACTCCGTGAGCAGGCCACGATCGTGTTCCGCAACGACGAGCTGATGAAGGCCTACGAGCAGGCACTCGCCACACGTCGTCGAGCGGGCTCTTCGGCTCCCGCGACCGCGGGAGGTCAGTAGCCTGGATTCCATCCGCAGCGTCACGCATTCGGGAATCTCGGTGCTGCCGGCGACGGACACGGACGCGTTGTGGTTCGCTCTGTGGACGCGCTCGCGGCATGAGCAAGTCGTTCGCGAACAACTCGAACAGAAGCACGTCGAGGCGTTCCTGCCGACGGTGACGCGCTGGAGCCGCTGGAAGGATCGGAAGAAGAAGATCGACTGGCCGCTGTTTCCGGGCTACTGCTTTGCGCGCTTCAACCCGCGCGACCGACTGCCGATCCTCACGTGCTCCGGTGTGGTCAGCATCATTTCGTTCGAAGGCGAGCCGGCGCCGATTCCGGAACGGGAAATCGACGGCATCCGGCAGCTGGTGGAAAGCGATCTCGCCTACGATCCGTGTCCGTTGATCCGCGAAGGGATGCAGGTGGAGGTCGTTCACGGGCCGCTCAGGGGAGTCGTCGGGCGGCTGGTGCGCAAGAACGAAAAAGCGCGACTTGTCCTGTCGGTCGACTTGATTGGGCAGGCGGTGAGCGTCGAGGTCGACGCGGCGGACGTGCGGCCATACTAGGCACCGGGAATCAACCTTCCGGAGCCAGACTTTCTGGAATCACGAAATCACGAATCACGGACGCGAATGAAAATCGGCGCCGTTGAACTGTGCTCGCCCTTTGTCGTCGCCCCGATGGCGGGGATGACCGATTCCGCCTTCCGACGGCTGGTCAAACGCCACGGCGCCTGCGGCCTCGTCGTCACGGAAATGGTGTCTTCCGAGGGTCTCGTTCGCGGCATCGACAGGACGCTCGAGTACGCCGAATACACCGAAGAAGAACGGCCCGTTTCGATACAGATTTTCGGGGGTGATCCGGACAAGATGGCGGAAGCGGCACGCATCGTGGAAGCGATGGGTGCGGACATCGTCGACGTCAATATGGGCTGTCCCGTGCCTAAGATCGCAAAGCACAATGCCGGCTGCAGCTTGATGCGCGAACCCGCGCACGCCGCGACGGTGATCGGGGCAATGGCGAAGGCGGTATCCATTCCGGTCACGGTGAAGATGCGTGCAGGGTGGAACGACACGTCGCGAAATGCTCCAGACCTCGCGCGCCGTGTACAGGATGCAGGCGCGGCCGCGGTGACGATTCACGGGCGGACCGCCCAGCAGTCGTATACCGGGACCGCGGACTGGGATCTCGTCGCGCGTGTGGCCGACGATCTGCACATCCCCGTTTTCGGCAGCGGCGACTGCGTGGAGCCGGACCACATTGTCGATCGCATGAAGAGCGGCGTGAGCGGAGTGCTGGTGGGTCGCGGGGTGCTGCGGAATCCGTGGATCCTCGCGCAGGCAGCCGATGTCGCATCCGGGGACCCGATGCGCGCCGTCACGCTGCAGCAGCGAGGGCAGTTTCTGCTCGAGTATATCGACCTGCTGCTGAACGAGCGCGTTCACGAGTCGCCCGGTTTCCGGCACGTCGCGCCGGGCAGTGTGCGACTGCAGTCGGATCATGCAGGCGATGCAGCGACCGGTGAGCAACGAGCGCGGGGGCACGACCGCTGGGTGATCAACAAAATCCGCGCGCTGTGCAGCTGGTACTCGAAGGGCCTCGATGGCGGATCGCACCTGCGCGTGCGCGTGAATGCCGCCGAGAGCCTTTCACATCTGCGAGAAATCATCGGCGAATTCTTCGAGGTCTCCGTCGCATCTGCGGGTCAGCTCCGGCTGAAGCCGGACGCTCCGATATTGGTATAAGGAAAAATGAATCCAACAGCACACCGCCTCCGCACTCGAATTCTGGAACGCCAGGCGCGCGCCGGCGTGGTCGGCCTCGGTTACGTCGGGCTGCCGCTGGCAGTGGAATTCGCCCGCAACGGGCTGAAGACCACCGGCATCGATCTCGATCAGCGCAAGGTCGCCGAGATCACGGCCGGCCGCTCGTACATTCCGGATGTGTCGACTGCCGATGTCGCGGCGCTGCATCAGGCGGGCATGCTCGATGCGACGACGGATTTTTCGGTCCTGCGCGAGCTCGACACGGTCAACATCTGCGTGCCAACGCCGTTGCGCAAGACCAAAGACCCGGATATGTCGTACGTCGTCGCCGCTGCCGAGCAGATTGCCAAATACCTGCATCCGGGCATGCTCGTCGTGCTCGAGTCGACGACGTATCCGGGGACGACGGCGGAACTGCTGCAGCCGATGTTCGAGGCGACCGGACTGAAGGTCGGTGAGGATTTCTTCCTGGCGTTCTCGCCCGAACGCGTCGATCCGTCCAACGCGAAGTTCACCACGAAGAACACGCCCAAAGTCGTCGGCGGCACGACGGCCGACTGTGTGGAGATCGCGACGGCGCTGTACGCGGCGGCGATCGATACGATCGTGCCGGTCAGCTCCACGAAAGTCGCCGAGATGGTCAAGCTGCTGGAAAACACGTTCCGAGCCGTCAACATCGGCCTGGTGAACGAGCTGGCGCTGATGTGCGATCGGATGGGAATCGACGTATGGGAGGTTGTCGACGCGGCCAAGACCAAGCCGTTCGGCTTCATGCCGTTTTATCCGGGCCCCGGCCTGGGCGGCCACTGCATCCCGATCGATCCGTACTATTTGTCGTGGAAGGCGAAGGAAGCTGGATTCGAGGCGCGGTTCATCGAGCTGGCGGGCCACGTGAACGCGTCGATGCCGCACTACGTGGCCGACAAGGTGGGCGAGGCGCTGAACACACATCGGAAGGCGGTCAACGGCTCCTCGATTCTGATCCTGGGGATCACCTACAAGAAGGACATCGACGACATCCGCGAATCACCGGCGCTCGATGTGATGCACGTCCTGCAGCAGCGGGGCGCGGACGTGGCGTATGCCGATCCTCATGCCCCGGTCCTGACGGCACGCGACTGGCCGGGCAAGAGCGAGATGAAGTCGGTCACGATCAGCCGCGCCGAGCTCGCGAAATACGATTGCGTCGTGGTGCTCACTGATCACAAGGCGTTCGATTACCCGCTCATCGTCGACGCGTCGACGCTGATATTCGATACGCGGAACGCCATTGGCGCCGACGCCGGTCCACATGTGTACCGGCTGGGCGCGCCGCAGCGGCGGCTGCCCGTGCATCCCTCAGAAGTTGCGGGTGTCTGAAGCGGAGTGTCGAGCTCGCCGATGAGCACACGGCACGCCGATCTCTTCCGCGACGTCGCCGCCATGATGACGGCGGCCGCGGAGAGCTCGCTGCCGGCGGACATCGACCGGGCCATCGATGTCATCGACCGCGCGTTTATCGACGGCCGCAAGCTGCTCGTCTTCGGCAATGGTGGATCGTCGGCGGACG
>Ga0111538_10014792_pt1 | contig 10275 bp, 7 predicted proteins | sample SoiMethybrSBSTD1_FD_79669 | JGI IMG/M metagenome (GOLD analysis project Ga0111538, IMG submission 79669) | Bulk soil microbial communities from a Populus tree surrounding site in Tennessee, USA - Soil MetaG P. TD hybrid SBSTD1 (version 2)... | ecosystem: Environmental > Terrestrial > Soil > Tree... | reverse complement strand
CGCGATCTCCGGCATGACGTTCTATACGGGCGATAAATTTCCAAACTGGAAAAACAATGTCTTCGTGGGTGGGATGCGTACCGGAGAAGTTCCGCGGTCCGGCCATTTGGCAAGAATAGACTTCAACGATAAGTGGGAGGAACTTCATCGGGAGGGAATGTTGCGTGAACTGCAGAATCGTATTCGCGACGTTAGACAGGGACCTGACGGTTTTCTATACCTGCTGACTGCCGAGAACGATGGCGCACTGCTACGAATGGAGCCTCATACGCCATAGAGGGGTGAAACAGGCAGGGGTTCGATCCTGACAATTTCCTGAATCGAAAATCGCTTAAGGATCGCCCCCCTGCTTCGACTTCAAGAGTTATCGAGGCACGAGCGTTGCCGTTGAGGCTGTCCCGATAATCTCACCCGCAACGACGAGTTCGACTCTCCGATTCTGCTGTCGGCCAGAGGCGGAATCATTGGAGGCAACGGGTTGCCCCTCACCTAGGCCTTTGGCCGTCATGGTCCGCGACGGCACTCCCTGCATTACCAGGAAGCTTCTCACAGACTCTGCCCGCCGTTCCGACAATGATTGGTTGTATTCGTCAGTGCCCACGCTATCCGTGTGCCCCTCGATTTCGATCTCCAAGCCAGGGTGAGACTTCAAGATCTCGGCAACCTTTGCAAGACGGTCCCGAGCCCCCGGCTTCAGCGTGGATTGCGCGGTATCGAACAACACGTCAGACATGTTCACGATCAGACCGCGAGCGGTCTCGCGGGTTTCGAGGATGAGGTTGAGTTGTTTTTGCAACTCCACACGCAAGTCTGCCTTTTCGCGTTCGGACTGCTCGGCAGCAACCCGCGCCTGTTCTACTGCACGGTTTGCTTCCTGTCGTGCGCGGTCCGCGTCCGCACGGGCCGCTTCCGCCTTCTCTAGCGCGACGCGTTCTGCTGCTTCAGCTCTGGCGCTGCGCTCGATTTCAAGGCGTTGTGCGGCCTCGGCCTGAGCTCTCGCGTTTGCTTCCTGCTCCGCCTGGGCTCGAGCTGCGGCTTCACGATCAAGTCCAGCCTTTCGCTCCGCTGCTAGTCGTGCCTCGTCGGCTCTCTTCAAGCTGACGAGTCGAGCATCTTCTGCAGCCTGGACAGATTCGCGGGCCACAGTCGAAATCGTCTTCTTGCTTTTATCGGCACGTTGCTGAGCTTCTGCTTGATCCAACAGCATTCTCGCCTTTTGATACGTGTCTGCCGCGTGCGTTTCCGCTCCCGACCAGGCGGCGATCCGGACCGCATTTCGCGCCTGCAACAGGTCCAAAGGCGTCTTCTTGTCTATTGGGAATGGTTTCAGATCCGCGGGGTTCGCATTAACAACGTATTGCCCACGCTTCAGCAGATCGAACTTCGCATTGATCGTCGATGTCGAACCTTCGGTGTCCTTGCGGATCACATTTTCGAGCACGACAACATCACTGGGCTGCGTTACGGCGAAGTAGGGTTCAGCCGTAACGATCATGCCGAAGGCCTGCAATTCGGTTGTTACATGGAGCTTGCTGTCGTCGTCGCCCAATATAACTTCACCGAGATTTGTGGCCCGGCCCTCGGGCGTAATAGCCCATAACACGTAGGTAAGATACTCCGGCCCAAACGTGTTCGCCGGCTTCATCTCGTCGAAATTGACATCGATGTCGACATAGCCCTTTTTGCTTTCGACAACAGCGTTGCCTTTTGAATCCGGCATCAACGCCGTGCCTTTGAAGTCGACCTGGGTATCGCCGCCACGAACCCGATAGTTCACGGCCTTGACGTCCCGCTCGACCACATTGATTTGCACTCGGTACAACGGATTGTCGCCCGACAACTGGGATGGTATTTGCGTCGGATTTGGAACCTGTGCGGAGCCTGCGGATACCATCATTAACAGTAGAAGGGCGGTAATAGTGAATTGAAAAACTGACTTCATAACAAATCCTCCTCACATGAAGTCTCGATGCGGGATGGAGGTGCACGCCCCTTGCCACCACGCAAGCAAGCCAGAAAAATCATCCACTTCCAAAGGTTTCTAAGAGTTTTTTGCAACGAAAAGGCGAAATGGCGTGTATCGATGTGAGACACACAGACCAACGCGGGACGCCTGCTCGAAAGTTCTTTAGAAGAGGCAAGAATAATGTTGCGTTCTTTCGGCAGCGGCTTCTGGGTTGGGTTCGCCCGACAAACTGGCCTTCATGGGCGAGTTCAGAGAATCTTCTCGCCAATCCGACAGGGGTTTCGATTAGCATGGACGGGAATTTCAGTCAGTTGAAGCTGTTGGTATTACGGCTGCTTGGCTTTGTTGGACCTCGTTGAGCAGCAACAACGGTAAGGAGGCCAAAATGCGATTAGTTTCAGTCGACTCCGGACGGCCCTCCCGCATTGAAAAAATTCTCTCAATTTTTGCGGAGGTTCGTCCTGGCGAAGGCATGACTGCACTGCTCTTGATGGCAAATATTTTTACCCTGCTGACGGCTTACTACATTATTAAGCCCGTTCGCGATGCACTGATCCTTGGAGAGTCTAGCGCGGAAATAAAAAGCTATGCTTCAGCGGCGCAAGCGGTACTCTTGCTTTTCATCATTCCCCTGTACAGTTCCATAGCCCGGCGCGTCAACCGGCTCTGGCTGGTCAATGGCGTGACAATATTCTTCATCTCAAACCTTGTTCTATTTTTTGCGTTGGGACAGGGCGGTGCCAAACTCGGCGTCATCTTCTTTCTCTGGGTTGGATTGTTCAACGTCCTGATCATCGCCCAATTCTGGGCTTTAGCGAATGACCTGTATTCCAAGAAAAAGGGCGAGCGCCTGTTCGGGTTAATCGGTATTGGAGCCTCCGTCGGAGCAATCCTTGGAGCATGGGCTGCTAAGCAGATGTTCGAACCGCTCGGCGTGTACGTCATGATGCTCGTTACCGCAGGACTTCTGCTGGTCTGCCTCGTTTTGACAAGCACCGTGAATCGGCGAGAGAAACAGCATCCTGATCCATCCCTTGCAGCCGAACGTACCGAAAACAAGGAGACTTCTCTTGGGACGTCGGGAGGATTTCAACTCATCTTTAAGAGCCGATACCTGCTGGCCATTGCGTTCCTCGTCCTGTTTTCGAACTGGGTCAATACGACAGGAGAGTTCATTCTGGGCAAAACCGTGGAGATGCACGCCGAATCTGCAGTGGCAAAGGCAGACCAAAATAACTACATCGGTCAATTCTATGCGGACTTTTATTTTTGGGTGAACCTGCTTGGAGCAGTAATCCAGATGTTTGCGGTATCGCGGATCATGCAACGTCTGGGCACAGGCGCAGCCGTTTTCTTTCTTCCGATTCTTGCGTTCGGAAGTTACGCCATCATTGCGCTGATTCCTGTCCTCAGCTGGATTAAGGTGGCGAAGATCGCAGAAAACACGACGGATTACTCTATTCAGAACACGGCTCGCCACGCACTATTCCTGCCCACCAGCAGGGATGCCAAGTACAAGGCTAAGACGGCGGTGGACAGCTTCTTCTGGCGTGCCGGCGATGCCTTGAGCGGCCTTCTTGTTTTCGTCGGAACGCAATTGGCGCTGACCGTCAGAGCGTTCGCCATGGTGAACATCATTCTCGTCGGAGTGTGGATCGTGCTGGCGATCGTAATTGCACGTTCAATCAAGCAGGGTCGTTCCGCGACAGGCATGGCCGCATAGTTCAGCAGCCTCAATCAAAACGGATTGGAGACGGATGAGATCTCCGCGCGCGCTTCTGAAAAGCCTTGCTGGGATTCGAGAACGCGAATCCGGACGTCTGTTCCTGATGGCAGCATATCTCCTGCTGATCATCACCTGTTACACCATCACGAAAGCTGTCCGGGATTCCCTGTTCATCGTCCAGGTGGGCCCCGCTCAGCTTCCCTACCTGTATGTCACGTCGGCGCTGGTCATGGGCCTCGTCTCGGCCATCTATCCAACCGCGCTTCGACGGGTCGGGCTGTACGCGCTGATCCGATGGACATCCCTCATCGCCATTTCGAATCTTCTCGCATTCTGGTGGCTGGTTGATCGGCCCGTCGTTGCGTGGTTCTATGTCCTCTATGTCTGGGTGAGTCTGTTTGGCGCGACGACGGCGTCGCAGGCATGGTCACTGGCGACCCAGGTCTTTGACGCCCGAGAAGCGCGGCGTTCTTTTGCGTGGATCGGTCTTGGCGGCGTCATCGGGGGGATGGTCGGCGGACTACTCGTGAAAGTGATCGCGCCGAATTGGGGCACGGAAACCTTGCTGCCAATATGCGTACCGCTGATGGCCGCGACCATCGTATTGCTGTATCGCCTGACCCCCGCTCGGACTTCAGAAACCCCGAAGGATTCCTTACAGCCGCCAGAACTTCAGAACCCAGGATCGACTCAGCAATCCAAGTCGTCGGTTATTGGCGCGATCTGGCATTCTCGATATTTATCCATGCTCATGGTAGTGCTGGTTACCGGAGTGATCGTCGAAGCCTTCATTGATTTTGAATTCAAGTTCATTGCCAAGAGTGCCTTTGACTCGAAGGACAAACTCACAGCCTTCCTCGGAACTATGGCGATCTATGGAGGTGTCCTCGCGCTGCTGGTGCAAACGACGCTGACGTCTCGGTTTCTGAAAAAATTCGGTGTCGGCTACACGATCATGATTCTTCCCGCGGCGTATCTCGCTTCGTTTGTCCTGTTAGCAGTTCGGCCCACCCTGTGGGCCGCCGGCATATTGAAGGTGATCGACGGCGGCCTGAGCCACTCCATTCATCGCTCCGGAATGGAACTTCTCTATGTGCCCATCTCCGAAAAGCAACGCGCCGCCGTAAAGGGCGTGTTCGACCTCGTGGTGGACAGGGCGGGCCGGGCACTTGGAGGAATCCTCCTGCTGGTTCTTACTCTGGGATTATCTCTGTCCATTACGTGGTTGAGTATGACTGCCGCAGCATTCCTGGTCGTGTGGATCGTCATCGCTTTCTTCGTGCGTGGTGACTATGTCGATGCATTTCGAAGCGCCCTGGAAAAGAAGGCTGTGCAGCCGGAGACAGTAGATATTGGCGCGCTCGATTTGACAGCGGTCCAAAGCCTGGTTCGTGCGCTTTCGAGTGACGATAACCGGCAGGTCCTCTATGCCCTCGATCTACTCCGCAAGACATCGCCTGAATCCTGGCGAGACTCGCAGTCCGTATTACTCGAGCACCCTTCGGCAAATGTGCGTTGCCGGGCTTTAGCACTACTCGCCGATTGGCGTCGGTCGTCTGCTCCCGTCGAACGAATGCTCCAGGATCCGGATATGGACGTCCGCGCGGAAGCGATCCGATACTTTTGTCTCCGCGCGAAGTCTGCAGAAATGAAGCTGGTTGAGTTTCTCGATTCCGCCGACTACCAGATCGTTCTCGCCGCAGTCCACTACCTGACCAAATACGGCTCGTTCAATCCCAACCTGGTCGATGAGAAGTTCATTGAAAGGGCGCTCCAGACGACGGGCGAACATGCGACGAGTGCCAGGATCGCTGCTGCACGAGCTCTCGCAATAGTTCCGGGCAAGAGAAGCGGTGAATTTCTTGAGCGGCTCCTGGGGGATTCGTCTCCACAAATCGTCCAGGAAGCTGTGCGCGCCGCCGGACAGCTACGATACGAAGCCGCCATCGGACGTCTCATTCCCATGCTCTCCAATTCCCGGCTCCGGCTGGCGACGCGCGAGGCTCTCGTAAAGTTTGGCGCTCCCGCTGTCGCCGAACTCCGGCGCCGTCTGGAGGACGAGCAAACGCCAATGGAGGTTCGCACAAGAATTCCGAAGGCACTCTCGCTTGTCGGCACACAGGAGATGACCAACTACCTGCTCGGTTGCGTACACAATTTGACTCCCCGTCTGGACATGTCGCTACTAACGGCACTGAATGGAATGCGCAGACACTCTCCATACAACACATACGATGCAGAACGGATTTCAACCCTTATAGAAGAAGAGTCGGAGACGCATCAGGACTGGACAGTGACGCTGACGGCGATCGAGTCCATTGTCACGTTCGACCAGGACCGCGCCCCTCTACTGGCGCTGCTTGAAAAGACTCTGAAAGAAAAACTGGATGACTGTGTTGAACGTACATTTCGTCTGCTTGCTCTAATTCACTTGCCCGACGACGTATACTCCGCCTTCTTCAGCCTGACCCGGCGCCCCACGTTGCGCGCAAGCGCCGTCGAGTTTCTCGACAATCTTCTCGAGCCGGATTTGAGGGCGCGAGTTGTTCCCATGATAGAGAGCGAACACAAGAATACGGACGTGGACATTGACGAAGTGCCGTTATCATGGCACGAGATCCTTCAGACACTCCTATCGAGTGGCGATGATTGGTTGGTGGCGATTGCTCGAAAACTCTCAGACACAGCGAGTGTGACTTATGCCCCAGCGCGTATCGCCTGAAAACCAGGGTTCCATGAGCAGTGAATCCGGCGGGACTTTGTCTCCTATCGACAAGGTCTTGTGCCTTCAGCGCGTGGATGTATTCAAGTATGCGACCACCGAGATGCTCGGATATATCGGGTCGATTGCAGATGAGGTCCGCGTGCCTCAAGGGTCTGTGATCTTCATGGAGCAGGAGATCTCCGACTCCATGTACGTCGTCGTCACGGGACGCATACGTCTGGAAAAGGAAGGACTCGAAGTTCTCGTTGCAGGGCCTAACCAGAGCGTTGGCACGTGGGCTCTGTTCGACAATGCTCCTCGGATCATGACAGCAACAGCAATCGACGATGCCGTCCTCCTCAAGATTTCGAGCAGCGCTTTCTATGAATTCCTCGCCGATCACGAAGAGATCACCCCGGTGATTTTCAAGGCAATCATCGAGCGCGTGAAAATCCTTTCCCCGGACGCCCTATAGCGGACGAATGGCGGCTCACCTGCTAGCCAAAGGACGGGCTTTTCGATCCAGCAGTTCCTTAAAGGTGACCTAATCGCATGAATCTCACGCAACCTTCTGAATCCGTTGAAGTCTTCAACCTGCTCCCGATTGGAATGGCCATACTCGATCAACGCGGCCTGACGACGCACACAAATCAGGCCTGCGACGAGCTATTGGATTCCATGGGTCTGCATCGCCAGGAGCTTCCCCAGATCCTTCCCAAGCGTCACCGATCCTTCATTCGCCGAGCCTTGACGGAGGGGATAAGCGACGAAATCATGTCGCTCTACAAGGGAAGAGCGTTACGTCTGGTATTCAGACCTTCCGAAGACCACTCCTTCGCATATCTGTTCATCATCGACTTGACGGACCAGGAGGAGGCCAAGGCCCAGCTCCTTCAATCCGAAAAAATGGCTTCGCTTGGCCTACTCGTCGCGGGCCTGGCTCACGAGATAAACACGCCGCTTGGCGCGATTCACAGCAACAATGACGCGATCGCGAAATCCGCGAAGAAAATCCGTGAGCTTATCGATGCTATCGACGCCACAAGTCTCAACAAAACGACCCGAAACGCACTACGCGTTTTGGACATCGTGGAAGAGCTCTGCCGAAATACAGGCGTCGCCGCAGAACGGCTGATCGGCATTTCCAGCAGCCTCAAGGATTTTACCCGCCGGGATGAGGCACAACTTCAAAAGGTGAACGTGCATGAAGGACTCGACAGCACGCTGACAATCGTCCAGCACAAGATGAAGGGACGTATACGGGTCGAAAGGCAGTACGGGAATCTACCGTTGGTGGAATGTCATCCGAACAGGATCAATCAAGTCTTGATGAACCTGCTGGTGAATGCGGCACAGGCAATTCCCGAACGCGGCGTCATCACAATCACGACTGCGCGCAAAAACGATTCCGTGAGCATCGCTATTTCCGATGACGGTGTCGGAATTTCTACTGAGAACATTTCCAAAATCTTCGATCCTGGCTTTACTACCAAAGGCGTTGGGGTGGGCACAGGGCTAGGGCTCTCGATCTGTTACAAGATCATCCAGGAACATGGAGGCAGAATCGACGTCGAAAGCGGAAAGCATGGAACAACGTTCACCGTCGTGCTACCTATTAAGCAAAAGCGGAGGGTGATTCATGAGTGATGAGAAGACAGCGCCCGTTATTCTTCTGGTTGATGATGAAGAGATGATTCTCACGTCGATCAAGGCATTCTTTGCCATTGAGACAGACTATGAGTTTCTAACCTACACGTCTCCACTGGAGGCGGTCCGCGATTTGAAGACGAAGATCAAGAGTTTGGACCTCGTCATCAGCGATTATCTGATGCCGGAAATGGATGGCATCAGCTTTCTGTCGAAACTGAAAGACCTGTTTCCGCTCGTTCCACGAATTCTGCTGACCGGATATGCGGATAAGGACAGTGCCATACAGGCGATCAACAAAGTTGGCCTGTATCAATACATCGAGAAGCCCTGGAACAATGAGGATCTCCGCTTGATCATTCGGAACGCGCTCGAAAAAACCGTCCTGATCAGGCAACTGGCAGAGAAAATTCACGAAGTCGAAAAAGTTCAACAGGACTTGAACGGGGTTCAAAAGGACATCCTGCGCGTCTTCGTGTGAAGATTCTGTGAACAATGTCTACTTTTTAAACACCGCCAGGCCTTTCCTCAACCTACAAAGACAACATCTCCAGCGTTTGCTCATTGGAACTGGTACTGCACAAATAGGGTCATCCTACGGGGGGTGAACCATTCCTATGTGCAGACGCACGCTGTTCCTCGTGGCTGCCTTCCTTACGTCCACGCTATCCGTTCCAGTGTCGCTCCGGGCGCAGCAATCGGAGATTCCTGCCAAGCCTCCGGATGAAACGCAGGCGGACGACAGTCAGGCTGAGCGTGTGGTGGAAGGCCGTCCGGACATGTACTCCTTCAAACAGTTGATTCATCCAATATCGTGGCTGCATGCCGGAATCCGTCCGTTCCTTCGCCTTGCCGAGAGGGGCAACACCGGTAACCCAACTTCTGACACGGGGCCGGCTCCCGTTTCAGGGATGAAGTTCGACCTGATCTCACTGGGCCCGGGCTCCGGAGTCGGTGTGGAGGTCAAACCCTTCCGCCGCAACCTTTTCAACAGTGATGTGGATGTCGAGTTTCCTCTGGCGGTGACGTACAAGCTCTACCAGTCATTCGGTTTCAAAAGCAGCTTGCCGCTCCTGTCCATGGACAGCATCAAGCGTGTGGGGCTGGAGTTCTCCGGCTTCTATGGGTCCCGGCCATCGGAGAATTTCTTCGGTATCGGCAATGACACTCCGGAATCAGGCCTATCGCGATTCCGATCCGTAACGAGAAGTGCGTCCGTTGCGCTGGACGCGCGCCTGACACCGAACTGGATGGCGAAGGTTGAAGCACGTCATCGCAATGTCGGAATCACCAAACCCCGCAACTTTACGTCTACTCAGGATGTGGCTCCAAATACGCTTCCCGGCCTCGACGGCGGCGCTACCATGCACTCGATTGCGGCTTCGGTCCGGTATGACACTCGCGACCGCACGAGACTTCCCGGCAGTGGCAGTCTTCAATTGGCGGAGGCGAGTCTGAATGAGGGTAATGCATCCGACGACTTCTCCTACTGGCGCTTTCTCTATCAAGCCCAGCAGTTTTTGCCGTTGAGCAGGGATGGACGTTCGGTCATTGCATTGCGCGGTCACTTGGAGACGAACCGTGAGAAGGGTGCGAGCGCAATACCCTTCTTCGACCTCCCCGCGATTGGAAGCCCCGAGACACTTTCTGGATTCGATCCCCGAAGATTCGCAGATAAGAGCGCGGTGAACTACACCGCCGAATATCGGTACCGCATCTGGCGACACTTTGATTGGGCGCTGTTCGTTTCCCAGGGCCAGGTGGCTCCCCAGATAGGGGACTTCGCGCTTAATCGCTTTCACACCGGCTATGGAATGCGTTTGCTCGTTCGCCCGCCGGGAGATCATGCGCTCGCCGTGGATATCGGACACAGTCGCGAAGGTTGGATCTTCTATGTGGATTTCAGTCCGGTCTTTTGAAAGGAGTGACAGTTCATGAGCAATTCATACGCGGACGCGGGAAAGCTTAAATATGCCGTACTGTTGGGGCTCTTCATACTTGTTACGGGTTTATGGGCGACCCAGCCCTTTCTATCCCAGGACGCTTCGAAGGAATTCCAAACAGGAATACAGAACTATGTGGCCTTACACAAGAAGGCGAGTGGCGCGGTACCAGCGGCGCCGAAAAATGTGACGGATCCTTCGATAACCGCGAAGCATGAGCAGCAACTCGCTCAGGCGATTCGGGACCTTAGACCCAAAGCCAGGCCCGGCGACATCTTCACCCCGGCGG
>Ga0111538_10014789_pt1 | contig 10276 bp, 8 predicted proteins | sample SoiMethybrSBSTD1_FD_79669 | JGI IMG/M metagenome (GOLD analysis project Ga0111538, IMG submission 79669) | Bulk soil microbial communities from a Populus tree surrounding site in Tennessee, USA - Soil MetaG P. TD hybrid SBSTD1 (version 2)... | ecosystem: Environmental > Terrestrial > Soil > Tree... | reverse complement strand
TGGGCCAGCTTGTCGCCCGCAAGCTGAGTCATCACCCGGAGTACGGGATCAATCTCGTCGGCTTCGTCGACATCAACCCGAGGGAGGCGCGCCGCGACCTCGGCGAGCTCCGAGTCCTCGGTGGCCCGGAAGCGCTCCAGGAGATCGTCGGTCGCTTCGACGTCGAGCGTGTCATCGTGGCGTTCTCGACAGAGCGCGACGAGGAAACCCTCAAGGTCGTGCGCACACTCAAGACGCTCGACGTGCAGGTCGATATCGTCCCGCGCCTATTCGAGGCGGTCGGGCCCAGGGTCGGGATCCATGCGGTCGAGGGAATGCCCCTCGTGGGCCTGCCGCCGGCGAGGCCTTCTCAGTCCTCGCTGTTGATGAAGCGGGTGCTCGACGTGGTGCTAGCCTCGGCCGCCCTTGTCGTGACCGCGCCGCTTTTCGCCTACGTCGCCTGGCGAATCAAGCGCGACTCGCCCGGCCCGGTTTTCTTTCGGCAGGAGCGGCTCGGAATGAACATGGAGCCCTTCACGCTCCTCAAGTTCCGGACGATGCGCGATGGCATCGACGAGTCGGTGCACGAGGACTACATCAAGGCGACGATGAGCTCGGGAGCGGCGCCTGAGGCGAGCGGCGTCTACAAGCTCGAGCGAGACGGCGACATCACGAAGGTCGGGGCGTGGCTTCGCGCCACGAGCCTGGACGAGCTGCCCCAGCTCCTGAACGTCGTCAAGGGCGACATGTCACTCGTGGGACCCCGCCCGTGCCTGCGCTACGAGACCGAACAGTTTTCGGAGCACCAGTTCGAGCGCTTCCTCATGCCGGCGGGGTTGACCGGCCTCTGGCAGGTGACCGCGAGGGCACACTCGACGTTCTTCGAAGCGCTCGAGATGGACGTCGCCTACGTCCGCGGCTGGTCGCTGGGGCTTGACCTTTCGTTGCTCTGCCGCACTCCGATTCAGGTGCTCAAGCGGACGGGAACGGCATGAGCCGAAGGAACGGGACAGGCCGCCGGCTCGGAGTCGGCGTCATCGGCCTCGGCTATTGGGGGCCGAACCTCGTCCGCAACCTGCACGAGCTCGACGGAGCCGAGGTGGTGGCGATGAGCGACCTCGACGCCGAGGCGCTCGACAAGGTCGGCGCCCGCTATCCCGCGGTGAAGCGGACGACGCGCGCGGAGGAGCTCATCGCCGACCCCGACGTCGAGGCCGTGGCGATCGCCACCCCGGTGGGGACGCACTACCGCCTGGCCAGAGCAGCCCTCGAAGCGGGGAAGCATGTCTTCGTCGAAAAGCCGCTCGCCGCGTCGAACGCCGAGGCAACGGAGCTCGTGCAGATCGCCGACGCTGCCGGGCTCGTGCTCATGCCCGGGCACACCTTCCTCTACAGCCCGCCGGTCATCCTCATCCGCGACCTGATCTCGTCCGGCGAGCTCGGCGAGATCTACTTCATCTCCACGAGCCGCGTGAACCTCGGCCTGCACCAGCCCGACGTGAGCGTCGCCTGGGATCTTGGGCCGCACGACTTTTCGATCCTCCGCTACTGGCTCGACGAGCTGCCCACCGAGGTCGCTGCGTGGAGCCGGGGCTGCGTCATTCCCACGATTCCCGACGTCGCCTTCATCAACCTCGCGTTCCCCTCGGGAACGATCGGGCACGTCGAGATCGCCTGGCTCGCGCCGAGCAAGCTGCGCCGCACCGCGATCGTCGGCTCCTCGAAGATGATCCTCTACGACGACACGAGCCCCGAGCCGGTTCGAATCTTCGACTCCCAGGTCATGCTGCGCGACCCGGCTTCGTTCGGTGAGTTCCAGCTGAGCTACCGAACCGGAGACATCGTCTCCCCGCGCGTCGAGCCTGCCGAGCCGCTGCTTCGCGAGCTCGAGGATTTCCGCCTGGCCGTTGTCGAAGGGCTCAGGCCCCGGTCGCATGCGCAGCTCGGGCTGGACGTCGTCCGGATCGTGGAGGCCGTGGAGCGCTCGCTCGAGCTTGAAGGCGCGAGGGTGAAAGTCTTGGACGTCGACCAAGAGGCGGCCGCAGGTGTCCCGTGAGGCAGGCGCGAAGCCGCACGTGGCCGTCGTCAGCCAGAACGCGGACCTCGAGCTCGACATCCGGCCTCGTGCCGAAGCCGAGGCGTTGGCACGGGCCGGATACCGCGTCACCCTCGTAGGAGGAACACGGAATCCCGAGCGGGTGCGCGAGATAACCGACCCGGCCGTCGACCTCGCTCTTTACCGCCTGCCCTCCGAGGGAGCGGGGGCGTTCGGCCAAATCTCCGAGCTCACGAAGTCGTTCTCACTCGTCGCCCGGACAGTGTTCCGGCTCGCGCGGCGCTCGCCCATCGACGTCGTCCACGCTGCCAATCCGCCTGACAATCTCTGGCTGCTCGGCCCGCTCGTCCGGACGGCTCAAGGATTCCAGCCGCGCTTCGTCTTCGACCAACACGACGTCGCGCCGGTGTTGCTCGCCGAGAAGTACGGCTCCGGGCCGGTCATGCGGTCGTTCGGCTGGCTCGCGCAAGTCCTCGAGCGCGCGTCGTTCTCGCGCGCCTCGCTCGCCGTCTTCGCCAACTCGGAATACGAGCGGCGCGCGCTCGCGAACAAGCTGCTCGCCGGCCAAGCGGCCGTCGTTCCGAACGGCTGGGCGCTTCCGGAGGCGGCACCGTCGCCGCGCTGGCGGGGGAGCGCGAGGCGGCTGGTGGCATATGTCGGAGCCATGGGCGAGCAGGACTGCGTCGTCCATCTGGTCGAGGCGATCGCGCTGCTCGCGGAGAAGGACGTCAGGGTCGTGCTCGCGGGCGACGGATCCGCTCGACCGGCCGCGGAGAAGCGCGCTGACGAGCTCGGTATCGCCGATTCGTTCCTGTGGCTCGGCTGGGTCGGGCGGCGTGAGGAGATCGCCTCGCTCGTTCGCTCCGCCGACGTGTGCGTGGCGCCCGAGACCGCCTCTGCCTTCAACGAACTCGCGAGCTTCGTGAAGCTCGTGGAGTACATGTCCGCCGGAGCACCCGTCGTCGCCCACAGGCTTCCGCAGACCGAAGGCCTCTGCTCGGACACGATCGCGTATGCGGACGACATGAGCGCCGAATCGCTCGCCCATGCGCTCGACGATGTCCTTGCTGACGGCCGGCGCGCGGAGCTGCTCGGCGCCACGGCGCGTGACCGCTTCGAGGAGCTCCTGCGGTGGGAGAACGTCGGCGCGCCCAAGCTCGTCGAGGCGTATCGCTCGGCCTTCGGAGGCGCGTGATGGCGTCACTCGCCTCGACCCGCTCGCTCGCGGTCCCGTTCCTCGACCTGACACCGGTGAACGCCGCCGTCAAAGACGACGTGCTGGCGGCCGTTTCCGGGCTGATCGACAGGAACGAGTTCGGAAGCGGCGCTGCCGTTCACGCCTTCGAGGATGAGTTCGCCGCATACTGCGAGAGCGCCCACGCCGTGGGCCTCGCGAGCGGGCTGGACGCGCTTCGTCTCGCGCTGCTCGCGCTGGGAATCGGACGGGGCGACGAGGTCATTGTCCCCGCGAACACGTTCGTGGCGACTTTCGAGGCGGTCTCGCAGACCGCCGCGCGCCCTGTCGTCGTCGACGTCTCCGAGGACGACGACAACATCGACGTGGCGGCGGCCGAGGCGGCGGTCACCAAGCGAACGCGCGCCATCCTGCCGGTGCATCTCTACGGTCAGATGGCCGACGTCGTCGCCCTCGAGGCGCTCGCCTCGGTCCGCGGCCTCACGCTCGTCGAGGACGCCTGCCAGGCGCACGGCGCCCGGCGCGACGGGATCCGCGCCGGCTCAGCCGGAAGGGCTGCGGCATTCAGCTTCTATCCGGCGAAGAACCTCGGCGCCATGGGCGACGCAGGCGCGCTCGTCACCGACGACCCCGAGCTCGCCGAGCGGGTGCGCGCCCTGCGCGAGCATGGTCAGCGCGCGAAGTACCGCCACGACTTCGAAGGCTTCACCTCGCGCCTCGACGCGCTGCAGGCAGCTGTGCTCTCGGCGAAGCTCCCGCACCTCGACCGCTGGAACGAGAGCCGGCAGGACGCTGCCTCCACGTATCTGGCCGAGCTCGACGGGCTCGGGGACCTGCGCCTGCCCCCGATCGCGCGCGGAAGCATCCCGGTCTGGCATCTGTTCGTAGTCAGGACCGAGTCGCGCGCCCAGCTGCAGGAGTTCCTGAGCCGCCGGGGGATTCAGACCGGGCGCCACTATCCCGAGCCGCCGCACCTCTCGCCTGCGTATCGCTGGCTCGGCTACGGAGTCGGCTCGTTTCCGGTCGCGGAGGGGGTCTCGAGGGACGGCCTCTCCCTACCGCTCTTCCCGGGCATGACGGAGAAGCACCTGGACACGGTGATCGCGGCGATCAAGGAGTTCTTCGCGCGTGGCTGAGTCGCCCGTCAACGATGCGCCCTTTCGGCTGATCAGCGACGTCGAGTTCGGGGAAGGCGTCATCGTCCACCCCTTCACGAACGTCTACGGCTGCAGCATCGGGGACGAGAGCCGCATCGGCCCCTTCGTGGAGATCCAGGCCGGAGCGCGGATCGGCGCCCGCTGCAAGGTGCAGAGCCACACGTTCGTCTGCACCGGTGTCGAGATCGGGGACGACGTCTTCGTCGGGCACGGAGTTGTCTTCATCAACGACAAGCTCCCGCGCTCGACGAACGCGGAGGGGGAGCTGCAGATCGAGGACGACTGGACGCTGCTCAGGACGTTCGTAGAAGACGGCGCCTCGATCGGGTCAGGCGCAGTCCTCCTCGGCGGCATCCGGATCGGTGCGGGCGCCATGATCGGGGCCGGCGCCGTCGTGACGCGCGACGTCGAGGCGGGCGAGACAGTCGCAGGCAACCCGGCCCGGGCGATCTTGCAGGCGGAGAGGCGATGAGCGCAGCGATCCTCACCGCGCGTAAGGCATCGGTACAAGTTGGACCTTGGCTCGGGGTGCTCCTGGTCGCGTATTTCTTCGCGCGGCTCCTGATCCTCTTCGGGCCCACCCTCACCTTTGCTTTTCTCGTGACGATCGGGATCTTCTTGGGCGTCCTGGTCAGGCCCGCCTACGGCGCTCTAGCTCTCGCGGCTGGCGTTCCCGCCCTCTCCGGTATGCGGCGCGGGCTTCCAGTCCCGGGCCTTCGCCCCTCCGAGGTCCTGATCGCTCTCGTTGCCACCGCTGTCCTGCTGGCGCTGGCGACCCGGACAGACCATGTCTACTGGACGGCATTTGACTGGCTCGCGCTTCTTTACGTGGTTGGAACGTTTGGCCTCGGCACGTTCGATCTCATTCGGAGGGGCGACGCCTTCACGCTGACCGCGATCGGGGATCTCCTCGGCCCCTTGCAGTTCTTCCTCATGTATCGGGCTGTCATCGGAGCGCTGCGAACAACCGAGTGGCGCCTCAAGGCGCTCAAGTACATCTTGCTGACGAGCATTCCGGTTTCCATTCTGGGCATCGCGCAGTCACTAAACGTCGGCCCGGCTCGAAGCCTCGTTCGGTCGCTGACGGGGGTCGACTTCTCCTCCGTTTACGGTTATCAGAACATTCCTCGTGCCACTGGGCCGTTCCCCATCTGGCATGCCCTGGGCGGATACCTCTTCCTAGTCCTCCTGCTCGGGGTCGCGCTCTACCTCGACCATTCCACGGAGGTGATGAGCCGCCGCTGGCTGACGACCACTCTCGCATTCACGAGCGCCGGCCTGATCGCTACCGCGACCATTGCCCCGATTGCAGGAGCGTTCCTCGGGGCTCTCGTCCTCGGCTTCTGGTCCAAACGGGTGAGCAAGCTCTTCGTCGGCCTCGCCGTCATGGGTGTCGTCCTGATGCTCGTGTTCAGCCCGTTGCTGACGAGCCGGTACGACCAGCAATTCGGGCCCGACGTCGCCCTGAGCAATCGGCCCGACTACATCCCCCAGACCCTTTGGTCTCGCTATCTCATTTGGGACCAGCAGTACGCGCCAGCTCTAGCCAAAGACGATCGCTGGCTGATCGGTTACGGGCCCGGGGTTCCTGTCGAGGTCGACTGGCAGTACACGGAGACGCTTTACATCACCCTGGTCATGCGAGGAGGAGTAGTTCTTCTCGGAATCTACGTCGCTCTCATGCTCATGGTCGCAGCGAGGGCTCGACGGCTGGCGCGTTCCGAGGATCCGAGCACTCGCGCGATCGCAAGGGTCGTCTACCTCTCCATCATCCTTATGGCGTTCATGCACCTCGTGGCTAATTACTTCGTGATCAGTGGTTTTCCACATTTGCTCTGGCCACTTCTCGGTCTTCTTTTTGCGCCGGCGCCTCGCACATCCCCGGCTGCCGCCAGAGCGACCCCCGGTTCGCAGAGCAAGGAACCTGCGAAGTACAGACCGAGAGCCCTCGGCAGCTCCACGTCATGAAGTCCGTCAGGCGAATGCCGCGTGCTGACGCGGAAACGGACCTTGCGCCGCGGGTCAGTTTCATTGCCTGGAGCGCGGTGGAGGGGCGTTCGCGGGAGATTGCCAAGCTCCTGGGCGGAGAGGCGAAGTGCTTCTTTGCACTGGGAAGCTCTCGGCGGTCCATCGCCCCGTTGCGCTACTTCCTCGACGGAGTCCGAACGACCGCCTATCTCTGGACGCGGCGACCCCGTTCGGTCATCGCCACGAACCCCCCTGTCTTTCCCGGGCTCCTTGCGTTGGCTTACGGGAGGCTGGTCGGGGCGCCTGTCTTGCTCGACAGCCACCCGGCCGCGTTTGGTCAGAAGGAGAGCCTTTCAGGTCGCATCTTGCTTCCCGTGCATCGCTGGATGGTCAGCCGTGTGGACGGGAACATCCTCCCGAGCGAGGAGCTCGCTGAGGTCGTTCGCGGCTGGGGGGGTCGAGCGGGTGTGTTTCACGAGGCGCCGCCCGCCTGGAATGTCCGGCAGCCGGAGCCTGGACCGCGAGTGCGCGTCCTGTTGGTCGGTGTCCTCGCTCCGGACGAGCCGGTCGCTGAGGCTGTGGAGGCGGCTCGAATGTCTCCCTCGCTTGACCTCTATGTCACGGGGGACACGCGCAAGCTTGCTCACGGCATCGTGCAGGGCGCGCCCTCGAACGTCAGTTTTGTCGGCTTTCTAAGAGGAGAAGCGTTCCGAACGGAGCTGGAGAAAGCCGACATCGTGCTCACCCTGAGCACCAATGAGACCGCCGCCATGCGCGCGGCCTACGAAGCTGTTTACGCTGGAAGGCCGCTTGTTGTCAGTGCGTCTGAGGAACGAGGGCGGCTGTTTCCGTATGCGATCCAAGTGATGAACGACGCGGCCTCGATCGCCGCCGGTCTCCAGGAGGCTTCCGAGCGGCTTGTGGAGCTCTACCGAGCGGTCCCCGAAGCACTCGAGCTGCAACGGACACGGTTGAACGAGCAACTTGCGACGTTCGCTCCGATCACGGCTGGCGATCCCGTTTAGCCCCGGGGCAGTCTGAAAGGGTTCGCTGCACCTCGAGAATCCCACGCTGAAACTCGATGCGCCGCACGACCTGAGCAAGCCGTTTCTCGAGGCCGAACAGGTGGACAGCACCCGTCGCCTGGACAGCGGCGCGGAGGACAGGCTCCACGGCTAGGCGAACGCGCTCTCGACGGCTCGCGACCACGAGCAGGCGCGCCGGGGGCGGCAAGTTGACCGTCAGTGTCTCCGGCCCGATTGGCCCGAGCACGTCCTGGTGGAGCTGGTGCATATACGCAGTGCCGCGGCCCTGGTCGCTCGCGTCCGAGAAGAATGCCTGGGCGCTCCGTTCGTACACGTGAATCCCACTCAGGGAGCGGTCGAACGTGGCCGTCAGGCCATCCTTCAAGCAGCGAAGCCCGAAATCGCGATCGGCGTGATAACGCGCGGTGTAGCTCGGTGATGAGAGGCCAACCCTCAGGCAATCGTCGCGACGGAGCGAGAGGTTCCCCGTCATGAGGTTGCGCAAGATCGCGTCCGGGTTTCTCTCATATTCGTCGCATCGAAACTCATACGCTCGCGCGTAGAGCTCGCTGGTGAAGCTCCCTCTTTGACGTTCGGGAACCGGAGTAGGCACGTAGCCCACGACGAGCGTGCCCGGCGGGCAAAGCAGCTGGGTCTCCAGATGACCCGAGACCAGCCCCTCGTCGGCAATCTGGTCGTCGTCGAATAGCAGGACGAAATCTCCCTCTGCTGCCTCCACCCCCACCTGTCTTGCAGTCATCTTGCCGCGGTTCTCGATCAGGAAAGGGCGTACTCGCCGGTCGGCCGACGCCATCTCCTCAAGGAGCTCGAACGAGCCATCTTGCGATCCATCGACGACGACCACGATCTCGTGGGCGCCCTCATCGGCGAGGAGGGATTCCATGACGACGGGTAGCAGGGCGCCCCGGTTGTACGTGGCCATTACGACCGAAATAGTCGGCGTCGACCGAGCCGCATCGTTCGGTTGCCTCACCGACGTCACGCCGGAGCGTTGTTGCCGATCGTCTGTCCCGTGAACATCGATCTGCTGAGGTAGAAGCTCAGCAGGTACGCGATCAGCATGCCGACGGCGTAACTGGCAACCGCGGCGAGGGGTGACCACCCGAGGGCGTGCGCAACGATGATGGCGCCGGCTGCCAGCACCAGGCGGATTACGTCGTAGAACAACTGCAGCTCGAGGCGCCCGAACACATTCAGGGTCTGCCCAAGCGGCACGGCGACGAACTGGACGAAGTAGGTGACCGAAAGGACGCGAACATACTCGCCGGCCTCGGTCCATTCGGGTCCGAAAACGTGAGTGAAGAGCCAGGGGCCAGCTATGGCGATTGGAAGGATAGGGATGAGGGCGCCGATCGCCAGCCGGCGTGCCGTCTTGTAGAAGAGGCCGCGGAGTTTCCCGAGATCAGTCCGTGCATACTCGGCAGCGTGACCGAAGTAGACCTGCGCGACCGCGATTCCGACGATCATCATCGGTAAGCCGATAACCCTCTGTCCCAGGGCGAACCACCCGAGGACCTGGGCGCCATAGAACACCGACAGCAATAGAGGCGGTAGCTGGATGCCGAGTGCGTTCAGTAGCGCGGAGCTGCTCGAGACTTGCGGAAAGCGTCGATACCGGCCGGCGGCGCCGCGCAGGCCGCGGCGGTTGACGAACCCAAGAACGGCTCGGTCGTTCTTCCAGAAGGCGAGTGCCAGAGTACCCGTTCCGTTGAAGCGCCCCAGAACTGCGCCGATCAAGAGTCCGATCGGCCCCGCGACGAGAAACCCGAGGGCGATCTGGGTCGAGACCTGTGCGATTGCCTGGCTCACCCGAGTCCGGGCGATCCGCTTGAAGTCCTTCCGGCGGATCGTCCAGTGTGAAAGGCCCTGATAGACGCCGCCGGCGAGAACCGCCAAAGGCAGAAGCCACATGTATTCCTCAAGATCCGGGACGTTGATCCAGGAGGTGACTTCTCCCGCGAGCGGGATCGCCACCACCGCCGTCACGGCCGCGACGATGGCGACGACGATCAATGCCACGACGAGGACATTGGCCGCCAGTCCGTCGTCCGGTGCGAGTGGCACGGCGAGTTCGTAGCGCAGCGAGGCGACGCTGAGAATAATGGTCAGGATCGATATGAACGCCGCTAGTGCGCCGAATTCGGCAGGGTCGTACAAGCGCGTCAAGACAGGGGTCGCGATGACCGTGAGGCCTTGGCTGGCCGCCGTCGCGCCGGCCAAGACGATCACCGCGCGCCCGAACGGCCCCATCCTCGACGTGAGCCGTTCTCTAAGGCTCATCGTCCAACATTTCGCGCGTGATCTACGTCGGTCGGCGAGTATTCTGGCGTGAGGGGTATGCGACGTATCGCTGACTTCCGGCGAGTACGCCGGCGCTCGCGCCGTTTCTGGCTATTGGCCGCGGTAATTGCAGCAGCCCTTGGTGCCGTTTCGGCGGCGACAGTCGCGTGGGAGGCCCTCGACAACGTGCCGGCCACCGTCGCCGCTGCAGTGCTCGCGGGAGCGATCCTGGGCGGACTTGTCGTCGGCGTCGCCGTAGGTGTTCGTTCGCTGAACGAAAGTGCGCATACCCGGGCGTTCATCAACGTCCGACCCTTGCTCGGCTCTCTACCCATCCCTGCGAATGAATGGGCAATCGACGCGATCTTCGCCGAGGTCGTTGTGACGGAGATCGAGCGGCGCGAACCAGGTCTCGTGGTGGAATGCGGTTCCGGGGTTTCCACGCTGCTATTCGCCAGTTGCCTCGAGGCGCTCGGAGTGGGACGTCTGGTGACGTTCGAGCATGACGAGGAGTTCGCCTCGCAGACGGATTCTCTTGCGCGACACCGCGGCTGCGCGAACCGCGTGGAGATCGTCGTAGGTCCTCTTCGACCTC
>Ga0111538_10014786_pt1 | contig 10278 bp, 10 predicted proteins | sample SoiMethybrSBSTD1_FD_79669 | JGI IMG/M metagenome (GOLD analysis project Ga0111538, IMG submission 79669) | Bulk soil microbial communities from a Populus tree surrounding site in Tennessee, USA - Soil MetaG P. TD hybrid SBSTD1 (version 2)... | ecosystem: Environmental > Terrestrial > Soil >... | reverse complement strand
TAGGTTGGTGAATTGTTGTATTTAGCTTTTATTATAGCATTTATTTTTAAATTGTTTCGAAAATTTGTTGTTCAATAATTTTTCAATTGATAATTATATTATTTTCTATTATTAGAAAAAATAAAAAAATAATTATGTGTTTTCTAGTGGCTTATTTTTATCTTCTGTTTTATCTATTTTTTTCTTCTTTGTACCAAAAAATTTACTAAAGATATTGCAGAACATATTAACATATATACAGAACAGAATATTTAAGTTTGATAGTTTTATCAAGTTAATTAAATTTAATCTAAATACAAAAATCTAATAGTTGAGTTCTGAGGTATAAAGTTGGTTTCATGAAGTAATATAATTACCCTTACATGAAATTATTGTATTCATATATAACAATGAAATTTGTAAATATTGTAAATTTTTTTATTTAATTTTTCCTTAATATTATTAAAGGTAAAAAGTCTTCATTATTACAACTATCATATTATTCATTAAATTATAAAAGTATTTTTCAGTAGTTATAAGTGCAATAGAAACTTTCCATATTTGAGACATTTTCAGATAGCCAATATTTTCAAAATGCTAGAGAGGGGAAATTGAGCCAGAATCAATTGCATAAGTTTGAACCGGAGGAATCTTCATTACCTGAGAACTCTATATTAAATTGAGCTAAAGTATCATAGGCATTTAAAAGATGATGTTTATTAAAAAAATAAAAATAGATGGTGATAGACTAAAGTTTAGCATAAGGATTCCAATATTTTTTAGATTTCATATTTGTTGTTTATTCGTTTGTTGAGTAACATTTGATGATTTATCATTAATGTAAGAATCGTATTGTCTGCAGAGACTCAATCATATCATATAATTTATGAGAGATACCTACAGTTGAGAAGTCCATGAACATTAAAGACTTAATCTCAGAAGTAGTTAGTCCATCCTCTTGTAAATTTGCAAGTAATTGACAGTATTCCTTAAGGTTATTAGTTGCATGGGGTTCTACGATTGACAAATATTGCAAGAAATTTGTTAATTCATCAGCTGTTAAATTCTTTTCAAAGATGTTATGACACGTGAATGTTAGTGGCAATAGCACCCTTTCTAAACAGTCAAAGAGCCCCTGTACAATGATGGATACATCTTGATTTGTTTCAGGTTTTACAGCATTTTCTATTATAGCTAATGCCTCCTTTTGATTAGGAGTGTCAAGTATAAATACCAGATAATTTAGAGCAAGCTTTAGGTTTTCACAAATTTCTGCAAGTTGTCCCATAGTATATTCAGAGCCAGGTGGGAGAGCCGTTAAACATGTTGCTCCAGCATCTACGGGGGAAGTGGTACTCGTACAAGGCATACCGTCAAAATTGACAATATTTATTGCATTGACTAATGCATTAAGGAGAATATCCTGCTGTGATGAATTCAAGAATCCTAACCAATTTTTTATACATTCTTCACAGATTACGTAATCATCAGGTAATTCCAGTATTCCTGGAGAACCTACCCTATCTTGAAAAGTAGGATCATCTATTGCAAATACTTGCCTTGATAAAGTTGAAATCGGTGCTAACAAAAACATAATTATCAATGAGAAACATAATATAGATTTTTTGTGCATTAATTAGTTGTTATCTTATTATTATATTAGCATACGGGCGCATTTTTATTGATCTTAATTAGAAAATTTATTTTGATTCAACTACTATAAAATTATTAAAAATCTATTATAAGAGAAACATTATAAAGCAGTTAAATTTTAGATAGTTTTAGTATTGTTATTATAATTTTTTACCGATATATTATAAGATATATATTTACTAATTCTTTTTGATTCAGATCTTGAGCAAATTACAATTATTCGTAAATCAACCTCAACAAGTGGCATCATACAAATACTTTTTTTTCTTAATTCCCATTGTTTTCTCAATATTTTTTTTTGTTCACTAACTATTGGATTAACTCGCATTATTACACCAAAGTAAAAAGATATACAAAAAGAATTTTGAATATAGGAAACATAACATTAAAACTATAGAGTATTGATCTGTGTAAGAATTAAAATTATTAACTCATTTTGAATTTTTTTCCTGCTTATTGGATTACTTGCAAGGTTCAGTATTTCACCATATATTTTTGATTCTTCAGGAAATACAATTATTTTTTTGCTCATTAAACTTTTACTTATTTAACTATGCATAATAATTATAAAAGAATTGTGAGAAATAGAATCAAAATATAAATATTAAATGGAATCTATCCAATAAAAAACTTAATTCTAATTTTTTACAAATTTGATTGTTCATAATAATTATCTAAACTATATTTTCAAAATTATTATCAAATTCTGATAACTTTTTTGTAATTTTGTTGGTTGAAAGTACAGTATATTAAATGAAGTTTGAAGGTATTTTTTAGAAGCATATACATATACAATTCAGGTTAAATAATTTAGGCTTGAACAATAAAAATAGAAAGAGGTTAATCAAATCTATACAATTTGCTGTAAGATGTCTTTAATTTTACTTATTTTTCTTTCATATTTTTCTTTCATATATTTTAGTATCCGTCTATCCACTAGTGGTAGTGCTTTTACGCCGTCCTTAGCAACTGTTATATTAAAACCATTTAAGAAAGCATCATATACAGTATGCTTAACGCAAATATCAGTATGAATACCGGTTACTACAAGAAAATTTGCACCTTGTCCTTTATAAAAAGATTGGAGTAACTCTTTTAGTTTTGTTTTAAAAAATGCACTATAGGTATTCTTTGTTATTATATGATCGTTGGACATTGGCTTTAATTCATTAATAATCTGTGCTCCAAGAGTACCTTTCATGGCATGTTTTCCCCAAATTTTTAATTCCCTGTCCTCTGGAAGGTGAGAATCATTGCAATATATTATTGGAACATTATGTTGTCTAGCAAAATCAAGTAATTTTTGAATATTTGGTATAATTTTTTCAACTCCTTCAAGTCTTAATTTTCCATTAACAAAATCATTTAACATATCTATTACCAAAATAGCAGGTCTATCACTCATAAATTTCTCATATTAATAATAATGATTATTTTATATTTATTCGATTACTCTTTATTAATTAAATGATTTCTTTTTTTAATTCTTTTATTATCTTTTGTAGTTTTCTACTTAAATAAATAGGATATTTTACTTTTTCATGACCTATTTTTTTAAATCTCTTAGGCATAGCAGATATTTGTTTTTGATGGTATTTTTTTATTTCATGTAAAGTTGGCAATTTTTGTATTAATTGGCCTTCTTTTAAATATTGCAAAAGAAGGGGAGTTGCATTGTCTATTTTCTCTTCTTCTAAAACAATGATATCTTTTACAAACAGATTATTTTTTTCAAACCTAAATACTTGTTTTGGACAAGGATAAGAAATCTTATTAATTGATGTTTTCATTTTATGGAATATTTCATATTGATTTGTGGTTTTAGAATATTGTTTAATATCTACCAGTTTATAGACTCCATTTAAACTAGGTTCGTCTCTTGAAGTTGATAATTCTGTTCCTACTCCAAAATAATCTATTGGTGCTTTTTTGTATTTTAGATCTTTTATTATATATTCATTTAAATCTCCACTAACCATAATCTTAGTTGTCTTATACCCTTCTTGATCCAATAATTTCCTGATATCTTTACTTAAATTCAAAAGATCACCACTATCTATTCTTAATCCTTTACATTTTATTTTATTTTGTATTATCTTTTTCACGGCTTTGATACTATCATATGTGTCTATTAATAAAAAACCATCAGGAAATATTTTTATAAATTCTTTAAATGCTATTTCTTCTCTAATAAAGCTCATAATAAATGAGTGAGCCATGGTTCCACTGCTTGGAATGCCAAATTTGTATGATGCTAATGTATTGGATGTTCCAGTACAGCCAGCTATGAAACTTGATCTACTCGCTAACAATGCTGCGAGTGGTCCATGAGCTCTTCTAAAACCAAATTCAATTATTGGAGTTCCCTCTGCAGCATTAACTATTCGGGATGCTTTTGAAGCAATGAGAGTTTGAAAATTTATTATCGATAAAATCAAAGTTTCGACTATTTGTGCCTCCACAATTGGTGCTTCTATTCGTAGTAGCGGTTCATTGGCAAAAATTATAGAGCCTTCAGGGACTGCCCACATATTACCAGTAAACTTCAAATTTAAAAGATAATCAAAAAATTTATCATCTGCTCTTTTGAAAATATCGTGAGTTTTTAAAAAGATAAGATGTTCAGCCTTAAATTTTAAATTTAAAAGATATGCTATAGCCTGTTCCAATCCTGCTGCAACTAAGTAGTTTCTATTCTTTGGAAGAGTTCTTATAAACATTTCAAATGTGGCTAGTTTATCACTTTGATTTGCAGCAAAATATGCAGACGCCATCGTTAGTTCGTAAAAGTCAGTACTCAAAGAAGAATCATTATAAAATTGATCTAATTCAGACAAATTTATTTGTACTATGATATAAAACAGATAACGATTAAAATATTTTGGAAAAAAAGAAATTTAATTAATAACCTTCTAAAATGTTAAAAGTATACAAATATTAGATAGTATGAGACGGTTATGATAATAATAATAATAATAATAAATTATATAGCTTAAATAACATTACTTTAATACTAACACTAATCATCCAAATCTAATAAAAATCTAGTTGAGTACAACCTATTGACATCCATAATATTAATTTGTATCTCTGAAAAGGTATTTTGTTATATTGTGGTTAATTTATTAATTTCGCTATGAAAGAAATTGTCATTCTATTTTGAAACATATGAATAGTAATCAGCAAGTATGTTTCACATTCCCTTCCACCGGGTGTTTGTAACAATTTTCAAGTTGACTAAATTATGTAATTTCAACAGGAAGTCTTTTAAGTATTAGTAGTTTCATTAGATAGAATTGACAGGTAATTTCGGGAATGATGATTGTATGTCCACTTGTAAATGGATGGTATATGACGTAATAATCAGATATATACTTTGCTTAAAGATGTAGGAATATACTACTAATTACTAATCACTAATTGTGTCTTTCATAATATATTCAATTAATTCATCCAGATTGGCGCTAGCCATACAACACACCTTATCTGCTCCACCATAATACAACAAAAGTTTTTTATCAATTACTACTGCACCAGTTGGAAAAACAACATTGTTAACATCGCCTTTTTTTTCATAATCTTCCTCTGGTTCTAAGATCGGTTGTTTCGTTCTAGCAATAACCTGTCTAGGATCCTTGAGGTCTAAGAGGGCTGCGCCAACGCGGTAAATTCTATCTATACTTACCCCATGATAAAATAAAAGCCAACCTTTTCTTGTTTTAATAGGTGAGGGACCTGTTCCAATTTTGAGGTTCTCCCAAGATTGTTCTGGCTTTAAAAGTATTATAGAATTATGTAAAGAAGTTACTGAATTAGTTATACTTAACCAAATATCACGTCCTATTGTTTTAAGATTCAGATCAGTACTACTATCTGGCCTATGTAGAATGAGGTAATACTCTTCTTTATTATTATCTGCATTATTGTTAGAAACATTGTAATCTAGCTTAAATTTTTCGGGAAAAAATGTAATCCCTTTGTTATAATTAAAATTTTTAGTGATTATACCTATCTTATTAAATTTATTGTAGTCTTTTGTTACCGCTAAAGCAGAAAAAACTTTAGGATAACTTTTTACATAATCAGAGAGAACTACATATGTAATAAAAATTTTGTCGCAAATCTGTGTTGCACGAGGATCTTCTATTCCATATGTTTCGTACTCTTCTGTTGGAAAAATGGCAGGATTATTACGTCTTGTAAAATTATAACCGTCAGTGCTACTTGCATAACCTATTCTAGAAATATAATGATCATATTCTCCAATTGCTCTATATAGCATATGAACAGATTTGCCATCACAAGACGCAGTACAATTAAAGACGGCCTGGGATTCCCACCAGTTATCTTTATTGGGAGTAAGAATAGGATTTTTTGAATATCTCCTAAATATAGTCAAAGTCAGACTAATTGTTATTTGAAGTAGTATTTAATTAGTGTTAAAAAACTATATTTTATATAATATTCAGTATATTTTTCACTATCAGATTTTTCTGAATTGAATAGTAAAATATTTCTACTATTTAGTATCACTCTATACAATACAATACATTTTATTCATCTCTCTAAATAATCATATTGAACAATTCCATTTTAATAAACTGATACCAATTATCAGGATATTATTACTTTTTTAAATTTTGAGAAAATCAATTTATTCTATAAGTAAACATAAATATTTATTATTGGAATGAAAAAAAGGGTTAATAATTGATTAATAATGTAACTAATTATTATTCTATATTAATTTGTCTACCTTTTGGTTTTTGTTGTTCTTTCTTTTTGAAGGTTAGTTCAAGAACCCCATTGTTATAATTTGATCTTGCATTCTCTATATCAATATCTTCTGGCACTTCTATTTTTTTATGATACTTTCTATTGGGATCTTCACTCATTATTTCTACATATTTATCATATGCATTAACTTTAATTTTCTCTTTACTTATTCCAGGCATTTCTGCTACAATTCTGACTTCATTATCTGTTGATGAAATATCGATTAAAGGTTCTCGTTCAGCTGAAAGTGATGGTTGTTCAAAGGATCCCATTTCACCAACAGGAGATTTTATGTTACCAAATTCTCTTACTTTCGGTTTTCCATCCGGACCTATTGTCATGGAGTAACCGTATACTATTGGGCCGACTTGTCTAACTTTTCCTCCTTCTGGAGTTTCGTATTCTTTAATTAGTTCTTTTGGTATTTTATTTTCAATATTCTTAAATTGTTCAGAAAAGGATCTTTCTGCCTCTTTCCTCATTTCATCAAATTCTCTAAATATATCATCAAAATTCCATCCACTACCAAATCCTCTCCCTTCACGTCTTCCACGTCCTCCTCCTCCTCCTCCTCGACCACCAAACAAATTTCTGAAGAAGTTATATGGATCTATGTCGTTTGGAAAGCTCATGTTATAAATAATTAGTATTTTGTTCTATATTAGGATGTCGTATATTTACTATTTAAACCTAAACTTTTAAAATACTCTACCAAAATACTAAAATTTCCTTTTTTTATAATTCATTGGTTTATTATTCTAAATTTTGGTTAGAAGAATAATTGCTAATCTGATTTCGAAAAGTTAAGCTTTATAACCTCGTAATTAATTCCTTTTGAATACCTTATAATTTAATAGTTATTTTATTTTGTTTATGTTTCTATATCTTTATAGGTTTCAAATCTATGAAATTTTATTGCCTCTTTTATAATAGTAAATGAAACCTGCTCCGCCATTTTACTAAGTACTCCGACATCATCTTTATAGTCATCAAAAGAAGAATGATTTTTATTTCCCAGATAAACTTCTTTAATTCTATAACCATGAACTACTGCTTCAATTAAAAACCAAACGTCTATACCCCATCCATCCGGAGCAATATTCTTTAACATATATTTCCATAGCGAAATATTAGCACAAACTTCTCCGCTTAGTGGTTGTTCAATATGAGATAATTCAGGAAAGAAAATCCGTAACATAGGTTTTGCAATAAGTTTTGTCACAGCAGCATCTCTAGGATGTCTTTGATAGAATCCTCTTGTCATATCAAATCCTCCCCCCTCTATTACAGGTTTTGCCAAGTCATCCACCCAAGCGGGCGTTATATTTTTTATATCAGCATCCAAAAAAAGTACAGCCTTATAGGTATTGATCACCTCCTTAGAATTATTATTACGATTTATTGCCTCCATCAAACCTTTTTTCATAGCGATTCCTTTACCAGGAAATTTTTTTAAAGATTGTTGAATTGTCTTAACTCCTTCCATATTAGTTGTAATTTTGACTGTATCATCACTTGAAAAACCATCAACTACTATAATATCTGGCTCAAAATAACTCTGTTTTATATTGACCAAGAGATTCTTAATTGTACTTGCAGAATTTTTGGTACATACAATAACAGCTAATTCTGAAGAATTATGTGCAAAGGACTTATTTGTAGGTTCATTATTGTAATTATGTTTTTTTGATGAATTTTCCAATTTGTATTACTTATGCTTCAGTGATATTTAGGTATTGATTCCATAACTTTGATCTAAGTTACTTTTTTATAGAATCATTATATCGAGAAAATTTTGATTGTTAAAATTTTAGATGCTCATTTGAACTTCTATTATATGGTTACAATTTATTTTTAAATATAAATTCATAATCAAGAATAAATTAACCTATACCGACATTATTTTTCTAAATATATTTATAGAATGCTCATTTTCAATTTGAGATAGTTTAAATAATTTATTAAATAGACTGTATGAATAGAATTTTAGATTAAATGTATTAATTTTTAAACGAGATTTTACTTGTTATCTTCTTTCCGAATCTTATAAATTAGATAGTCTTAAATTATATTTCCTATTAGTATATAATATGATTGCATAGTGGTTACATATCATTACTAGAAAGAATTCTCTATCATATATTGAATCGATAGTAATACTTAATAGATAATCTATAATATTGTTAATAATAATTTGATTAACATTAACGAAAAAGAGGCCGAAACGACATTAATTGACACAATCATGACCCCTCTTCCGTTAGTAGTGGCTAATTCTTCCGATTCTATTTTTGTAATATCCAATTTAATGAAAGAAAGAAAAGTAGGTTCAATAATAATTATTAATCAATATAACCAAAACTATCCTATTGGAATAATAACGGAAAGAGATATTGTGAGAAGGGTAATATCAGATAATAAAGATCCCAAACATACGAAAGCAATGGAGGTAATGTCTACACCATTAATTACTACTGAAACAAATACTTATGTATCTGATGTATCCGTAAAAATGGTAAATAATAAAATTAGGCGATTACCTGTAGTTAAAAGTAAGACATTATCAGGAATCGTAACTATAACAGATATAATTAAATACTTTCATGAAAAAAACAAAGAGAACGATTATCTTTCAAAAGCTATGATCAGATATGGTAAATACTGGGAAGAATAACATAATAAATCCTGTAATACCGAATTTCTTATAATTGATTATATTGATTTGTGGTTATCCTGGAGTTGGAAAAACCACAGTAGCTCATGCCCTTGCTCCTTTGATAAATGCTGTAGTTTTATCAACAGATAAAATTAGAAAAGAATTGATTGACAAACCCACTTATGGGGAAGAGGAAAAAAGAACAATATATAAAATATTCTTCTTGATAGCTAAATATCTTCACAATGCTAGAGTAAATTGTATTCTTGATGCTACATTTTATAATCAAAAATCTAGAGAGGAGGTTATAACAAGATTGAATTTGAGAAATGACCAATATAAAATTATTGAATGCATTTGTCCATAAGAATTAGTCCTATCCAGGATAACGGAGAGAAAAAATGATTATTCTGACGCAAATATATCTATTTATAAGATGATAAAAAAAATTTATGAACCAATTAAAGAAAAACATATAACAGTAGACACAAGTCAATCTCTAAAGAAGACTATAACGGAAGTTGTAAATAGACTCCTAAATAATGAACTTTGATCAACAAAATATCATCCTTAACTTAAAAAAAAGTACTGCTTATTCTCATTCTGTAGATAGGATTAAAGTTTTAGAGACGCATATTTCGTGGATTTTACTTACTGGTCCATTCGTATATAAAATTAAGAAAGAAGTAAAATTTGGTAAAATTCTTGATTTTTCCACAATTGGCTTGAGAAAAAAATTCTGTGAGAAGGAATACAAATTAAATAGATTATTGTGTGGAGATATGTATCAAGGTGTTGTAAAAATCATGCAAATAAATGGTATAATGAGATTTGCTGACTTAAAAGAAAGAGGAAAACCTTTGGAATATGCTGTTAAAATGATAGAAATTCCACAAAGGTTTAGGATGGACAATTTAGTTAAATCAGGAAGTATAAATAAAAAAACAATAAAATCCTTAGTAAGTATTCTTGTTAAATTTCATAATAATGCTCAAACAAATAACAAAATTTCAAAGTTTGCAGTTCCACAATGTTTGAAAAAAAAATTTGATGAGAATTTCGAAACACTTGCCAAACTTGGAAAAATTGATTCGATCTTTCAATTTAAATTGAATTCATTTTTAAAAGATAATTACCAATTATTTAATTATCGTATAAAAGAATCAAAGATTCGGGATATTCATGGAGATCTTTATCTAAAGAATATTTTCATT
>Ga0111538_10014783_pt1 | contig 10280 bp, 15 predicted proteins | sample SoiMethybrSBSTD1_FD_79669 | JGI IMG/M metagenome (GOLD analysis project Ga0111538, IMG submission 79669) | Bulk soil microbial communities from a Populus tree surrounding site in Tennessee, USA - Soil MetaG P. TD hybrid SBSTD1 (version 2)... | ecosystem: Environmental > Terrestrial > Soil >... | reverse complement strand
GATTTGGCCCCCATCGCTGTACGACAAGGAAAACCACGCGATCTTCGCTACCCTGTCGCCGACCGCGATCAGAGACATCCGACCGTTTCGGCTCCGACGCAAGCAAATACCTGACACCTCGCGAAGTGGTACGTGGACCACGCGGCGCACTCGCAGTCGGCTTTTGTTCGGCTTACCGTTTCTCGCCATAGGAGAGGGGTCTCTGCGCAGCGAAAGACAGACTCCACTATGCTCGAGGCAAGATCGAGTTGGACCCAAGTCCAATGTCCGCTTTGGTCAAAAGCGGACATGTGCGCCGCGAACGGTCATGTCCGCTTTGCCCCCGAAAGCGGACATGTGCATTGCACTAGCTCATGTCTGCTTTGGGCCAATAGCGGACATCGGCAAGTTATTCGATCACCTGATCGGCAAGTGTGATCACATCGGGCGGAATTGTTAGGTCTAACGACTTGGCGGTCTTTAGGTTGATGAGCATTTCAAACTTTGTCGCCTGTAAAACAGGCAGATTGCCAACTTGTTCGCCCGATAAGATACGACCTACGTACACTCCAATCTGGCGATAGGCATCCAACATATCCGTGCCGTAACTGACGAGACCGCCAGCTTCGACGTACTCGCGATGTGGGTAAATCGCGGGAAGCGAAAGCTGTGCTGCCTTAGCCACGATTTGATTACGTCTAGCTAACAGAAAAGGGTCGGCTTCTACCGAGATTGCTTCCACTTTCTGCTGTTTTAGCTGATTGAATGCCGCGTCGATGTCGCCTTCGGAGCCGCCCTCGACAACGACCACCTTTTTCCCCAATGCTTGCGCGGTATCCTGTGCATCCTTCGAACTACGGACAGTACTCGGATTGTTGGGATTGACTAAGAGGCCAATGATACCCGCTTTAGGGACAAATTTGCTTAGCAAGTCGAGCCGCTTTCCCGACATGGCGAACAGCATAAGGTTCACGCCACTCGCGTTGCCGCCGGGCTGATTTAGGTTTGGTACGAGGCCGAGTGATACAGGATCACTGGCAGCCGAGAAAACAATTGGAATGGACGGAGTTGCCGCTCTCGCTGCTTGTGCGGCTGGTGGAGCAATTGCCACGATTACTTTCGAAGGTAGACGAGCCAGTTCATTTGCTAGACGGGGTAACTGTTCATAACGCCCATCCGCCCACCTAGCCTCGACAACAATGTTCTGCCCGACGAAGAACCCCTTGTCCCTCAACCCAATGAAAATAGCATCAACGAACGGCTTGTGTGGTGCCGCAGACGTACTGCTGAGCAGGCCGACGATAGGCATCGCCTGCTGCGCGTGCGCCGAGAGCGGCCAAACGGCTGCTCCGCCGAGAAGTGTGACAAAATCGCGCCGCCTCATCGTCGCCCCCGAGGCTCTGACAGCAGACCGTAGCAACTTTTACGTTTGCTCAGGAAGGGGCCGATGTCCGCTTTGGGTCAAAAGCAGACATTTGCGGTGCACAAGCTCACGTCCGCTTTACCCCCGAAAGCGACATTGATTGCGTGTTTCGGCATGTCTGCTTTGGGCCAAAAGCGGAGGCTCGCCAAACATTTCGACATCCAGACCTTACACAGATGGAAAAAACAAAGCCCCGGCAGCGGTCGGCCCAGCCGATCATTTCCCTTATCTGGGCGCGCGCTGGATTATGATGACATCGCTGCGTCGGCCGCCTCAGCGGCCCGTCGCCTCAGCAGGTCGTGTTCGCGTCTGTTCCCCGCCAGCGCCGCGGCCGCTTCGAACGCGGTCCGCGCCTCCTCATAGCGGCCGAGCTTGTAGAGTAGGTCGCCTCGAACGCTCGGTAGCAGGTGATAGCCTTTGAGCCCCGGCTCGTGCACAAGGCGGTCCACGATCGTCAGCGCCACTTCTGGGCCTTCGGCCATGGAAATGGCAACGGCCCGGTTGAGTTCGATGATCGGCGAGCGCACGGCTGCCATCAGCTCCGCATAGAATCCGGCTATGCGCGACCAGTCGGTATCTCCCGGCGTCATCGCTTGGGCGTGGCAGGCAACGATGGCCGCCTGGAGGGCGTAGAAGCCGCCCGCTCCGCCAAGCTCGCACGCTCGCCGGAGCGCCTGCATCCCCCGCCGGATCTGGAACTGGTCCCAGAGCGCGCGGTTCTGGTCCAGCAAGAGGATTGGCTCGCCCGCTGCGTCGGTACGCGCCACTGTGCGCGAGGCGTTCAGCTCCATCAGGGCGAGCAGTCCATGGGCTTCGGGCTCGTGCGGCGCGATGGCGGTGAGCACACGGCCCATGCGAAGCGCCTCATCGCAAAGCTGGGGGCGCAGCCAATCGTCGCCGCGCGCCGCAGCGTAGCCTTCATTGAAAACGAGGTAGACGACTTCCAGCACCGATGAGAGCCGTTGGGAGAGCTCCTCGCCGCACGGGGTCTCATAGGCCAACCCCGATTCCGAAAGAGTCCGCTTTCGCGCGTACAATGCGTTGAGCGATCGTCGCGGCTGGCAACAGAAAGGCTCTGGCGATCTCCTCAGTCGTTAAGCCGCAGATCATCCGCAACGCCAGAGCTGCGCGGGCCTCGCGCGACAGAAGTGGGTGGCAGGCGGTGAAGATGAGCCGAAGCAGCTCATCGCCGATGTCGTCGTCCCAGGGCGGAATCCAGATCGGGCATGGCCTGCCGCTCGGCCTCCATCTCCCGGGTGACGATCCCGTGCTTGCGCTCGAGCATTCGGTCGCGACGCAAATGATCCAGGGCCCGGCGCTTGGCGGTCGCCATCAGCCATGCGCCGGGTTTTTCTGGAACGCCTGTCGCGGGCCAGTGCTCGAGGGCGGCCAACAGAGCGTCCTGCGTCAGCTCCTCGGCTAGCGATACATCGCGCAACATCCTCGCCAAGCTGGTGATTAGCCGGGGCTGTTCGATCCGCCAGACGGCCAGGATCGCACGATGGACGTCGGCGGCCGTCATGGACGCCCACTGTGTCTGCTGGCCTCTCGTTTCAAGCGCCGGCAAACATGCGAAGCTCGCACGTCCCTTCCCAGCCCGGCATCAAGTCCTTGTGGAGTTGCATGAATTCCTTTGCCGACGCCACGGCTTCCTCCTTGTCGCGGAGTTCGAAGATTGCGTAGCCGCCAATCACTTCCTTAGCCTCAACGAAAGGGCCATCGACGACACTAAGCTGGCCGTCCTTAATGCGCACCTGCGCGCCCATGGCCAGCGGCATCAGCCCGCCATTATCGAGCATCCGCCCGGCCTTGATCTCCCGCTCCGCGAGTTTGTGCATCGCCTCCAGGAGTTCCGGCGTCGGAGGTCCAGGGTGGGCGGATGTGACGATATACATGAAGCGCATATGAGAACTCCTCCTAGGGCGAGCGGCGGGCGTCATCGCCGCCGAACCGTCTCGCTTATTAAGTCGACGAACCAGCCCCCCGGCGGATCGACATGCGCCTTATATAAAATTGCGTCCGCACTCCAAAGAGGATCCGCGAGTGAACAGCTGCCGGAAGGGCCATGTCCGGGATAGCGCAGACTGCTACGCCGGTTGGCGGCGATGTCCGCTTTGGGTCAAAAGCAGACATGAACGCATGCCGGCATGAATGTCCGCTTTACCCCCAAAAGCGGACATTCTGGGCCGTCAATTGCGATGTCTGCTTTACCTCCAAAGCCGACATTCGTAGCTGCGAGCGGTATGTCCGCTAAGTGCCAACAGCGGACATGGCGCGGCGGCGATAAGTAACCGTTACCCGCCCGCGGCACACACGTCGAGGAAATCAACAAAATGTATGAGAGTAAGCCTCGACGCCTCGATGTTATCTTTGCATTCAGCAAGCGCCCTCGTGCCCTGAGTGAGTTCGCACGGCGACGTTCGCGAGCGGTTGGCTGCCTAAGGCGCTATACCGACGCGACAAAACCACCAGCGCGCTTGTTGAGCCAATCCGCCATGGCGTCGATAAACAGCTGCACGCGGCTTGGAAGCTGACGGCTCGAGGGAAATAGCGCGCAGACGGGCGCGGGGTCACTGTGCCACCCGGGAAGAATGTGGACGAGGCGGCCCGCTCGCAGGTCGGGCTCCACATCCACCCAGGAATTCATTACAAGTCCGCAGCCTGCGAGCGCCCAATCGAGCGCGATTAGGCCGCTATTGCTCCGCAGGCGGGACGCGGCCTGTACTTCAATCGCCTGCCCGTCGGAGCCTACCAGGCGCCAGTGCGTTCCGACCCCGCGGTAGTGTACGCAATCATGACTCTCAAGGTCTGCCGGCGTCATCGGCGTGCCACGGTGTTCAAGATATTTTGGCGCCGCCACCACAATACGGTAGTCGTCGATCAACTTGCGCATGACCAGTCGCGAGTCCTTCGGTGGACCGATCCGAACGACGACATCGACGCCCTCTTCAATGAGATCTACCATCCGGTCGGTTAGTCTGAGGTCGATCGAGATTTTGGGATGAGCGCTAACGAGGTCACGGCACACGGGGCTGACATGCGCGCGGCCGAACGCCACCGGCGCGCTCACACGCAGAAGTCCTTGCGGTTCCACCCGGCCGCTCGTTAGTGCAGTTTCGGCCGCATCGATCTCCGCAAGGATGCGCTGGGCTCTTTCATAAAGATCCTGCCCTTCTTCTGTCAGCGCAAGACGGCGAGTGCTGCGGGCGATAAGGCGTGCCTCGGCGCGGCGCTCCAGTGACGCGAGACGCTTGCTAACGACGCTGAGCGCCAAGTTCATGTCCCGGGCGGCTGCGGATAGGCTTCGCGCCCCCGATGCTGACGAAAGTCCGCAGTTCCTTGATGTCATCAAGCATGGGGACCTCCTGATATTTTCCATTTGGTGGATATTTCCTCCACCCGAACTGGGATTGTTTTCCGAGTCAAGAAGGGTCACGCTACGTCCAGGCTGACGGAGCCACTGATGGTCAGGTTTGCAAGGACGTCCTCACTTCTTGATCGACGAGAAGCTCTTCAGACCGTTGCCGCCACCGTTACAGTCGCAGCCGCGACCGGTGCTACTGCCCTGACCGGCGGCGCCGAAGCCGCAACACCATCCCTAAAAGCAACCGACCGCGCGGATCCCAGTCTCTGGCCGAACGGCGCCCGACTAGCAGTGAGTTTCTCGCTCATGTTCGAGGGCGGCGGTCAGCCGATCTCGGGCGCCGGTGGTGTGATCCCGGATCCCATCGAAAAGGGTGTCCCGGACCTGCCGACCAACGCCTTCTTTGCCTATGGTTATTATGAGGGCATCCCCCGCGTACTCGATCTAATGGATAAGCACGGGATCAAGCTCAGCTCATTCATGATCGGAAAGGCGGTCGAAATCTCCCCCGATCTTGCTCAAGAGATTGTGCGCCGGGGCCACGAGGCGGCCGCTCACGGCCGAGTGTGGGACAATTCGTACCAGCTCTCACGTGACGAGGAAAAGCGTTTCATCGCCGACAGCGTAGAGACGATCCAAAAGGTGACGGGTCAAAAGCCGATTGGCTGGAATGCCTACTGGATGCGCAACTCCATCTACATTCTGGAGACCCTGCAGGATCTCGGCTTTCTCTATCATATTGACGAGCCGAGCCATGATGAGCCGTTTATCGTTCCGGTGCGCGGACGGGATTTCGTAACCGTCCCCTATACCTTCCACATGAACGACATCGTCTCCTTTCCATTCGAAGGCTGGAATGCGGCCGCCTACGAGCAGTCGCTGCGCGATGAGTTTGATCAGCTTTACGAGGAAGGCGCGCATCGACGGCGCATGATGGTGGTGAGCCTGCACGATCGCACCTCCGGCCACGCCAATCGGGTGCGCAGTCTCGACCGATTTTTGACTTACGCGCGCTCTAAGCCTGACGTTTGGTTTGCGCGTAAGGACGAGATAGCGCGCTGGGCTCTCTCCAATCGAAACGCGACGCCGGTGGTTAAACGTGGCCACCCAACAGTTACCGGACTGCCGGGTTCGACCGCCTGACGTTAGAGCGACGGTGACTGGGCGCAAAGCAGGATCAGGACACTTCTATCTCGAGGAACGGGTGCAATGAGCATTAATGACTACGCGCGCTGGCTAAGCCGCGTGACATTGGCCGTCGCGATCATCATGGTCGGATGGGGCTTGAGCGTCGTGCTGAGCCAACCCGTCACCTCGTGGTTTACCGTATCGATCACGATTTGGATGGCGTTACTGCTGATAGCCGCTTTTTGGCAACTGCGTGGCTCCTTCATTGCCATTGCGGCGTTGGCGCTGGCCACCGCGGTGGTTTCGCGCTTGTTCAGCATTCTGCGTTTGAACCCGCCGGAGAGCATCGCCGGTTTGAGTGCTAATGATCTTGATAAGCTGGTCGCCACCGGTCCGGGTGTGCCGGGTTTTGAGCTTCTAGGTTGGTTGCTGGGCGTTCTTGTGTTTGCCCAATTTATCCTGAGGGCCGCATCTGTCTCGGCGGATTCGCGGGAAGTATCGCTCAATGAGTTGGCGCTGACTTTTATTCGAGCCTATGTCGGTTTGATGTTCGTCCCCCATTTTGGGAGTCACATCCTTGGCGGACCGTTTCAATTCAAGATCTACACACTCTATTTTGCGAGCTTGGGGATTCACATGCCCGCGGCACAGGTTGCGCTCGCGGGATCGATCGAGCTCATTTCCGCCATTGGACTTACATTAGGGCTCTTCACGCGCCCCGTAGCCTTGCTCGCATCGGTGTATTTGCTGATGTCGATGCTGTGGGGCGGACATTTTCAAATCGGATATGTCTGGGCGCTCCCGGATGGGGGCTACGAATTCGGCGTGTTCTGGGCCGCGATAATTGCGGTGTTCGCCGTGCTGGGGGGCGGCCAGAATTCGGTAGACCGGGAGCTGTGGCAGAGCGAGCCAGCCCGCCGCCTCCTTCCCGGTGTCGTACAGAAGGTCCTGGCGAGTTAGCTCAACTGGTGCAGGCACACGGTCATGTCTGTTTTTGACCCAAAGCGGGGCCATAAGTCACTTCATCGGACGAGGACCCTGAATCGAAACCGGTCATTCGAACATTGCTCGGGCGCGGACCTTAGATGGTTTCGAGCAGCGCCAGCGCATCATCAGGATCGACTTCCTACGTGCTGCAGAACGCCCTGACCTTGCGCGAAAGCGAGACCGCTAATCCGAAATCCGCCACAACAGAAGCTTCCGCAAGCATGGACGGCACCGCGTAATAGAAGGAGGCTCCATCATGGATCTGCAGCTGAAGGATAAATCAGCGCTCGTCACCGGCTCAACCGCGGGCATCGGTCTCGAGATCGCTCGCAAGCTTGCTGTTGAAGGGACCAAGGTGATCATCACCGGTCGCAACAAGACTAAGCTCGACCAGGCAGTCGACAGCATTCGCTCCTCGGGCGGCGCCTACGTAAGCGGCGTATTGGCGGATGCCGCGACAGAGGAAGGCGCCGCTGCGCTTGTGCGTGCAACGCCGAACGTGGACATCCTTGTCAACAATCTCGGCATCTATGAGATGAAGGACTTCGCGGCGATCACCGACGCGGACTGGCGCCGCTACTTCGAGGTCAACGTGCTGAGCGGAGCTCGACTGGCCCGGGCTTATTTCCCCGGCATGCTTGAGCGGAACTGGGGCCGTATCATCTTCATCTCCAGTGAATCGGGCCTCGTCACGCCTGCCGAGATGATCCACTACGGCATGACCAAGACGGCGCAGTTAGCCATCTCGCGCGGCCTCGCGGGACTGACAAAAGGTACGAAGGTGACGGTAAATTCCGTGCTGCCCAGCCCGACGCGTTCCGAAGGCATCATCGACTTTCTGAAAAGCCTTGCCAGTGATCCTGCAGCACCACCCGAGCAGATTCCCTCGAGGTCGCCCGCAGGGCACCGGGGGCCGAATTATTCCGCAGCGGCGGTGGTCACTACGACGTCTACGAAGGCGGAGCAAGCTTCGCCGACGTGCTGCGAACGGAGGTCGACTTCCTCCACCGCCACGCGAAAACCGCGGCCCAAAAGGCGTCCTGATATCCCTCCCGGACGAGTTCCGGAGGTTCGGCGAGGCCAACTATCTCGCCTTCATCCAACTTTTATCGATCTGTGCACCAAGAGCAGACATTGATCCAATTGGAATGTCCGCTTTGGGCCAAAAGCGGACATTCGGTTTTACTGACCAAGGCGCACAGCCGAAGTCGAAAACGCCTGATCGGCCGACTCTTGAATACTACCGAGCGCAACTGCACCTATGATCGCGATGGCGATTGCCCCAATGCATGCAAAGACGAAGGCTCTCATGACCAGCCCTCTTTGTGTTTGCGCAATGGCTCGATCAGGATATCCCGTAAGTGGCTTTACAGCCACTGTCCAATCGCCGAAGGTCCGCCGACGGTGCATACTAAGAGATGGTTGCTGCCTGTCCCCTCAGGCCGCCTATTGATAGACCTCTAACGACAAATTCTGTCGCGGCAGATGCTTTACATCGATTGCCGCTTCCAAAGAGGCTACGTCCACAGTTGTACTCGCCATAGAGCGCGATAGCGTCGTCTGTGAGTAGGGCTGATGACCGAATAGTATTCCCACAAAAAGAGTACAAACCGGAATTGCTGTACCGTAGAAAATTCTGCGCACGAGGTTCGCTCGCGCGGGGATTGAGACCATATCGGCTGTTGAAATGTGTGCCGCCTCGCGTCTAGCGCCTTCTGCACACTCATTGATCTGATCAAGATATGGGCGGATGGCCACGCCGAGAGGCGATAACTTTGCTCCATTTTTAGTTCGGTGAAATAAGTCACCACCGAGTTCTTCTTCGAGACGCTTGATCGCGTTGCTTACAGACGGCTGAGATACCCCGCAACGTTTGGCCGCTCGTGTGAAGTTCTTCTCTTCGCAAAGTGCGAGGAAATAACGAACTTGATTTGTCTCCATTTGCGGGCCGCCTTTCGCCTGCGAGAGCCAAGTTATCCTACGTTAGGCTAGTCGAGTGGTATATGCGGACTGTGTCGGCCGTCACAAAAAGGAGCATTTTCCGGTAGCTGGGGTTGATTTCGTAGCGCTGAGTTCCACGTCCGCTTTCCCTTCGAAAGCATCAGTGGGAAGGCGCTAAGAGCCAATGTGTGACTATTTCCCAGCCCACTCGATTAGCGCGTCTGCCGGACGAAATACTCGTCTGCCCTGATGGTCAGGGGAGAGGTGTGAAAGTCGGCCTCCCCTGTCAGGTACATGTCTTGGACGAAGCTGGGGCCGCTGCTGCCCCCGTACGTGGCCAAGCCGGTCCAGGTGATGTGCGCGGTGCGGGGCGATTGCTCGCCGCGGCTGATCGCGAGAACCTGGGAGTTGATCCTGTTTCCCGTGACGGCGTAGAAGAACTGCGTCGAGTGGTGCTCGTAGACACGTCCCCGGAAGGGGGTCAGATAGAGCTTGTTGACCATGAACCAGGTTTGCTCGACGGGGTCGTCGCCAGTCCTGTGATCCCTCACCGTCACGGTCGCCAGATGTCCCACAACGAGGACCCAATTCCGGTCGAGGTCGGGGCCGCGGTAAAGCCACTCGGCGTCGGCTTCCTGCTGGGGCGTGACGTTGGCCAAACCGTACCAGACCCGATCTACCGGGCAGCCGACCGCACCCACCGGCCGCACGCAGTCCAGCGACTGCGGTGGCAGCGGTTCGACATACAGTGTAGGCCCGGATTTATACACGGTGGCGACGATATCGCGGATCTGCGCAGGACCCTCAGGACCCTGTGTGAGCACGGTGATTATTCCTCAAGCCACTCTCGGATCAGCTTACACCTAATGGCGCTCGCCCAGCGGTAATCGACCCGGGCATTTTGGCCAATAGTCCACGCAACAATGCCGCTTTGGGTCAAAAGCAGACATATGCAGCGCAACAAGTCATGTCCGCTTTGCCCCCAATAGCGACCGCGAAAGCGGATATTTGCGCTTCGTCATGTCCGCTTTACCCCCGAGAGCAGACATGTGCGGTGCAACTAGGGATGTCCGCTTTGGGCCAATAGCGGACCCTAAGGCGTTGACCAACGCCGAGACAACTAATCTCTACTTGGGTTTCCGTTCTCTCGGATGTGTGTCAACCAAGATTTTAAGCGATAACAGAACGGAGACGCAGCTCGTGAGCATGAAGACGGATACACCAACGGCAAAATGGCCAGCCGCTGGCTCGAAAAGTGTTGCAAGCGCAACCATTAGCAAGAAGATCGCAGTCAGCGCTTGGATGGAGAAATATAACTTGGCCATTACCGGAAATGGCGCATCTGTCACCACGCGTCTTATTAGCGGCCAAGACACAGTGAAAACGGCAATCAAAATAGCTGCTGTCAAGCTTGAAACACGCCTTTGTCCGCTTTGGTCCAATTGCGGACAAACCGCG
>Ga0111538_10014782_pt1 | contig 10280 bp, 7 predicted proteins | sample SoiMethybrSBSTD1_FD_79669 | JGI IMG/M metagenome (GOLD analysis project Ga0111538, IMG submission 79669) | Bulk soil microbial communities from a Populus tree surrounding site in Tennessee, USA - Soil MetaG P. TD hybrid SBSTD1 (version 2)... | ecosystem: Environmental > Terrestrial > Soil > Tree... | reverse complement strand
CGTCCTGCGTTAGCCGCTGAGAGCGATGGCGTATCGTCGCTTCCGGCTTACCGCTCGTCCGCCCGGGGCTCCGGCCGTAGCGTGCGGTGCATGGACCGCACGACGACAACCGGCGACCTCGACGAGCCCCGGCGCGGCAGCTTCGGGGCTTCGATCCTGGGGCCGCGGAACCGGCCGGTCGAGGCGGCGAACCCGGATCTACTCGCATCTCCGTTCACGGACGCCGGGACGCTGCCCAACCTGAAGTTCTCCTTCGCGGCGGCCGCAACCGGCTGCTCCCGGGCGGCTGGGCGCGCGAGATCACGATGCGGGAGCTGCCGATCGCCACGGAGCTGGCGGGCGTGAACATGCGCCTGAAGCCGGGGGGGATCCGCGAGTTGCATTGGCACAAGGAGGCCGAGTGGGGCTACATGCTCGCCGGCCGGTCGCGCATCACCGCGGTCGACCAGGACGGGCGCAACTTCATCGACGATGTCGGCGCGGGGGACATCTGGAACTTCCCGGCCGGCATCCCGCACTCCATCCAGGGGCTCGAGGAGGGCTGTGAGTTCCTGCTCGTCTTCGACGACGGCAACTTCTCGGAGAACGAGACCTTCCTCATCACCGATTGGTTCAAGCACACGCCGCGGGACGTCCTCGCGAAGAACTTCGGCGTGCCCGAGGCCGCGTTCGCGCGCATCCCGCAGGACGTCGACCACGAGCGCTACATCTTCCCCGGGCCGATGCCCGGCCCGCTCCGCGCCGACGCGGTCGAGGCGCCGGCGGGGGCCGTGCCGCAGACGTTCAGCCACCGCCTCATGGCGCAGGAGCCGGTGCGCGCGAGCGGCGGCTGGGCACGGATCGTCGACTCGTCGAACTTCCCGGCCGCCTCGACCATCGCGGCAGCCCTCGTCGAGGTCGAGCCCGGCGGGGTGCGGGAGCTGCACTGGCATCCCAACGCCGACGAATGGCAGTACTACCTCTCCGGGTGCGGCCGCATGACGGTGTTCGCTTCCGCGGGCAAGGCGCGGACGTTCGACTACCAGGCCGGCGACGTGGGCTACGTCCCCTTCGCGATGGGCCACTACATCGAGAACACCGGCGACGAGCCGCTGCGCCTCCTCGAGATGTTCCGCAGCGATCGCTTCGCCGACGTGTCGCTGACCCAGTGGATGGCGCTGACGCCGCCGGAGCTCGTGCAGGCTCACCTCGACCTGGACGAGGCGACGATGCGCGCCCTGTCCAAGGACAAGCCGGTGGTGGTCGGGACGTCGGGGCCGCCCGCGCGCTCGAAGCCGGCGGCGCTGCCCCACTGGCCGGGCGAGACCATCGCCGTCCTCGCCACCGTGGGAGACGAGCGTCCGTACGCGATCCCGGTGACCGCGCCGGTACGAGCCGGCGACCACCGGATCCTCCTCGCGCTCCACCACGATCGCGAGTCGCTCCAGCGGTTGCGGTCGCGCACCGAGGTCGCCCTGACGGTCCTCGCGGCGGGCAACGAGGCGTTCACCGCCCGCGGCCGCGCATCCGTCGTCGAGGACGCCATGCCCGGGGCGCCGGGGTGGGCCGCGGTCGCAATCGACGTCGCGGCGATCGACGATCACCGCCAGGGGAGCATGGCCGTCGAGGCGGGCATCGGCGTGCGGTGGACCAGCGACGCCGCGCTCACCGGCGCCGGCGAGCGCGTCGCGGCGCTCGCGGCGATGGCGGCGCTCGAACGGGGGAGGGACTTCTAGATGGCCGGCACGTCCGGCGCCGCGAGGCCGGCGGGGCTCGGCACGCGTTCCCGGCGCGCGCCGGGCGGCACTGTCGCCGTCACGACGCGCGACGCCCTGCTCGCAGGCCTGACGTTCTCCTCCGGGGCGGTCGACGCGATCGCGTTCCTCGCACTCGGGAAGGTCTTCACGGCCTTCCAGACGGGGAACCTGGTCTTCCTCGGCCTCGGGATCGCCGGCGCCGATGGCCATCACGTGGTCCGACCCGCACTCTCGCTCGTGTGCTTCGCCGCCGGTGTGCTCCTTGGCACCCGGATCGTGGGACGAGCGCATCGCACCGGCCCGGTGTGGGCCGGACGCGTCTCGGCGGCCCTGAGCGTCGGCCTCCTCGCGGAGGCCGCGTTCGCCGTCGTGTGGGCGTCGACATCCGGCCATCCCGGATCGGCGTCGACCGACGCGCTCCTGGCCATGTCCGCGCTCGCCATGGGACTGCAGAGCGCCGCGATGCTGTCGCTCGGCGTGACCGGGGTCTTCACCACCGCGGCGACCGCGACGGTGATGCGCCTTATGCGCGACGCGGCCGATCCGCGGACGGCGCCGGCCGGCGAGCGGTCGCGCTTCGCCGCGGTCCTCGTCGCGCTCGTCGCGGGCGCCACGGTGGGCGGCCTCATGCTCATTCACGCACGAACGCTCGCGCCGCTGCTCCCGCTCGTGGCGATGGCGGCGGTGATCGCGCTGGCGTCGCGGCGGTCGCGCGCGAGCCGGAGCCAGGACGACCCCGTGGTCGCCGGCATGCGAGGCGCCGCGGGGGAGCTCGGATCCTGATGCTGAACCTCCAGCGGCTCCACGCGGCCGAGCATCGGATCAAGCTGATCGACGAGGAGATCGTCGAGCTCGCCGCCGAGGGCTACATGGTCGACGTCGACCGCATGCTCGACGAGCGCCGCCGCCAGCAGCAGCGCCGCGACGCGCTGTGCCGCGTCGACCTTCCCGACGGCTGACGGCGCGCGCCGGTCGAGCCGACGCTACGTCGCCCGGATCGCAAGCGTGGCCGTCAGGGCGGTGGGGCCGCCGGGCGGGCTGTCGATCTCGAGCCCGCCCCCGAGCGCCGTGACGCGGTCGCGGATGCCGACGAGCCCGTGGTCGTCGGGGTCGGCGCCGCCGATCCCGTCGTCGCGGATCTCGACGCGCAACATCCCGTCGTCCACGGATGCCGTCACCTCCGCGGCGTCGGCGCCCGAGTGCTTCACCACGTTCGTCAGCGCCTCGGCCACGATGAAATACGCACTCGCCTCGATCTCCGCCGGGAACCGCCCGGCCGGGATGTCGACCCGCACCGGAAGATCGAGTCGCTCCACGACCGCATCCACGCCGGCGCGCAGGCCGTCGTTCGTGAGGACCGAGGGGAGGATGCCGTGCGCCAGCTCACGCAGCTCGCCGTTGCTCTGCTCGGCGTGATGGAGGGCCTCCGCAATGAGCTGGCCGGCATCTCCCTCGCCGCGCCGCAGCGCCCGTGCCGCGAGCTTGATCGACACGATGGCGTGGACGAGCCGCTGCTGGGCCCCGTCGTGCAGGTCCCGCACGACCCGCCCGCGGGCGGCGTCGGCCTCTGTGACGAGCCGCGCCCGCGACGCGGTGAGCTGGTCGCGGCTGTCTGCGTTGGCAATCGCGCTCTCGAGCAGCTCGCCGAACTGCGCCATGCGACGCTCCGTGCGAGCCGGCGGCTGCTCGTGCGTCCAGCTCGCCACCCAGACCCCCCACACACGCCCGTCGACGACGATCGGGACGCCGACCCCCGAGCGGTAGCGCAGCGATTCGATCGCGTCCCCGATCTTCCCCTCGAGGTCGGGGTAGGCGTCCTGGCGGGCGGACAGCCCGGTCCGGCGCACGGTCGCGGTGATGCTGCGCGGATCGTCGTGGCGGATCCGCGTGCCGGGCGGCAGCTCCCGCTCGTGCGGGCCGCGGTGGGCGATGATCGTCACCTCGGCCGGCTCCTCGTACCGGCACATCGTGAGCCCTCCGTCGGCCTGCGACAACGCGGCCATCTCCGAGGCCACGGCATCGAAGACCTCGTCCGGCGACGCGCCGCGGGCCACGAGCGTCGCGACTCTCCGCAATGCGGCCTGCTCGTCGGCGAGCTCACGGAGCGCCTCCCGGGATTCGACGTTGGCGATCGCGATCGCGACGAGCTCGGTGAACTTCTCCAGGCGCGCCTCGGTGCTCGCCGGCAACCCGTCCTTGGCCGCCACCGTCATGGCGCCCCAGAGGTGGCCCTCCACGACGATCGGGCTCGAAACCGACGCGGCGACGTTCAGGTCGCGTGCGGCGACGGCGATCGGCGCGTCGGTCGTCGCCCAGTTGTGGTCGGTGCGGGCCGAGCGTCCGGTCCGGTGCACCTCGGTCGTGGACATCCCGTCGGCGAGCTCCCAGCGTGATCCCAACGTGACCCCGCCGAGCGTCTGCGCAAGTCCGACCACGACGGTCGCCGGCGCCCCGGTCTCGAAGCGTGAGACCGCCGCCATGTCGGAGCGGAACAGCCGGCCGACCTCCTGGCTGACGGCCGCGAACAGCTCAGCCGGCTGAACGCCTTGCGCCACCAGCGTCGCGACCCGTCCGAGCGCCGCCTGTTCGTCGGCGAGTCGCTGCACCTGCGCGCGAGCCTCGGTGTTGCCGACGGCCGTCGCGACGAGCTCGGCGAAGCGCGCGATGCGCAGCTCCATCGCGGGCGGGAACGCATGCGGCTCATAGCGCGCGGCGCCCATCGCACCCCACAGCCGGCCACGGACGACGATCGGACAGCCGACGGCGGAGCGGATCCCCATCTCGCCTCCGCGGGTGGCGATCGTGCCCGTCGCGCCCGCCGTGTCCTCGACCCGGTATGGCCGCCGCTCCCGAAGCACCGTCGCGATCACGCCGGTGCCGTCGGTCGGCAACCGGGTCCCGACCTCGATGCCGGCGGTGAGCGCCGCGCCGGCCTGCGCGACGATCACTGCCGTTCCGTCCCCCTCGTCGCGGAACAGCGAGCAGTCGGCATCGCCGAGAAGCTCCGCCACCTCCGCCGCGACCTTGTCGAAGAGCGCGGGCAGCGGCATCTCCTCGGCGACGAGCGTCGCCACGCGCCGGAGGGCGCTCTGCTCGCGAGCGAGCTCCTCCACCTCTGTCCAGGCCTCGGTGTTCGCGACGGCGGTGCCGACGAGCTCGCTGAACCGGGTCATGCGATCGGCCGCGTCGCCGGGCGGCCGCTCCGCGCTCTTCCAGCTGGCGGTGATCAGGCCCCAGAGCCGGCCCTTGACGACGACCGGTGCCGAGACGCTCGACCGCAGTCCCGTCGCCCGGGCGAGGTCCGCCAGCGGGCCTTCCGCGTCCGTGTAGTCCTGCATGCGCGCGGGGCGTCCGGTGCGGCGCACGGTCGCCGTCGCGCTTTGGCCGGCGGTGCTCACGCGCGAGCCGACCGGGGTCCGCGAGACGTCAAGGCCCCGATGGGCGAGCACGAGGATCTCGTCGCCCGGCTCGAAGCGGTTCAGCGCGACCTGGGCCGCGCCGAGCAGGGACTGCATCTCTGCGGCGACGGCATCGAGGACCACCGCTGACGGGGCGGCCTCCGCGACGAGCGTCGCCACGCGCTGCAGGGCGGCCTGCTCCTCGGCCAACCGCTCGACCTGGGTCCGGGCCGCGGCGTCGGCGATCGCAAGTGCGGTGAGCTCCGTGAACTGACCGAGGCGCGCTTCGGCGTCCTGGCGCAGGGACTCGGGGCCGCTCGACCCCACCGACACGGCGCCCCAGAGCTCCCCATCGACGACGATCGGGCTCGCGAGCGCGGAGCGGATTCCCTCCGCGCGCACCGCCTCGGGCATGCCGTCGGCCCTCGGATCGTCCGTGTCGAAGCGCGCCGCGCGCCCGGTGTCGCGCACGGCCGCGATCAGGTACGCGGGGTCGGGATCGATCCGCACGCCGGACGGTCGCCACGTGTTGTGACTGCCCATCATCGTCACCTTGCCGTCGGCGTCGAACCTGACGACCGCGGCGACCTCGCAGCCCAGGAGCGCGCCGGCCTCCTCGGCCACCGCATCGAAGACACCGTCCGGACCGACACCGCCCGCGACGAGCATCGCGACCCGCCGCAGCGCCGCCTGCTCGCCGGCGAGACGGCGCAGGTCGGTCTCGGCCTTCCGGCGCGCGGTCAGGTCGCGGGCGACGCCGTACATGACGCCGTCCTCGACGACGGGAGCCGCCGTCCACTCGAGGGTCCGGAACGCGCCGTCCTTGCCGACGTAGCGGTTCGTGAACGTCAACGCGGTCTTGCCGCGGCTGATCGCGTCGGCCTCGGCGGCCGTCCGCGCGCGGTCGTCCGGATGGACGAGATCCATGTACGGCTGGGCGAGGAACTCCTCCGGCGTGTAGCCGAGGATCTGCTCGACGGCCGGGTTGACGCGCGAGAGGCGGCCGTCGAAGCCGGCCACCGTCATGAGATCCGGGCTGACCGTGAAGATGCGGTCGAGCAACCGCTGCGCGCGGGCGCGCCGCGCCGCGTGGAGCCCGAGCGCGCAGGCAGAGGCGGCGACGACTGCGAGGCCGGCGGCGAGCACGAGCCAGGGCCCAAGGGAGGCGCGGGCGCCGAGGAACCCCGCAACGATGAGTGCGGGGACGAACGCCACGAGTGCGATCTGTCGGCGCGTCACAACCTGTCCCTTCGGCGCCCGGGACCATTGTGCTGTGTTCAGGCGATTTGGGAAAGAGGCGCGCGCCCCGGGGGACGATCATCGTGTCCAACCGTCGCGCCTGACGAGCTGTGCCTTCGGCGGGCGCGGCGCGGGGCGGACGATCACGCTGAGCGCGACGAGGTCGCGCTGCGTCATGTTCGGTGAGAGTCTCATCGTGACGTCGGAGGTCAGGCCGAGAGCGCGACGACGGCGGGTGACGACGACGCGGCCGGGCGCGCGCGCGCCGCGCGGTCGAGCGCGCGCAGGAACGCAGCGGTGGCCAGCGTTCCGCGGTCGGGGACGGTCAACGCGACCGTCCGCAGGCTCGCACCGGCGTCGGCGAGCGGCACCAACCGCACCCCGGGAGCGGCGTAGCGGTCGGCCACCGACGCGGGGAGGATCGCCGGCCCCGCGCCCGCCGCGACGGCGAGCAGCGCATGCTCGACGCGCGGCTCGGCGACCTCGATGAACATGGGGGTCAGCCCCTGACCGTGGCACGTCGCCGAGATCGCGTTGCGGAACGCCGGGTTCGCGTCGTGCGGGAGGACCACGATCCGCTCCGGCGCGAGACGTGCGATCGCGATCGACGCCTCCATCGCCTGGGGATGCACGGCGGGCAGAGCGACGACGGCGCCCTGCTCGCCGAGCGGGAGGGCGCGGAGGCCGTTCGTCGGCGCCGGAAGGCAGGTGATCGCCGCATCGATGCGGCCCGCGCGGAGGTCCTCGACGAGCCGGAGCGCAGGCGCGCTCTGCAGGTCGAGCTCGACGGCGGGCAGCGACGCCGCGATCTGGCGCAGGGCGCGCGGCACCGCGGCCGGCAGCACATCCGGCAGGTAGCCGATGCGGAGGCGCATCGCCGCCCGCTCGGCCGCGCCGCGCGCCGCCTGGCGGGCCACCTCGGCCTGGCGGAGGACACGGCGCGCCTCCTCGAGCAGCGCGACGCCGGCGTCCGTGAGCTGCACGCTGCGATGTGTGCGCGCGAAGAGCTGGACGCCGAGCTCGACCTCGAGCTTGCGCACCTGCTCGCTCACCGCCGGCTGGGCGACGTGCAGCCGCTCGGCCGCGCGCCGGAAGTGAAGCTCCTCCGCCACCGCGACGAAGTACCTCAGATGCCGGAGTTCCACCGCGAGCCTCCATCGTGATGGGCGCGCGGAGGGGCGGCCGCGATCGGGGCGAGGGCGGTCGGGCGATGGGCGGAGCCCCGCCGGAGCTCGATGACCTTCGGAACCTTCATGACTTCCTCCCGGGGATGGCGTCCGCCACGGCGTCGCGGCGAGCGCATGGGACGTCCGCGACCGAGAAGCGTCAGCGCGCGGATGAGGTCGGACGGCGCGCTGTCCGTGCGCATCACCGCGTCAGCGTGCAGGCCGGCGGCGTGGGGTTCGGACGTGGCGAACGCGACGCTCTGCTGCATGCCGCACACTGTTTCGCGCCGGCGCGGCGGCGCATATGCCCCCGCTCCCCAAAGCGCGTGCGGGACGTCCCGCGGGGAAGGTAGGGCCAGCCCGTAGTTCACACGAGGTTTCGGCCCCTTCGTTCATTCCACGGTCAGATGGCCGTGCGATGATCGCGCGCGTATGCCCCCCTCCGTGCTCGTCGTCGACGACGACCCGGTCTTCCGCCGGCTGGCGCGCCGCATGCTGGTCGCCGCGGGGCTCGACGTGGTGGCGGAGGCGGAGAGCTTCGCGATGGCCGTGGAGCTGGCCCAGACGGTCCGGCCCGACGCGGCGCTCGTCGACGTCGGACTGCCGGACGGCGACGGGGTCACGCTGGCCCTGCACCTCTGCTCGCTGCCGTGGCGCCCGCGGGTCGTGCTGACCTCGAGCGACCCGGACGCGGCGCGGCCGAGCGACTTGGCGCGCTCGGGGGCGGAGGCGTTCATCGCCAAGGAGGAGCTGCCGAACGCGCCGCTGCAGGACCTGCTCGCGGCCGCTGGGTAGTCCCGCGCCCAGATTTCCGTCAAGTACGGTAGGGCGGTGCCGGAGGCGGTGCGCGTGGTGATCGGCGAGGACGACGTCCTCCTCCGCGAGGGCATCGTCCGGCTGCTGAGCGAGGGGAACTTCGAGGTCGTCGCACAGGCGGCCGATGCGGACGAGCTGCTCCGGAAAGCGCTCGCGCATCAGCCCGACGTGGTCGTCGTCGATGTCCAGATGCCTCCCGGGCACGGCGACGACGGCCTGCGCGCGGCGCTCGAGCTGCGCCGCCGCCGGCCGGGCACCGGCGTGCTGATCCTCTCGCAGTACAACGAGGAGCGGTATGCGCTGGCGCTGATCGGCGACCGTCCGGAGGGAGTCGGGTATCTGCTCAAGGAGCGCGTCGGCGACGTCGACGCCTTCCTGCAAGCCGTCGCTCGCGTCGCAGCGGGCGGAAGCGCGCTGGACCCCGAGATCGTGGGCCGGATGCTCGGTCGGCGCGGCCGGGGCGGGCCGCTCGAGCGGTTGAGCCCGCGTGAGCGCGACGTCCTCGCCGCGATGGCCGAGGGGATGTCCAACCAGGGCATCGCCGAGGCGCTCGTCGTCAGCGAGGCCACCGTCGAGAAGCACGTCACCGGCATCTTCCAGAAGCTCGGCCTGGGCCAGACGCCGACCGGCCACCGCCGCGTCCTCGCGGTCCTCGCGTACCTTCGCGACTCGCCCCGGTCGACACCACCGTGAGCGTCCTCGGCGATGGCCGGATCGCCGATCCACGTCGCATGGTGTGCCGATCCGGCCGTCGCGGACCGGTGCCGCCGGCCTGCGCGCGCTTGATCACGTTCGTCAGCGCTTCGGCAACGAGGAGGTAGGCGCTCGCCTCGATCTCGGCCCGCAGCGACTCGTCCGGGACGTCGATCGCGACCGGCAGCGGAGAACGTCCGTCGCGAGCCGTCCGACGGCGCCGGCGCGCACTCCTCGCCGCACTGCTCCGATACGCCCACGGAGAGGGAGGGATTCGAACCCTCGGACGAGGTTGACCCCCGTCACGCGATTTCCAGTCGCGCCCGTTCAACCGCTCCGGCACCTCTCCGGGCAGCGCGAAGGGTAGCCGCTCGCGCCGCGGGCCGATGGGCGGGCGGTCCGGCCGCTCGCGGCGGCGCGCCGGGCCTCAGACCTGCCAGACGCCGCCGCGCAGGACCGGCACCTCGTCGCCGTCCGCGGTGACGCCGCTCACGTCGACGTCGTCGCCGCCGATCATGAAGTCCACGTGGATGCCCGAGCGGTTGAGACGCTCGCGGTCCTCCTCGCCCGCCGTGAACGCGTAGGCCTGGCCGAGGGCGATGTGGCTCGCCGCGTTCTCGTCGAGCAGGGTGTCGAAGAACGTCGTCCCGAGGCGCCCGATCCGGCCCTCGCCGTCGACGAGCGCGACCTCGCCGAGGCGCGACGCGCCCTCGTCGCGCGCCGCGTAGCCGCGCAGGACCTCGCCGCCCTCGTCCGCGTCGATGCGCACGGCGCGGCCCTCGCGGAACTCGATCTCGAGGCCGCGGACGATCGACCCCGCGACGACGAGCGGCTTCGTCGCCCGCACGACCCCGTCGGTGCGCTGCGGGTCGGGCGCGCCGAAGACCTCCTCGGTCGGGAGGTTCGGCATGTGCTGGATCCCGTCGACCGTCTCGAACTGGGCGGCCATGAACTTCGTCGTGGGCAGAAGTCCGACGGTGAGGTCGGTGCCGTCGCCCTCGAAGCGCAGCGCGGCGAACCGCCGCTCGGTGATCCGCTCGGCCGCCCCGACGAGCGTCCCGGCGCGCTCGCGCCAGGCGGCGATCGGGTCCTCCTCGTCGAGTCGCATGACGTGCACGATCTGCTCGCCGAGGCGCCGCAGCGCCTCGTCCGGCGCGACGTCGGGGTGCACCTGCTGCGCCCACGCCACGGTCGGGAACGGCACGATCGTCCAGTTCGTCGTCGCGTCGTTG
>Ga0111538_10014781_pt1 | contig 10280 bp, 5 predicted proteins | sample SoiMethybrSBSTD1_FD_79669 | JGI IMG/M metagenome (GOLD analysis project Ga0111538, IMG submission 79669) | Bulk soil microbial communities from a Populus tree surrounding site in Tennessee, USA - Soil MetaG P. TD hybrid SBSTD1 (version 2)... | ecosystem: Environmental > Terrestrial > Soil > Tree... | reverse complement strand
TGGTATGTCCGAGCGAAGTCAGCATGCCATTGGTCTCATCAATGCGGAAGACCGCAAGGCTGTCGTCGCCGCGATTGGCCGCGTACAGAAACATTCCCGAGGGATGGACCTGTAAGTCCGGCGCCGTGTTCGTCCCTGAGAACGCCTCCGGCTTGGCGCCGATCGACTGCGCCTCGGTCAGTTTGCCGGCCGCGGCGTCATAGCGGAACACCGTCACCGTGCTCGTCGCCTCATTCAGCGAGTACGCGAACCTGCTGCTGGGGTGGAACGAGAATCGCAGCGGCGCGTTGCCCGGTTTCACTGCCGCGAACGCCGGATTGTTCGCGGTTACCTTCGCGGCTGCTGTGTCCACCTTGTAAACCATTATCTTGTCGCCGGCAGCGTCAGTCACGAACAGGAAGCGATTGTCGATCGAGAAATTGGCGAAGCTCGCCCGGCCTTTGCCGGCGAACTTGACGGTCGCCGCCGCCGCGCCGAACGTTCCGTCGTCCTTAATGGGATACGAAGCGAAGCTTCCGTCTTCGCAGTAGGCTGCGACCAACACCTTCCCCGATGCATCGACTGCCACCGAGCACGCGCCGCTCCCGGCGGCGGCCGCCTTGCCGATCTCCGCAAGCTTGCCGGCGTCGCGATCGATCTTGAAGGGGATCACCGAGCCGGTCGCCGCCGCATAGAGGAAGTTCTGCGTCGGGTGGGCTGCGAGCACGGACGCGGCCGATTCGACGGCCAACCCGAGCGGCTCCGCTTTTCCCGTCGCCGAGTCGAAACGATACGCCGAGACGCCCTTGGCTGCGCCCACGAACATGTAGTATTTGCCATCTCGGGCAATTGGCTCGGCCTGCGACGCCAGCGACTGGAGCAGCGATGCCGCCGCGATAGCACGCCAAAGTGCCCCTGTGGTGCGATGCATTCTTCGATTGTATGAGAATGAATGGGAGCCCAAGGAGACTATTCCAACGTGAGCAAGAGGTTTTCCCGCAGGAATCTGATGCAATATGCCGGCGCGGCGAGCGTCGCGTCGATGACAGCGCCGCAAGTGGCCAAGGCGGCAACGGCATCGTGGCCGATCGACGTCATGGGTGGAGGGATCCCCAAGATTTGCGCCTATGCGGGCAACAACGCGGCAGCCAACCGCGCGCTGCAGCAGGTCGGCGTGTTTCATGTCATCGGCGGCGGGGGCGGCGGAATGCCATGGACTGAGGATGGAATCCGACGGAACATCACCCGGATGAAAGAACAGGGCATGACGGTGGTGAATGCCATGATCGGCGGGATGAACGACATCATCCGCGGCGGCCCCAACCGCGACCGGGAAATCGAGAACATCATCAAGTCGACCCAGGCCGCGGGTAAGGCGGGGCTTCCCTGCATCGAATACAACTTTTATGCGCACCGTCTGGTGGAGGGCTATGAGGAGGAATTGGGACGCGCCGGATCCGGGCTGACCCGATTCAACTACGCGCGAGTCAAAGACTTGCCGGCAACCCAGCAGGAAGGCGCGCATTCGCTCGAGGACCTTTTCAAACGCGCCGAGTACTTCCTAAAGGCCGTCATTCCCGAGGCCGAGAAGGCGAATGTCCGTTTCGCGCTGCATCCGAACGATCCGCCGGCGCCGGTTTCCCGCGGTTCCCAGCAGTTGTTCGCTTCGTTCGCCAACTGGAAGCGGTACCTGGATCTCTACAAGAGCCCTTACAACGGAATCACGTTCGACTGCGGCGTCACCCGCGAATTGGGCGAGGACCCCGTCGCCGTCTGCAAGTATCTCGGCTCGCGCGACGTGATCAACCACATCCACTATCGCAACGTCGTAGTGCGGCAGCCGTATGTCGACTACACCGAGGTGTGGCTCGACGAAGGCCAGGTCAACATGTTCGAGGTGATGAAGGAACTGGTGCGGCAGAAGTACAACCGCAGCGTTCTACCGGAGCATCCTCGCGCGATCGACATCGACCGCGAGCGCGGCATCGGCGGACAGTACGCGCCGGTCGGCGGCGGCGGCTTCGTCGGCGAGATCTACTGTTACGCGTTCGCCAAAGCGATGCTGCTGGCGGCACTGTCGGCTTAGCCGAAACTTCGTGCAGGAGCCGTTACTTCCTGCTGTCGGTGATGCTGCCGCTGTTTCTGCTCGCGTTCCTCCATACGGAGATGCAGTGGCGGGAATGCGCCTGCCCTGCGGTACTTGATTGCTGCTTGTGGGGCTGGTTACCGGATCGAAGGCGGTTACCTTCATTGCGGTTGGCACCTGCTGGCTCACCATAGTCTCAATTGCAGGGACAATGGCCCGCGCGAACACGCGTCTATCTGGCGATCCGTCCACCCTGCGGGCGATGTACATATTCGTGTTCGGGGTGACCCTGCTCGGATGGCTGATCGGAGGATCGCAGCACGGACCAACCGGCTCGCTCGGCGCTGTCGCCGGAAGTGGTGCTCTCATCTGGGTCTTACGACCGGAAGACACCAGAGCTCACGCGCCGGCTTGACTCGTTCCCGCCTTTCGGACCGCGTTGCGCAGCGGCCGCCCGAGGCCGTCCCATCGCACTTGCATCACATCGCCGTCCTTCAGCCGGATGCCTTCGCCGAAGCTGAACGCGTCCGCGCCGAAGAAATGGACGTGCACATCGCCCGGACGGCGATGGGCCTCGAACTTGAAATGATGATGCTCGATATTCGCGAGGCTGTGGCACATGGCGGATTCGCCGGTGCGGATCGCCCTCGACCACAACGCGGCGCCGGCACGCTCGATCGAGACTTCGCCTTCGATGAGATCGAACGGGGCGTCGAGCACCAGTTCGGGGCCGATCGCGCACGGCCGTAGCTTGGACGATGCGAGGTACAGGTAGTTTCGCTTTTCGAGAACGTGGTCGGAGAATTCGTTGCCCGTGACCAGGCCGATGCGCCGCGGAGTTCCTGATGCATCGATCACGTACACGCCCGCGACTTCGGGCTCTTCGCCGCCGTCCTCCGCGTACGCCGGCACGTCGAGCGGCTGATTGTGCGCCCGCAGCGCGAGGCCGGTCCCTTTGTAGAACCATTCGGGTGAGGTACCGGCCTCACCGGGCGCGGGCTTGCCGCCTTCGACGCCCCATCGATACATCTTCATGCTGTCGGTTTCGGAGGCCGCGCCCGCGTGCATGGCGTTGCGATTGGCGGCGCTGCGGATGTGGGTGAGTCCGGTGCCGCTCACCATGCAGCGCGCGGGCTCGGCCGGGTGATCGATCGCGGGGAGGATGCGCCACGCGGAATCGCCGGCGTAGATTAGGGCGTAGTCGAGGAATTCATCGCCGCGGTCGTCGCGCTGCGCGACGAAATCGTAGACCGACCGCGGGCCGCTCAGCAAGCGGATGCGGTCGTCTTCCACCACGCCGAGACGGCGGCCTTGCGGAGATTCCAGTTGGATGAGGCGCACGCCGGAATTCTACCATCGGGCTTCGATTTCCGCTGTTCGTCAGAAATGGCGCCGGGAATGGTGATCCGGTTGCTAGAATTGAGAAAGGTTCGCCTATGGACCGTCCTGCTACCGCCAACCCCGCCACCGCCCGCGAGATCATTCTGGAAATCGTTCGCAACATGCGGGAGGGCCTGGAGCCGTTGCATTACTCGACGCTCGCACCCTCGGTCTTCCACGTCTACCTGCACCCGGACGATATGGACCGGCTGCGCGGCATCGCGCCGCGGATCGTCGACGAGGCGCGCCGGGCGCTCGATGCGGAGATCGCGGAGCTCAATCGCGCGTCGATCGGAGAAAAGCTGAAGCTCGCGCGGCGGACCGAACCGAAAATTTCGCCGCCCGAGGGCGGCTGGCAGATTCACATCCTGGAGAACACCGACGACGGGGTCGACTTGGGGGACGTGGTAATTTATTCCGAGCTCGCGATGCCGGTCAAGGCGGAGCTCGGCGCGGGGTCGATGACCAAGCGGATCGCCACGCGCCGCATGGGACGCACTACGCAGACGGTCTACAATCCCGAGCCGGCGCCGGCTGTACTGGGCGCAGGGACATTCGCCGTGATCGAGTACGAGGACAACGGTGGACGCAAGACGTACGAGATGACCAAGGACCAGATCGTCGTGGGCCGTGGCGGTCGCGACTACTGGACCGATATCAAACTGGATGCTCCCCCCGATGTTTCGCGAGAGCATTTCCGCCTGCGGCGCGATCCTTCCAACGGGCAGTTTTTCCTGAAGGATCTCAGCCGGTTGGGCACGACCATCAACGGCACGCCCGCTCCTTCGAGCGTGGAATCGGCCGAGGGCGAGAAGCACGACCGCAATGTGGAAGCCCCCGTACCGCCGAACGCGCGAATCGGTTTGGCGGGCGTGGTGTTTCTGGAGTTTCGCAGCACGTCCAATGGTTAAGACGCGAGTCAGGTTCGCGGGCGGCAGCGATGCGGGGCGGGTGCGGCGCAACAACGAGGATGCGTGGCACGCGGACGCGGATCGCGGCATCTTTTTGGTGGTGGACGGCATCGGCGGACAGAACGCGGGCGAGCGCGCCGCCGCCGTCGCAGTCGAACGGGTTCGCGCGCGCCTGGAGCGGCAGACCGGCACTACCGAGCAGCGCATCCGCGAGGCCATCACAATGGCCAACAATGAAATTCTCCGCGCCGCCGGCGAGAACCCCGCATGGGAGGGAATGGCGTGCGTGCTCACGCTCGTCGTGATCGAAAATGGCACAGCCGTGGCCGGACACGTCGGCGATTCGCGACTGTACAAGGTTCGCCGGCGCCAGATGCAGAAGCTCACGCACGATCATTCGCCGGTGGGCGAGCGCGAGGACAGCCACGAGCTCTCGGAGGCGGAAGCGATGCGCCATCCGCGCCGCAACGAGGTGTTCCGCGATGTGGGAAGCGAGCAACACGCGCCGGACGACGAGCGATTCATCGAAATCGTGCGCTTCCCCTTCGAGCCGGACAGCGCGCTGCTGTTGTGCAGCGACGGGTTGAGCGACCAGGTGCCGTCCGAGTCGATTCTGCGGGCCGTGGAGCGGCACGCGCAGCATCCGGACAAAACGGTGGAGGAACTCATCCAAGCGGCGAACCGGGCCGGCGGCAAGGATAACGTCACAGTACTGGTTATCGAAGGCGAACAGTTCGCTGCTCCTGCCGAAGCGGTGCACGAGACACCGCGTTCGTCGAAGTGGCCTTGGGTTGTTCTGGGGCTGGCGCTGTTGGCTGCCCTCGGCTGGCTGGCGTGGCGATACCTGCCTGAACTGCTCACGCCCAAGACCATCACGGCAGTGCAAACCCCGAGCGTCCGGACGGTGGGACCAGGACAACCGTTCCTCACGATCGCGGCGGCTCTCGCCGAAGCGCGACCCGGCGACACGGTGGACGTGCTGCCCGGAGACTATCGCGAACAGGTAGCGATGAAGACCGGTGTGACGATCCGTAGCCGATCGCCGCGCGAGGCCGCGCTGCGGGCATCGGGCGGTCCGACTCTGCCGGCGGTGCTCGCGGACAACGTGAAGGACGCCCGGTTGACCGGGTTCAAGATTCTGGCCGACGCCGGGTCGCCGCTCGCGACCGGAATTGTGCTGAACAATGCGGAAGTGGAGATCGACGACAACGAAATTGCGGGAGCGGGCGTCGGCATTGAGATCCGCGGCAGCGCCAATCCTATCGTCCGCGCGAATTCGATCCACGACAGTCTGGCAGAAGGCGTGCTCATCGTAGGACCATCCACGCCTCGTCTTGCGGGCAATGCGATCCGCCGCAACAAGGGCGCGGGGATTGGTGCGCGTGAGGGAGCGAAGCCGGTATTGTCGGACAACCTGTTGGAAAAGAACGCCGGAGATCCAGGGCCGGGACGGAAACTGCGATGATCGCGCCCGCCAGCCGCAAGATCGGTAAGTATGAGATCCGCAACAAGTTAGGCCGCGGAGGGATGGCCGACGTGTACCTCGCGCAGGATACCGGATCGAACGGACTGGTCGCGCTGAAGCTGATTGAACACAGTGGGGATTCCGACACACGCGATTCCATCGAAGCCGAGCGGCGCGGCGCCGAATTGCAGGCGCAACTCGCCGAGGTGGATTCCCGAGTAGTCCGCATCTACGACTGCGGCGATGCCGACGGATTCTTCTACGTTTCCATGGAGTATGTCGACGGCCAGGATCTGGCCGAGTGGCTGCGTCGCGGGCCGGTGATCCCGGAGTTTGCGGCTGACACGGCGATTGCCGTCGCGCAGACGTTGGAGCACGCGCACACGCTCGAAGTGTCGATCGGCGGCAAGGATTTTCACGGCATCGTACATGGAGATATTAAGCCGAAGAATATCCGTATCGACTCGCGCGGCGAAGTGCGGGTGCTGGATTTCGGGATCGCCAAGGCCCTCTCGCTTTCGCGCCGATTGACGCGCAACGATTTCGGCAGCGTGCACTACGCCTCGCCAGAGCGGCTGGATACGGGTGAGGTGAGCGCGGATTCCGACTTGTGGTCGCTCTCCGTGATGCTCTACGAAATGGTCACGGGCGCGCAGCCGTACCACGCCGAGACCACCGAGCGTCTGGAGCGGATGATCCGCTCGCGCATTCCGCCGCCTCCTGCCCAGGACCCGTGTCCGGAGGCGCTGCGCGCGATCCTGAACAAGGCGCTGGCGCCCGAACCGGACCTGCGGTATGAAACCGCGCGGGGATTTGCCGACGATCTGGCGGCGTATCGCGCGGGCAAACCGGTGGCGGCTGCGGCTGAGGATCTGGAGGCCACGCGCCGGACCCGAAGGGCCGAGGTGGACAAGACTCGGAGGGCCGAGGCGGACGAGACGCGCCGCACGGTGAAGTCCGAGGGAGACGCGGACGAGACGCGCCGCACCACGCCCGCGGTCGCGGGGTCCACCGCTGTCGCCAAGACATTGGTCGCGAAGCCCGTCCGCCGGACCTATCATCCGGCGGTGAGACGCACTATCAATATCGCCCTTCTCGGTCTGCTGATCTATAGCTGCATCTGGGGCGTGATGGGGTATCTCACGTATCGCCGCGGCCAGCAACTCGAAAGCCTAATCGCCACCGAACAGCTCACCGATACCGGGGAAATCTGGACCAAATGGACGGAACTTTCGAAGGGCAATCCTTCGTCTGTCCTTTTACGCGGGCCGCGGAAGGCGGTGACGCAGAAGCTGCTCGCGGCCGCTGACCAAGTGTTCAATAGTTATAGGAACAACAACACCATAGTTTCCGTGAGCCAGTGGCAGCTCGCCAAAGAGATGTCGGCACACGCACTCACGCTCGATCCGGCCGAGCCGGTACGCGGGCGGGTGCGGTTGGCGGAGGGGCACCTGGCGCGCATCAGCGGCACCAGTAAACGCAACGCTTCCCAGTTGACCGAGGCGCTCGAAAAATTCAACCAGGCGCAGCAGTTGATGCCCAATTCGCCGGATCCGCAGCTCGGGCTGGCGCGGCTATACTTTTCACCCGGCCTGTGGGATCTCGATAAGGCCAACGCGGCACTACACGAAGCCGAGAAGCGCGGCTATTCTCTCGGCAAACGCGAACAGGCACAGCTTGCCGACGGCTACCGGGACCGCGCCGACCGCCTCTTCTGGGATTCCCGCAACGTTCGCGGACAGGACCTGGAGAAAACGCAGATCGAGCGCGCCCGCACCGATTATCAGCGCGCACTCGATCTCTATCGCAGCGTGGTTCCTTATGGCGACGCCAGCACGCGGATCGTCAGCATTCAGAAGAGTCTGGAAAGCGTGAATTTCCGCCTGCAGGAGATCGAACACGGCACGGGTCTGACAGGGTTCCTGCGACGCATATGGCGGTAACGCGAAGCAAGGCGGCCGAGCGCGCCCCCGTGATTCGCATGCCGCGCCAGCGACGCGGCTGGCGTGGCTACGAGTTCGCCGGCGCGCTACTCGCGGGGCTGGTGGTGGCGGCCGCGCTGTACGTTGTCTACAACGTGAAGTCGCGGGCTCTCGAAGAAATCGACCGCGGACTGGCATCCAAAGAGCTGCTCAACCTCAACCAGCTAGGCGCGCGCGAAGAGCTGCTGCCGTCGTTGAACATAATCCCGGATTTGAAAGAGCGGCAGGAAACCGCGCGGAAAATCTACTACGTCACCGGCGGGCTTCCCAACGTCGGGCGAATCCGCACGATCGTCACCGGCGACCAGTTCCGCCTGCTGAAGCCGCGCTTCATCGTACGCCGGCCGGATCAGTTCCGCCGCGCGTTCTTTATCTGGAGTGGATTGTTCGTGGCTGCGTTTCTACTGGTCCATCTCTTTTGGCAGGCCAGCGGTTTTCGCGGCGACCAGTCGTTTCTGCCCGCCGCGTTCCTGCTGGCGGGAGCGGGACTAGCCCTCATGGTCAGCCTCCGCGACCCGGTGCGCGACCAAATGCTGTTCGTGGATTTCGCGCAAGGAGCCATGGGCGGCTGCGTGCTGCTGGCGGCGCTGAGCATGCTCGATTACGAGCGCCTCTTCGGAAAATTCAGCTACGTGCCGCTGCTCGCGAGCATTCTGCTTTCGGTGTTGCTGGTAGCGTTGGGCTCGGGGCCAGGCACCAGCGACGCCAAAGTCAACCTCTTCGGGTTTCAACCGGTCGAGATTATCCGTATCCTGCTGGTATTTTTTCTGGCAGGATACTTCGCGCCGCGCTGGGACGTGCTGCGCCACTCCCTCGAACGCCGCCATACGCTGCCGGCATTCTTCCGCGCATTGAACATTCCGCCGCTCGAGTACACCGTGCCCGTATTTGTTTGCGTCGCGCTGTCACTGGCCTTCTTTTTCGTGCAGCGGGACATGGGCCCGGCGCTGGTGTTCGCGTGCCTGTTTCTGACCCTTTACGGCGTGGCGCGCGCCAGCGCGTTCCTCCCGGTCTTCGGCCTGTCGCTAGTGGCGATGGGATTCGCCGTCGGGTATTGGATCGGCGTGCCGAACACCGTAGTCTCGCGCGTAGGGATGTGGCTCTCGCCCTGGGACAACGTCGCGCGCGGCGGCGATCAACTGGCGCACTCCATCTGGGCCTTCGCAACCGGCGGCGCTACCGGCATGGGCATCGGACTGGGCGACGCACAAGTGGTTCCGGCCGCCCACACCGACCTGATCCTGTCCGCGCTGGGCGAGGAAGCAGGCTTTGCCGGAGTGGCTCTGATTTTCGCGATCTACGCGTTCCTGGTCTATCGCGCGCTGCGGATCGCGCTAAGCGCACGCTCCGATTACGAAATGTTCCTGGGCGTGGGACTCGCATCCGTGACCGCGGTGCAAATTCTGCTGATCGCGGGCGGCGCCCTCGGTTTGCTGCCGCTCACCGGAGTCGTCACTCCGTTTCTCAGCTACGGACGAACCGCCATGCTCGCCAACTTCACGATTCTGGCGATTCTGGCTTCGATCTCGGCGCGGACGGCTCCGGCGGGCGCCCGCGAACGGCACACCGAGGCGCCGGAAACCGCGCCGTTCGCCGGCCCGGTGCTGACTACAGGCATCATCTTTGGAACCGTGGGGGCAATCGTAGTCGCCACCGCCGCGATCGTACAAATCGTCAATGGTGTCGCACTGATGGGACGCGGCACTCTCGTCAAACAGGCCGATGGCGTTCGCCGCTTTCAGTACAATCCGCGCTTTCAGGAAGTGATGCGGATGATTCCCAAGGGCGGGATCTACGACCGCAACGGCCTGCCGCTCGCCACCGGTAACTGGGACGAGCTCGAGAAGCACCGCGCGGAATATCAGCAGATGGGAATCGATATCGACCGCGCGTGCTCGCGCACCGAGGCGCGCCACTATCCTTTCGGCAGCCTGCTGTTCGATCTGCTGGGCGATGTCCGTACGCGCGAGCGCTGGGGCGCGGGCAACACTGCTTTCATCGAGCGTGACGCCGCGCGCCGCCTCCGCGGATTCGACGACCGGCCCTCGCTCGTGGACTCCTACAATCGCGAGCTCGGCCGCAAGGAGAAGGTGCTTCGCTACGATTACCGCGAACTGGTGCCCCTGCTGCGCCATCGCCACGATCCGCAACACCCCGAAGTGCGCCGCATCCTCGACCGGCCGCGGGATGTTCGCACGTCGATCGATGCGCGGTTTCAGGTGAAAGTGGCGGAGATCCTGCGCAGCCAATTGCAGCAGCTCCGGAAAGAGAAAGGCGCCGCCGTGGTGATGGATCCGTCCACCGGCGACATGCTTGCCGCCGTGAGCTTCCCGCTCCCGAAGCCGCACGATGCGACCGCCGAGCCCGACGACACTCCGTATCTCGACCGCGCCCGTTACGGACTCTATCCGCCGGGATCGACCTTCAAGGTGGTGACCGCGATGGCTGCGCTGCGTATCGATCCACAGATCGCCAAG
>Ga0111538_10014780_pt1 | contig 10280 bp, 7 predicted proteins | sample SoiMethybrSBSTD1_FD_79669 | JGI IMG/M metagenome (GOLD analysis project Ga0111538, IMG submission 79669) | Bulk soil microbial communities from a Populus tree surrounding site in Tennessee, USA - Soil MetaG P. TD hybrid SBSTD1 (version 2)... | ecosystem: Environmental > Terrestrial > Soil > Tree... | reverse complement strand
CCGACGACGATCTTCATCTTCGTCTTGAGCGTCTCGTTGATGAGCCGGGCGTAGAAGCTCGGCGTCGAATTGGCGCCCGACGAGCCGACCGTGATCTCGCGCCGCTTCAAGTCCTCGATCGTGTTGACGGGCGCCGTCTTCCACACCACGACCAGCCCGACTTCGATGCTGGGCGAGCCGAGCCAATTGAATTTCGTCGGGTCGTAGACGGCTTCGCGCGTGCCGAGCAGCGGCTCGAACGGCAGATTGTTCTGCACGCTGCCGATGAACGTGCCGTCTTTCGGCGCGCTGCGGTACAGGTAATTCGTCGCGCCGATGCCGCCGGCGCCGGGCATGTTCGTCACGATCACGCGCGGATTGCCCGGAATGTGCTTCGGCAGATAGCGCGCGATCGTACGGCCCATGACGTCGTAGCCGCCGCCCGCGCTCGAGCTGATCACGAGCGTGACCGTCTTGCCGCGATAGAAATCGTTCTGCGCGGACGCGGCCGTGGCCCACAGCAGCAGCGCCGCGCCAAGCGCGACGGCCACACGGTGCGCGAACCTCAGCATCGCGCTAATACGGCTTGACCGTGCCCGCGACCGTCGTGCGCAGCATCAGCCGGCGCTGGTCGGCGGGGAAATCTTTGCGCGCGTGGCTCGAACAGCGATTGTCCCACAGGAGCAGATCGCCCAGCCGCCAGGAGTGCTCGTAGACGAACTCCGGCTTCTCCGCGTGATCGAAAAGCGGGGCTAAGAGCTCGTCGCTTTCCGCCTTCTCCATGTCCATGATCTTCATCGTCATCAGCCGATTGACATAGACCGCCTTGCGGCCCGTGTCCTCGTGCGTGCGGAACACCGGATGGACCCACTCGGTGAAGGCTTCGGTCCCGCCGCTGCCGTCGCGATGCTGCTGGCCGTAATTGTAGTGGTTGAGCGCGCGCTTGCCTTCGAGCCGTTTGCGCAAGGTCGGATCCAGCGTCTCGTACGCCGCGTAGCCGCTCGCGAACAGCGTCTCGCCGCCATGTGTGGGGATCTCGACCGAATAGAGCAGCGTGCCCTTGCTTGGCACTTCGCGGTGGATCATGTCGTGATGGAACATCATCTCGCCGTCGGGAAGCGCGCCGATCGGCTCGCCGTTCTCGCGGATGTTCGAGATCAGCATGATGCCGGGCAGCATGCGCGAGAACCCCGGCGGATGATACTTCGCGGGCCGGCTCAGCTCGCCGAGCGCGCCGAAGAAGCTGGTCGCTCGGATCAGATCCTCCTGCGACAGCTTTTGTCCCGGAAACACGATCACCAGGTGATCGAGCCAGGCCTGGTAGATCGCCTTGACCGTGTCCTCGTCCGGCCGCTCGCGCAGATCGATCCCACGGATCTCCGCGCCGATATGCTTGGTGAGCGGCACAACCTCCAATTTCGTGCGTGTGCTGGCGTCCATTGGCCCTCCCTACGCGAGGCCCTGTGATTTCTATGTGGCGGGATTGTAGGGCAGCCGGGCCGGCAATTCCAACTAGCGGGCGGGCGGCCGTCCCTTGATCATGTCCGCGGCTTTTTCCGCCATCATCAGCACGGTCGCGTTGATGTGACCGGATACGAGGTCCGGCATCGCCGACGCATCGACAACGCGCAGCCGCTCTGCGCCCAAGACCCGCATCAGAGGGTCCAGCACGCAATCTTGGGTCGTCCCCATGGGGCAGGTGCTCGCGGGATGATGCGCGGTGATCGCCGTCTTTTTGATCCAGGCGTCGATCTCGGCGTCGGTCTTCACCTTGTCGCCCGGCGAGGTTTCCTTGCCGCGATAGGAATCGAGGGGCTTCTGCAGCGCCACCTCGCGCGCGCGTTTGAAGCCCTCGCGCAACTTCGCAAGATCGGGTGGCGCCGACAGCAGGTTCATGACAATGCGCGGATGCGCGCGCGGATCGGCTGACGAGAGCTTCACCTCGCCCCGGCTCTCGGGATGCAGCAGTGTGGGCCGGATGCCATAGCCGTCGACATAAGCGCGCCTGATCAACGGAAACCAGAGGTGCGCGTGTGTCGGCGCGCCGCGGAACATGAACTCGATGTCGGGTACCGCCAGCTCCGGCCGCGTCTTGATGAAAGCGTGCAGCCCACCGGGCACGACGGTCGCCACCCCTGTGCCGAAGAGATGGGCGCTTATCATGCCCATCGCCATGCGGTCGAAGCGCATCGCGTCGCGGAACGGGCCGGCGCTCGGCCGGCTGTACATGATCAGCACCGCCGGATGGTCCTGGAGATTTTTGCCGACAGGAAGATCGAGCACCGGCTTGATGCCGGTCTCGTTCAAATGCGCCGCCGGACCGATCCCCGACAGCATCAGGATTTGCGGCGTGTTGAACGTGCCGCCGGAGAGGATCACTTCATTGTCAGCAGTCGCACGGACCGTCTGTCCGTTGCGCACATATTCGACACCAGTCGCCTTTATGCCCTGCATCAGCACGCGCGTTGTCAGCGCGCCGGTCTCGACCTTCAGATTGCGCCGCTTGAGCGCCGGCTTCAGATACGCGCTCGCAGCCGACGACCTTCGCCCATCGCGGATCGAATACTGACTGCGCCCGAAGCCTTCGTGCGTCGCCGCGTTGTAATCCTGCACATGCGGATAACCCGCGGCCTTCGCGGCCTCGATCCACGCGGCATAAAGCGGATCGTTCGTCCGCGCCCACTCGACGCCGATATGGCCCTTCGCCCCGCGCCACTCGTTCTCGCCGTCCTCCCAGCGCTCGACGCGTTTGAAATACGGCAGAACGCCGTCATACGACCAGCCGAGCGCGCCTTTCTGCGCCCAGCGGTCGTAGTCGGCGGGATCGCCGCGCGTGAACGCCATCACGTTGATCGAGGACGAGCCTCCCAGCACCTTGCCGCGCATCGCCTCGATGCGACGGCCGTTCAGATGCGGCTCCGGCTCGCTCTCATAGCCCCAGTCGAACATGCGCCGCTTGTGCATCATGCCGAGCCCGAGCGGGATGTGGATATACGGGTGCTGGTCCTTACCACCCGCCTCGAGCAGCAGCACGCGCGCGCCCTCATCCTCGCTCAGACGATTGGCGAGCACGCACCCCGCCGACCCCGCGCCGACAATGATGTAGTCGTACGCTTGAGTCCGTGAAGACATGTCAATGAGGATGGTGGAGACCTGAAGACTCCATCGCCTCTGGCGTTTCCCCCGCAGGCTCCCAAGCCGCCGACCACATTTCCAACGGGAAGTATCGGCTAAATGCCGCACGCGCTTCTTGGTATGACAATGGTACCGGCATCTCGGAACGAAGCAGGTTGAATTGGTCTTCTGGCACGAAGCCCGCATACCCGAGCGCGATAAAGTTGGCGTCCAAGCCAAGGTTCTTGACCGACGTCTTGATCTGACCCGGCGTGTAGAATTCCGAAAAACCCCAACCGGCTTTCAGTTGTTTGGGAAGCTTGAGAGCGTACGCCCTTGCTGCTCGATTGATGCGCCAGGTTCTGAGCCAACCCATCTTATTTGCGCGGCGTTCTGTCGATACGACGTGCCGTCAGCTCGGAGGCACGATCGACGCATACGAGCTGCATCTCGCCTTCATAAAACTTCATGAGGGGGCAAACCTCGAAGGTTCCCGAGACGATTGTCTCGAATGGAGCGTCCTTGAAGAGGCCCTCCACGTCCGCAGGCAAAGACTCGCTAGTGTTCTTCAGGATATCGAAAACACCCAGGACACGCGTAGTACCAGTGATCAGGATCCGCACCGATGGCGTCCCATTGGACACAACAAGACGGCCTTGAAGGTTGAAGCAAGCTTCAACTACCCGTGAATTTCCCCTGCAAGGCGGTTCCGATTGTGCGGCGATGGCAGAGCCCGTCGCCATGAGCAGGAGGACTGTAGCTCCGGTCAGCTTCGTGCTCATTCGTTTCTAGCGCACGAGTTGGGCCGCGCGCTGCACGATTGGCCGCGGTGCAGCGTACGCGCTCTTGAGCAGCGCCTCGATCTCCGCCCCCGTCAGAGGATCGACTTCCATTTGCAGCTTTTGGGCATCGGCGAGGAACGCCGGGTCCTTCAGCGTCGCCTCGAACGCGGCGCGCAGGATCGCCACCCGATCGGCCTGTACACCTGGCGGCGTTGCGAAGGGCCGTCCCATTTCTTGCCGCGCGAGGATCAGCGAGAGGACCTGCTTGTCTTCCGGATTGGCAACCAGATCGAGCGCGTTGGGAACGTCGGGCAAATCGCGCTGCTTCTCGAGTCCGATCTGCACGATGATGTTCACTTTGCGATCGCGGAACCAATCGGGGTGCATCGTCTTGAGCGTGGAATACGAAAGCCCGCACACGCCGTCGACTTCGCCGCGTTCGAGCGCGAGCGTCGTTCCCGAGCCTTCGGTATAGCCGCCGATCACCTTAAACTTCGTGCCGATGAACTGATTGAGGATCTTCGGCATGATCGAGGAGTTGCCGCCGGCGCCCGACGCGCTGACCGCGACCTCGCGCGCCTTCGCCTGCTCGATGCGCGTCAGCGGGCTGCCCTGCCAGGTGACGCAGATGTTGTCGAGCTTGCCGATGCTGCCGATCCAGTTGAGCTTCTGCGCATCGAACCGGGCGGCGCGCTCGCCGAACAGCGGGTCCATCGCGGCGCCGTTGGTGAGTGCGGCGAAGGTCAGCCCATCCGCCGGCGTGTTGTTGTACAGCGTGTTCGCGGCGATCAGGCCGCCTGCACCCGGCAGGTTCCTCGGCACGATCGTCGGATTGCCCGGAATGTGCTTCGACATGTGGCGGGCGAGCGCGCGCGCATAGGTGTCGTAGCCGCCGCCCGCGCCGCTCGCGATCACCATGTTGATCTGCTGGCCGCGATAGAACGGCGCCTGCGCCTGTGCGCCCACGCGCTCGGGTACAAACCCGAACAGCAGCGCCAGCAGCAGAAAACCGGTGATCGCGCGGACCATGCCCGATCCTAGCCCGGAATCATCTCGGCCAGCAGCCGTCCGTAGCCGGGAACCGGATGATTGACCGTGAGCCGCCGCTGGATTTCCCAGCAGCGCGCCGGCACCGGATGCAGCACCGGCACGCCAAGGTCGCGCTCCAGAAGATCGATGATCCCCATCACGCGCCAACCGGAGCCCAGGAGATAGATCGCCTGTGCGTCCTTGCGGTGCTTCAGGAACACCTTCTTCACGTGCGAATAGACGAGTTCGGGCGAAAGGTTCCCGACCTCCTTGAACGGCACGTCGATGCCTTCCATCGCAAGCACGTCGAAGCCTGCGTCGACGAAATATTTCCCGAACGTCTCATTGATGTTGCCGTGGAAGTAGGAGGCGCCGACGAAGCGCTTCACCTTGAGCGCGTTCAGCGCGCGGATATGGTTCGTGCCCGACGTGAACATCGGGATACGATACTTCTGCTCCCATTTCTTGAGCAGCTCCGCCTCGCCCGCATGGCCGAGCACCATGAAGGGCGGTGCGCCTTCGGGATGGATGATGTCGACCTCGTGCTCGGCCAACTTCGCGATCAGCGGCTCGTAAGCCTTGATGATGTTCGCGAACTCCTCCCGAGCGCCGCGCTGGATATCGAGGAAGAGCGGGATGATGCCGATGCCCTCGGGCAGGATGCGGCACAATTCTTCGACCGAACCGGGACGCATGGTCGGTTTGATATTGCCGACCACGCCGCGCCAAGATGTGAACGCCACGTTCAACCCCTTTGCTGGATTGGCGCCGAAACTAGGCCTTTTATGGGGCCGAATCCAAGCCTTGTTGAAGTGCGGTTTCCTTGTATAAACCGCGGCGAACTGCTCAAGAAGGCGCCATGGCTTACCGAGTGACCGTCGATACCGGGGGCACGTTCTCCGACTTCGTCTATCTTGACGAGGCGACGGACGAGGTCACGGTAGCCAAATTGCCCTCGACGCCCGATGACCCGTCGCGCGCGATCCTCGCCGGTGTCGAAGTGCTCCTCGCGCGCGGCGTCGCGCCCGATGACATCTTCTATTTCTGTCACGGCACCACAGTCGGCACCAATGCGCTGCTGGAAGGAAAAGGCGTGCGCACGGGCCTGCTCGTGACGCAAGGCTTCCGCGGCATCTACGAGGTCGCGGAGCAGTGCCGCCCGCACGGCTCGGCGATCTTCGACATCTTCTACGACCGCCCGCCGCTGCTCGTGCCCGAAAGCCGCACCGGGGAAGTTGCCGAGCGCTTGTCGGCGCAAGGCGAGGTGCTGCTGCCGCTCGATGAACACGCGTTGCGCGCGACCATCCGCGAGCTGCGCGAAGAGGACCTGCAGTCCGTCGCGGTCTGCCTGCTGTTCTCGTTCTTGAAGCCGGAGCACGAGGAGCGCGCCCGCGCGATCATCGAAGAAGAGATGCCCGGCGTCGCCGTGTCGCTGTCGTCCGATGTCGTGCCGCAGATCCGCGAATATTATCGGCTGTCGACGACGGTGATTAATGCTTATCTCGAGCCGATCCTCGCGTGTTACATCGCCAATCTCGAATCGCGCTTAGCCGAGGTTCGCGTCAAGACGCCGCAGAAATACATCATGCAGTCGAACGGCGGCATGGCGACGTTCTCGGCGAGCGCGAAGAAGGCCGTAGCGACCGTGCTCTCAGGACCAGCGGGCGGCATCACCGCAAGCGTGCAGACCTGCCGCACCACGGGTCTCAGGAACCTGATCACCTTCGACATGGGCGGTACGTCCTGCGACGTGGCGCTGATCAAGGACGGTGAGCCCTCGGTGCAAAGCCGCGGCAAGATCGAAGGTCGCGATATCGCGCTCCCCATGATCGACATCAACACGGTGAGCGCGGGCGGCGGCACGCTCGCGCGTGTCGATCGCTTTGGCATTCTCGAAGTCGGACCGCAGAGCGCAGGCGCCGTGCCGGGCCCCGCGTGTTATGGCCGCGGCGGCACCGAGCCCACCATCACCGATTGCAACATCGTGCTCGGCTATATCGGCGAGGACAATTTCCTCGGCGGCAAGATGAAGCTCGATTCGGTCGCGGCGCGCCGCGCCGTCGAAACGCATGTGGCGAAGAAGCTGTCGCTGAGCGTCGAGGACGCCGCGGAAGGCATCGTCCGCATCATCGACGTAAAGATGCAGGAAGCGATCAAGGCCATCTCGACTATGCGCGGCCACGATCTCTCCGACTTCCAGCTGCTCGCCTTCGGCGGCGCGGGCCCGCTGCACGCAGCGCGGATCGCCAAAGAGCTCGGCATGGCGGGTGTCGTCGTGCCGCTCTATCCCGGCGTCTACTCCGCGATGGGCTTGCTCATGTCGGATGTGAAGCACGACTACATCCGCTCCAAGCTCTCCCCGCTCGCGAAGGCGAACGAGGCCCAAGTCGCAAAAGTGTTCGACGAGTTGCAGGCCCACGCGCTGCGCGATCTGAAGGCCGAAAACTTCCGCGACGATCAGATCGGCATCGAGCGCGCGCTCGACATGCGCTACGCGGGGCAGGGCTACGAGATTACGATTCCCTGCGACGAAAAGCTGAATCTTGCCGCGCTGCGCCGGGAATTCGACGACAGCCACAAGCAGATGTTCGGCCACACTGCGCCCGAGGAGCCGGTCGAGATCGTCTCCTACCGCTTGCGCGGGATCGGCCGCGTGCCGCCTGTGAAGCTGCCGAGCTATCGCGCGCAAGGCCTCGCGCTGAAAGACGCCCTCCGCGAGACGCGCAAAGCGCGCTTTGGCGGCGTCACGCTCGATTGCCCCGTCTATCAGCGCGACCGGCTCGATGTTGGCATTCGCTTCGACGGCCCTGCCATCATCGACCAGCTCGATGCTACGACAGTCATCCCGCCGGGCCACTCCGCACGCGTCGATGAGTTCAAGAACATCCTGATCAGCGTGGGGCGGGCCTGATGGCTACCAACGGTCAGGCTAAGCTCGGCGCGATCGACATCGAGATCGTCAAAGCCTCGCTCTCCGGCATCGTGCAGGAGATGCAGAACTCGCTCTTCCGCACCGGTTTCTCCACCATCGTGCGCGAATCGCAGGACGCCTCCTGCGCCATCATGGATGCGCGCGGCGACGTCATCGCGCAGCACGTTGTGCTGCCGCTCCACATGGGTGCGTTCCCTGCCTGCTGTGGTGCTGTGATCAAAACGTACAAGGGCGGCATCGAAGACGGCGACGCGTATCTGATCAATCATCCCTACGAAGGCGGCAGCCCGCACGCGCCCGACATGGCGGTGATCACACCGATCTTCATCGAACGCGAGCTGATCGGCTTCTGCGGCTCGATCGCGCACAAGAGCGACATCGGCGGTCCCGTGCCCGGCTCGTGCTCGGGCCAGGCGCGCGAGACCTTCAACGAAGGCCTGCATCTTCCGGCGGTGCGCTATCACCGCGGTGGCCAGCGCAGCATCGAGATCGAGCAGATCATCGCCGCCAACAGCCGCACGCCCGAGCTCGTGCTCGGCGACATCCGCGGCCAGGTCGGTGCGAGCCGCCTCGGCGAGCAGCGCGTGCGCGAGCTGATCGCGAAATTCGGCAAGACAAACGCGCTCGCCTGCTTCACGCGACTGCTCGAGCTGGCCGAGATGAAGATGAGAAGCGCCATCTCCGAATGGGTCGACGGCCGCTTCGAAGCCGAGCGCTTCGTCGACGACGACGGCGTCGATCTGAATCAGCCCGTGCGCATCCATGTCGTCGTCGAGAAGAAGGGCGACACGATCCATTTCGACTTTTCCGGCTCTGCCGATCAGACCAAGGGCCCGGCCAATGTGCGCCCGCCGCTGGTCAAAGCCGCCGTCGGCTACGCGCTGATCTCGCTGGTTGATCCGCTGATCTTCATCAACTCGGGCATCATGCGTTCGTTCTCGATCAAGACGCGCGAAGGCAGCGTGCTCGATCCGAAATTTCCCGCACCCGTAAATACGTACAACGCGACCGTCCACGCGATGGTGGAATCGCTCTTCGCCGCGCTCTCGCATGTCGTGCCGGCCCGCGCGCGCGCCGACGGCTGCGGCAGCCGCTCGATCATCATCGGCGGGCGTTCGACCTCGGCAGGCAAGGCCTATGTGCAGTACGAGATCGTCGGCGGCGGGGCAGGCGGGCGCGCGAGCAAGGACGGCGCGTCGGGTACGTCGGTCAATCAGAGCAACGCCAAGATCGCCTCGATCGAGATCATCGAGAGCGAATTTCCCACCCGCGTGCAGCGTTTCGAGCTGATCAAGGACTCAGGCGGCGCTGGCGAATTCCGCGGCGGGCTCGGCATCAGGCGCGAATACGTGAACCTCGCCGACGCGCGGTTTTCCATCCGCTCGTCGAAACACATCATTCCGCCGCTGGGTGCGGCAGGCGGTGGCGAAGGCCGCACCGGCGACATCATCGTCAATCCCGACACGCCGAACGAGAAGCACCTGCCCACGCGTTACGCCGATTATCCGTTGAAAGCGGGCGACGTGTTCCGGCTCGACACGCCCGGCGGCGGCGGTCTTGGCGATCCGCGTCAGCGCGATCCCGCGAAAGTGCTCGCTGATGTGGTCGAGGGCTACGTCTCACCTGACGCGGCCTCCCGCGATTACGGCGTCGTCGTCACGAAGAACGGCCGCGACTGGCACATCGACGAAATCGCAACCGCGAAACTGCGCGCACGCAAACAGTAAAACAGAGGAGTGACTCATGACAGTGAAACACACCGGCGTCGTTGGTCTCGGCGCGATGGGCCATCAGATGGCTCGTCACATGGTGCTGAAGGGCTTCGACGTCGCGGGCTATGACGTGCTGCCCGAAGTCATGACGCGCGCCAAGGCCGTCGGCATCAAGACCGTGAACAGCGTCGCCGATGTCGGCGAATCCGCCGAAGTCGTCGTCGTGATGGTCGCGACCGACAAGCAGGTCGAAGATGTGATCGTGCGCTCGGGTCTGCTCGATCGGCTGAAGAACGGCTCGGTCGTCTGTGTGTCCAGCTCGACCTCGCCCGACACCTCGCGCGAGATGGAAGCGATCTGCAACAAGCGCGGCATCGGCCATCTCGATACGCCCGTGGTGCTCGGCCAGGAAGCCGCCGACACCGGCACGCTCACGGTGTTTTGTGGCGGCAAGGCGGACGCCTTCGAGATGGCGAGGCCCGCCCTCTCCGCGTTCGGCGCGAAGGTCATGCATGTCGGTCCCGCGGGCATGGGCCAGCTCACCAAAACCGCGAACAACATGTTGCTCTGGGCGTGCATGGCCGCGAACTACGAGGTTCTGGGCTTCGCCAAGAAGATGGGCGCCGACATCCCAAAACTCGTGGACGCGCTGCAATTCTCGAGCGGCGCCAACTGGTCGCTCGAGCGCTGGGGCCGCAGCACGGCCAAGTGGGTCGAGAAGGACATGGACGT
>Ga0111538_10014779_pt1 | contig 10281 bp, 8 predicted proteins | sample SoiMethybrSBSTD1_FD_79669 | JGI IMG/M metagenome (GOLD analysis project Ga0111538, IMG submission 79669) | Bulk soil microbial communities from a Populus tree surrounding site in Tennessee, USA - Soil MetaG P. TD hybrid SBSTD1 (version 2)... | ecosystem: Environmental > Terrestrial > Soil > Tree... | reverse complement strand
CCTCGAGTGGACTGGAATATGTTTTCTCCCATTGATATTGGTTTGCCTAGTTTAAATTTGAGCAAATATGATCTTTTTGAGACAAATATTGAATCAAAATTAGGCATTAAAAGCGAGTCATCAACTATTAATTCCTGGCTATCTGAAGATCATGATTTTATAAATAAATTCCAATCACAAGGAATTTTTTCATTTCATTATTATGATCCATGGACATTATTTTATTCATTTTTTAATCGACCTGACAATATGTTTAATAAAGAAAAGGAGTGGCCTAGAACATTTAACCGAATGTATGATATTGCTAATTCTATAAATCTTATTCCATTTCTAACAGAATTTGGGGGAAGCCATGACTGGGAAAAATATAACACGGATCTTCAGCCATCAAGTATCTATAAGAGAAAACAAATTCGTGCTTATATGAATCTTCAATATAAACAAGTGGAATCATTCTTATTAAATTGTACTTATTGGAATTATGATCTTTATAATACTTTTGAAAATAAGGATAATTGGAACTTGGAAAATTTTTCTTTGTTAGGGCCAAATAGAGAGAAACGTCATACGGACATAGTTGCCCGTCCCTATCCTATACGAAGCTCTGCTAAACCCTATTTACTTTTTTTTGATCTTGAAACTAAATACTGTGTAATAATATTAAAAGGCACTGTTGTAGATTTTCCTACCATTATCTATATCCCCTCTACAATACATTATTCTCCTTCTTTTAAAGTCTGGACTACTTCAAATCTCATTGAATGGGATAAAGATAATAGTTTATTGTATTGGCATCCAGACAAAAAACAAATGCTTAACCAAATTATTATTACTCCATTCCTTGATATTAACAAATCACTTTTACCTAAGGAGGCACAGTTACTGTTGGAAAGGAGTTTATTTACTTCAACATTCGTAGTTTAGAAATAAGAAACGTGACATAAGTCATATATGGAATGGGAAAAATATGAAAACCTAGTTGAAGACATTATTTCCAAACTACCAGGAAACATTAATTAACTATAGAAGCATAAAGTAAAATACATTTCAGATACTAATTAATCATGATAATTATTATATAAAAGAAACCAACTATATTCTTATTGATATAATTTAATAATAAATATATAGAAAATTGTGGATCAAATATTTTAGCAGCATAATTAGCGTTTCTTTTTCAAACATTTACCATAAGATACAGTAATGTTGTATTATAAGCTCAAATACATGTAAATTAAAATTTAAATAATATTTATAAAGAAATCGTTATGAGCACAAAAAATTTATTCCACTTAAGAAGTAAAGAAATTATCAATTCTATCCATAATCCTTACACAAAGTAGCATAATAGAAGAAAAAGATTTACCTAATATTCTGTATATTTGAATGGATATAGAAAGATACACAATACTATAAGACAATGGAATGGGATTGAAAATTTTAAAATAATAAGGATATATAATTATTTCAATTATGATATCGTAATCAAAGCCTTTGTTCTATTCGAACAAGATTGAATCTCTGAGTACAGACTTGAGCAAAATAAAAAAAATCAAAAAATTTGTGATAATATATATAGCATAAGAGAAATAACATAATACAGCATGAGATAGATCTCATCTTTAACATTACGAACAATACCTAATTGTTTTTTTATTATTTGTTTATACAATTCATAATCATTTTTTATTGTAATAAATTATTAATTGATAACAAACTTATTTTTTCTTTTTTCTTTATCAATAAAATTCCTAAATTTTAGAACAATACTTTTGGAATTTCCTTAACATTTCTCTTATTCAGAAATTGAATTTATTATCTTTATTAGAAGATGATCATTGGCATATAATATTTATAAAAAGATATAGTTATATCTTATATTGATAGCTCATATATAGGCCAAGAAAAACTTTACATATGTTACCATATAAACTATATAAAGAATCTTATGAATGACAAGATTATCGTTACTAATAGTAAAGCGTTATTGAGGAAGTATGGTAATGAGGGATTTGCAACAATTTGTAATGCACTCAAGGTTTTAGCAACCGCCGATGAGAAGAGAGGAATCAACAGTAGGATTGTATACCTTGACAATGATAAAGATATGAAAAAGGTCAGTGGCAGGGCTGTAACAAACGTTTTAGATCCACGTGAGAACAAAACGGCCATTGATACAGTATTCAAATTCTTCAATCCTCATTATCTTATGATTTTGGGTGCATCTGACGTAGTGCCCCATCAAGATCTTGATAACCCTATTAATGGTCTAAGTGATGGAGATGACGATATTCGTGCTTGGGGCGATTTGCCTTATGCATGTGATGTAGCCTATTCTCGAGATCCAGCTCGCTTCGTTGGTCCTACTCGAGTTGTTGGAAGACTGCCTGATCAGGTAGGTGCTACCGAACCATCTTATCTAGTCTCTTTAATAAAAACTGCTGCAGAGTACAAGAGGAGATCATCTGAAGAATATACTGACTACCTAGGTCTTTCTGCAGAAGTATGGCAAGGTTCGACTCGAATCAGTATTAATAATATCTTTGGTAATGCCGACAAATTACTTTTAGCTCCACCATCAGGACCAAATTATTCGAAAGAACAGTTATCAAATCGAATCCATTTCATTAACTGCCATGGTGGTACTGCATCACCTGAGTTTTCTGGCCAACGGGGAACAGACCCCCGAACAGCTATTTATCCGACTTCACTTTCTACTCATTCGATCAAAGATAAAATTTCCGAGGGCACAGTCGCCGCTGTAGAATGTTGTTATGGTGCTGAGTTATATGATGCAATTACTTTAGCGATAGACCAGCCCATTTGCCAGAGCTATTTACAGCACGGTGGGTATGGTTATTTTGGCAGCACAACTATAGCTTATGGTCCAGCAGATGGAAATAGTGCAGCTGATATTATCTGCCAGTACTTTCTGCTAAATGTATTAGATGGATCTTCGATAGGTCAAGCTGCACTGATGGCCCGTCAACAGTTTGTAAACCAGACTGCACAGATGGATCCCATAGATCTTAAAACTCTTGCTCAGTTTTATTTGCTTGGCGATCCTAGCGTGCATCCTATTGTTGAACCAAGTGCTACCATATTACCTAGTGATATAGCAAGTCCCGACGCGGAACGCTTTTTTCGTGCTGAACGTAGACAAAAAATGAAGCTCACTGGTGATTTTTTGATGAAGACAAAACCCACAGCATCCAAACGAGTATCAACTGGCAAAACTTCCCCGAGACTAAGAACTGCATTAACAAACATCGCCAAGCTTGCAGGACTTTCCGAGAAACAAAAATTTACGGCATTTGCAGTACAAGGAGTACAGAAACCTACTAAAGGTCTAAACAGAAAGGCTACAACGGCACCATCACGATATCTTATCACTATAGGAGCACCAAATGAAGAGATGAGACAAAAGGTAAAGACTGGTATAGCTGTAGTAGCCAAAGAACTAAATGGTCGCATTGTTGGCTATCGTATATATCATCAACGATGAGAGTTTTGCCATGAGTTCCACGCGACCAATTCGTATTACTGCTCTGCGTGGACGCGTCACCCAAGGTCGATACGGCAAGGGAAGCAAGAGTGAACGTGAGGCGTTTTTTCTCGAAACTACTGATGCACGTTATATCTTACGCCTTAAGACTGGTTCTGTTTTTGATAATTATAAAACATTACATTATCTAGGGCATGAGATCGAATGCGACGGGTTTCTGGTTGGCACGACTGTTCTGGCAGAACGGATCGAATTGATAGATTAATAATTGAAACTTCGGTCTCTAGTATATAGATATATTGTATATTTTACCGGCGCCTAAAAATTATTTATGCCAAATATTTTCTAACCTTGTGTCACTTATTTGATTTAGTATAGCAAATGTTTTAATAAACAATTCTTTTTTGAAGATATATGAATATTTTTATTCTATTATTTTTGAATTTTTGCTATGTTATTTTGGCATAAATTAAATATCAACGGCTCATCCACGAAAATTTTATGATTTTATCATATATTATTCAGCCAGTAATAATTCAACCAATACAATAACTAAAATTTTTTATGATTCCACTACTAATTTAATTTCAAAAGAGATTAAATCTAGAAATGATATTTTTGATAGAATTCATGAAACAATAATAATAATTTCAACTAGGAATTAACCTTTACTTTTTGTAATCATTTATTTGAGTTCATTAATACAAGTAACAATTTTGAAATCTAATATTGATATTCTAAATATTTTGCGATAATGGAATGATTATGTAGGATTTGAACCTTTCTATAAAGCGAGACCACCCCTCTTGATTTTAGACTTCATTCATGAAATACATCAAAAATAAGACAGGATAATAGAATTTGAAAATTTATAATGATTTTTGATAATAATAAACTTGAGTCCTTCAATTAATCTACAGACAATATAATAGATTCAAAATGTAAAATAGAAATTTCAGTAGGATTTTAAACCCTTTAAATAAAGATAAATACAAAGGAACAATTGCTTTAATTCTTGGAGGCTTTTGAGGATAGATAAAACAGATACATTTAATCAGTTAAGGTTAAATCTATTGAATAGATTATTACAATAATAAATAAGTAGTTATTTCCAATAATTGATTTTCAGCATTAACAAGTTGGACATTTACTCCAATAGTGTTTGAGCTACCCAAGGCCATTTGAGCTTGTTGAATATTAAGTGATAAATCATCTAACATAAACAAAGTCTTGTCTGTTGAATTAGTTGCAAAGGTATTAGGTAATTTGTTTTGAACAATAATGGCTGTTTAAATAAATATAATCTATCATAATTAAACAAATCTATTAGAAATTATCTTTGAAATGAGGAATATAGCTGTAAGCTTTCTAATTATACAAAACCTCTTATGTACAACTTGAGATAAATACAACAAGAATATTATCTAAAATCTAATAAACGATTTTTTACAAGTCTGACCCACATTTAGACTCGGATATTTAACAAAATAACTTTTGAGATGTGTAAAACTTTTAAAGCTGATTTTATCAGTTTTATAAATGATTGATTCAGTATTGATAAAAAAAGTTTAGAATGTATACATAAAAATAATCTCTGGTTAAAAAACCTCGATCGAATTCCCAAAATAAAAATAATGAGACATATAACCTTTTCATTTACTACTAAAGATAACAAAGGAGTATATTTTATAAAGAAACAGTCAACTTTTAAAAGTAACTTAAACAATGAAGTTTTATTTTATAACTTTATATGGTCAACTAATCAATTTCATGAATTACAAAATTTTATACCAAAGTTTTACTTATATGATTCAAATTATAAGATGCTTGTTCTAGAAAATTTACATGCATAAAAAAAGTTATAGAATAAATTTCTCAACATTAAAAAAATATAATTTAGATAGTTATATTCCTACTTTTGAAAATATTACTCCTGAAACCCTAGCAAACCATAACGACTATTTTAAAGAAATGTTAGAAATAATACAAGACAAACAAAATATGATTCCCAATAACATAAAAAAATTAAAAAAAGAAATGAGAAGTTGTTGTTTGATACACGGTGACATTAAATTCAACAATTTCCTGATAAATAAAATAAATTCTATTTATTCTATAAAGTTAGTAGATTGGGAGCTTAGTGGAATTGGAGATCCATTAATAGATTTGGGATCAGTTATTGGAAATCTTTTTTTAATTTGGATAACTAATATATCTTTAAAAAATATCCAAGATCCATTGGAAATTTTTCATCAACCTTTAAATAATATCCATCGCTTATTTTTACAAATAAATAGATTTCTAAAGTTTTATAACAGGATAATTTCTAAACCATTAGTAATAAATTCCGAATCTAAGATTAACCTTTTGCAGCATAGTGGTGCCTTTTTATTAAAATCAGTTTATAACGATATTTTTCTGAACTATAGATTTTCACCAATAACTATGCTTACATTATTTCTATCAAAATCGTTGCTGACCAAACCAAAATACATTTTCACTATAATGAGATATTATGAATAGAAATTTAGGATTATTATTTGAAAAAATTTTATATGACTTCTCTTTTGATAACAAAATATACAATAAAAAAATAAATGAACATTTCAATCAAATCACTTTAAAACACTTTTTATATTTACATTATTATGCTCATCAACCCATTTTATATATAAAACATAATAATGAAATGTTTAGTTTATTAATGTATGACGATTTAAATTTTAAAAAGAGAATTAGACGTGCTAACAAAGGATCCGGTTATTTTATTTCCGACTGGATGGTTGTATCACATAATAAATCTAGATATCGTATCCGTAAGTCTGGAATAGAGTTAGTAGTAGATAAGGATAAACATCTGGCTAATAAATCTCCACAGGTTGGTAGTCTAGTAAGCTGTAGGTTTCCAAAAGAAAGACTATTTGCTTCAAGAGGATTCTATGTTGCTGTAAGCAATCATGGACCCCCTACATTTAAGGATCAAATTGTAAAAATTTATTTTAATATTAATAGCACTAATTCAGTTCAAGTGATGAAAATTTTGACTACTCACTTATCTAATGTCATTCCATTTACATACAAAACTCTTTCGAGTCCCAAACATTATAAACGACGAGACTCTGCAGTCTTGTATTTTAACAAAGATAATTTCAATAAAATATTCCGAATTTTAAATCCACTTATTAAAAAATATCAGCATTTATTTACCAAAGGGGTACCTTCATTTACAAAACCGCTCTATCCTGGCATAGGTTTAGCAGAAGAACCCTTACAAATAAATAGAAAAGAATCATTTGGAGAAAATCGTTGCAGGTTATTGTCAAATGGAATTGTAGAAATATTTAATAAAAATATCGTAGATGAAAAATCAAAATTTCAAACACTTTTAAATAAATTCGTTGATGGAGATGTAAATATTGTGTATCCCTATTTAAATTGCGGATCAGAAAATATTTACATGAATTATAAAAAATTAAAGTAGAATTATTTTATACAAAGATTCTTGATTATAATTTTTCATTATTATCTTTTTTATAATTGGATTCATTGATATTGGTTAAAAATTCCACCAATTACTTCCTACAGTAACTGTTCTTGTACCTAAAGTAACAAGTGTTGGAAGTGTAAATCGAGTCCCTTCTGGAGAACTAATTTCAGGCAACAATAAGCGATCCTTATCACAATGTGATTCCACTAACTTTCTACGTAGCTTTGTTATATCTTGTTCATTTTCTAATCCAAACATGGCTGTATTCATCTTTAGTATTGCATATTCTGCCAGTGCTAGTATAGTATTCAAACCTTTTTTTTCTTCATAAGTTAATTCTTTAGTAAATTTTTTCAATTTTTTATTAAGGTTTACCCCTAACTCATCTTTTTCTTCGTATGTTTTCATTATTTACAATATATAAGAAAATATATATAAGTTTTATCTCAACAGTGATTATAAAAAAATTGATTATAAGCGACTATTTTTAGTCAAAAATAATAATGTATAATATAATTATAATAATGTCAATCTAATTGACGGTTTAAATTGTTGAATAAAGATATTAATATAGCTATTATAATTATTTGCTTGAGCAGCATATTCTGCTAGAATTTCATATGGAGTTTGATTAATAATCTGTTTGGCAACAACCGTTCTAACTAATAGTGTTCCTGCACGACTGTGAGTATACGAATATTCAAAAACTCGTGCAGGTAATGGAGAATGGGGAGGACCTAAAGTATCAGGATTACTACTAACAGGCTGATAATCATGAAAGTCATTTCTATATTACCGCTTCCAGTATTCTTCTAGATTGTTTAAAGATTCATCTTGTTCAACCTAGTAGATTGTGAATTTTTTTCTTGATATTAAACCCATAATAATTGTGAAAATCTCATTGTAAATTTGTTCCACCAAGATAGTTCAATATTTTTATCACCCCATGGAAAAGGTTCAGAATATATTTCAAAAAGTGGTTTCATTACTGAATCTAAATATTTTTTAATTGGATTCTTGTCTACAACAGGTACGTCTTCATCTGATTCATTCCATTTTCCATAAAAAGCCATTGCATTCATCTCCCACATATTCATTGATCTTCCTGCGGGATTATAACTCCCTCCAAATTTGATATATTTTGTCCATTCAGTTTTGGGATTTTTGAGCACAACAACCATTTGTTTTGCATGTGACATTTCATATATATTGTCTTGAATTTGTGAATAATACTGTTTTGTTTCAACTATTGGATTATTTCTCAAGTAATATGCATAATATCTTGATACTTCTTCTATTATTCTACTTTCTTGTTTTTTAGGAAACATGATATGAATTTTTTTATCTTCAGATTTTTGTGAAGTATAATCGCTATATTTTTTTATATTAAAAATATTCTTAGATATTTTTTTTCGAGACGAATTATTATTCATTTTATTTTGTAGTCTAGTTGCTGCTCTTATTACTGCTCGAGCTACTTTGTCATCCGAAAAATAAGGGGCTAAAATATATATCTCATCCACATATTTTCCGTCTAAGAGTTTGATGTACTCTTGTTGAGCATCATGAATATATCCTGGTACATTCATAGAAAGTTCCATTGTAATATTTCCTTTCTTTGACGGTTTCTTTAGAAATAATTTTCTGAATTGTTCTTTTTCAATTTCATGTAATTGAGTGGTATTATCATAAATATCAATTGATTTTCTTTGATTAAACATAATAAGTAATGCCATTAATACTAAAATATTTACAAATTGACCCTCTACTAAATCCATCTCATCAAATAATAACTTTCGAAATTGAGATTCTATACCTATTCCGCCAATAAATGCAATTTCTGAATCAAAAATCCATAATTTTATATGAGTAGCAGCAAGAAAATCTGAAGAGAGTGGATTCCAGCTATGGTTTATAATTACATCAATACCTACTTTCCTCATTTCTTGTATCATATATAAGGTATTTTTCTCAAAATCATTAAGAGTGGACGGTGGTTTCTGACGTAATATTGAGACAAATCCATCTATAAGTAAACTTATATGAATATTAGGATTTAATTTCTTTTTATCAATTAATTTCTTACTTACTTCCAATCCATAACTATCTGCTTTAAATCCAAGCTCTATACATAAAATACTTTCTGTGCTTTTATTGTCTATCCAATCATAAAATCCATTTTCAGCGATATTCCAATTTTCACCAATATGTCCACCATTCAAAAATGGAATGATATTATTATTTCTGATGGCTGTTATTTTTGTTAAGCTTGCTATGTCTGATCGAGCAATGCGTTTATTTGAATTTAATAAGTTTAGTGCCTTTGTAATAAATTCTTCATATTTTAAACTATTACGTTTAATAGATATGTTTAATGCTCTAAGAATGTCACTAATAATAGGCTTAACAAATATTCTATCCTTAAATCTTTTACTGATATTTAAGAGTATATCATCATCATATACTTTTTCTTTAGAAACTAATTGATTCATTAGTTTCAATTTAATTTGTGTCTCTTCCCTGCTTTGTTTCAGAACATCTGATTCTATATTGTTAAATTTTGAGATATTGTAGGTAGGCTTTAGGGTAGAAGACTTGATATTGTTAGAAATTTCGTTTGACAATAGGGAGCTTTTAATATTCAAGTATTTATTTTTTCTTGATTAAACAAAGAGAATACTATAAAAATGAAGATCTCTCCTATACCGTTGAATATAATAATGAAATATTGATATATATAGTATATATCTCAATTCTCAGTCAATATTTATACTTTAATATTATGAAACAAAATAACATAATTACAAAATTTTTCGGCGCCGAAAAAATTTATTCTAAATCTTTGATTACTATAAAAAGATGAAATAAATCTAATTCATTCATTCTTTCTATAAAAATTATGTTTCTTATTTTTCTTTATAATAATTACAATATAAATATTCTACAGAAAATATTGAGAAATATATCTATATGCTAGTTTAGGATGAATGGCAATAATATTATAACTATTTACATCAGCTATGAAAGACTTTATATCTGCAACAATTTTTCATTTTTTGTATATCTTGTAAAGATGATGAGCATTAAGCATTGCGCAATGTTCTAGTATTTAGTATTATTCTGACCGTGTTAGCTCCAATAAAGATCTCTTATAATGAAAACATTTTCACTATAAGTAATTGTTTCTTGTACCTTTTTTGAGTATCTCTTAAATAATTCATTATAGAACTTAATATCCTGTACTTCCTTTGCTAGCAATTGTAATATATCAAATATTTGTCATATTAAT
>Ga0111538_10014777_pt1 | contig 10282 bp, 9 predicted proteins | sample SoiMethybrSBSTD1_FD_79669 | JGI IMG/M metagenome (GOLD analysis project Ga0111538, IMG submission 79669) | Bulk soil microbial communities from a Populus tree surrounding site in Tennessee, USA - Soil MetaG P. TD hybrid SBSTD1 (version 2)... | ecosystem: Environmental > Terrestrial > Soil > Tree... | reverse complement strand
GGCCCGTCCGTGGTGGCCAGGACCTCCAGGCCGTCGGCCACGGCGGCGCGCCCGTCCGCCGGGTGGCCGTCCCACAGGGCGGCCTCGGCCAGCCCGGCCAGCACCGGCGTGGCGTTCTGCGGGTCCAGCTGCGCCGGGACCTCGTCGAGGACCCGCCGCAGGTCGGCCCGGGCGCCGGCCAGGTCGCCGGTCCGCAGCCGCAGCGTCCCCCGGACGGTCAGCGGCCGGACCCGGAGCCCGGGCGACCGGAGGTCCAGGTCGAAGACCTCGTCCAGCAGCCGCTCGGCCTCCTCCCGCCGCCCGAGGCTCAGCAGCGAGTTGGCCGCGTCGGGGAGCAGGTTGGGGCCATAGCGTCCAAGAGCGCCGACCTGGCGGACCATGTCGGCGCCGGCCAGGAAGACCTCGACGGCGTCGGCGGAACGGCCGGCCTGGTCCAGGACGGTGGCCAGGCAGGCGTGCACCCGGCCCAGGTCGTCGACGTCGACCAGCTCCCTGGCGATGCGGCGGCCCTGCTCCAGGTCGGCGATGCCCTCCTCCAGCTGCCCGAGGACGCCCAGGGAGGTGCCCAGGGTGGTGAGGGCGTGGCCCTCCACGGCCCGCGCGCCGACCTGCCGGGCCACCGCGACCGCCTCCTGGCCGCGGGCCAGCGCCTCGGCGTGGCGGTCCAGCAGCATGAGCAGCTGGCCGTGGGCGGCCAGGGCGCGGGCCAGCTCCGGCGACGGCGGGTCGGGAGGGATGATGGCCACCGCCCGCTCGACGGCGGCCATCGCCAGGGGCGTGTGGCTGGCGTTCCAGTGGTAGCGGGCCAGCCGCTCCAGCAGCGCCCCGGCCCGCAGCGGCTCGGCGGCCGGGTCGACCCGGTCGAGGGCCAGGCGGCCGAGGGCGACCGCGCGGTCGTCGTCGCCGGCCAGGTTGGCCGCCTCGGCGGCGCGGTGCAGCACCGCGCCCCGGTCCAGCGGGCTGCGGGCGGCCGCCTCGGGCACCTGGTCCCACAGCTCAAGGGCCCGCTCGTAATGCCCCAGGGCCTCGGCCAGCGCCGAGGCCGCCTCCGCGGCCTGCCCGGCCTGCACGCTGGCCACCAGCGCCTGTCCCAGGTCATGGGCGGCGTACCAGTGGTAGGCGAGCTGGCCCCACTCGACGGCGCTGGCGGCGTCCGAGGCGTCGCCGCGCTGCTGGATGCGTCGCTCCAGGGCGCGGGCGTAGGCGGCATGGAGCGGGCCGCGCTGGACCGGCAGCAGGTCGTCGTAGATCGCCTCCTGCACCAGCGCATGCCGGAAGACGTAGGCGCCGCCGGCCTCGTCGACCCCGAGGATGTGGCGGGTCACCGCCTCGCGCAGCAGCCACACCAGCTGCTCGGCGTCCTGGCCGACGACGGCCGCCAGCAGCTCATGGTCCACCCGGGTGCCGGCCACGGCCGCCACCTCCAGCACCCGTTGGGTCGGCTCCGAGAGCGCCTCCACCCGGGCCAGCACCAGGTCGCGCAGGACCAGCGGCAGCCGGGTGCCGTCCAGGTGGGCGGCCAGCAGCTCCTCGGCGAAGAACGGGTTGCCCTCCGAGCGGGCCAGCACCTCCCCGACCAGGGCCGGTGGGGCCGGCTCCTCAAGGATCCCGGCCAGCAGCTCGGCCAGGTCCCGGCGGCCCAGCCGTTCCAGCTCCAGCCGCTCGGCCCGGCCGCTGCGGTCCAGCTCGGCCAGGAACGGCCGCAGCGGGTGGCGGCGGTGCAGCTCGTCGGACCGGTAGGTCATCACCAGGGCCACCCCGCCGCGCAGGTTGCGGACCAGGAAGCCCAGCAGGTCGCGGGTGGACTGGTCGGCCCAGTGCAGGTCCTCGACCACCAGCAGCGCCGGGCCGGGCTCGGCGAGGCGGTGCAGCACCCCGAGCAGCAGCTCGAACAGCCGCGTCGGGGCCAGCGGCGCCTCCGCCGGCCGGCCCCCGGCCTGCGGGCCGAGCTCGGGCACCAGCCGGGCCAGCTCGGCGCGGGCGCCGCCCAGCACCCGGTCCAGCTCGCCCGGGTCCAGGACCACGACCAGCGGCCGCAGCGCCTCCACCAGCGGGGCGTAGGCCAGGACGCCCTCCCCCACGTCCAGGCAGCCACCGGTGAGCGCGACCGCGCCCAGCTCGCCGGCCTGGCCGACCAGCTCGGCGACCAGCCGGGTCTTGCCGACACCGGCCTCGCCCGCCACCACCACGATGGCGGGCCGGCCGGCCGCCGCCCGATCGAGGGCCGCCCTCAGCTGGGCGACCTCGGCGTCGCGGCCGACCAGAACCGGACTGGAGACTCGCCGGGCCACGCCCCCGATCATCCCAGATCCGGCCCCCCAAGGGCTCACGCCCTGGCCGGGCGCGGCAGCCGGAACGACAGGCGTTCCCGGACGGTCCGGCGACGACGGGTGGCCCGCGCCTGCCTGGTCTTCAGCTCAGCGGCCAGGCGCTGCTTGGCGGCCTGCTGGCGGAGCTCGGTGATGTGCTGCGCGACCAGCTCCTGCGGCGACACCAGGTACATCTCATCCTCCTCGAGCGACGCTTGCTCTCGGAGACGAGCATCGGGCTAAGGCCCCACCCCGCACATGGGGAGGACGGAGTACTCCCACCCCGGCCGACCACTCATTTCGAGGGCCACCTACCAGGGCCGCGACCTTCACCACGCCGGGCCCGAACGCCGGCGGCGACGACGACTGGCTCCTGGTCCTGAGCTCCTGAGCGCGTTTCGAGCTCCGATCGCGACCAGGTCGAGCTCGTTTCGCGCCGGCTGCCATGCCTGGCCGTCGCCGGCCCGTGACCGGCCCGGGCCACGCTCATGTCCTGGGCTTCCAGCGTCGCGCCAGTTCGGCAGCGAGGGCGCCGCCGGCACGGTCTGGACCACCGTCCGGCTGCGCGACGCCTCGGCCAGGACCTGCAGGGTCGAGGGCATCCCCGGGGTGCGGCTGCTCGGCCCCAGGGACGGCCGGTGACGGCGGCGTCCGTGGCCGACGGGTCGGCCGGGCCCCCTGCGCCAGCGTCCACGTCCAGGCGCTCCGGGCGTCGGCCATCCCCACGGCCCCCCTCGCCCCTTGCCGACCGGATCTCCGACCCGCAGGTGGCGGCCAGCCAGGCCGTCACCGAGCGGCTGTTCGGCCAGGTCCCACCCGTCCACCGGCCCGTGGCCCAGCCCTGCCGGCTGGTCGACCTCGGCCTGTTCCTGTGCTCCTACCCCCTGGCCGAGCCCACCGAGCTGTCGGTCTGGGTGCGGGGCGGCGCCTCGGCCGGCTACGGCGTCAGCGGCATCGAGTTCGTGGACTGACGCCGGTCCCCCGCCCGGATGGTCAACCATGCGGTAGGGTCCACGGGACCGGGAGGAGCGTGGCGGTGGCCGATACGTCGGGGATCGTGTCGCTGGCCGGGGCGGTGATCTCCGCCGGGGCGGCGGTGACCACGGTGGTGCTGACCCGCCGGGCCGCGGCCCGAGCGCGCCAGGAGGCGGCCGCCGAGCTGGCCCTTCGCTACCGGGAGCCGCTGGTCCACGCGGCCTTCAACCTCCAGACCCGGCTGAACAACATCGTCAGCCCCGACCACCGCTTCCTGCAGCGGTTCCTCACCAGCGGCACCCCCGCCGAGGCCGAGTACGCCCGCCTCAACACCGTCTACCTGCTCGGCCAGTACCTGTGCTGGAGCGAGATCCTGCGCCGCGAAGGCCAGTTCATCGACCCGGTCGACCTGCACCGCGACCGGGAGGTCATGGGAGCCATGGAGGAGGTCCGCGAGGCCCTCTCCGACAGCATCGACCTCCCCGACCCGACCCTGCGGGTGTTCCGGGGCGAGCAGCGGGCCATCGGCGAGGTCCTGCTCACCAGGACCGACAACCCCTCGGAGCGGGTCGGGCCGCGCTGGGACTGCCTGGGCTATGCCGCCTTCGTCGAGGCCCTGGACGACAAGGACACGGCCCGCTGGTTCACCACCCTGCTGGAGGACGTTGACCGCCTCGCCGACAACCTGGACGAGCACCGCGCCCGCCTGGTCGCCCTCCAGCACGCCCTGCTCAAGCTGATCGACCTGCTCGACCCCGACGGCGACCGGGTCTCCGCCCAGCTCCGCCAGCCCCTCTGAACCTCCAGGCCTCGAACCAGCGCCGTAACGATCCCGTACCGCCGGACTGGCATCCTCGACCGCACCCAGTCCCGACCGCGGCGAGGATGCAGACCGTGACCATGCAGCCCCGGACCAGGACCCTGCTCGCCTGGGCGCTGTGGCTGGCCACCTTCGGCTGCTGTGCCGCCGGGCTGCTGGTCACCCTGGCCATCTCCCGGCCCCTCACCCTCGCCGTGCTGGCCGAGGGCGCCGCCAGGGCGCTGGCCTTCCCGCTCGGCTACGCCACCGTCGGGCTGGTCCTGACCCGGCGGCGGCCGGCCAACCCGATCGGCTGGCTGTACGCCGCCGCCGGGCTGCTGTGGTCCCTCGGCATCCCCGGGGACGCCTGGCTCGGCCAGCTCGCCTCCGACCACCGCCCGCTGCCGCTGGCCGCCCAGGTCACGGCCGTGTACGGGGAGTTCAACTGGGTCCCGGCGACCATCCTGGGCGTCACCCTGCCGGCCCTGCTGGTGCCCGACGGGCGGCTGCGCTCGCGCCGCTGGCGGCCGGTGGCGGCCGCCGCCGTGGCCGCGGCCGTCCTTGCGCTGGTGGGCTCCGTCCTGGCCCCGGCGCGGCTGGAGGACACCTCGATCGCCAACCCGTTCGGGCTGGCCGGGCCCGCCGGCGCCGTCGCCGCCGCCCTGGCCGGCGCGGGCACGCTCCTCTGGATGGCCACCATGGTCGCGTCGCTGGCCTGCGTGGTACTGCGGTTCCGGTCCTCGGTCGGGGTCGAGCGCCAGCAGCTGCGCTGGGTCGCCGCCGGCGCCGTCGCCGCGGTGGCCGGGCTGCTGGCGGGGACGGCCGTGCCGCAGCGCACCGTCATCTCGTCCATCTTGTACGCGATGGTGCTGTGCATCCCGCTGGCGGTGGCCGTGGCGGTGCTGCGCTACCGGCTGTGGGACCTGGACCGGCTGGTCTCCCGCACCGTCACCTACGCGGTCGTGACCGCCCTGCTGGTCGTGCCCTACCTGCTGATCGTGCCGGCCGCCGGCCGCCTGGTCCAAGGCGCAGGCAGCTTGGCGGTGGCCGCGGCCACGTTGGCGGCGGCGGCCGCCTTCGCCCCGCTGCGCCGGCGGGTGCAGGGTCTGGTCGACCGGCGCTTCAACCGGCGCCGCTACGACGCCGCCCGCACCGTGGAGGCGTTCGCGGCCCGGTTACGGGACCAGGTCGACCTGGACGCGCTCAGCGCCGAGCTGCTGGCCGTGGTCGACCACACCATGCAGCCGGTGGGGGCGTCGCTCTGGCTGCGGCCGCAAGCGTCACCGACCGCATCCGCGACCATCGTTGACCAATCGCCCACGGGGATCGGCCACACCGGCCGCTGACGCGCGACGCTGGGAGCTGGCGGTGCCGGTGAGCCGGCCAGGACCGTGACCGTGATCCCTGCGACCCGACTCGCCCGACCGCGCCGGTGGCCCGCCGTGGTGGCCTGGACCATGTGGGCCGCTGGTGCTGCTCGTGCTGGTGCCTCTGGCGCCCGGGTCGGTCGACCCCTACCACCAGGTGGTCGGCAGCCCCTTCGAGTTCCGCGGCCTTGGGGGTGTGCCGCTGGTGGTCAACCAGCTGGCCCTGGCGTTCACCACCCTGGCCGTGGTGGTCTGTGCCGGGTCGCTGGTGATGCGGTTCCGCCGCGCCGCTGGGGTGGAGCGTCATCAGCCGCACCCTGGCCTGGGGGCTGCTCACGCTCCTGCTGTCGGCCGAGGTGTCGTAGACGCCGCGGTGGTGCTGGGACTGGGCCAGCTGCTCGGTCGCGACTCCAGCCTGGTCGTGGCCGGGGCCACCCTGGCGGTCGCGGCGCTGTTCGGACCGGCCCGCCGCCGCATCCAGGCGGTCGTCGACCTCCGCTTCAACCAACGCCGGCACGACGCCGCCGAGACGCTCCAGGCGTTCAGCACCCACCTGCGCGACCAGCTCGACCTGGACGCCCTCCGGGCCGAGCTCCTGGCGGCGGTCGAGGAGACCATGCGGCCAACCCAGGTATCGCTGTGGCTGCGACCGCAAGCACCTCCACCACCAGGAGAAGCTCGCGTGCCGTACGCGGTGGGGCTGGCAGGCCTCGAACCTGCGACCCGGCGGTTATGAGCCGCCTGCTCTGACCGACTGAGCTACAGCCCCGTGGCGGGATCGTACCGCGGGCTAGCGGCGGGGGGTGGCGTGGTAGAGGGTGCGGGTGCCGGAGGGGAACTCCTTGCGGTCGACCACCTCGAAGCGGGCCTCCAGCAGGCGCTCGAAGACCTCGCGGCGGTAGTCGCCGTGCATGCCCGGTGGCTTGTTGGCCAGGAGGCGGTCGGCCATGGGGTCGGTGGGGTCGACGAACTCGACCACCAGCCGGCCGCCGAGGGCGTGCAGCCAGTCGACCAGCTCGGCCAGGGGGACGTTGCCGGTGATGGCCAGGTGGTGGAGCAGGGCCAGGGCGAGGACGGCGTCGGGGCGGCTCCGGTCGAAGAACGCGGCCCGCTCGCGGCCCCGCCAGCCGAGACCGGGCGAGGGGTCGCCCAGGTCGAGGTAGGCGGGCAGGATCTGGCGGTTGCCCTCCTGGCGCAGCGACCGGTAGAGGCCGTCCAGGACCAGGTCGTCGCCGTCGGCGCAGACCACGTAGTCGGCGTGGTTGGCGGCCACGCGGGAGTAGGTCCCGTCGTTGCCGCCGAGGTCGAAGACGAGCTTTGCCCCTTTGCCCTGGAGGGCCTTGGCGACGAAGGCGGCCTTGATCTCGCGCTCGGCGTCGGTGTAGGTGCTGGTCTTCTGGTACTCGTTCCACTCCGAGGCCGACCGGCCCCAGTCCAGCTTGGCCACCAGCTTGCGGATGGCGGCCACGGTGGCCTTCTGGAGCTCGGTCGAGAACCCGGCCGCCTTCAGCTCCTTCTGGGTGTCCTGGGCCCTGGACTTGGAGTAGCGCTGGTCCATGGCGCCGTGGAGGGACACGTGCTTGAGGACCCCCGGCTTCATCTTGTCGGTGCCGGTGAACAGCTTGGCCAGGTCCTGGGGCTGGATGCCCTGGATGGCCCCGCGCAGCCAGGGCTGGAAGCGGACGTCCTTGTGGGCCTGGAGCAGCAGCGGGTAGAGCATGGTCTGGCAGAACTGCCGGTAGCCGGCCCAGGGCTCGCCGGGGCGGACCCGCTCGAAGGAGCCGACGTCGATGAAGACCGGCCGGGCGCCCACGAACGCCAGGTTGTAGGCGTACCCGTCCTTCATGGTCAGGTCGGCGTCGAGGGCGGCCAGCAGCAGGTCCAGGTGGACCAGGGCGGCGTCGCGGAGCATCGAGAAGGTCCACTCGTACGGGTAGCTGACGAACGGGATCCGCTCGTGCTCCAGCGCCCGCACCCAGGCGTCGCCGCGGACGCTCTGCGGGAGGTCCTCGATCGGAACCTGGGTGGTCCTGACCAGCCTGCCGTCGTCCATGGCCTTGGCGGAGAAGGGGGCGGCGGCGAGGGTGTCGTAGTCGGCGGCGCCCTCCTTGGTCAGGCCGCGCAGGACCCGGCCGTCGAGGTACGCCACGGTGCTCGCCGGGTCCCGGAACGACGCAGGCTCCAGCTCCAGATCACTCATCGGGTCCCTACCGTGTGCTCTTGTGCGGGTGCTGCTCAGCGCTCGTCCTGCTCGCCGACCTCGGCGGCGGGACGACGGCGGAACGGGCCGGTGATCCGGCGCCAACCCAGCTTCAAGAACACCGCCGCACCCGCGGCGCCGGCCACGATCGCCTGGACGATCATGCTGCCCGATGCGGCATCGAGGTAGGCGAGCATAAAACGCGTCTCCTTCCCGCCGGCCGGCACGGCTGGCCAGACGACGTGGGATTGGGGGCAGAACGCCCGGCACGATACCATGAGTTACCGGCTCCTGGCGGGATTCGGAACCAGTCGTTACCAGAAGGTGAACCTCGCGGCCTGCGGTACGCTGGGATGACCGACGTCCGCAAGGAGCTTCGTGGCCGACCCGACCGACCCGCCGCCGCCGCCCGCCCAGCAGCCCTGGGGGTGGACGCCGGTCGAGCCCCCGCCCGGAGGTCCCCCGCCGCCGACCCCCCCGCCGTGGGCGGCCGCCGCGCCCCCCCAGACCATGCCGTCGGGCTGGGGGTACGGGCCGCCGGGCCCTGGGGGCCGGCGGCCGGCCCGCAACCCGCTGCCGACCCCGGCCAGCCCGCCCAGGATGCTGCGGCTGGAGCTCGGCCTGGTGCTGGTGCTGGCCTTCGCCCCCAGCGTGCTGGGCCTGCTGTTCCTCGCCCTCGGGCCGCAGGGCACCGCCCCGGCCGAGACCCAGGTGCTGCCGTCGCTGGTCAGCATCATCATCGAGCTGTTCCTGTCCTGGTCGCCGGTCCTGGTCATCGGCTACCTGCTGGCCCGCAACCGCGAGGGCTGGGCGGGGATCGGCCTCACCCGGTTCCGGGCCGGCGACCTCGGCATGGGCGCCGTCCTGTGGGTGGCCAGCTTCATCCTGGTGCTGGTGCTGGCCCAGCTGTTCCAGTACTTCGGCCAGCGCGAGGTCGACTTCCTGCCCCCGGGCCTGCCGCTGTGGTTCCGGGCGTTCCAGGCGGTGCTCATCGCCGTGACCGCCGGGGTCACCGAGGAGATCGTGGTCCGCGGCTACGCCCAGACCCGGCTGGAGCAGCTGCGGGCCCCGACCGCGGTGATCCTGCTGCTGCCCACCGCCCTGTGGGCCGTGCTCCACGTCTACCAGGGGCTGGGGGCGGCGCTGACCATCTTCGGCCTGGGGCTGATGTACGCCTGGTACTTCCAGCGGACCAGGCGGCTGTGGCCCCTCATCCTGGCCCACACCCTGTTCGACCTGACCCAGCTCATCCTCATCCTGGCCGGCGTCGGCAGCTAGCTCCCCGCGCGGTCGCCTCAGGCGCGCACGAAGACCAGGCTGAGGTCGACGGCCGCGGCGTCCTCGATCGAGACGACCGGGCCGAAGCGCGGGGGCTGGATCTGGTAGTCGCTCATCCTGACCGGGAGCTGGCCCACGACCTGGATGGTCGACCCGGACCAGCGGCCCCGGAGGTCGAGGGCGACCTCGCGGGTGACGCCGTGGACGGTGAGCCGGCCCCTGCCCTGGCCGCGGAGCTCCTGGCCCTCCACCGGCGCCGCGGCCAGCTTGATCGGCCCGGCCAGCTCCAGGGTGGCCGTCGGGTACCGCTCCGACTCCAGGCCGCGCAGGCGGATGGCGTTGTCGCGGCGGCTCTCGTCGCTGGTCAGCCGGATCAGGTCGGCCTCGATGCGGACGTTCTCCACCGTGTCGCCGGCCACCTCCATGGTCCCGGTCACCGCCGTCGACCGGCCGACGGCCTCGTTGGGGCTGTCGAGGAAGGCCAGCTGCTCCCTGACCCGGTAGCCGACATAGGACGAGCCGTCGTCGCTGACCTGCCAGGTGCCGTCGGGGGTGGCGGCGGTGTCCGCGCCGGTCGTGCCCGCCGCCGGCCCGGCGGTGGTCGACGGCGCCGGGTCGAGGGCCGCCGGCGGCGGCGAGTCCGAGGTCCGGGACGCGAACAGGAGATAGCCGCCGCCCAGGGCCAGCACCAGCACCACCACGCCGACGATGACCAGCTTGCCCGTGCGGCCCATGCGCCTCCCTCGGGACGGTGCGCGGATCATTCCCTGGCCGGGCTAAAGGTGGACTAAGCCGGACTAAGCCGGCCTGTGGATGCATCGCCTGAACTGTCGGGGCGTTACTGGAGGATGCCCCCATGGGCTACCGGGGCAAGCTCGCCGAACGGCAGCAGGCACGCCAGCTGCGCCGCACCGGGCTGCCCCTGGCCGAGATCGCCGGGTGCCTCGGCGTCTCCAAGAGCAGCGTCTCCCTGTGGGTCCGCGACGTGGCGTTCGAGCCCCTCCCCCGCCGGCCCCGCGGTCGTCGACGCGCTCCCAACGCCCTGCAGCGCCGCAAGCAGGCCGAGATCGACCAGCTCCTCACCGAGGGGCGCGCCCGGATCGGCCGGCTGTCGGAACGGGACCTCCTGGTGGCCGGGGTGGCGCTGTCCGCGGGGGAAGGCGCCAAGCGGGATGGGGCCGTGAAGTTCGCCAACACCGATCCTCGGATGGTCGGGTTCTACTGCGCCTGGCTCCGTCGGTTCTTCGAGATCGACGAGGCGCGCCTGCGGGTGCGGCTCTACCTGCATGAAGGGCTCGATCTAGCGGCTTCGGTCGCCTTCTGGTCGAAGGTGACCGGCATCCCGCCGTCACAG
>Ga0111538_10014776_pt1 | contig 10283 bp, 3 predicted proteins | sample SoiMethybrSBSTD1_FD_79669 | JGI IMG/M metagenome (GOLD analysis project Ga0111538, IMG submission 79669) | Bulk soil microbial communities from a Populus tree surrounding site in Tennessee, USA - Soil MetaG P. TD hybrid SBSTD1 (version 2)... | ecosystem: Environmental > Terrestrial > Soil > Tree... | reverse complement strand
GACCGCAAGAGCTCTCAAACATGATCTAGATGAATGTCTCACTCAGCTTCGTACTTGTGGGTCTATTGGAGTTTTTGAGCTTGCAACGCGCGATGCGGCCGCAGGCTTTCGTGTTTCACAAAAACTGTACGGACGAAATCGCGAAGTAGCTGAACTGAAAACGGAACTCGGTCGAGCTGCAAACGGTAACGTTCGCCTCGTCCTAGTCTCTGGAGCGCCTGGCGTTGGAAAGTCCCAACTCGTTCGCACTATTGAATCCGACGCACGTGGAAACGGAATTTTTATTACGGGGAAATTCGAGCAATACAAACAAAATGAACCGTACTTCGCGATTGTTCAGGCTTTCAAAAGTCTGTTCGAAAGTTTACTGGCCGGTAGCGAAGAGTCGTTACGCACGCTGCGCCGACAGCTTGTTTCGTCTCTGGGGATCAATGGTCAAGTCATCGTCGAGTTCATACCAGAGCTCGAACTCATCATCGGTGAACAATCGCGTTTACAAGAGCTACCGCTGGCCGAAAAACTAAACCGGCTCAATCACGTTTTCCGCAACTTCGTCCGTGTCTTCGCGCGCGAGGGGCAGACGCTATGTATATTTTTGGACGATCTGCAGTGGGCGGATTCTGCATCGCTCAACCTCCTAAAGACCATACTCGCCGACCCGGAAATGTCCCACTTATTGGTTATTGGGGCCTACCGGGACCAAGAGATCGGCGACAAAAATGGTTTTGGTTATGTTGATTCAGTTTTCCGGCAATCTGTAACTGAAATCACGAAAATCGAGCTGTCATGCCTTGACATCAAGGCTGTGACCGAACTTCTCGCCGACACGCTACGCTGTTCGCACGACGAAGCAATATCGCTCGCAAAAGTTGTGTATCAAAAGACGGATGGCAATCCGTTTTTCTTAAATCAGTTTGTGGCGTTTCTCCATCACGACCGCCTAATCGAGTACGACCACGATACAAATTGCTGGAAATGGAACCTGCGGCTCATTGCAGAACTCGGCATTACAGAGGATGTGCTCCAACTTACGGCGAAGCGGCTCCTTAATTTGCCGCCGCTGACTCAAGAGGCCCTCCAAGCCGCCGCCTGCCTCGGGTCGCGATTTCAGCTTTCTGAGATTGGTCTGATTATCGAAGAACCGGAGACAAAGCTGCTTGATGCACTCACTGCCGCCGAGGGGGCAGGTCTGATCATTAGGAACATTGATGTTGACGATTCTCGTCTTGCACCTGATGGAGAACTCAGTCCAAGGGTCAGCTTTCGGTTTCTGCACGATCGCGTTCAACAAGCCGCATACGCTTTGATTTCACCAGAGAAACGAGAGGGTGTGCGGCTAAGGATTGGCCAAGCGCTTCTTCGTTACTTTCAAAGCCAGGGTGACGTCGTGCCCTTCAATGTGGTGGACAATCTCAATGAGGGCGCAAAATGTCTATCGGCTCCCAAGAATCTGGAAGAGATCGCAAGACTCAATCTGGCAGCAGGACGACGCGCGAGAGAACTTGCCGCTTACGATGCAGCACTCGGTTACTTCAGAAACGGGATACGTTTTCTTGACACAGGGAGCTGGAGCGAACGGTACGAGTTGAGCCTCCAATTGCACCTCGAATGTCTCGAATGTGCCTACATAACGGGAAATGTAACTGAAGCGAATACCTTGTTCGACGAGGTGCTTAAGCACGCCCAAAGCAAGGTCGAGAAGGCGAAAGCCTATTACATCAAGATTCTCCTTAACAGTAGTCTTGATCGCAGCGACGAAGCCGTCGCAATCGGAATCGAAGCCCTGAAGCTTTTTGGAGAAGTCCTGCCCGTCAAACCAAGCCGAACTCGTTTGTTGCTTGAACTCGCGCGAGTCGTCGTTCAACTTCACGGCCGACGAGCAACGGCATTGCATCAGCTTCGAAAGATGACTGATAGCGAACGAATATCGGCAATGAATCTTTTGATGAGCATCTGCCCGGCCGCCTATTTCCGGAATCCCGACGTTATGGCCATGGCAGCCCTTCGCATTGTGAGTACTTCATTGAAATTTGGAAACGCCAGCGCATCGTCATTCGGATATGTGCTCTATGGACTTTTGCGTGAGGGCTTACTCGCGGATTACGAAGGCGGCCACCAGTTCGGGCGCCTAGCCGTCGATCTGGCAAATCGCGAAGACAACATGATTCAACGCTGCAAAATCATGATGATATTTGCCGGTTTTATCAACTATTGGCGACAGCCGATCGATACCAGCGTCGATATGCTTCAGACCTCTTTTAAACTCGCAGTCGATTGTGGCGATGTGCAATACGCCAACTATTCGATCTTGCAGATCATCTTTCTTCGTATGGCACGAGGCGCGAGCCTTGATGACATCTATACTGAATGCACGCGGCATCAACGCTTTATCGATCAAAGCAACGACTGGTTTGCTATTGCAAGTCACAAAATTCGAAAACAGGCCATTCTCGCGCTGAAGAACGAAACGCTCCATGGCTGGCTTTTGAGCGACGTCGAATGTGATGAACAAGATTTAGTTTCTGAATTTCAAACGGTGGGAAACCTTACCGTTCTATCGTATTACCACATCGTCAAGATGCAGCTCGACTACCTGTTTGGCCGGTACGATGAGGCGTTCCGTCATGCTGAAACTTCCGACGGGCAAATAAATTCGGTCTTAAATCAAATCGTCGTTGCGGAGCATTATTTCTATTATGGACTTATTGTCGCTTCTCTTCTTAAGCGAGGAGCACCAACCAAATCGCTATGGTCTACGCTGAACCGATGTCGGGCGAAGTTGAAGCGGTTTTCGGCGAATTGTCCGGAAAATTTTTTGTCGCAATCCCTGACGCTAGATGCTGAATATGCCTTCCTGAGAGGACAGCAGGAAAAGGCTGCTGGCTTGTTAGACAAGGCGTCGAGCGAGGCGCAAAAAACGTCGTTTTTACACCTTGTGGCGCTCGCCAATGAATTGGCCGGCGCAAACTATTTCGCTATTCGGCGCTGGCAACTTGCAAAGACTTATATGGCGGCGGCTCGCAAGGCATACGCGCAATGGGGTGCGCTTGCCAAGGTCGCGCAGCTCATTCGATCTTATGCGGATCTTTTTGAGGAAGAAACCAAGGAACAGCAGAAGAGCGTGCCGGCGTTAAGCCCCGAGCGAGACTCAAGAAAAGATCAACTTATCGATTTTGATACGATTGCGCGTGCCGCGAGCGCGATGTCGGGTGAATTGAAAGCCGATCGGCTTCTCATCAAGTTGATGCGATTGCTGCTCGAGAGCGCCAACGCGGAACGCGTTTTGTTCATCGCAGTTCAGGATGGCAGCCTGCAAGTAATGGCAGCAGGATCGAGTGACGGCGCGCAGGTTCGTCTTGTTGATCTGTCACAAACCAAGTCTGGTTTTTCGGAAAAAATTGTCAATTATGTACTGCGTACGGGATCTACCTTGCTACTCAACGACGCGCGTTTTGACAGCCGATTCCTGTCGTGCCCTTACGTCATCGAGTATCAGCCGCGCTCGGTTGTTTGTCTGCCGTTGATGAAACAAGGAGCAATCATTGGTGCGACGTATGTCGAAAACCGCCTGGCTTCCGGAGTATTCACCGCCGATCGACTCCAGCCGCTTACGATGCTTTCGCATCAAGTGATCGCAGTCATTGAGAATTCCAGGCTGCAGCGTCTTTTGGTCGAAAACAGCGTCAGCTTGCGGTCGGCCATGCAAAACATCGAGCTCCTCGAGCGCGTCCGTAGCCATCTGCTGAAGTTCGTTCCGCATACGTTGCAAAAGGTGATCGCTTCTAATCCGACAGATCTTGATCTGGGCACACGCAACGAGGACTTGTCGATACTGTTTCTTGATATGGCCGGCTACACGAAAATGAGCGAGAGGCTAGATTCTGAAGAGCTGAAAGTCTTGGTTGAGACCTATTTTTCGAGTTTCCTGGACGATATTCGCGATAATGGCGGAGACATCAACGAAATCGCAGGCGACGGATTGATGCTCATGTTTCAGGACACGGACCCAAAACAGCATGCAAAAATGGCGGTGCGAACGGCATTGGCGGTTCGCGATAAAACCGCGCGTCTAAATCAGGAACGCGTCGGCAAGTGGCCAACTGTAACGATAAACATCGGAATTCACTCAGGCGAGGCGCTTGTCGGAGTTAATAAGATACAAAGCGGATCTGAAACCCGGTGGATCTACACCTGCATTGGTTACGCTGCAAACCTTGCGGCTCGCGTTGGTGCATCCGCGACCAACGGTGCCATTCTGGTCAGCGACTCAACCGCGAAACGAGTCGAAGCTGATTTCGAACTGCGTTTAACCGGGCCGCAAACCTTCAAAGGCATCAGTCATCCGATTGAAATCTATAGCGTGGTTGGAATGAGATAGACACGCTGCACTTCTACAGCGCGAATGATTGCAGTGAATAACTGAAGCGCTTCTTATGTCGGAACAACAGTTCGAAGGGGGGCAATTATGCCGAAAGTCGTCATTCTGGGAGGTGGCGTAGCAGGACTTTCAGCGGCCCACGAACTGATTGATCGGGGGTTTGCTGTGGAGGTGTACGAAAAGTGTGCCACCTTTGGCGGCAAGGCGCAGAGTTACTCTAAGCCGCACTCTGGAAACCCGCCATTGAAAGATTTACCCGGCGAGCATGGTTTTCGCTTTTTTCCCGGATTTTATCAGCACGTCACCGACACCATGAAAAGGATCCCCTTCCCCGGCAAGACCAACGGCGTGTTCGACAATCTCGTCAGCGCAAGTCAGACGGCAATCGCCCAGGAGGGCAAGCCGCTTTATGTTTTTGCGAATCACCTGCCCAGCTCCGTCCAGGATTGGATGCTTGCTCTTCAGGATTGGTTCGGCGCGCCCGTGCTTGGGTTGGCCCCGTGGGACGTCGGCTACTTTGTTTCCCGTATGCTTAAAATTATGTCGATGTGCGACAAGCGGAGGCTAAAGGAGCTTGAGACGACCCCTTGGTGGAATTTCATCGACGCGAAAAATCGTCCGCCCGCCTACCAAAACCTGCTGGCGAGAGGCCTGACTCGCTCTCTCGTTGCCATGCGCGCAGAAGAAGGGGATTCCCGGACCATCGGATGTATTCTCATTCAGATGATGATGAGCATGACTTCCCAGGCTACAACCATGGATCGGGTTCTCAACGCGCCGACAAACGAAGCTTGGATTTCGCCGTGGGTTCAATACCTCACGGGCAAGGGCGTAGTGCTCATTAACAATGCCGAAGTGAAAGCTGTACACTTCGATGGCACTAGAATCACCGATGTCTCTGTTCAACTGCCGACTGGGGTGACGAAGGTTGCAGCTGACTATTACGTGGCAGCCTTTCCCGTCGAGGTAGCCCAACGGCTGCTGACAACGCTAGGGCCGCCATCCCTGCAGAGAATTAACAACCTGAAGTATGAATGGATGAACGGCTTGCAATTCTACCTACACCGTGATGTTCCCATGTGTCATGGACATCTCATCTTTGCCAACTCTTCTTGGGCAGTGACAGCAATCGCACAGCCTCAATTCTGGTCGAACATCAACCTGGGCCAGTATGGTGATGGAACGGTCCGAGGCTTGATCTCGGTTGATATTTCAGACTGGACGACGCCGGGCACAAAAACGACGCCCAAACAGGCCAATCAATGTACCGAGGACGAGATTGTCGCGGAGACATGGCAGCAAGTGCAGGACCATATGATCGCGACGAGCACTCCATTGCAGTTGTCGGATCTGAAGGATCATTTTCTTGACCCCTCCATAATTCCAACAGTCACCAATACTCAGCCACTGCTAGTCAACACTGCGGGCTCCTGGAAAAATCGACCAACCGCCGCTACCGAGATACCCAACCTGTTTTTAGCGTCGGACTATGTCCAGACGAATACGGACCTTGCGACGATGGAAGGAGCCAATGAAGCCGCTCGCAGAGCCGTCAACGAGATTGTTCGGGCATCTGGCTCAAATGCAGCTCTATGTGGTGTTTGGCCATTTGCGGAACCAGCAGTCTTTAAACCTCTTAAGGATATCGATGAGGGCTTTTTCAATCTCGGACTGCCGCAGCCGGGACTGGGATTCGCGCAATCGATTAAATCGATTAAATCGTTTCTTGGGCTTTAGTCGCGTTACGGCTGGCCCTAGAGGCGCGGCTCTATTTTGAATGGTTGCTTATTGGATTGTTTCTTTCGGAGTGGCAGGATTTGCGATTGTCGCTTCGAATCACTGAAATCTTTGCCTTTTTCGAACGCAGGTTTTGATTTTGTGTACTCGCCTTGTGTACTCGTATCAAGGCGTTGGTCGCCTCTACGCATCGCAATCATTCGACGTTCTGCATGTCTTACCCCCGAAAGCGGACATTGGCCACTGCCGGGATGGATCGCTAAACTTCAAATTTTGTACGTAGCTCTATTACCTAGGCTGGCGCAGACAGCGGAAGAGTGCTGCCGATACAATCGCCTGATCAACGTCTAATCATTTCGCTCACGAAAGGGAAAAGCACTATATTATGGCGCAGTCTCGAATAGCGGGCCGAACGTTGAGTCGAATTGTAGTTCAATTACAGCGTTTTCCTCGCTGAGTTTAGCGTCGAGCGCGGCAAGTCGCGCTCGCGCTGTTTCCTGGGCATGCCGGGTCGTCGCTGGGTCCTTCGCGGAAGGCAGCGACAAAGCCTTTTGAAAATCTGCGCGGGCGCGCGAGAGATCGTCCATCTTTTCCAATGTTAGGGCACGATCGGTATAGACGACCGCGCCATCGGGAGAAATTTCCAGCGCTTTGTCGAAATCCCTGAGGGCTTGCTCGAACTGTCCCCGATCGCGAAGAGTTTCACCTCGCATCGTCAAAATCATCGGGTCTTTAGGCGCAAGTTCAACGGCCTTGTTAAGGTCGATCAGGGAGCGGTCGAGGTCGCCCTTCCGGCGCCAAATCTCGCCACGATTTCCGTATGCTAGTGCATAAAGTGGATTGACCAGGATCGCTTGACTGTAATCGTCGATGGCCTTTTGCAACTCTCCCTTGTCTCTCCAGACCAACGCCCGGTTGTTATAGGCGTCGGCGGAACGGGGATCGAGCCGAACTGCCGCATCATGGTCCGCTAGCGCGCGATTCATATCGCCTTTTAGTCGCCAGGCCTCGCCGCGGCTGCTCAAGGGTCGCCAATCTTTGGGGGCTAACTGGATCGCTTCGTTGTAGTCTTTAATGGCACTGTCGAAATTGCCCTTGTCGATGAAAACAGCGGCGCGATTATTGCGGGCGCCGTCCGAGTTCGGCGCCAATGCGATGACTTTGTTGAAATCCTGCAGCGCCCGATCGAGGGCGCCCTTGGCATGCCACGCCAAGCCTCGGTTTTGATAGGCTGCAATCGATTGGCTGTCGATTTTGATCGCCTGATTGCAGTCGGAGATCGCGCTGTCAAATTCGCCTTTACTGATCAGCGAGGCGCTGCGGTCGGTATAGCCGGAAGGGGAATTCGGATCGAGGCGAATCACTTCGCTGAAGTCAACAATCGCAGAATCGAATTGCCGCTTGCGATGCCACGACAGGCCTCGATTGCGGTAGGCGATGATGTTGTTGGGGTCGCGTTGTATGGCCTCGCTGAAATCCACAATTGCATTATCGAGTTGCCCTTTACGGTACCAGGCTGTGCCCCGATTGGTGTAGATCGCTGACAAGCCGCCGGCGCGCCCTCCAAGGTCGATCAGTCGCGTGCAGGCAGGTATTCCCGCGTCTGGGTTGCTGGCTGACGTGTTGCACAGCGCTGTGTCATCGGCGGCGAATAGTCCGGTTAAGTTCGCTATTGAAATTGCAACTACCAAAAGGAGTGCAAGGAATCGCGCCAGGTTTGGCAATGTCGTCATTTGCTAACCCTGCTGTGCTCTAAGCTCGCAATTTTATTTCAATGAGGTGGAAACGGAAGTGGATTTCTTGTGATATTTTACTCAGATGGATGGCCGCGCTTTCGACGCCACCCGGCGGATCTAACCTTTGAGGTCGATTTCCTCGTCAGCTGCGGTGACCCCACTGGCCGTTGGCGAATTGTCACTGCAGACGTTGGTTGTCCCGCCGGTGCCAACAGTAGGTCTTTGCATTTTTGCGATCGACGGCAACCGGTGCTGCGGAGCCTCCGAAGACGGGCGGTCGACTAAAGAGATTGCACCGGTAGCGTACAGTTCGATTACCGAACTGAAATAATTCCCTGAGTATTACCATTCTACTACTGCAGGAACGGCGCGGTCGTTTACCATCCCTGGTTGAGTAGGTTGGGGAAAAAAATGGGGGGAACGGCGTTCCGCTTGCGGTCGCTTTGGCTTGGGGTCGTTGCGCCTGTCGCTTTGGTGGGATTGGGCGCACCCGCACAAGCCCAAGGAATATTTTGCCCGATTTCCGTCCAAGGCCTCCCTACAACACTCCAAAGTGGATTTTGTACGAACATCCCGGCCGGGGGCGGTACGGGGGCGTTTTCCAACGCGGCACTCGCGAGCCAAGCCCTGAGCGATGTGACCCAGGCGTCGTCCCAGCAATCAACAGATACCGCGGTCCAGGCGGTTTCCGCACGCCGCAGAACCGAGCAAGTGCAGCAGGAGACGCCGCCTTCCGTGCCCCGTGAGCGAAAATTGCCGCCGCGCGAACCAAGCCGAATGCCCACGAAAACGGAGCCGTTGATATACAAGGCTCCGATAGCGCCCGTCCCATATGGACCACAGTGGGGAGTTTGGGCCGAGGGTTTTGGCGAATATGACAGATTGACAGGGGATGGACTCTCCTCCACCGCCATTGTCCCACTTGGGCTCAATACCCCGATGAATCTCAGTTTCACCACTAAAGCAACGACTGGCGGATTTGTCGCGGGCGCGGATCGCACCTTTCGAAATCTCGGACCTGGAGGTGGTACGCTAATTACGGGAATTTTGACAGGATACCTATGGTCAAATCTCAGCTCATCGACAACGAGTTCAGGCTCGGCAGCTGCCCAAATAGGCCCGGGGTCTGGTACTCTTAGCGGTCACCTATCGGGACCGTCTGTTGGGGCTTATGCAACATATTTCCTCAATGGGTTCTCGACCGATCTGACGCTGAAAGTCGATTTCCTGCACCTCAATGAGACGTTTACAGACGCCCTTGCGTTCAACCCCGTAGGCGGCAATCCCGTTGGAACAATAGTCAATGCGGGTACCGGATCTACTAATCTGATCAATTATGGAATTGTCTGGAACGTCCAGCAAAAAATCTTTCTGTCGAACGTTTCGTGGATCGAGCCAACTGCCGGCCTCAAATATTACATCGCCGATTACGATTCCGATGCCGCCGCACTCGGCTTGGCGGACGGCCACGTTCTTCGGCTGCAGGCCGGTGCGCGTCTAGGTACACAGTTCTTTTGGAACAATGTCCTGGTCACGCCGGTCTTGACCGGGCTCGTTTACGGCGACGCAATCGTGTCCGGCTTGGCAGTAACCGACGCAGCTTTCCTCGGAACGGCTGGAGGCGTCGCGTCCGCGGCGACAGAGGGCAAAGTGCGCGGCCAGGGCATCGGCGCGGTCAAATTTGACTATGGCAACGGCTTATCGAGCTTTGTCCAAGCCGATGTCCGCGGCGGATCCGATTATTTCGGCTACGGTGGCAGGGCTGGCGTTCGTTATGTCTGGTGATCAGGCAGACTGAGAACGTGTGTAAGCACGACCCGTGCCTCTGGCGAAGTGAGGCTTTTTTGCGAGTTGGCGCGGCTTGAACACTCGTAAAGGCTGACCTGGAATATACATTGATCGACGCGCAGAGATTGGGTGACTACCGAGTGTCCTGGCGGTTCCGATGTTGCGCGAAAGTGTCGCGCTCGGCGTTTGGACCCTGACACGCTCGGAAGTGCGACTTCCCGCAGGACATCACACGGGCGCTGCTGGAAGCGGCGGCGCCTACGCGCGTTCTGGACGGACGTTCTGACGCTCGGACCCCTTCGCATGTGAACTAGCTCATAGTGGTTTGACCGGTCCTGCGGTCAAGATTTGGATTTCTTTTCGGGGTATCCCCGGCAGCCATGGCAGGTACAATTTTCATCAATTACCGCCGAGAAGATTCGATCGGCACAGCCGGTCGGCTGCGCGATCGGCTTGCACTGGCGTTCGGTCACACGAACATATTCATGGACGTCGATAGCATCCCGGCAGGGATAGACTTCCTGACGTATCTGAACAAACAAGTTGCTGCCTGCGATGTCGTTCTGGTCGTCATCGGCCAAAATTGGCTGGACTCGAAGGACGAGAGCGGCAGGCGACGCCTCGACAATCCAGACGACTTCGTT
>Ga0111538_10014775_pt1 | contig 10284 bp, 6 predicted proteins | sample SoiMethybrSBSTD1_FD_79669 | JGI IMG/M metagenome (GOLD analysis project Ga0111538, IMG submission 79669) | Bulk soil microbial communities from a Populus tree surrounding site in Tennessee, USA - Soil MetaG P. TD hybrid SBSTD1 (version 2)... | ecosystem: Environmental > Terrestrial > Soil > Tree... | reverse complement strand
TGCCCTTTCTCGGCAGCCTCTTCTTCAAGCAGATGTACGGCCGCGGCGGCTTTCGCCGCCATTTCCGCGACAACGTCTTCTCGCCGGGGTTCCCATTGCCCCTCGATAAAATCGACCGCTACTACGATCAGTTCAACACGCCCGCTGCGCGCGAGAGCGCGCATGCCGTCCTGCAGGCGAGCCGCGATACGCGCCCCGTGGTGGCGCGCATCCCGCGCATCACCGCGCCTACGTTGATCGTGTGGGGGCGCAGCGATCACATGTTCCCCGCGTCGTTCGGCCAGCGGCTGGCGCGCGAGATCGCGGGGGCGCGCTTCGACGTGCTCGATGCCGGGCACTCGCCCAACGAGGAAAGCCCCGAGGCCTTCGTGCACGCGGTGAGTCGGTTCTTGCCGAAGAGCTGACCATGGATCCGCGCGCGCTCGCACGATTCCGTACGCATCGCGGCGCGATCGTTGGAACGGCGATCGTCGGCTCCTTGGTGATCATGGCGGCGCTGGGACCTGCCGTCTTGGGGCTCGATCCGATGACCAGCGATTTTACGGCGGGCTCCGGAGCGGAGGGAGAACCGGTTGGACCGAGCGCGGCGCATTGGCTCGGCACGGACGCGATCTACCGCGACCAGCTGGCGCGGCTGGTCTACGGCGCGCGGCTCTCGCTCGCCATCGGCGTCGCGGCGAGCGCCCTTTCGCTCTTCATCGGGACGATCGCCGGCATGGCGGCCGGCTATTGGGAGGGCCGCACCGTCGGCCCTGCTCCGCTGCGGATCTCGCCCGACGGAATCATCATGCGCCTGGTCGACATCGGGCTCTGTTTCCCCTTCTTGATCCTGGTCATGGCCATCGGCGCTGCGCTCGACGAGACCACGGTGTGGACAGTGCTCATCGTTCTCGGGTCGACCAGCTGGCTCGGCACCGCGCGCATCGTGCGCTCGCAGACGATGCGCGTGCGCGATCTCGATTTCGTGACGGCGTCGCGCGCGCTCGGCGCACGAACGCCGCTCGTGCTGGTGCGCCATGTGATCCCCAACGTGGCGGGTACCCTCATCGTGCTGGGAACTATTTCCGTTGCGCAGATGATCCTGGCCGAGAGCGCGCTCAGCTACTTGAACCTCGGTTTGCCGCCCCCCACGCCGAGCTGGGGTCACATGCTGCTCGAAGGCCAGCGCTATTTCGCCGGCGCGCCCTGGCTGCTGGCCGCGCCCGCGGGGGCCATCGTGCTGGCGGTGATGGGCTTCAACCTGCTCGGCGAAGGGCTGCGCGAGGCGCTCGATCCGCGGGAGTCTCGAACGTGATACGCGGCTGCCGTCTCCGTCGCACATGGGCGCGCGCGGGCATGGTCGCCTCGATGCTCCTTTCTGCCGCGGGATGCGAAGGGCTCCAAGGTCCCGTCGGAGAACGTCGCGAAGGCCCGCCCCAGCGCGGGGGCACCCTCGAGCTCGCCAACTACGGTGACGTGCGTGCGCTCGATCCGGCCGTCTCGTTCGATCAAGTGGCCATCCCGTTCTTGCAGCTCATCTTCACGCCGCTCGTCGACTACGACAAACACGGGCACATCGTCCCGCTGCTCGCGCAGAGCTTGGAGATGTCGCCCGACGGGCTGCATTATGCGTTCCGCCTGCGCGAAGGGGTTCTCTTTCATGACGGGCAGGAGCTCACCGCGGGCGACGTGAAGCGATCGATCGAGCGCGCGCTGGATCACGAAACCCCCTGCCCCGCGCCGTCGTTTTACGCGAGCATCGCCGGCTACGAGGGCTTTCACGACGGGATCAAGGACGCCGCGGGCAAGCTCGTGTTCGCGCCGCACCTCGAGGGGGTGGTGATCGAAGGCCGCTATGCGCTGCGAATCGATCTGAGCGAGCCCGACGCGACGTTCCTCCCCGCGCTCACGTTGTACTTCTTGGCGCCGGTATGTCCCAGCGCTGGTTCGAAGTACGCGCGTGACTGGAACAACCGCGCGTGCGGGAGCGGACCTTTTCGCCTCGAGAGCTGGTCGGCGTCGCGCGAGATCGTGCTCCGGCGCCACGACGGCTATTTCGAGCCTGGGCTCCCGTATCTCGACGGCATCCGTTGGTCGCTTCTCGTCCCCCCGCTGAGCCAGCGCTTCAAATTCGAAAAGGGGGAGCTCGACCACCTCCGCCAAATGCACGCGCACGATCTGCGCACGTACCGCAGCGATCCACGCTGGCAACCTTTCGGGCAGTGGGAGCCGGCAAAAGGCGTGGAGGCCGTGTTCCTCAACACGCGTATGAAGCCGTTCGACAACGTCGAGCTGCGGCGCGCGTTCGCCGCGGCCGTCGATTGGAAACGCGTCGTCGCCGCGCGCCCGGACACCGTCGCGGCCACCCAGGTGCTTCCCCCCGCGGTGACGGGTCACGACGCCGCCTTCGCGGGTCAAACCTACGATCCGAAGAGGGCGCTCGCGCACATGAACCGCGCAGGTTTTCCCTTCGATCCCGCGACGGGCCGCGGCGGCTACCCCGATCCGTTCACGTTCGTCGTCCCCACGGACACGGCCGTCGCCGAAGCCTTCGCACCAATCCTGCAGCAACAGCTCGCCAAGGTCGGCCTACGCATGCGCATCAAGCAGGTGAGCTACACGGCCTACCTCGCCGAAACCAGCCAGCGCAACCGCGCCGCGCTCGGCTACCAGGGCTGGACTATGGACTTTCCCGACGCGAGCGACTTTTTCGAGCCGACGTTGTCGAGCGAGGCGATTCAAGATGAGGAGTCGCAGAACCGCGCCTTTTTTTCCGACGGCGAGCTCGACGCGCTGCTCAAACGCGCGCACCGCGAGCTCGATCCGGCAGCGCGCGGGGCCATGTACAAGCGCTGCGAGGAAATCGTGCGCGACCAGGTTCCCTGGTCGATCGGATTTTATTCGCGCTGGTACGAGCTCACCCAGCCGTACGTGCACAACTACGCGGTCGACGGCAAGCACACCGAGGATGTACGCGCGGTCTGGATTGATGCGGTCGTGCGCGGGGGAAAGTTGACGGCTTTGGGCTCGAAGAAGGGCGATCGGATGGCGGCGCTCCGGCCGTGGGGGCGGCGCTGACTATGGTGCGAATCGTCGTGCGCTTGGGCTGGGCCATCTTCTCCATCTGGGCCGTGGTGACGCTCGCCTTTTTCTTGAACCACGGCCTGCCATCCGATCCCGCGCGCGCCGTCGCCGGCCCGCAAGCGCGCCCCGCCGACGTCGCGCGCATTCGCACCCAGTTCGGCCTCGACCGCTCGGTGTGGACGCAGTACCGGCTCTTCGCAGGGCGCCTCGTGCACCGCGCTTCAGCCGAACCGAACGCCAAAGCGCACGCCAGCTGCGAATCCTTCGGACCGCTGCACCTCGATCTCGGAACGAGCTACCAGCGGCGAAAGCCGGTGTTCCGCGTCATCGCCGATCGCTTCCCCCGGACGCTGCACCTCGCGCTCGCCGCGCTCGTCGTACAGCTCGTGATCGGCGTCGCCGCCGGTGTCATCGCGGCCGCTCGCCGCCGGAGCTTGTGGGACCGAGGCACGATGACGATGTCGCTGGTCGGCATCAGCGCACCCACCTTCCTCGTCGGCATCCTGCTCCAATACGTCATCGCGTATCGTCTGAGGTGGCTGCCCCTCGACGGTTACGGCACGACATCGAGCGAGCACGTGGCCAGCATCGTGCTGCCGGCTCTCACGCTGGGCATCGTGGGGGCGGCGTACTTCGCGCGGCTCGCGCGCAGCGAGATGATCGAGGTCCTCGGGATGGACTTCGTGCGTACGGCGCGCGCCAAAGGGGTGGGGCCCGTGGGGGTCGTCGTTCGTCACGCGCTCCGCAATGCGCTCTTGCCCCTCGTGACGGCGCTCGGCCTCGACTTCGGCGTGCTCATGGGGGGCGCCGTCGTCACGGAAAAGTTGTTTCGCTGGCCGGGCATGGGGCAGCTCTCGGTCGACGCCGTCTTCGACCGCGACGCGCCGGTCATCCTCGGCGTCGTCATCCTGACGTCGTCGATGATCATCCTGGCCAACCTGTTGGTCGACCTTTCGTACGCGCTTCTCGATCCTCGAACGAAGGCCGGCCGAGCCGGCTAGCGCAGCTCGGCCAGCTCGCGGGCACGCTGCTTGACGAAGGGGGTCGTCGCGTTGCTGGCGAGATCGGCGATGACGGGGCGGACCTCGGTTTGTTTGCCGTTGTTGATCCACCAGATGGCGCGGGCGAGCCGCGCCGATTCGCGCGTCGCGCGATCGGCTTTTTTGCCGAGCTCGGCCATGGCGGCGTCGGCCCCCTTGAAGTCGCGATCTTGCAGCCGTTTCGCGACGGTTTCCCAGAGCTGCGCCGTGGCGGCGTCGGGTGCCGTCGGGATCTCGACGTCGACGAGCGGGAGCTTGCGCGCTTCGTGCGGCGCACTCGTCGGCGTTGGTGTAGCGGTCGGAGCCGCGCTCGCCGTGGGCGCGGGCGCGTTCTCGGGCGCCTTGGCGGAGACCGCGGGGGGAGGCTCGCTCGGCTTGGCGGTCGCGGCGGGCAAAGAAGGTACCGCCCCCCCCGTCGGCGTGGTGAGCGCCGTCGCGGTGGGCAACGGATCGTGACTCGGTCCCGGGTCGAAACGAACGGATGACGAGCTATCGCTGCGCGTCCTGTAGAAGGCGAAAGCGCCGATGACGGCCAAAAAACCTACGAGCAGCGCGACGAACTTGAGGAACCAGGCGCGGCGCGCCTCTTGCTCGGGGGTACGCGAGATGACCTCGGGCTCCTCCTCCTCGACGGCGCCGGCCGCTTCCTGGGCCATGAGCCCTTCTTTTTCCCAGCGGTCGAAGAGCTGGTGCGATTCATCGCTGTGGCTCGAATGCTCGTCGTTGGCGACGCCGCGAGCGGGACTCTCAGCCGCTGCCAAACGCACGCGACCCGCCGACGCGCGGTCGGGCGGACGAGCCGTCGCGGCGTACCGCACGGCGTCGTTGCCACCTCCGTTGGCATTCGAGTTCGCGGTCGCGTTCGTATTGGTACTTGCATTGGCGTTGGCATCGTTGCCCACGCCGGGAATGGTGCGCGGAGGCTTACTCGTCGCGGGCCCGCCGCGCGCATTGACGTCGGGCGCGGCCCGCATGGGGGACACGTTGTCCTGCGGCGCCAGAATGACCTTGGCTTCTTCCGGAGCCGCTTCGCGCGCAGTCATCGACGCCGCCGTGACCGGCACGGTGACGCGTTCGGAGCTGTCTCCCCCGCCCGCGGCTGCCGCAAGCGGCGGCGCGGTGGGGGGAGATTTGGCCGGTGCCGGTGGAGCGACAATGCTCCCCATCACCGAGGTGACGCCGGGGTCGGCAAGGCCGACCCCGGCCGGCACCGGCGTTCGTCGCGGAGGCGCGTCCGAGAGGGCCATCACGGCGCGCTCTTCGGTTTGACGCGCGGGGCGCACGGGCGCCCTCTTGTCGTCGATCCGCTTGTCGACGTGAATCGAGGGCTCCGACTCGCTCGGCACGACGGCGTGCTCGTCGCCGGCGCTGCCCTCTCCCGCCGCGCCTTCCTGTGCGCGCGGGATCAGGAGCCCTTCGAAGTAAAGCTTGGTGATCGTCGATAGCGTCGACAGATCCTCGAATGGCGAGCCGTCCACCACGTCGAGCAGCGTTCGCTTGCCGTCGAAGAGCTTGAGGATGCCGTTGAGCTCATCGGGGATCTCGTTGAGCCGCTCCAAGAGCTGAGCATGATCGACGTCGAAGACCGTGGCGAGCGGCGGCAGCTGTTCGAGCAGCCTCCCCCACTCGTCCACGCGCCGCATCCCTTCCATGAGGATGCCCTGCGTCGACACTTCGATGATGTCCTCGGCCTTGACGATGGTGAACTCGACTTCGAACGAGCCATCGTTCCAGATGAGCGTGCGATACACGGCTTCTTCGCCGCGCAACGCGCCGAGCTGTGCGTCGATGATCTTCCCCTCGCGAAAAAGGATCTTCGCGCTGTGGGCGTTGTTGTGGACGTGCAGGACGCCGCTCTTTCGCGACACCTCGAACGTCTGCAAAAGGTCGACCACTGCCATGTCCTGGATCGAGCCCTGAAATTTGGTGCGGCCGGTCTGCGACTGGCGCGTCGCGATCCCTTCTTGCGTGCGCTTCGTGAGGAGCAGGTTCACGCGCGCGATGAGCTCGCGCACGAAGATCGGCTTGGTGAGGTAGTCCTCGACGCCGAGCTCGAGACCGCGAATCTTGTCCTCGATCGATTTCTGGCTCGTCAAAAAGACGACCGGGATGGCGGACCATTCCGGTCGCTCTTTCAGACGACGGACGAATGCGTATCCGTCCATCCCCGGGAGCTTGGTGTCGGAGAGGATGAGATCGGGCGTCGATAGCTCGATCTTGCTGAGCGCGTCGACGCCGTCCGCGGCCGTGGTGACGCTATAGCCGGCTTTTTTGAGGCTGACTTCGAGGACCCGCACGCTGCGCGGGTCGGCGTCCACTAGCAGAAGTTGCTGCTTCGCCAAAGCGTCACCCTAGATCAGCTCGATGGCGCCGACTCGATCGTCGCGCCGGACCACGACTGTGAGCATACCTCGGTATCTTCGCTCACTTGGCGCACGAGCGATACCCCTTTCGGGCACTTTTCCGCGCGGCGTGAAGCTCGCGGCGCCGCGCCCGCCCAGGTTGGTTGCGGTCTCCGGCCGCGATCGGTGGCGAGAACTGTTACGTGCGCGCGCGCTCGGCTATTTGGCCCAGGGGTTCACGATGTCGCCGGTGCCGAACGACGTCCGTGAGGGAGCGGGTGCGGCGCGCCGAACGCGGTTTGGCTCGGCTCGGGGCGGCACGGATGGCGGGGGATTCGGGCGCTCCTGCCGCAAAGGCGGGCTCGACACTGTATCCGCGGCGACAGAGGCTGCTGTTGGTGCCGGTGTGGTCGGCGCGGCACCACTTGTCGCTTCCGCTGCAACGGAAGGCGCCTCAGGACGACCGGGGACGCGAGGCTCGACGGAAAGCGCAGCCGACGGGGATCCAGGAGTCGACCGGGCGTGCTCCGCCGTGACACTCGGCGCCGGGCGCAAGAGCGCATAGCCGATCCCAGCGCTCAAGATCGCCGCCGCAATGCCCCCGAGCAGGAGTCCGGGCGAGATGCGATCGGGAACGCCGGACTCGCGCAGCAACCCCGCCATTTCCTCGCGCGCAGGGGGCTCGAGCTCGTCGGCGAGATTGACGGAAGGCTTGTGAGCGCCTTGCGATCGGGGGCGCAGGATCTCGAGCACGTCGCCCGCGCCGAGCCGTGCGATCGAATCGATCTCGGCGATGAGCGCGTCCATCGAGGGGTAGCGCGCATCGGGTTTCTTCTCGAGACACTTCAACGTGACGTCCTCGAGCGCACCGAGCTCGCGCACCTTGGCATTCACGCGGCTCGGCGGCTCCGGCACCATGAACATGTGCTTCGTCAAGACGCCCATGTACGAATCGGCTTCGAAAGGGACGCGACCGGCGAACACCTCGTACATGATGATGCCGAGCGCGTAGAGATCGGCGCGGTGATCGACGTTGTCGCCCGACGCTTGCTCGGGGCTCATATAGTGCGGCGTGCCGTAGACCATGCCGGTCCGCGTGAGGCGCCCCGCGCCCGCCACCTTGGCGACGCCGAAGTCGAGCACTTTGACGACGTCGTTGCTCGCGATGTGGATGTTGTCCGGTTTGAGATCGCGATGAACGACGCCGGCCGCGTGCGCGGCTGCGAGCGCGCTAGCGACCTGTTTCAAGATGCGCACGCCACGGCCAAAAGGGGGCGGCCCGCCGCTCTTCAGGAGCTTGCTCAGCGAGATGCCGTCCAAGAGCTCCATCACGAAGTACGGCGCGCCGCTCGGGAGCTCGCCGAAATCGGTGATCTGCACCACGTTGGGGTGGTGGATGGCCGCGGCGGCGCGCGCCTCTTGAATGAACCGGGCGGCGAGCTCGCCGTCCTTCGCCATGTCGGCGCGCATCACCTTCAGCGCGAACCCCTTGTCGAGCGAGCGATGGCGCGCGCCGTAGACGATGCCCATCCCCCCCTCGCCGAGCACGCTCTCGATCTCGTAGCGGCCGTCGATGACCGTGCCGATGAGCGGATCGGCGTCCGTGCGATAGCTCGGCGCCGCCTCGAGGGCCCCTCCGTCGAAGGGACAGAAGCGGGCATCGCCGGTGAAATGTTGTAGGCACGTCGGGCAGCGCTGCGCGGTCGTCGACGATGCCGCGGCCCCCGCCCTGTGCGGCGCGCCTGCCAGTCCGTGCGGCGCTGTCACCACGGGCCCGTTCTCCGCCATCGCCGACCTTCACCCATTGTAGCGCCAATGGGAGGCAATTGCCCCAAGCCGTTGGCGTTGGGTTCAAGGGGAGGAGCGGAGGCGGGGAGATCAGACGGACGCTGGGAGGTGAATGCCATCGCGCGCCCGAGTGGGAAAATGGCGAGCAGATGTAGGCGTCTCAGGGGCTCGGCGCTTGGGCGCCGCAATTGGCGCAGAACTTCGCTCCGCCGAGGTCGGAGCCGCAGCCGGTGCAGAACTTTTTGGGCGGTGCGACGGCGAGGGCTCCGCCGCATTCCTGGCAGAACTTGCCCGAAGGAACCTGGGCCGAGCACTTGGGACACGTCATTTTCGTGCCGGGGGCGGCGGCCGGCGCGACCGGCTGCGGAATGGCCGCGTGCCCCATGGCCCCTTGCTGCATCCAGCCCGCCATGCCGACGCCGATCGCCATCTGTGCGGCGGAGCCCGCGATCCCCGCGTCGCTTCCGCCGCGCGCCATCCCCTCCCCCGCGCCGATCATGGCCCGCCCCGCGGCGTAGCCTTGGTAGCCACCGGCGAGCTGCGCGTAGCGCGACTCGTTCTGGAATTTCTGGTCGAGCTCGAACTGTTTCTGCTGCGCCGCCGCTTCGGCCTCTCCGATGCCTACTTTGGCGACACGAGCTTTCAGCTTGGCTTGCGCGATCTGATCCTGCAGCTCGTCGATGCGCGCTTGATCTTCCGGCGAGACGCTGATCTTGAGCTCGCCGATTTCAAGGATGCGCACGCCGATCTCGCTGAAGTCGGGGCAATCGCGGAGCATCGCCGCGGCGAGATCGGGGGCAACGCCGCCCAAGTCCATGAACGTCGTCTGCCCGGATTTGAGGAAGCCCCCCAGCGTCTTGCCCAGCCCTTGAAAGAGGCGCTGGCGCAGCCAGGACGTCACTTGCTCGTTGTCCCCCTGCGCCGCCTGGCCGGAGTAACCGATGATGAAGCGAATGGGATCGACGACGGCGAGCGAGTACGTGCCGTACGCGCGCGGCGTGACCCGCAGATCGAGCTCGGGGTCGCGCATCGACATCATCTGCCCGCCGAACGTGAGATTGCGAACGGGCTGGTTCTTCACGAAGAAGACTTCGGCTTGGAAAATGTTCCCCCCCGTGAACGACGTCACGAAGTGATTGAGGAAGGGGATGTTCTCCGTCGACAGCGGGTAGCGACCGGGACCGAGCGCGCCCACCGTGGGGGGAGAGCCGCTCTTGAAGAAGACGGCCACCTCGTCCATGTCGACCGTGAGCCGCGCGTAGGTGGGAATGTTCCCGTCGGGGTGCTTGTAGACGATGAGGTGCTTCATCCCGTCGGGCCGGGCGATCATCAGCTCCCGCACGCCACCCTTCACGAAATCGATGATCCCCATGAGCTCTGCCTCCTCGCGGCACGCGCGCCCCGTCGAAGAGCGCGGACGAGCCGCTCGTCAGAATAATCGCCGGACTCCGGCCCAGCAACGGCGCTCTCGACGGTACAGCGGCGCTGCTGCGCGCCGAGGCGGACTCTTGACCGCGCGAATGAGCCGCGCGCCATTCGCGGTGACGCTAGGTGAAGCGATGCCGCAATCCGAAAACCTCAGGGTTGGCCGAGGTCCCCGCTGTGATGGTTCAGGGTGCCCAGAAGCGGACGGCAGTGCTAAGGGAGCCACGAAGGCCGAATGATCCCCCCGATCGACGTGACCAAGCTCCCCGCGGCGGCGCAGAAGATCTTGGACCCCGCAGGTCCCGCGCCGCTCAAGAACATGGCCGCCAAAGCGGTCGTACCCGGCCTGAAGCCCGCCGATCTCATCATCGTTGTGGCGCTCCTCGCCGAGGGCGACGGTCCGCACGCCGACCTCGCGCGGCAAACCGTCGCCAAGCTGCCCCCGCCGGTTTTGAACGGGGCCCTCGGTGCGGACCTCGAGCCGTTCGTCATCGACAAGCTGGCCCCCGCGTACATCGACGACGTGTCGGTGATGGAGCGCCTTCTGGCGATGCCGCGCATCGCGCTGACGACGATCGAGGAGATCGCCGGGCGGTGCAAAGAGCACGTGGCCGAGCTCATCGCGA
>Ga0111538_10014774_pt1 | contig 10284 bp, 8 predicted proteins | sample SoiMethybrSBSTD1_FD_79669 | JGI IMG/M metagenome (GOLD analysis project Ga0111538, IMG submission 79669) | Bulk soil microbial communities from a Populus tree surrounding site in Tennessee, USA - Soil MetaG P. TD hybrid SBSTD1 (version 2)... | ecosystem: Environmental > Terrestrial > Soil > Tree... | reverse complement strand
TCGCGGGCGGCATGGGGACGCAGGCGGCCATGCGCGACGAGGTCCTCCTGGCGGCGCTCCGCCGCCTCGCGCCGCGCGTGCGGCGAATCGGCTCGGTGTGCTCGGGGGCATTCCTCCTCGCCGAGGCCGGGCTCCTCGACGGCCGCCGGGCGACCACGCACTGGGAGTGGTGCGAGGCGCTCGCGGCACGCTTCCCGCGCGTCCAGGTCGACCGCGATCCGATCTTCGTCCGCGACGGCAACGTCTACACCTCCGCGGGCGTCACCGCCGGCATGGACCTGGCCCTCGCGCTCGTCGAAGAGGACCACGGCCGCGCGCTCGCCCTCGAGGTCGCGCGGCAGATGGTGCTGTTCCTCCGCCGCCCCGGCGGACAGTCGCAGTTCAGCGCCGCGCTCGCGGCGCAGGCGGCCGACCGCGAGCCGCTTCGCGACCTCCAGGCCTGGATCGCGGAGGATCCGGGCCGCGACTGCTCGGTGCCCGCGCTCGCCCGCCGCGTCGCGATGAGCCCGCGCAACTTCGCGCGCGTGTTCGCGCGCGAGGTCGGGGCGACGCCGGGCCAGTTCGTCGAGCGCGTCCGCGTGGAGGCGGCCCGCCGGCGGCTCGAGGAGTCCGCCGACGGCGTCGACAACATCGCGTTCCGTTGCGGCTTCGGGACCGCCGAGACGATGCGGCGCGCGTTCCTGCGGACGCTACGCGTGCCGCCGAGCGCGTATCGAAGCCGCTTCCGCGCCACCGTACACTGATGGAAGGGAGACCATGATGGCCGAAGAAGAGACTCAGCGGACGCTCGGGGTCGTGCTCTACCCCGGATTCGAGCTGCTGGACACGTACGGGCCGCTCGAGGCGTTCGGTCACCTGCCCGAGGCGTTCCGCATCGTGCAGGTCGCCGAGCAGGCGGGGCCGGTGGCGAGCGCGCAGGGCCCGCGCGTGATGCCCGATGCGACGCTGGCGGAGGCGCCGAAGCTCGACTGGCTCCTCGTGCCGGGGGGGATCGGCACGCGTGCCGAGGTCGACAACGCGAAGCTCGTCGACTGGCTCCGCGCCCGGGCCGCCACTGCCGAGCGCGTCGCCTCCGTGTGCACGGGCGCCGCGCTGCTCGCCCGCGCCGGGCTCCTCGACGGCCGCCGGGCGACCAGCAACAAGGCGGTCTTCTCGTGGGTGACGTCGCAGGGACCGCGGGTCACCTGGGTCCCGGAGGCCCGCTGGGTGCACGACGGCAAGTTCTCCACGTCGTCCGGTGTGTCGGCCGGCATCGACATGACGCTCGACCTGATCGCGAAGCACGTCAACGCGGACACCAGCGAGGCGCTCGCGCGCGCGATGGAGTACGAGTGGCACCGCGACCCCGCCTGGGATCCCTTCGCGAAGATCTGGGGCCTCGCCTAGCGGCCGGACCCTGATTCCGAGCGGACCACCGTCTCCTCGCGGCGCGCGGCGTGCGCTAAGACGGAAGCGAAGGGAGGAGCGCGATGGCGACGCACAGGACCGGCACACGCGAAGAATGGCTCGCCGCGCGGCTCGAGCTGCTCGGCGCGGAGAAAGAGCTCACGCGCCGCAGCGACGAGCTGGCGCGGCGCCGGCAGGAGCTGCCGTGGGTTCGGGTCGACAAGGAGTATCGCTTCGACACCGACGAGGGCAGCGCCTCGCTGGCGGACCTGTTCAAGGGCCGTTCGCAGCTGCTCGTCTATCACTTCATGTTCGGGCCCGATTACACCGCCGGCTGCCCCTCCTGTTCGGCGATCGCCGACGGGTTCAACGGTTTCGCCGTGCACCTCGCGAACCACGACGTGATGCTCTGGGCCATCTCCCGCGCCCCCCTCGCCAAGCTGCAGGCGTTCAAGCGGCGCATGGGCTGGACCTTCCCCTGGGCCTCGTCCTTCAACGGTGACTTCAACTGGGACTTCACCATGTCGGTCACCGAGCAGCAGCAGCGGGAAGGCGGCACCGAGTACAACTACCGGCGCCAGCCGGCCTTCACGCCCCCGAAGGCGGAGGGCCCCATCATCGGCGCACGGGTGACCGGCACCGACCCGGCCACCTACACGCGCGAACGCCCGGGCATGAGCGCCTTCGTGCTCGACGACGGCAACGTCTACCATGCGTATTCTGCGTTCGCGCGCGGGCTCGACGGCCTCTGGGGCGGTTACCAGTGGCTCGACCGCGCGCCCAAGGGGCGAAACGAGCCCGGCTACTGGTGGCGCCATCACGACGCGTACGACAAACGCTGAGTGAGCTCGTGGCCGTCGCTGGCGCAATGCGGGGAGGGGAGATCGCTTCCCCGCGCGCGTTCCTCGCCGTCTCGGCCCTGGTCTTCGTTGCCAGCACGGCGGTGACGATCGCCTGGTGCGCGTCGATGTCGGGGACGGACGACATGCCGATGCCCGGCGGCTGGACGATGTCGATGGCGTGGATGCGGATGCCGGGACAGACGTGGCCCGGCGCCGCGGCGTCGTTCCTCGGCATGTGGGTCGTGATGATGGTGGCGATGATGACGCCGTCCCTGGTCCCCATGCTGCAGCGCTACCGGCGGGCGGTCGGTGGGACGGGTGAGAGGCGCCTCGGCCGGCTGACCGCGCTCGTGGGCGCCGGCTACTTCTTCGTATGGACCGTGTTCGGAATGGCCGCCTATCCGCTGGGCGTCGCGCTGGCGGCGATCGAGATGCGGCAGCCCGCGCTGGCGCGCGTCGTCCCGATCGCGGTCGGCGTGGTGCTCCTGATCGCGGGCTCGTTCCAGTTCACCGCGTGGAAGGCGCGTCACCTGACGTGCTGTCGCGAGGCACCCGGGCCCGGCCGTGCGTTGCCGGCCGATTCCGGCACGGCCTGGCGGCACGGACTGCGCCTCGGCCTTCACTGCAGTCAGTGTTGCGCCGGCCTGATGGCGACTCTCCTGGCAATCGGAGTGATGGATCTCGGCGCGATGGCCGTGGTCGCGGCCGTCATCACCGCCGAACGCGTCGCGCCGGCCGGCGTGGCCGTGGCCCGAGGCATCGGGGCCGTCGTCGTCGGGGCCGGGTTGTTACAGATCGCGCGTGCGGCCGGCGTCGTATGGTGAGGGGGACTCTGTCCCCCTCTCCACGCGGCTGAGCCGCGTGGAGCCTCTCCCCCAGCTCGCTGGCGCTCGGCCGCGCGCGCAACGCGCGCGGAGAATCCTCGTCCAGCGTCCTAGGGCAACGCACACCCGTTCGTGTTGGCGTTCACGCGCCGATGCAGGTTGGCGCAGGCGCGGTCGCCGTCGTTGATGCCCTCGACGATCGCACCGCACGGGAAGGCGCCCGTGCTGCGATCCCACAGCGGTGTGTCGGTGAGCACGCCGTTCTCGTAGCGGTAGACGATGTTCGCGCCGATGTCCTCGCCGTCTGCGCCCGCGCCTTTCATGGGAGAGCCCGCGGGGATCCAGAGCAGGCACTGGCCCTCGTCACGACCCATCGCACCGGGATCGACGTCGTACGATCGCTGCACGTGACCGGACGTGTCGCCGATCGACTCGCCGACGCCCCAGTCGGCATCGCTGCCGACCGCGTTCGAGTGGTCGATGCTCCAGCTTTCCTGCTCCTCGGTGTAGATGCCATAGGTGGCGTTGTCGAGTGCGAGGACGTTGCGCGCCGTGAAGCCGCATCCCTGCGGGTTCGCCGAGCCGCAGGTGCCGCCGAGCCCCGAGGCGCCTCCGTCGGCGATGAGTCCCGAGCCGTCACGCGAACCGAAGAGCGTGGTGTTCTCGACGACGGTGTCCGCCGCGCCACGGAGGTAGAGGCCGGTGCCCTTCGTCTCGACGGCGACGAAGTCGCGGAAGAGGTTCCCGAGCGCGTTGTGGTAACCGCCGTCGCCGTCGCGCGACGAGACGAGCCCGGAGATCGTGTCGTCGACCGACATGCTGCCGAGAATCTGGTTGTTGCGGCCGCCGTGTCCCGACGGGTCGAAGGCATTCTCGATGCCGTGGATCTGGAAGCCGTTGGCCTCGTTCTCGCTGACACAGTTCTCGAGAATGCTCGCCGAGGTGCCGTAGATCGAGTACGCCTCGTCGCCGAAGTCGCGGTTGTCGACGTCGCTGCAGCAGTCCTTCTGGCCGTAGCGCATCGAGTTGGCGTAGCACCGGCGGAGCTCGATGCCGTACGACTTCCAGAGGCTGAAGGCGTGACGGTGGAAGAAGTACGCCTCGCATTCCTCCACGAGCACGTTCCGCGAGTACTCGATGGCGTAGACGTGGGTGTTGTGCGGCCGGTTGTTGTGCGAGCCGAGGAGCCGCCGGAGCGTGACGTTCTCCACTTCGTTGAAGCGAAATGGATAGCCGTCTCCCTGGTCGCCGTCGGCGTTGTCCCTGCTCGCCGCCCGGAGCCCCTCCACGGACCACCACCGGCAGTTCATCATCTCGAAGCCGGCCTGGTAGCCGTCGGAGGAGAGGAACGCCTGCCGCTCGTTCTCGGCGCGGATGGTGATGGGTGCCGACGGCGTGCCCGATTTCGCGTTGCTCCCGCAGTGGATGCGCGGGAGGCCCGTCGTCTGGCGCGTGTAGGTGCCGTTCATCACGACCAGCAGGTCGCCGGGGTCGAGGCGGTCGATCGCATGGCCGAAGCTCCTGAACGGCGCGGAGCGGGACGTCCCTGAGTCGTCGTCGTCTCCCCCGGGGGAGATGTAGTACGTGCGGCCACTCGGTGGCAGCGTCGTGGACGACGGCGTGGTGGTCGGAGTGGTGGTCGACGTGGTGGGCGGCGGCTCCTGCGGCGCGGTGCTCGTCGTCGTGCTCGGCTCCTCGGGCAGAGTCGTCGTGATCGGATCCTCTTCGAAGAACGTCGACGTGCTGGTGGTGCTGGTCGTCGTCGTGCTGATGACGGGGACGCCCGGCGGTGGGGCGCCCGGCTCGTCCGCCTCGATGGGACACCAGAGGCCGTTGCCGGCGACGCAGGCGAGCGCGCTCGAGGTCCCGGCGTCGTTCGGTGCGCAGCGTAGTTTCAAGCGCGTGGACGTCACGCGGTGGGCGCTGCGTGCCGTCATGCGCAGGGAGACGTTGTGATCGCCGCGCGTTGACGTCGAGATCTCGACGCGGGCCTGCGCGCAGATCTCGGGTGCCGGACCCACGCCCGAGAGATCGACGCCGTTGTAGATGGGCTCGGCGCCCGACACGCCCGCGAACGCCGCGAGGAGCTCGGCCGCGATCTCGTGCGGAGAGAGGTTGCTCGGCTTCCCCCGTACGCTCACGCGCACGCGCTCGACCGGCTCCGCGGGACACACCGGCGTGCCGAGGCACGCCGTCAGCGCCAGCTCGCAGTCCCCGTCGATCACGTCGTCGAGGTCGCCCGGCCCGCCGTCCGTGACCTGCACGTCGTAGCGAGGGAGCGTGAGAAACGTCAGCGGGAAGACGCTCGTGCCGATGGGGCAGCTCGCAGTCTCCCCGCGCGCCATGGTCGGCGGCAACGCCAGACAGACGAGTGCCGCCGCGAAACAGAAATATCCCTTCCGCATGTGTTACGGTGTCCCCTCAGTGCCACCGCACACACACCGAAGAGGGCGCAGCAGTGACGAGAACGAAATGTGTCGCGCGTTGACTTGCCGAATTTAACGATGTGGGTCAAGTTTTTCGGCGAAAAAAATTTGACACGATGACGACGAGATGAAGACGGCGCGCATCGCGAAAAAACCGACCCCTGCAGCAAAAATCGAGCATTCGCGCGCGATCGCGGTGTGGCGATATGCGACGTGCTTCCTCACGGGCGGCGCGATCCTGGTACTGGAAGTGCTCGGTTTCCGGCTATTTGCGCCGTATTTCGGGAGCTCGGTCTACGTCACGGGGACGCTCGTCGGCATCGTGCTCGCGGCGCTGTCGATCGGCTATCTCGTCGGCGGCACGATCGCGGATCGCCGGCCGGAGGAACGCTTCATGTACGCGGCGATCCTCGCTGCCTCGGTCTATCTGGCGGTCATGCTGCTGGTCTATCGCGCGCTCCTGGAGACGCTGCAGACGTGGGGGCTCGTCGCCGGGACGCTGGCCGCGGCGTGCATCATCTTCGTGCCGCCCATGTTGGCCCTCAGCGTGGTCTCGCCGTACCTCGTGCGACTCGCCGCCGCGCACGAGCGCATCGGGACGATGGCGGGCCGCATCTTCGCGATGTCGACGCTCGGGAGCATCGCGGGCAGCTTCCTCGCCACCTTCGTGCTCGTGCCGCAGCTCGGCTCGCACGCGACTCTGCTCGGCTGCGTCCTCGTGCTGCTCGCCGTCGGGGCCGGCGGCCTGTGGTGGACGACGGGGCGGACGGCGCCGGCGCTCTTCGCCGCGTTGCTGCTCGTGCCGTCCTATGCGCCGGTCGATCGCACGGTCCTGGTGCGGACCGAGTCCGCATACAACACGATCGAGATCCGCGAGGCCGACGGCCTCCGTACCATGACGCTCAACCGTCCGCGCTGGCGGCAATCGTACCTCGCGCGGCCCGACCAGGGCCTGCTCGAGACCTATCGCGAGTACTTCCTCCTCGCGCCGTTCCTGACCGAGGTCAAAGGCGTCCTCGTCCTCGGCGCGAGCGCGGGCGCCTCGCTGACCGAGCTGCAGCACTACTTCCCGGTGACGGTCGACGCCGTCGACATCGACCCGGAGGTCCTGCGGCTGGCGCAGGAGTACTTCGAGGTGCGCGCCGACGCGGACACGCGCCTCGTCGCCGCGGACGCGAGGCCGTATCTCGCGACGACGGACCGACGGTGGGACTTCGTCGAGATCGACCTCTTCCAGGGCGGCCCGGAGATGCCCTTCTACGTCGCCACGCGGGAGTTCTTCGCGCTGGTGCGGTCCCGGCTCTCGCCGCACGGCCTCGTGATGATGAACGTGCTCGGGAGCCTGACGCCCGGACACGACGAGCTCGTGCGCGCGGTCGGCCGCACCATGACGACGGTCTTTCCGAGCGTCTACGCCATGGAGCTCGGTAACAACACGCTTCTCCTGGCAACCGCCGATACGAGCGAGCTGCCGGCGCTGCGACGGCGGCTCGACGCGGTTTCGGTCGCCGAGCTCCGGCACCTCGCCCGCGCGATGCGGGATTCGCTCCAGATGCTTCCCGCGGACGGACTGCCGCCGCTCACCGACGACCACGCGCCGGTCGAGCAGATGACGCACCGGCTCGTGCTCCAGATGGGCGAGTGACCGCGCGTGGGCCCGAGACGGCCGGGCTCTCGGCGACGAGGAAGCGCCAGCGAAACCGGGCGTGCGGCCCGGCATAGGCCACGCCGATCCGCGGCGTCCGGCGGACGGCGCGGGCGGGTACCGCGGGCGCCGCGAGGATGCGGAGCGCGCCGCGGCCGAGGTCGGCGCCGTTCTCGCTTCGCGTGATGGCGAGCGCCCGGCAGAGCGCGCCCGGGCCGCGGCAGAGACGCCATGCGGGCGCGGTCGGAAGCCCCCGCCGCCGTCGCATGAGCTCCACGCCCGCGACCGGCTCGAGGGCCCGGATGAGGACCGCCTCGGGAACCTCGGGTAGCTGCGTGACGACGTTCACGCAGTGATGCATGCCGTAGACGAAGTACACGTAGGCGTGACCCGGCGGGCCGTACATCACCTCGTTCCGCGCCGAGCGATGCCCGCCGCGGCTGTGCGCGGCCCGATCGCGCGGCCCGCGATAGGCCTCGACCTCGACGATGCGGCCGGCCGCGAGGCCGTCCGGCGCGTCGTGCACCAGGATCTGCCCCAGCAGCGCGCGCGCCACGCGCAGCGTCGGCTGGAGATAGAAGCGCCGCGGCAGGGCGCGCCCGGTCACGCGCCCTTGAGCTTCTTCACTTCCTCGGTCAGCTCGGGGACGGCCTTGAAGAGGTCGGCGACGAGGCCGTAGTCGGCGATCTGGAAGATCGGCGCCTCCTCGTCCTTGTTGATCGCGACGATGACCTTGGAGTCCTTCATCCCGGCCAGGTGCTGGATGGCGCCGGAGATGCCGACGGCGATGTAGAGCGCCGGGGCGACCACCTTCCCCGTCTGCCCGACCTGGAGGTCGTTCGGGACGAAGCCGGCGTCGACGGCGGCGCGGCTCGCCCCCATCGCCGCGCCGAGCGCGTCGCAGAGCGGCTCCAGGTACGTAGTGAAGTTCTCGCCGTTCTTGAGGCCGCGGCCGCCGGAGCAGACGATCCGCGCCTCGGTGAGCACCGGGCGATCGGACTTGGTCTCGGCGAAGTCGACGAACGACATCCCGCTCGAGGACGGGCTCAGCGCGAGCTTCTCGACGTTGCCGCTGCCGCCCTTCTCCGCGGCGTCGAACGCCGTGGTGCGAACGGAGATGACGCGCGGCGAGCCCTCCATCGCCACGGTGGCGATGGCGTTCCCGGCGTAGAGCGGGCGCTGCACGGTCTTGGCGTCGACCAAGCCAGTCACCTCGGCGGCCATCGCGGCCCCGAGCCGCGCGGCGACGCGGGGCGCGAGGTCCTTGCCAACGGCCGTCGCTGCCGCGACCACGACCTCGACGCCCTTCTGCTTCGCGATCTCGGCGATGGCCGCGGTGTACGTGTCCGCGAGATAGTGCGCGAACGCGGGCGCCTCGACGGCGACGACGTCGACGCCGTAGCCGGCGAGATCGGCCGCGAGCGCGTCGACCTTGTCGGCGAGGACGACCGCGAGGGCCTTCCCACCCGCGAGCTGCGCCGCCTGCTTCGCGGCGGTGAGGCCGTTCAACGTGGTCTTCGGGAACTTGCCGTGCAGGTGCTCGGCGATGATGAGAGCGTTGCCCATGGGTCAGATCACCTTCGCTTCGTTGTGCAGGACCTGGACCAGCTCCTGCACCGAGCCCACCTTGCGCCCACCGGACCGCTTGGGCGGCGTCTCGAGCTTCACCACGCGGGTCTTCGGCGCGGCGTCCACACCGAGGTCCGCGAGCGGAATCTCCTTCAGCTCCTTCTTCCTCGCCTTCATGATGCCCGGGAGCGACGCGTAGCGCGGCTCGTTCAGGCGGAGATCGGCCGTGACGATCGCCGGCAGCGCGACCCCGAGCGTCTCGAGGCCGCCGTCCACTTCTCGCGTCACTTTCGCGCTCTTGCCGTCGAGCTCGACCTTCGAGGCGAACGTCGCCTGCGGCCAGCCGAGCAGCTCCGCCAGCATCTGGCCTGCGCAATTCGAGTCATCGTCGATTGCCTGCTTGCCCATCAGAACGAGGTCGGGTTTCTCGCTCTCCGCGAGCTTCGCCAGCACGCGGGCCACCGCGAGCGGCTCGAGGGCCTGCTCGGCGAGCACCAGGATGGCGCGGTCGGCGCCCATGGCGAGCCCGGTCCGGAGCTGCTCCTGCGCGGTCTTCTGGCCGATCGAGACCAGCACGACGTCGGCGCCGCCGGCCTTCTCCTTGATGCGCAGCGCCTCTTCGATGGCGATCTCGTCGAACGGGTTCACGACCCATTTGACGTTGTCGGTGACGATGCCCGCGCCGTCCGGAGCGATCTTGATGACGGTCTCCGGGTCCGGCACGCGCTTGACGGTGACGAGGATCTTCACGCCCGATTCTCCTTGCTGTGGACGGGTGTTCCCGGCGGATTCCTAGGGGGGAACGGTCCCCGAGGGCTTACACGGCGCCGCGTCGGCAAGTCAATCGACGCACCGGGTCACTTCGCGATGGGCGGAAACGCCAGGTTTGCGCGCGCGGCGGCCTCGGTCTCGTCGCTGATCGCCTGTCGCATCAGCGCCTCGGTGGCGCTGATCGCAAGTTGGCGGAGCCGTTTCAGATGCTCGACGACGCTGTCCAGCTTCTCCTTGGGCATGCCGGCGGCGAGGAACGGGTCCAGGACGTGCTGCGTGAAGAGGGCGACGAAGCGGAGCGCCACCTCGTGTAGATCGGCGCGAAGCCGCACGAATTCGTCGAGCAGCGCCTCGACCGGAATACCCGCCTGAACGGCCGCGAGGCCGAGCTCGAAGACGCGGGGATTGCGGATGCGGTACGCCCGCTCGTGGCGATCCACCAGGCCCACGGCGACGAGGCGTTCGATCGAGGCTTCCGGGTCGGCCACCTCCGGCAGGAGCGCCCGGAGCTCGTTCTCCGTGACGATGCGGGACTCGTCCTCCTCCGACTCGGCGATGGCAGACTCGATCCCCAGCACCTGCTCGAGGTTCTTTCCGGAGGCGAGGGACTCGAGCAGGTCGGCGATCCCGGCGAGCGAGAACCCCCGCTCCTGGAGGCGGCTCACGAGGCGGAGCCGTGCGAGGTGCTCGGGCGTGTAGAAGGCCGCCCGCTCGCCGCTCCGGGCGACGGGAGGGGGGAGGAGGCCGCGGCTCTGATAGGCCCGGATGTTCCGGGTCGTAACCCCTGATCGGATCGAGAGATTCTCGATCGTCATCCATCC
>Ga0111538_10014773_pt1 | contig 10284 bp, 11 predicted proteins | sample SoiMethybrSBSTD1_FD_79669 | JGI IMG/M metagenome (GOLD analysis project Ga0111538, IMG submission 79669) | Bulk soil microbial communities from a Populus tree surrounding site in Tennessee, USA - Soil MetaG P. TD hybrid SBSTD1 (version 2)... | ecosystem: Environmental > Terrestrial > Soil >... | reverse complement strand
TTCGTCGCCGCGAACGACCCCGCCACGAGCGCGGAGATGGTGTCCACGTCGAAGGACCCGGACTCGCCTTCCTTGGTCACGAGGTGACCGTCTTTGTCGACCAGAAGGGCGCAGTTCGCGTTCGCGTTCCGGAGGAAGACCTGGAGGCTCTTGCCGATGACCTCGATGTCCTCCTTGTAGAACACGAGGCGGGTGGATCGCAGCGAATCGTCGGCTTTTCCCATCACGGAGATGCCTTAATAGCGCCAAGATCAACGAACCGGTAATCGTCCTTCCAATGGGCCTTGAAGTGCGCGTCCAGCTTCTGAATGGTCGTCCCCGGGAAGCTCGCCGCCTCGACATACTCGCCCCCCTCGGGGATGGCGTCGACTTCCCGCTCGAGGTCCCGGCAGGTCTCGCACCCCGTGCCGGAGGCATGGATCGCCGACATGAGGGCCGGGTTCAGCCGCGCCATCGCGGAACGCCCGGGGCGACGCTGCGCCGTCAGTTGAAGCTTTTCGGTCATATCGGCTCAGCTCACGTACGTCGGGGTCCAGCGGAAATGCGCCTGCCGGACGGACAGCGCCTTGCCGTGGAGGGGCTTCCCCTCGATCGCCTTCAGCGCCGCGCGGGCCTCGTCCTTGTCCGGCATCTCGACGAAGGCATAGCCGCGATGGACGCCCTCCGGTTGACCGCCCTTCATCCGCTCCCCGGGCAGCGACACCGACGCCACCTTGCCGTGGGCCTTGAAGGCCTGGAGCAGTTCCTCCCGAGTGGTCTCCGGCGAAACATTGCTGACGTAGAAAGTCACCCTCGATCTCCTTAATGAACTTCGTAATCCGTTAGGCGACGGTCAGGACGCAGTTCTCGCCCCCGAAGGGATTGTCCACGCGCACGCGAGCCTCGTCGTGATCCGCCCAATCCCCGTCGATCACCATCCGGTACTGGTACACGCCGGCCTTCAGCGGAAGCATCGTCCACCACTCCCCGCCCCCGTCATTCCACAGGGGAAGCCCCGCCAGGGTCCATCCCGTGAAATCGCCGGTGACTCGCACGTCGCCGGCAAGCGGAAGCCTGGCGAAGAACGGGACGGAGCGGGTCAAGCGGTTCGGGCTGACCATTCATCCCCTACCCGCCGCGGCCTTCTTCAGCCGGGGCCCGGTGGAGACGCCTCGATCCCGACGCACCGGAGTGAAGTTGAACTTCGAGGCGTGGTCGGGTTCGAGCGTGAATTCGAGGCGACCGACCCGCACGAGATGGCGCGTGAGATCGTAGAGGAGGCCTTTGTCGTGGCAGAGTTGAGCGACGGTCGGCGAAAGCTCCTTGCACGCCGCGTCCAGGCTCGACTTCGCCTCTTTCAGTCTGGCCACCAGCTGCTCTCCGCGCGTCACGAAGGCGTCGCCGGCTCCGAGCGGGGAGAGCCGCGTCGAGTGCTCCCGCAGCAAGGGAATCAACGACTCCAACTCCTTGACCAGGTTCGTGATGAGGAGTCCCGTCCGCACTCCGGTGCGAAACTTCGCCAGGACGTCGGGCTGGCCGGCAAAGGCGATGCCGGCGAACTGCTTGGCCTGGCGCCAGTATCCGACGGCTTCCGCGCGGATGCGCTCCGCCACGGCCGCCGGCTCCGGGGGAAGGCCATGGGAGTCTCCCAAGGCCTTTTGACGGTCCCCGACCAGGACGGTCAGGTCGCGAATGTCCGACAGGTTCGCGGCGGTCACGCCGCGGACTCCGAGGCGGGACTCGTGACCCTGGGTCGCCGACATCTGGCGGGTGGCCCACTCCACCAGCAAGGGGGTGGGGGTGGAAACCCCCAATTCGATGTATTCTTCACGGCTGATCAAGCTCATGGGGCAATTCTCCTGACTGCGGACCTGCGAAGGACGTCTTCGACACCCGGTAAGAGCAAGAGGTGTGCCACGCTGCCGCGTGGATCGGATTTACCGTCCCAGAAGGGCCCAGACGAGCAGGCCCGCGACGAGGATCGCCAAGAGTAGTCCGCCGATCCACCAGAGCGGCGCCAGGCGGCGGCGCGGGGGCAGGACCACCTGCTTGCGGTCGGTTTGTTTCCACATCGGATTCGGTGGACAACGCAAGCGGCGTGCCACGACGCCGGGATTACTTGCCCCGACGAGCCGACGCGTAGGACTTGAGTTTGCGGTGCAGCGTCGCCACCCCGATGCCGAGCACGAGGGCCGCCTGGGTGCGGTTTCCTTTCCGCGCCTCCAGGGTGGCCAGGATGTACTCTTTCTCGACCTCCTCGAGCCGGCGGATTTGTCCCTCGATCACCGGCGGCACCGGGATCATGAGGCGGATCTCCGGAGGGAGGTCGTCGACATCGACGCGGCTCCGCTTCGCCACCGCGACGGCGCGTTCCATGACGTTCGCCAGTTCCCGCACGTTGCCGGGCCACGGATACCCCAGGAGGCGATCCGCCGCCGGGCCGGACAGGCCCTCCACCGGCCGCTTCATGTGGAGGGCGAATTCCGCCAGCAGGAGTCGGGCGAGGGGAAGCAGGTCCTCTCCCCGCTTCCGCAGCGGCGGAACCGACAGTTCGACGACCTTGAGCCGGTAGAAGAGATCCTCGCGGAACCGCTTGGCCGCGACCTCCACGAGGAGATCCTTGTTGGTCGCCGTCACGATGCGGACGTCGATCGGCCGATTCCGATTCTCGCCCACCCGGCGGACCTCGCGTTCCTGGAGCACCCGAAGGAGTTTCACCTGCATTCCCAGGGAAAGCTCTCCGACTTCATCCAGGAGCAGGGTTCCTCCGTTGGCCTCCTCGAAGAGGCCGGCGCGGTCCACGGTGGCGCCGGTGAAGGCCCCGCGGGCGTGGCCGAACAGCTCGCTCTCCAGGAGGGATTCGCTGATCGCGCCGCAGTTCACGGCGATGAAGGGGCCGTCCGCGCAGGCCGAATGGTCGTGCACGAAGCGGGCGATCCGCTCCTTCCCCGTGCCGCTTTCGCCGGTGATCAGGACCGTGGAATCGACCTTGGCGATCGTCCTCGCCAGCTCCACGACGCGCCGCATCTCCGGGCTCCGGGCGACGAGGTCCGATGGATCCGCGTCGACCCGGGCGACGCGGGCCAGCAGGCGCGTCCGCTCCCGGAGCTTGCGCTCGGCGAGCTTGAGCGCCCGGGTGACTTCCTCGAGGGCCGCATCGATCCCTTCCCTCTTGAAGAAGGCCAGCTGATCGCCGGCGGCGCCGCCCCACTCTTCCACGGACTTGATCACGACATGGCAGGCGGTGTCCCCCTTCCCCATGCAGCGGTCCTCGATCGCCACCATTTCCTTGCCGCCGGCCACGCTGGAGTAGCCGCTGGCGAGCCCGCACAGCGTCCAGCAGACCGGTTCTTCCGCGCGGCCCAGGTGGAGGAGGTGCTGCTCGGCCTCGTACGAGACGTGCCACGTTCCGCCGCCGGCGTCCAGCCCGTAGAGCCCCTGCAGCGCGCAGATCTGCGCGCCGGCCCGACGCCACTCTTCGTCGCTGTCCCAGTTGAATTGGGAGCGCATGGCCTCGGCCATCCGCCGGCCGTGGACGTATCCGAACCGGCTCAGGATCCCCCGGGCCACGCGGACGCCGAAGGTGTCGATCAGTTCCTTCCGGAGCAGGCCCTGCGCGACGGCGTCGAAGATCAGGGCCCGCTGTCCGGCGAACCGGACCAGCCCCCCTTGGGGATCGAGTTCGAGGAGTTCCTTCAGGTCCAGCTCTTCAACGCGCATGGGGCCCACTCTACCATTTTGAGAGACCCACCCCGGTCGAATCCCCCGAAGGGAGCAAGATAAACGGCTCCCGCAGGAGAATCGCGTCAAAATGATCCACCAGCCGATCAAAATGAGCCGCTTCGTCGGCCTTCGCGGAAGGGTCGGGGTCATCGAAGGAGGGGCCCTTCCTTTGCTGAAGACCTCCTCCGACGACGATGATCACCCTGCGACGGGCCAAAGAACGTCTCCGGACGATCCACGGAGGGCAGGAAACCCTGCACTCGTTCGATGCGGACAATCCGTTTGATCCCGCTCATGACGGGTTCCGATCCCTGGAGGGCCTCCGGGAAGAATGGCTGGCGCCCGGGGTGGAGTTCGAATTCCGCGCCCCGCGCAACCTCGAAATCCTGACGTATGTCTGGAAAGGCGCCCTGATCCTCGGAGATCCGGGCGGCCGGAAGATCACCCTGGAGATGGGGGAATGTCATCGGGCGACCGCCCGGAACGGCACGCTGCACACCGCATGGAACGGCTCCCGGATCGAGACGGCCCGGATCTTCCAGGCCCTCGTGACTCCGGATCGAAGCGTCGTTCAGACTCCCGGAGAGAAGAAACGGTTTTCCATGGCGGATCGGCGCGGCGTCCTGCGGCTGTTGTTCTCCCGCGACGGCCGGGATGCGTCGCTGCGGCTGAGGCAGGATGCGGGAGTTTACTCGTCGATCCTCGACCCGGGCCACCATCTCGTTCACGAGATTCCCCCCGGCAGAGGAGCCTGGCTCCACCTGGTGACCGGGCGCATTCAGCTGGGGGATCAGGTGCTGCACGCGGGGGATGGGGCCTCGCTCGTCGAGGAGCCGGCCGTGTCGCTGACGGCGCGGGAGCCTTCCGAGATTCTCCTGTTCGACCTCGTCTAGCTCGGCCTGGACTTCCGCACCGTCCGCGCGAGCAGCGTCCGGAAACGTTCGAACCACGCGATGGTGGGCGCCCAGGCGCGCGGACCGCGGCCCGACCACTCGAGGCGGACGTGGGAGTACGCTCGGCTGCCCTCGACCCCGGCGACGCTCGTCCGCGGCTCGGGAGAGGAGACCATCCCGGTCAGCACGGGGTGAAGTCCGCCGGCCTTGTCCAGGAAGGGCGCCAGCTTCTCCCAGTCGATTTCGGCGTCGCGGATCCGGACGTCCGGTTCGACCCCCGCCCGCCGTTTCCGCTCGCGGGAGGGATCCCAGGCGACCTCTCGAACGATCGATTTCCTCGCCCGAAACTCCCGGACCGGAATGAGGATGCTCCAGGAGACGTGCGCTCCTGACGCCGGGCTGCGCCACAGCCGCAGCTGGAGCGCCATGCCCTGGAGGTGCTCGCGAGGAGCGGCCTGGTCCGCGTTGCAGAGCAGCCAGGTCGCCCGATCCCCCACCGACTTCCACTCTCTTGCGTTCATGTCTCGAGGGGAGTGCAACTCTCATGCCGGCACGCGGCTTGCTCAATCCACGGCGGACTAGAGGTGAATCGATGTGGACGCCGATTCTCGTCGTCTATGTGGCGGGGCTCGTGGTCACGGCCGTGACCTTGCTGCGGACGCGCATGTTCCAGAAGGATCACGTGATGAACACGGGATCGATGCTGCTGTGGCCGATCTACTGGATCGTGTTCGTGGTCCTTCTGGTGCGGGACCGCGCGCGCTAGCCGCGGTTACTTCTTCGCCGGCGTCGGCGGAACCTGCGACAGCGGGATCGGCACGTCGGCCGCCGGCACGGGCACCTTGGCGGCATCCGCGATGACCCAGCCCGCCTGCGAGACGACGGGGCCCGCGACGACGGGGACGTCCGAGGGCTTCTTCTCTTCGCTCATGGGATCCTCCTTCAGAGATGCGTTCTATACGCAAGCGCCCGGCCGGCGAAATGCGATCCGGGAGTGACTCATTTTGATCGCACGGCGGCGGGAGCGGGTTCCGCTCTACTCGAAATCGACCTTGTAGTCGATGATCCGCTCACCGCGCTGCACCTGGACGGTGAGCCGTTGACTCGCCTGGATCTCGTGGACGAGATTGATCGCGCGCCCCAGGGTGACGACCGGAGTCCCGTTCACCTTCAGGATCCGGTCATCCTTTCGGAATCCGGCCGCATACGGGGGACTGTTTTCGGCGACGGCCGCGATGGATAGCTCCGTGATCGAATCCGGTTCCTTGCCGAGGGTCGGCTTCAGCGTGATGTCTTTGGAAACTCGGACCAGGTCCCCCAAGTACGCCTCTTTGTCGGCTCGCGACACGGCCCACGTCTGAGGGTCGATCTGCCGGGTCCTCCCTTTGGCGGGCGCCTCCGTCGGAGTCGGCCTTCGGATCAGAAAAGCAGCGGCGCCCAGGATCACGATCCCGACGGTGACGGCGACGAGGACGTTCCGGTTCATTTCTTGAGACGCTTCAGCGCCGCCGCGGATTCGGTCCGCTCCAGGCCGGACTTCCCGCTGCGCGAGAGCTCCTCGAGGACCGCGACCGCTGCCGCGCTGCCGATCGTCTCGAGCACGAAGATGCTCCGAGTCCGTTCCAGCAGATAAGGCGAGCCGGCGACCGGACCCTCCAGGCGGCGCTGGAGATCCTCGAGCGGACGCTTCAGCTGCTCCGGAGGATTGCCCTGAAGCTTCGTCAGGACGTCGGTCTGGATCGCGGGGCCGTACCCGAGCAGCTCTTGGAACGCCGACTCGCGGACGCGGATGTCGTCCTCGTCGAGGCCGGCGAACGCCTTCGCCACGGCGGCGGGGGCGGGCGGCGTGAGGAGCCGGGGCTTCAGCCAGGCGACCCCCGCGTCCCCCTGAAGCACCAGCCCCCAGGAGGCCCGATACGCGGCGGTCGCGTTCGCATCGCACAAAGCCTTGGCCGCGTCCGGCACCTTCTCCACGGTCGCGAGCGCCGCCAGATCAAAGATCTTGCCGTCCCATTCGGTCTGCCCCGTCGCGATCCTCCGTCCGTCCGGCGAAAACACGCCGGGCGCCCAGGCGCCCTCGATCCGCAACGCCTCCTTCGACGTGGCCACCTCCCAGATCCGAAAGGCGTCATCGGCGACGGATGCCAGGAATCGACCGTCGGGACTGAGGGACGCCTGGCGCACCCTGGGTTCCGGGCCCTGGAGCGTCACGCCCTTCTCGATCGACGCCGGGTCCACGAGGCGCAGGATGGAATCATTCCCGACCGATGCCGCCCGGCGGCCGTCCGCCGAAACCGAAAGAGTCACGACATTGCCTTTGTGGCCTCTCGCGCTCGCGATCTCCTTCCCGGACTCCCATTCCCAAACCGTCAGGATTCCGTTCTGGGACCCGAACAGCACGGCCTTGCCGTCGGGAAGGAACGAGGCCTGGGTGGCGGCCATCCACGGCGAACGCCCGGTGGCCACCTGTTTCCGAGTCGCGACGTCCCAGACCCGGACCGTCCCGTCGCCGCCCGCGGAGACCAGCCGGGCTCCATCGGGGGAGAACGCCACGGAATAAATCGACTCGACGTGGCCCTCCAGCTTCGCGATCAGTTTCCCCGAGGCGGCGTCCCAGAGCTGAACGGGGTTGGGACCGATCATTCCCCGGCTGCTGCCGGCCGACGCCAGCAGCGTCCCGTCGGGGGTCACGGCCAGAGAGGCGACGGAAAGGTTCTGGCCGCGCTGCTCCCACCGCAGTTTGCCCGAGACGGAGTCCCACGCCCGAATGGCGATGGGCCTCGCGTTGCCCGTCCCCCTGCCCCCGCCGCCGTAGACGGTTCCGCCGTCGGGGGAGAACACGAGAGCCTCGACGCCATCGTCCAGCTTCAGGGGCACCGGATCGGCAGGCCGCGCCCCCTGCGCCGTGACCTGGAGACACCCGAGCTGGACCAGGAGCAGCGCGAGCAGAAACCGCATCGGACCCATCATAACTCGGGTGCTCCGGCGTCGCTACTCCGGGGGCCTGACGAGCCGGCCCGACTGATCGAACTCGTCCTTGTTCTGAAGTTCCGGGAAATTCTGGACCGCGCGAGCGTACTCGTTCTTCACGATGGTTTTGACGACGTCGAACAGGTTCGGCGGAAGCACCACGCCGGGCATGGGGTCCGTGCCGACTTTGACGGGAGTGTACCTCTTGTTCTCCACGAGCGACTGTTCGATCCCGTTGAACGCCTGGACGAAGAAAATTTCTCCGCCGGGTCCTCCGCCGGACGACTGCCCGAAATTCCGATCGTTCTGAAACCGGTAGGAGATCCGGCCATCCAGCAGATCATTCAACTCCAGCACGACGTGATCGAACTCGTTCAGATACGTCTCCAGCGATCTCCGGCTCTTTCCGAGCCCCACCAGGGCGGTGCTCAGCGCCTTGAAGGGGGTGTTCCGAGTCTGCGCGTCGAAGGCGCTTCGCTGGTGCCCGGCCTCGTGGTCGATGATCGCCTGGACGAGCTCCCGTTCGTAGAGCCAAAGGTTCTCCGTCATGATGGCGCCGTAGATCTTGAAGTTGACGTCGTCCCGGTACGACACCGCGTTGACGCGGGGAATCACGGCCTTGAACGAAAGCCGGGTCGTGTTCAGGTTCACGCCCGGCTCAAACTGGATGAACGGGTCCGCCGTGGTCGTATCGGCGAACACGAAGGGGCCGGCGATACCCGTCGGCGGGCTGGCGTTCCAGTTCGCGATCGCCGTCAGGCCGGCCTGGGACGCCGGGGCCGGGTTGGTCGCGTCGGGGGTGCGCCGGTTCGTCAAGGCCACCCGGACGACCGTCCTCATCGGATAGTCCGAGGTATTCCCGGTCACCTTGTCCTTGAAGGTGATGAGAACGGCGACCTCCTGGTCCTTCCGGATGTTGTTATAGGTTTCGGGGATCCCGATCACGACCGGATCGCCTTCGGTACCGGTGTGGCCGGCATCGTCGGCCTCCGCGAACTTCATGAAGAGCTCCGAAGTCTTGGTCTGCTTGACGACCGATCCCACGACCCAGACGACGTTCTCCACGGCTTCCTGGTCTCCCAGCTTGAACGACACCTTGATCGTCTGGGGCGCGCCCCCGACCGGAATCCCCTTGTTGAAGAGGAGAGGCCGGAAGTCCTCGTTCGCCTTGACGAATTGGGTGCTGCGGACCTTGAACTTCCACAGCTCGCTCAGGACGGTGAGCCCGGCCTCCGCGCCGCCGAAGTCCGTGGTCTCGAGGAACGCGAAGCCGCCGCCCGGGGTCGCGGTCTGGCCCGGCAGATTGAGCTGCGAGGTGTTGACGATCTCCCTCGAGGTCCAGACGTCGTACTCGGCGGTGGCGCCGGAGAACTGCATGGCGAGCGTCGCGTTGGTCAGCACGGACGGCGCGACGGCGTTCTGGATCGTGGGCGTCTCCTCGTCGAACGAGTTGAAGGACTTGAGGTCCAGGGTCGGGGTCTCGCCTTTGGGAACCTTGGCCATCACCTTGAAGGAGGTCGACGAGGAGGCCCGGTCGAGGTCGACGGTGACCACGTTGGGGATCTCCGCCAGTCCGGGCGAGACGAAGGAGACCTCGGGCGGCCCCACCGCGAAGACGTCGGAGCCCTGGGAGATCTCGATCAGCGCGACGTCGGTGGTGCGCCGGAAGTTCAGCTCGGCGAACCCGTTGTTGTCCGCGGCGAGGAGCCAGATGGGCTTCAGGCAATCGGTGAAGCTGGCGTCCCGGACGTCGCTGTTCGGGGTCGCCGTGAACACGCCGTTTCCTTCGATGACCTTGAACACGATGAATCCGCCCACGCGGTCGGTCTTCGCCCGGAGCGGCCGGGCCGTGTCCTTCCCAAACGGGCCGATCTGGCCCTGGCCGGAGTCGATGATGGGATCTCCCCGGAATTCCGTGCTCGGATTGCGCACCCGGCCGGCCATGTCGAAGTGGACCTCGGTGCCGTCGGCGGCCCGGAACTCCGGCAGGCCGAACTGCATCGTGAAGTCGCCCGGCTGGGCGCCGTCGTCGACGACGAAGGCGAACCGCGCCTCGCCGTTCTGGTCGCTGAAGGCCTTGGCCGGCATGAATTTGCCGACCTTGAACGTCGGGGGCTGGCCGTTGAACAGCGACACGAACGGCCGGACGAGCTCGCCGGCGAGCGGCGTTCCGCCGGGCTTGGTGACCTTCACCGTCAGCAGCCTCGCGAGGGCGCTGCCCGGGAAGTCGGCCGTCGAGACGCCGAAGTTGCAGGGAGACGGCGGCTGGCCGGTCGCGATCCCCGGCAGCTGCCCGGTCAGCTGGAACTGCACCGGAGCGGTCTCCGGGAGGCCGGAGACGAAGACGGTGACGACGTTCGCTCCCGGCTTGGTGGAGAACGCGTACCGGACGGAGGCGGTCCCGCCGCCGTCGGTCAGGGTCGAGGTCGTGCCCGCCGCGCGGGCGAAGGTTCCGCTGTTCTGGCCGCCGGTGAAGACGAGGGGGAGGCCCGGCACCGGCGCGCCCGTGGCCACGTCCGTGGCGCGGACCACGAGGGGCTGATCGGCGCCCCGCCCCGCGAGTCCCTGCTGGCCGTTGCCGGAGACGATCGTGAGCACGATGGCGCCGAGCGGCGGCGGAGGCGCGGAGCCCGCGTCGAACACGCGGGTGGTCGAGCTCGGGTTCCCCGCCAGGTCGGCGACGGAGATCACGAGGATGTTCGTCCCGGTCTGCGCGGTC
>Ga0111538_10014772_pt1 | contig 10284 bp, 10 predicted proteins | sample SoiMethybrSBSTD1_FD_79669 | JGI IMG/M metagenome (GOLD analysis project Ga0111538, IMG submission 79669) | Bulk soil microbial communities from a Populus tree surrounding site in Tennessee, USA - Soil MetaG P. TD hybrid SBSTD1 (version 2)... | ecosystem: Environmental > Terrestrial > Soil >... | reverse complement strand
TGCTTCCGTGTGGCACTTACGATCTCGCCAACACCAGGGCAAAAACAGATGTCCGAGAGCATGGAGTCGATATCACGTGGGCAATTGTGCAACTGGCGTGCCGCATACAGTTGCGTGGCGCATATACTTACGAGCCCACTGTCGACGGGTGCTGAATTGCACTCCTCTCGCCGCCTAAAACAACTGGAGGGCAGTCCACTCCGACGAATAGCGTCGTCAAATCCGACAACAAGCGATGGAGGCGAGACGTGGAATCATCAGGAGCGCCCGGAATAACTTCCCACTGCACGCTTCTGCGTGGGCTTCTTTCTTGCGAGCCAGGCGGTTCAAATTCCAACTGACGATGCGCATCCGGAACCCTGAAGGACCGGGATGGATGTGCGTCCCTTGGCTGACCGGATGGGCCTTGTCCGGCTAACGTCGGCGCTGAGCCGCGGCGCTCCTGCAAGCATCGGCGCCCGACGGCTCCAGCGCCATGTTAGTCGGTTGATGTTCCCATCACTTGACCGGCCAAAGCAGCAAGTGCTCGACTGGCCATGTCGCACGACCGCTTCAGGGCTCCGTGGATCGCCCGCTGGCCTCGTCCGAAGGTGGTGATGTGGACGATCGGCGATCTATCGCTGGAGTAGCGGGAACGCCTGTAGATCCACACGGCGAAGGCGCATCTTCACCGTATCCTGGCCGATGCGGCCGTTCAACGTCACCGCGTCGTCGGCCTCGATCGCATAGCGAAGCGTCGCCATGTCCGTCGATCCGTCCCGCAGCTTCCAGACATGATTCGCCGTGTCGTCCGTCAGCCGGTATTTCCGGACATCGGCGTTCGCGAACTGCACCGTCAGGCCCAAAACGCTCAAGCCAGCCCCGCCGGCGCCGGAGCGGCCGACGCTCCCGATGCGCTTCCATGTCACGCCGTCAGTCGCCAGTGGCGTCACGGGTGTGCCGTTTCGCTCGAATGTTTCCACATCGAAGAGTCCATACACGGGGTAACCGGCGCCGAAGTACGTGCGGCGCTTCACGAGACCGTCGTGAACCTGAACGGACACGAGCAGCGCGAACACGAGGCAGGTGCCAAAGGCCGAGTAGCGCCACGAGTGCGCCGAGAATCCCGGTTCCCGCGGCAATGTAACCGTACGGCCGAGAAACATAAACGAGACCATCAGCGGCACGTACGGGGCGAGGACAATTCCATCCAAGGCCAGCAGCAGCACCGCGGCGATGAACCCGCCACCCCCCACTCCATACCCGATGTCCATCACCACCACATTCGTCAAGGCGGCGCCGAGCACGAGCGTACCTGCCAGTGTCGTGCGGCGAAAGAACAGCAGCAGAACACCGATTAGTTCGACCACGCCGGCGAACACCGTGTACAGCGTCGAGGCCGCCATGAATTGCCACAATAGCCAGTATGCCGATATCTGCCCCAGCGGGCGGAGCATCTCACCTGGAGCCATGAAGCCGAACTGCGTCGGCACGACCTTCACGATGGCAAACACCATCGCCGCCAGGGCCAACAGGTACCGCGCCCACACTCGCATCCATCGATAGAGGCGCTCATAGTCCGCACGGCGCCGGTCGAGGCAACTCCAGACGACCGTTACAAGGGAAGCCGCGAACATCAGACCGAGCAGGTAGGCTGCGGCGGCCAGACCGCTGTTCACCGGATACTCCGACACCGACATGCCCTGCATGTAGCTCTCAAGCAGAGCCTGCACCGGCGAGTGATCGCCAGAGACGCGGCTGATGATGAACGCCCCAATCGACATCGCTCCCCGTAGTTGAGCGTTCCACACCGGGAACAGTACGGCCTGAACAGGACGCGTCAGCGTGTCGAAGAAGAGATACACATAAGCAACTAGAGACAAGTGCAGAGAGGCCAAAGCGGTGATCGCAAAGATGAATCGAAATACGATCAAACGCACTCGCGACCATCGAGTCAGCGACGGTTTGCCGGCAATCGAAGCGACGGTATTCATGTAGTGCGCACACTATCACGCGCACGATGCATGCCGCGGATATACTGACGCGCTCATTCTCTCGTCGTCGTCGGTTTTCTTACCTCGATTCGACGGTCGGCAACGCGAACTGGCGTGCGGAGCCGCGCTGCGGCGAGCCATCAATCGCACGGTTTCGGCAATCGCTCATCGCGAGACGCCGTCCCAACCGATCGTCGCAAGCATCGTTCGCCCGGTCCGTTTTGCGGTCTCGATACTCGGCGCGGCGTCGGTCGTCCTGCTCAGCGCTCGTCAACCACGCCTCACCGGCGCTCGCTGTCGCGTCTCAATAAACTGAACCCGCTGACCACTCACCCGCGCTCTTCTTGTCCGGCTAACGGATCGGGCATAAGCTGCGGCGCGACGTGCCAGAACCCCGCCGGAGTTGGAGGCCCGGTCGCGCCGACAGCTTCATGCCCTGGTTAGGCGGCAGAGGGTGCAGAACACCGGCCAAACAGGACCCTCTGATCAGCGCTCGGCGCGGGCTCGCAAGGCATCATTCAAGGCCCGCTGGCTTCGCGCCACTGAGCCTCCCATCACGACGGCAAACACCGGTGCGGCCAGCCCGTGAACGTCCTCCACATGTGTCACACGGACTCGAGCTGCCGCGATCGGCTGAATCTCGAACTTCCGAAAACCTTCAAAGAACCATGGCGCTCCGACATGGCCTCGCCACGTCAGTAACTCGCATGTTCGGGCTTGCTCGATGATCGCTGACAGGTCCATCGCGGGCCTGCCAGGAAGTGTCAGGCGGAGATGGATTCGTGCGCCCTGCTCGATACTCCCGCTCGCCCAGGGAATCTGAGGATTCCATTTCGGATAGCTGCGAAAGTCGGTGAGGACCTCCCAGACGCGCGTCGCCGGCGCATTGATCTCAAAGCTTGTTTGGTAAACGGGCATTCCAATGGACTCACTTTTAGGATGATCTGCCCTGCCGACTAACGGGTCCAAATGAGCCGCGCGCCGTGCGCCATGATTGCATGGAACGGTCGGTGCGTCGGCTCCATTTGGAGGTTAGCCAGCTAGCGAAAGCCTGCAGCTCGTGTCGCGCAACGCCACGACCATGACCCGTACGCCGAACTAGTGCGGAGCGGTCACGCAGCGACCAGACTGCAGTGCCGCGTCCACACGCTGGAAGATGACGCGTGTCCCGCATCGTTGGGATGGATGCCATCTCCGGAATCGTAGGACGGAGCCATCCGACCGTCGGTTCCCGCCAGCGGTGTGCGGATGTCGACGAAACAGTCGCCGAAGCTCGGTGCCAGCCGAGCGTCAATCATCGGCAAGAGCGCGAGTGCCGCATCCGGGAAGTTCCGCGGCTGCGTGGAGAGCATGACGAAGGTCAGCGCCACCGGCGACGGCAACCGCCCGTATGGCAAGCAGGTTCACCACGGTTTCGTCGACGCTGTATCCTGAGTCCATCGAGCTTGGGAAAAGCCATCGTCAGTCTAACGACCAGCGTTGAGCCGCGGCGCGCGCATTCTTCGGCGCCGTCGGCTCCAGTGCGAGGTTAGGCAGCCCCCTCGTCAAGAAGACGTTTCCGCATTGGCCGAGCGTCTTCCGGTGGACGCGGCCCGAGCGGCTCATAGCCTCGCCGGATATAGAAGTTTTCCGCATTCCAACTCGCTTCGACGCGAATCACGGAGACGCCGCGGTGACGGAGAACGTCCTCAGCGTACTGCAACAGGCGAGTGCCGACGCCTCGCCTGGCGTACACAGGCTCAACATACAGCGCATCAAGATAGTCGCTGCCACGAATGCCAACCCAGCCCACAATGTGCCCCGATAGCTCCGCGATCCACACTTCCGTCTGTTGCAACCGCCGCAACATAGACTCACTGGAGCCTCGGTCCGCCCACCTATGCGCTACTTCGGTAGGCATGCCTTCTGGAGCCAGTTCCAAGATAGACCGGCCTCGCAAGGTGTGGAGCTCCGCTGCGTCTGCGAGCGTTGCCGTTCTGAAGCTAATGCCGTCCATCGGATGAGGCGTTCGTCTGCCTGACGTGCCGGTTCAGCGGCGGCCCGCATAGCGGACCGTCCGCTGCAACCGGTTGTTAGGCGCCACCGGCTCCGCGACCACGGACGATTCGGCAACATGCCGATCACGCCGGCCGCGCTTCGATGATGCACATCGGCGAAGCGGTCTGCACGACAGTACTGAGACGAAAGCCCGCTTCCCGCAGTAACGACTCATACTGCTCCCTGGTGCGTTCCTGACCGCCAAGGGCCGTCAACATCACGAAGTCCATGATCTTTCCGGTGTGAGCCTCATTTCCCGGCGGGATGACGGCTTCGACGAGGAGGAGGCGCCCCGCCGTTGTCATGGCGTCGCGGCAACGCTTCAGGATCGTCGCTGCGCGAAGCTGATCCCAGTCGTGGATGACCCAGCTGAGAATGTACACGTCGCCTCCAGCAGGCACTTCGGCAAAGAAGTCGCCACCACGAAGCTCGCACCGATCGAGCAGTCCTGCCGCGGCCATTGGCTCGCGTGCCCCTGCCACGACGTGAGGCAAATCGAAGAGGACTCCCTTGAGGTGGTGGTTGTTCCGCAGTATCGCGCTCAGCAGCGTGCCGTGCCCGCCCCCGACATCGATGAGTCGTTCGACGCCAGAGAAGTCGTACGCTTGGGAAACAGCCTCCGCTACTCCACGGCCAAAATCGCTCATCGCTGCGTTGAACACTTCGCCCTCACGCGGGTGTGCTGCGAGGTAGTCGAACAATTCTGCCCCCACAACGTGCTTCAAGACTGGCTCGCCCGTTCGGACGCTGTGCAGACCCTCCGCGAAGGTCTGCGGCCAAATCGGCAGGCCGGTCATCTTGACCCAAGAGCACAGCGAACCTGGCCCGCCCGTGCAGAGCAACGCACTGATCGGGGTCTGGGCAAACCGGCCGGTACCAATTTCGGAGAACACGCCTACGCTGCTCAAGAGGCGAAGGACGCGGTAGAGCGACGGGGGATGGGTGGACGTCTCGCGGGCCAGCGCCTCACTTGTCTGCGGCCCATCTGCCAGCAGATCTGCGATGCCGAGATGAGTGGCAAGCGTGAGGGCTGCCTGAATGGTCACGCCTTCGGTGAGGAGAAAGAGCTGCAGCGGCGGAGGCAGTGGCGATAAGGCTCCATCCTGCTCTGTCGCGTAAACCAGAGGCATGTGAACCTCCTGATGTGCGCCTAACGACCGGCGCTCAGCCACGAGCGGACGGACCGTGATTCACACGCGCTCGTCGGCTGCAGCGCATGTTAGACCGCCTGTGGCCATGGTACTCACGTGTGGCCCTACTGGCACACACAACTGCGCGACGCTCTTCATTTAGCCGTGAGCCCCAATGCGATCGCCTCGGCTCGAGCGCGGCTGAAACCTCCGGGCACTACCGCAGTCGACACTTTGCCATCCACCCTCGGCGCTGCGACCAGTTGGTCATCAATGAGGGTTGCAAGCGGCCGGGTCGCCGAAGTACGACCCACGCTGGATCGCCAATGACCGGCACCAGGGGATCGACCTGTTCGAGACGGACGATTACGGGCTTGACGTCAACGTTGTCCACAAGCACGACGTTGACGTCTTTCAACATGATCTGCTAACCGAGCACCTGTGCCACACCTGCCGCGTCATTGATTTCAGCATCGAACGTCAGCCCGCCGAATGTGAATTTCAACGAGGTGCGTCCACCCCCGCCTCCTCCGCTACTGCTGGACATACCACGCCCACCTGGGAGCCACGCCGGACTTCCGCGCCACAGGACAAGCAGGATGAGCCGTCCCTCGCGAGCCACGTAGCTCGACACCACGGTCGATGACGCGGCGTTCGAAGCCATCTGAGTTCCGCCGCTGCGAGCGACCGGCGGCTGGCCCTCGCGTCTGTAGGAGGCATCACGATTGACCCCAAGTGCTGCCAACGCTACGAACATTGCGACTGCATAACTGCTATTCATCTCGCCTCTATGGTCCTCCCAGGCGTGTCGCAGGGCCGCCCGCCCGATGTCATCGCCGCGGACGAACCGGTCAATCACATCCTGATAGCGGGCGCTGGCGGTCTCGATCACGATGTCGTTCACCGCTTCTGCGAACCCGGGATCGCGAACAAGCGACAGAAGGAATGCCTGCACCTGGACGTTGCCATGCGGATCGGTCAGCGTCACGATCTCGTGTGATCGAAGGCATCGATAATCGAAGCGGGCGGCCCGATTATAGCGGCGGCTGCATCGCTCGTGTATTCGGAAACTGATATCCCCGCAGCCAAATAGCGTGTCGGTTTCCGCGTACATTTCTTCATCTCCTTTCGTTGCACGCCGAATTTCCCACGGCACGAACGATGCTAAGATTCGTCGTCGTGATGAGTCTTACTCCGGAAGACTTGCAGGCGCTTCGAAGCGAGTTCCCCACAAGACAGGAACTTCAGCAGGAGCTCGCCCGGTTGGCAACCAAGGACGATTTGACCCGTTTCGCCACAAAGGACGATTTGGCGCCTTTCGCCACGAAGGAGGACTTGCAGCAGTATTCGACCAGGAGCGAGCTTCAGCAGCTGCGCCAGGAGACCGCTCAGGGATTCGCGGATATGCGGCAACAGGTGCAGGTCCTTCTCGAGGACTTGAAATCGACTATGAAGGTGCTCTTCGATGGCCTTTCCGCCCGGATGGATTCCTACGGGCTGCACAGCACATCGACGGCAGATAGTCACGAGCGCCGGATCGACAGTCTTGATATTCGCGTCACGGCCCTGAAACACCGCCGAAAACCTCGTTGATGCGCACACCGGGTCGCTCTATCCGGCAACGCACCGGATCTCGAACCAAACTGTCTACGGGTCTAGGCTGGGCTAGAATGTGCCGCAGGAGCACCGCCTACAAAGGAACACGAACATGAAGCGAACGATCCTCCGCGCCGTCGCCCCTGTCATCCTGGTCACCTGTTCTCTGTGGACGGCCGTCGCGTCCGCGCAGGCGACCGCCACTCCACAAACCGCTCCGGGCACAACCGCCGGCCGGGGTGCGCCCGGTGGAGGCGCGCCGGCTGGAGGTCGTGGCGCGGCTGCACCCGTCGTCATCGGTCCATCGGCTCCGGTGCCGCCGGAAGTGGCGATTCCCCGCCCGACGCCGACGGAGCTCGCGCAGGTCAACGATGCGGTGAAGCGGTTCATCGATGCCGATCGGTCGCCCTCGCAGCCGCTCTTGAAGAAGTTCGAGCCGCTGCTCATGCTTCAGCCGCCGCGGCTGAACGTCGCGGCCACCTTCACCCAGACCGCTCAGCGCCAGGGACCGCGGCACGAGGGGTTCGTCGAGATCGCCAAGCAGGGCAACATCGACCTGCTGCTGCACGGCGACTCGATCACCGACTGGTGGGTGCAGGGCGACGCGAACAAGGCGATGTTCGACAAGTACTTCGGCGCGATGCGGACCGCCAACTTCGCGATCGCCGGCGACACGACGCAGGGCGTGGCGTGGGGCCTGCGTAACGGCGAAGGCCAGGGCTTCCAGCCCAAGGCCGTCATGCTGATGATCGGCACCAACAACTCGGGCACCTACACGGCGCCGGAAATCGCCGAAGGCGTCGGCGCCGTCGTGCTCGAAATGCGGAAAGATTTTCCGAACGCCAAGATCCTCCTGCTCGCGATCTTCCCGCGCAGCGTGCCGGGCGATCCGGTGCGCGACAAGATCGCCGAGGTCAACCGGATCATCTCGAAGCTCGACGATCAGCAGCACGTGTTCTTCATGGACATCGGCGCGAATTTCCTCGGCGCCGACGGCTTTTTCCTGCCCGATGCGTTCAGGGCGGACAACCTTCACCCGCAGGCCAAGGGCTACGACATCTGGGGCACCGCGGTGCAGGCGAAGCTGGCGGAGTTGATGAAGTAGCTGTCGGCTGGAGGCGGCTCCAGCGAAGTGAAAACTGCGCTATCGCAGCTGTCGGACCTCATGAAGCCGGTGCAGGACGATGCCTGCCACCGTCGCGATGTTCAGTGAGTCCAGTGTGCCGCTCATCGGAATGCGGAGCCGGATGTCGGCCCGCGCGAGCGCCTCGGCCATCAGGCCTTGCCCCTCGGTGCCAAAGAGCACGGCGACCCGGCCTGTGGCAGCGGGAGTGCCGACGAACTCTTGGATGTTCACCGCCCCGTCATCGGGCGTCGTCGCCGCGATCACAAAGCCACTGTTCCGTAAACGATCGAGGGCATCCGGCCATGGCGTGGCCGCCGCACACGGCACGACCAGCGCTGCACCGGACGATGTCCGGATTGCTTTGCGGTAGAAGGGATCGCAGCAACCCGGGCTGAGGAGGACGGCATCGACGCCGAACGCCTCGGCACTGCGAAACACCGATCCGACGTTGTCGGCATCCACGACTCGTTCGAGGACCGCGAGGAGCGTACCGGTCGAGAGCACGGTTTCCATCGACACTTCGGCGGGCCGCTCGGCGAGAGCCAGACACCCGCGATGCAGGTTGAACCCGGTGGCGGCGGTGATGACATCAGGCGATGCGACGTAAATCTCGGGTTGGTGCTTGGTCGCTGCAAGGACGTCACTCAGCCCGTTCAACGCCGCATCGTTGAGCAGCAGCGACCGTACGGTGATGCGCCCAGCGTCGAGTAGACGCCGCACGACGAAGCGCCCCTCGGCAATCAACAACCCGCGATTCCGGAGCAGCGCGGGCTCGCGCACGCCGGCATAGTCGGCCAGGCGCGGATCGCCGCCGTCGTCAATTCTGATGATGTTCATGCTGGCGCCCCTACGGGGCCGCTCAATCGTCTTTAGCCGAATCTCTAACACTACTTTGTCACTTCATGAGATCCGGTCGAAGACGTGCTGCTCCGCGAACTGCGAGACGGCGCGGGAAACCGCCTCTCCAGGGTTCTGTCGGTTGAACGGCAGCTCCGTGAGCTGCCGGGATTTCGGCCCTTACGAGGCAGTTTCCAGTCTGAAACCTGTCTTCGCGCCGCTCGCAAATGTTCGCTTTCGCAGCACTTCTCCGACCGATTGCACAGGATCTGACAAAATGAAGGTAGTACTAAGACGCGGGATCTGCTGGAAAGAGCAGCACGTCGAACGTCGGCCGGGTACGTCCGTCATCGAACGTGACACCTTCCGGCGACCACGCCAGGACGTTCGCATCACCGTGGAAATGCTGATCGCGGCATGACAGGCTCGCGATGCCCCACTCAGAAAGCGTCCTGACTTCACCAGGATCAGAGACGCCGTTCAGGTTGGCGTCACGCCAGATCGCCAGCTCGCGGAGGGTCTTGTCCAAGCGGCGCTCTCAAGGACGGCCGCGCACCACACCGCGATTTCTCATGGTGCGATGAGCGGCTTGTTCATCTACTGCTTGTCGTACACCGCGGTGTTCTCGAACTTCTGGCCCTTGGCATTGGTTCCCGATACCGTCGTCGTCATCGTCTTTCCATCCGCGGCTACGACGCGTTTCTGGGTCGACACGGTCTTGCCGGCCTTCTTCCTCGTCTGCTCAGTCGTTCTGGCATCAATCCGCTTCATCGATGCGGTGTCATAGTCCGCGTTCCCCGTGATCGGGTAGTCCTTTCCGTCGGCGGTGGCGGTGTACTGCGTGGAGATCGGTTTCCCGTCTGAGTCCACTCCCTGCACATTCACCTTCTGACCTTGCCCGGCGGCGACGATCGTCACGGTCTGACTCTTCGGAGCCAGATTCGCCGGGTTGTACTTGGACTTTGCCAGATTGAGTTTCCATGTACCGACGGCCGGGTCGCCCTGGGCCGAAAGGCCCGCCGCGAACACGGCGCTCGTTCCCACAACAAGTCCGAGAATCAGCGTGCGCCTGACTAGGTTCATGGGTGCCTCCTGAACAGAAAATGGTCCCAGGCCATCATTGACCTCAGAACAGCGAGAGATGATATGCGCTGCCGAGCTCGGGATGGGGATCTTTTCGATGAACCCGCGGTCGTGTCTACTTGCGCAGTCCAGATGCTTCCGCGTCCCGTGCCCGGCCGCCGCGCAGGATGTTTTGCAGCCCGTAGTTCCCTTCGTGGCAGGCGTATTCGTAAATCAGGCCGTCGGTCAGATGCATCGGGAAGCGCGCCGTGAACGGCTTCGTGAACGTTGACGGATCGTTGACCGTGAACTCGTACTGCAGCGTCTTCGCGTCGATCCGTGTAAAGCGCTCGACGAGGGTGAGGTTCTCGGCCGACCCGAACTCGTATCCGCTTGCACCAATACGGGCGCTGAAGGCCGCCATCTTTGACGTGAAGTTCGTGCTCTCGACCACTAGCGTGTTGCCCTCCCAGCGGCCGCGGGCATCTCCCAGCCACGTCGTGAGGTGGGGCGGGAGGTGCGG
>Ga0111538_10014771_pt1 | contig 10285 bp, 7 predicted proteins | sample SoiMethybrSBSTD1_FD_79669 | JGI IMG/M metagenome (GOLD analysis project Ga0111538, IMG submission 79669) | Bulk soil microbial communities from a Populus tree surrounding site in Tennessee, USA - Soil MetaG P. TD hybrid SBSTD1 (version 2)... | ecosystem: Environmental > Terrestrial > Soil > Tree... | reverse complement strand
TCGTCGTGCACGGTCTCGCTCACGGCGACGCCGTCCGCGGGCAGCGGCACCTCGGGCGGGGCCAGCCAGGGATCGCGCTCCGCCACCGCGAAGTGCGGGTCGTCGGTGAAGACAAGCAGGGCGCGCGAGAGCGGCCGGCGCGTGAACCAGCGGTAGGCCGCGTCGCGCCAGCCGCGGCGCGGCGCGCGCACGGGCTCGTACGCCAGCGGCTCCACGTAGCCGGGGCCGTGGTCGGCCAGGCTGAACACGGAGTAGGGCGGCACGCGGAAGAGGAGCGGCGTCCCCGAGCGCGCACTGAGCGCCCCGATGAGGGGGTCGCTCACCGCCACCACGTCCTGCACGTTGAAGGCGCGCAGGTGGGCCAGGGCGCCCGCGGGGTCGAAGCGCGAGTACTCGCGGCTGCGGAACGGGTTGGGCGAGACCGCGCCCAGCTCGGAGGTCAGGTAGTAGACGAAGTGGGTCTGCAGGCTGGCCTGGTTGTAGACCCCCTCCAGCGTGCCGCGGCCGGTGAAGAAGGGCAGCGTCTCGTACATGCGGATGGAGCCCGCCTTCTCGTGCACGCTCGCGTATTCGACGGTGGCCCGCGGGCCGCCCGGGGCGCGCCGCAGGCGCGCCGTCATCTCGCGCCAGGCCGGCCACAGCTCCTTGGCCTCCAGGCCGGTGTAGTTGTAGTCGACCCAGGCCCGCAGCACCTGCGCGTGCACGTCCGCCTGCAGGACCAGCAGGCCCAGCACGCCCAGGCCGGCCAGCCGCGGCGCGCGCAGGAGCTGCAGCGCCTCCCCCAGGGCCGCCGCCCCCAGCAGGCACAGGGCGAACTGGGCGAAGGGCGCGAAGCGCACGTCGATGATGCCCAGCGCCGGCCCGGCGGCGGTGAGCGCGGCCCCCACGGCGGCCGCGTGCAGCAGGTAGAGGAGCCGGCGGTCCACGCCGCCCGTGCGCCGGCGGAAGAGGACGGCCGCGCCCAGCCCCAGCGCGGCGATAACGAAGAGAGGCCACAGCAGGGGCGGGAACAGGTTGCGCGGCGCGATGGTGATCCAGGGGTCGTCGTACGGCGTCGTCCATCCCCACGAGGTGAGCAGCGGCAGCAGGAAGAAGGCGGCCAGCGCGAAGGCCAGCCCACCGACGAGGAGCAGCCAGCGCAGCGTGCGCGCGGGCTGGCGGGCGCCGAAGAGGAAGAAGGAGGCCGTGAGCCCCCCCCACAGCACCGCGTAGCCGTGGGCCAGCGCGGTCAGGGCCAGGGCCAGGGCCGGCAGCCACGCGCTGTCGCCGCGGCTGCGCGCGCGGTAGGCCACGCCCAGGAAGAGGAGCGCGAAGCCGATGCCGTAGGTGTACGAGAACTCGCCGGCCAGCGTGCTGGCCAGCGTGCCGCCCCAGATCGGGTTGTCCTCCAGGAAGAGGAAGAGGAGCGCGGCCCCCCCGGCCAGCAGCGGGCCCGGCGCGCGGAAGCGCATGAGCCGGAAGGCCGCGTAGGCCAGCAGCGGCAGCAGGAAGACGCCCCCGGCCGTGCCCAGCTTGAAGGCCACCGGCAGCCCGGTGAAGGGCGCCAGCAGGACCATGAGCACGAAGGCGAAGGGGAAGTAGTAGAGGAGCAGCGGCTGCCCCACGTAGCCGCCGGGCCACCACCCGTGCAGCCGCAGGTGCGGCCACAGCTTCTCCTGGAACCAGACCGCGGTCGGGTAGTGGCAGGGCGTGTCGCCCCCGGCCGCGATGGTGGAGAGGAAGAGCAGCGACGGCCGCAGGTAGTCGAGCAGCACCAGCTCGATGGCCAGCAGGCCCAGCAGGTCGATCCAGTCGCCGCGGCGGGCCCACAAGCGCGTGCGCCAGGTTGGCGAGGCCGGTTCCTCCATGCGCCGGGCAGTCTAACTGGCTTCGGCCGGCCCGACGCGATGGCCAGTGTGGAGCCGCGCCTCAGGCCGTCGAGCGCCCCGCACTACAGCACCGTGAAGCCGCCGCTCGCACGGCAGAAGCGCGCGAAGCGACCCAGCCAGCCGGCATCCGCCCCGTACACCTGGCGCAGGTCTTCGTCGTCCCACTCGCCGACGGACTTTTCCCGGGTGGCGCGCTGCTCCAGGCTCCTCTCTCCATCCATCAGGACGCGCTCGTTCGGGCCCAGTCCCTCGAGCAGCGCCTCGACGTGGGCCGCCGCTCGGACGGCCTCTTCGCCCGTGAGGTGCCCACCGCAGCCGTTGGCCAGGCAGCGCTCCGTGCGTTCACCGGAGGGGAGGATGCCCGCCCGCTCGAGGATCGCGACCGTAGGGCGCCACGTCCACCAGTTGATCATCAGGTCGTCGCCGTTGTTGTTGGGCTCCAGGATGACGGCCATTTCTATCGCTCGCGCGGGGCGAGCTGCTTCTCCCTCTGGTAGGCCCCGCACTCACGCAGGCTCTCACCAAGCCTCTTGTCGGCCACCGCGGCCGTATACGCCTCGTTGACGGCGTAGAGCAGGAAGGTGCACCCGCCCGCGGCCAGGATGCCGAGGATGAGTGCGACCGCGGTCAGTGCCTTCACGGCTCGCTGGCCGGCCACCCGCAGCCGCTTGAGGACCAGAGGCATGCCGAAGGGTCCCACCACGACCGCGAGCGTCACCAGGAACGGCAGTTGCCCGACGAACCAGTTCGACGAGGCCACAGCCACCACAGTGGCGCGCGTCGGCGCCAGACCCAGCAGATCGAACAGCGTCGCGTGCAGGGGCACATACGCCCACAGGAGCCAGCACAGGGACGCCAGGGTGAAAGCGCCGAAGAGGGTCGCGGCGCCCAGACCCAGCCACGGCAGGGACGGGCCCTGGCCTTCTCCCGCTGGGCCCGGGTGTGGTCCGGCCGCCTGCTCCATGCCCCGCAGTCTAGCCGGCCTGCGTCCGCTTGCGCTTCACCCGCTCCCTCCGCCGCAGCAGGTCTTCCCGCAGGCGTGGCGAGGCCCGCCCCGCGGCCAGGCGCAGCGCCTCGTCGGCCGCCGCCTGGGCGGCCGCGAAGTCGCGCGTGCGGTGCTCGTGGTGGATGGCCAGCTCGCGCAGGGCCCACCAGTCGCCCTCCTCCGCCGCCTGCTGCCACAGCGGCAGGGCCGAGGCGTGGTCGCGGGCGCGCTTGGCCCGGCCGGCCAGGCGCCGCAGCGAGTCCACGCGCAGGGCGCCGGCGCCCTCCTCCACCACGCGACGGAAGTAGGCCTCGCTGCGCTCGTAGGACTCCGCGCGCTCGAAGACGCGGGCCAGCCCGTAATGTTCTCGCGGGTCGGCCCCGCCGCCGTCTTCGATCCAGCGGCAGCAGAAGACGAGCAGGGCCACCAGCGACACCACGTCCAGCCGGTTGTGCTCCAGCACGGCGGCCAGCCGGCCGGCGTGGCGGCTGCGCAGGTAGTCGAAGTAGATGCCGGGGATGGCCTCGCCGGGCACGTCCTCCTGGCGGTGCAGGCCCAGCAGCGCGGCCTCCAGGGCCTGCAGGCGGCAGGAGTCGAAGCGCTCGCCCCACAGGCGGCGCGCGGGCGGCAGCAGGTCGAGGTGCACCACCTCGCCCACGGGCAGGCGCGAGCGGTCGAGGCGGTAGCGGGCGTCGAGCAGCGGCACGTCGAAGCCGCGGCCGTTGAAGGTGACGAGGTGGGTGGCGCCGGCCAGGTCGTCGGCCACCGCGGCCAGCATGGCCGCCTCCTCGTCGTAGTCGCGCATCACGTACTGGCGCAGCACCAGGTGGTCGTCGCGGATGAGGGCCACGCCCACCAGGAAGGCGGCCGTGCCGGCGCCGCCGGAGAGGCCGGTGGTCTCGGTGTCGAGGAAGGCCACGCGGTCGGCCGCGAACGACGCGTACGACTCTGGCGAGGCGTCGCCGGCCAGCACGGCCAGCGTGTCGGTGCTCAGCGTGCGCAGGCGGCTGAGCGAGACGTCGCCGTGGTAGCTGTCGAGCGCGATCTGCTCCTCCACCAGCACGAAGCGGCCGCGCGGCCCGCACTGCTCGCGCGCGCGGGGCAGGATCTCCTCCAGCGTCACCGGCCGCGGGGCGGGGCGCGTCCGCTCGTGGCGGCGGCCGGCGCCGGCCACGCGCACCAGGCGCTCCAGCCGCTCGCGCAGCGGCACGCCTTCGGCCGCTTCGCCCAGCAGGCGGCGCTCGAGCGAGGCCAGCGGCTCCAGGCCGGGCGCGCCTTTTTCCGGCGCGGCCGGGGCGGGCACGGGGGGCAGGCCGGCCGCCTCGCGCAGGCGCTCGCGCAGCGGCCTCACAGCCCTTCCTCCTGGCCCTCCCGGGCCACGCGGAAGCCGCGCCGCTCGAGGGCCTGCTTCCGCGGCGCGTCCCACAGCAGCGCGTTCGTGTGGTTCAGGTGGATGAAGACCACGCGCCGGGCCAGCTCCGGCGCGGCCAGCCGCTCCATGGTCTCCGTGACCAGCGGGTGCGGGATGTCGCGCTGGCTGCGGCCGGGGATCTCGCCGGCGTCGAGGAAGGTCCCGTCCAGCAGGGCCAGGTCGGCCCGCGCGACCTCGTCTTCCAGGCGCCGGTCCCACTTCTCCCACTTGTCGATGTCGGGGACGTAGAGCAGCGTGCGCTGGGGCCCCTGCACGCGGAAGCCGACGGTGTCGCTCAGCTCGTCGCGGTGCGGCACGGCCAGCGGCGTGACCTGCAGCCGCTCGCCCAGCGCAAACGCCTTCCCCGGCTCCACCTCGTGCAGCTCGATGCGCCCCTCGCTCACCAGCAGGCTCCACGGCCCGTTGCCGCGCAGGAAGGCCGCCAGGCGCGGCGTCGCGTACACCGGCACCGCCCGCGCCCCCAGCGCCTCGCGCCCCAGGTACATGAGCCCGGTGTAGTGCCCGATGTGCGCGTGCGTGAGCAGGATCCCGTCCACCGGCCGCGCCCGGTCACCGGCCCGCCCCGGCAGGGCCTCGATCTGAGCGGCCAGATCGGGCGTGGCATCGATCAGGTACCGTCCCCCACGGTCGTCGAGCAGCCCCAGGCTGGCCACCCGCAACCGCCGCCGCGGATCCCGCCGCGCCCGCGCGCACAGCTCCTGCGTACACCCGATGTGCGGCACCCCCCCGTCCTGCGCGACACCCAGCACGATGGCGCGCACCTTGGGGGAAGCATCTGCGGCAACGAAAGGAAGCCACAGAGCCACCGAGGCACAGAGAAACAGCAGTGGGATCGCGACTCCAGGCCTCTTCATGAAAGCGCTGCAGAATCTCTGTGGCTCTGTGCCTCTGTGGCGTCCTTGCCGTTGCTGCACGCCGCCACGAGATCCACGATGGCCCGCGCCACCTCTTTCGCTCGCGGCCCCACTTCGCCCGGCGGGCCGGTGCAGGCCGGGCAGCCTTCCGTGCACGGGCAGCTCGACAGCAGGACCTGGGCCTGCGCGGCCAGGCGCTGGTGGAGCTGGAACAGCGGCTCCGACATGCCCATGCCGCCGGGGTAGTTGTCGTAGATGAAGATGCTGGGCGCGTAGGCCTCGCCGGCGCCCGCGGGGCGGGGGCCGGGGCGGGCCAGCGCGTCCGCGCGCGGGCCGGTGGCGATCTCGGCCTCGTCGTTCTCCCCCACGGCCACGCCCAGGTCGCGGCGGTCGCACATCAGGAAGAGGGCGGCCAGGTGGCCCAGCGCATGGGCCAGGCCCACCACGCCGTCGCGCCGCTCCTCCAGTCCGTAGGGCAGCATGGCCATCAGCTCGCGCGGCAGGCGCAGCCAGTAGGACGTGGTGTGCATCTCCTGCTCGGGCATGCGCAGCTCGCCCGCGCCCACGTTTTCGCCCGTCTCGAAGCGGATCTTCTTGAAGCCCACCACCTGCGTGCTCACGTGCACCTCGCCGTGCGCGCGCACGTGGGGCACGCGGGGGCTGAAGCCGGGCGGGGGCAGGTGGGCGACCTGGTCGAAGGTGTCGAGCACGCGCACCCGGGCCTGGGTCACGGCCTGCGTGTAGTAGTCGACCTCCGCCTGCCGCACCTCGGCCCGGCGCTGCTCGTGGTCGTACTTCTCCACGAAGAACGTGCGGCCCTCCAGGATGTAGACCGCCTTCTCGTGCAGCATCGACGGCGCCGAGTCGTAGTCCACCTCCGCGATCACGCGCGGGTCGCCGGTGACGTCCTGCACCACGAAGTTGTCGGAGGAGACGCTGCGCAGGCTCACCGCGTCGGCCGGGTAGCTCTCGCTCGTCCAGTGCCAGCGGCCGCCGGCGCGGTGGAGCAGGCGCTGCTCCTCCAGGAAGTGCAGGATCTCCCCCAGGTCCTCGGCCCCGAAGGCCTCGCCGTCGGTGAAGGGCAGCTCGAAAGCCGCGCACTTCACGTGGCTGAGCAGGATCTGTAGGTTGTCGGGGTTGATGCGGCCCTGCTCCACCGGCGCCTCGAAGAGGTAGTCGGGGTTCCGGGCCACGAACTGGTCGAGGGGCGAGGAGTTGGCCACCATCACCGCCACCGAGGGCGCGGCCCGGCGCCCGGCCCGCCCCGCCTGCTGCCAGGCCGAGGCCACGCTGCCCGGGTAGCCGAGCATGACGGAGGCGTCGAGGCCGCCGATGTCGACGCCCAGCTCCAGGGCGTTGGTGGAGACGACACCCAGGATGCGGCCCTCGCGCAGGCCCCGCTCGATCTCGCGCCGGCGCAGGGGCAGGTAGCCGCCGCGGTAGCCGCGCACCACGTCGTCGCCGCCGGGGGTCTTCTCCAGGGCCTGCTTCAGGTGCGTGAGCAGCACCTCGGTGCTGAGGCGCGAGGGCGCGAACACGATGGTCTGCAGCCCGCGGCGCAGGAAGGCCAGGGCCACGTCGCGCGCGCTGCGCAGGGCGGAGCGGCGGATGCCCAGCTGCCGGTTCACCACCGGCGGGTTGTAGATGGCGAAGGTGCGCTCGCCGCGGGGGGCCCCGCTGCGGTCCACCAGCGTCATGGCCCGGCCGGTGAGCGCCTCGGCCAGCTCGCGCGGGTTGCCGATGGTGGCCGAGCAGCAGATGAGCTGGGGCGTGGAGCCGTAGAAGCGGCACAGGCGCCAGAGCCGGCGCAGGACGTTGGCCGTGTGCGATCCGTAGACGCCGCGCAGGCCGTGCAGCTCGTCGAGCACCACGTAGCGCAGGTTCTCGAGCAGCTTCACCCACTTGGTGTGGTGGGGCAGGATGCCCTTGTGCAGCATGTCCGGGTTGCTGACCACGACGTGGGCGCGGGCGCGGATGGCCTGGCGGGCGTCGGCCGGCGTGTCGCCGTCGTAGGTGAACGCGGCCACGTCGGCGCCGCTGGCGTCGACCACCGACTGCAGCGCGGCCAGCTGGTCCTGGGCCAGGGCCTTGGTGGGGAACAGGTACAGGGCGCGCGTGGAGGGATCGCGCAGGATGCCCTGCAGCACGGGCAGGTTGAAGCAGAGGGTCTTGCCGGAGGCGGTGGGCGTGACCACGGTGACGCTGCGGCCGTCCTGGAGGGCGTCCCACACCTCGCGCTGGTGCGAGTAGAGCTGGTCGATGCCGCGCGCGCGCAGGGCCTCGGCCAGGCGCGGGTGCAGGTCGTCGGGGAAGGGCACCAGGCGCGCCGGCTCGGCCGGGAAGCGCCGCAGGGCGGCCAGCACCGGCTCCGGGCCCCGCGACTCGAGCGAGCCCAGGGCCGACTGCAGGGCGGACGCAGGATCGACGACCCGCGCCGCCAACGCGCGCGCGGACGGAGACGGCACGCTCATGACACCCCCCGGGGCCGGTGAGGGCCCAGGATGGGGCCTCACCCTGCGCCAGCAGGTCCGTTGACAGGGCGGGAGCCATCCCCTAACCTCGGCCGGTCCCGGCATTTGCCCGTTCCAGGCCCCGCCGCATGAGCACCAGCAGCCTCGCCTCGCAGATCCCCGCCGCCTGGAGCCCGCCCGCGCAGCGGTGGATCCAGTCGCCCGCCTTCGACCTCTTCTTCTTCATCGCCGCGCCGCTGGTGATGGTGCCGGTGGTGCTGGGCGCCCTCTACTGGTCGAACGCCTTCGCCCTGCTCGGCTTCGTGCTGGCCTTCGCGCACTACGCCTCCAGCTTCACCTTCTACTTCTGGGACGAGAACCAGGCCCGCCACCGCGCGCGCTGGCTGGCCTTCTTCGGCGGGCCGGTCATCATCACCGCCGTCTTCTGCCTGCTCGTCTACTTCCGGGTGCCGCTCATCGTGCAGGTGGTGCTCTTCTTCTGGAACGCCGTCCACGTGGCCCGGCAGAGCTGCGGCATCCTCTCCGTCTACCGCAACCGGGCCGGCGTCTCCGACCCCGCGCAGAAGGCGGCCGCCAACGGCGCCATCCTGGCCGTCAGCGTGTGGCTCTGCCTCTGGAACATCGAGACCCACATGGAGGTGCAGCCGCTGCTGGCGGCGGTGTGGCCGCGCCTGGGCTTCCTGCTCTGGGCGCTGGCGGGGGCGGTGGCCGTGGCCGCGCTGGCCCGCGCGGCGCTGGCCTTCGTGCGCCGGGCCCGCGCCGGCGCGCCGGCCGCGCTGCCCGAGCTGGCCATCTTCGCCACCGGCCTCACGCTCTTCCATCCCTACCTGTGGATCCCCGACTCGGCGCGGGCCACCTTCGCCATGCTGCTGCCGCACTACCTGCAGTACCTGGGCCTGGTGTGGCTGCTGCACCGGCGGAAGTTCGGAGAGGCGAAGGGCTCGCGGCCGCAGATGGCGCTGCACCACCTGGGCCGCAACCTGCTGCTGCTGGTGACGGTGCTGGGCGCCATCGGCCTCGGCCTCTTCGTGATCAAGGAGCTGCTGACGCGCGTGGGCTACCTGACGCTGTTCGAGGCCTTCTACCTGCTGGTCGCCTTCCTGCACTACTACGCCGACGGCCTCTTCTGGGCCTTCCGCGATCCCCACGTCCGCCGTTCCATCGGTCCCTACCTGATGTTGAGCGGGAGGCCGGCCCCGGGCGTATGACCGAGTTCCTGCGCGGCTTCAAGTACCTGGAGCCCGCGGTGGACGTGGTCCGGCTGGGCGTGTTCCTGCTCTTCGTGGCGCTCGGGTTGCTCGCGGCCGTGGCGGCACGGCGCGGCGGCGATGGGCGGGCGGCGGCCAACCGTCTCCTCGTCTACGTGCTGGCCGTGACGTGTGCGGTCGGCTTCATCCAGGTCGAGAGCTGGCCCTTCACCACCTGGGCGCTGGTGAACCACGGCAGCCCGGAGCGCATCGTCTCCCTGGAGCTGGAGGGTGTGGACGCCGGCGGCCGCGGCTGGGTGGTGGACCTGCGCGTGCTGCAGCCGCTGGCCCCGGAGGAGTTCGCCACCTGGCTGAAGTTCACGCTGCCGCGCCTCACGCCGCCCGAGCGGGAGCGCCTGGGGACGTTCCTCCTGCAGCGGGCCGAGGAGGGGCGGCGGCGCTTCGCGGCCGGCGGGCGCGCGGCCCCCAACCAGTGGCTGCTGGGCCCGCTCGACGCGCCGTACCACTTCCACGACGCCAAGACGTGGACGTCGCCGGCGCAGGTGCCGCCCACGCCCTTCGTCGCCCTGCGCGCCTGGTTCCTCGACTGGAACGTGGAGGAGCGCTTCCGCGACGAGACGCGGGTGGAGCGCCGCCTCCTGTTCAGCGTGCCATGAGCGGCTGGGACCGCTTCTGGCACCGCCCGGAGCCGGCGGTCAACCTCGGCATGGCCCGCGTGCTGCTGGCGGCGGTGGGACTGTGGATGGTGCTCTCCCGCGCCGACCTGCCCTCGCTGCTGGCCTTCCCGCCCGAGCTGTGGACGGCGGTGACGCCCGAGCGCCGCCTGCGCTTCCTGATGCTGCTGCCGCTGGGCGCGGAGCGCGCGCTGTACGCGCTCCTCCACGTCACTTTGCTGGGCGCGCTGCTCGGCCTCTCGCCGCGGGCCAGCGCCTTCGCCAGCGGGCTGCTGCTCTACCACTTCGCGCCCTTCGAGACCGTCATCCGCACCGCCAACCCCTACCTGCGCGGCTTCACCATCCCCTGCCTGGGCCTGCTGGTGATGGCCTTCGCGCAGAGCGGCGACGCCGTCACGCTGCCCCGCCTGCTCCGGCGGGCGCCCCTGCCTCCCGACGCGCCGGCCTACCGCTGGCCGCTGGCCCTGGTGCAGGTGCTCTTCAGCCAGATCTACTTCTTCGCCGCCTGGTCGAAGCTGTTCACCACCGGCTGGGCCTGGCTGGAGGCGGGCAACATCCGCGGCCACCTGCTGGTGCTGAGCCAGGCCCTCACCGCAGAGCCCGCGTCGTCGTGGGGCTACGCGCTGGCCCGCCACCCGCTGCTGTGCGCGGCCGTGGCCTGGATCGGCATCGCCTTCGAGTTCGCCTTCCCGCTGGTGCTCTTCTCGCGCACGGCCCGGCGCGTGCTCCTGCCGCTGGCCCTGGTCTTCCACGTGGCCAACTCGCTGCTCTTCCGCATCTTCTTCCAGAACGT